>Ga0307377_10005515_pt1 | contig 13532 bp, 13 predicted proteins | sample TR3MG_FD_202535 | JGI IMG/M metagenome (GOLD analysis project Ga0307377, IMG submission 202535) | Soil microbial communities from Risofladan, Vaasa, Finland - TR-3 | ecosystem: Environmental > Terrestrial > Soil > Coastal area > Acid sulfate soil | place: Finland: Risofladan, Vaasa | collected... | reverse complement strand
CCTCCACCATTAAAGAAGCCAGAGGAGAAAATTGACAAGAAACAAACAGAATTTGTAGAGAATGAGAAGCACAATTTATTGTTTGGTGTTAGGCGATCGATACGTTACCATAATAGAAGAATATTATTCTATGATCATTTACATAAAATAGCACTTGCTGTGGCTCTATTGAGTAGTTTTGCAACTATCATATCTGTGCTAGGCAAATTAAGCCCTTCTTGGATCACAGCTTTTGCTCTTATAGTAGTCTTTTTCTCAGCAATTGATTTAATAATCGCTCCTGATAAAGCGGCTAGAATGCATGGTGATTTATCTAAAGAATTTTTTAATCTTGAAAAGTCTATCATTATTACAAAAAATATTACAGAAGAAGCTGTAATAGATTTACAAGCCAAGAGATTAGATATTGAAATGACTGAACCACCTGTAAAAAGGGTATTAGATGCTATTTGTCATAATGAATTATGTCGTGCTATGGGCATAAAAAATTGTTCTGTAGAAATAAAATGGTATCAAAGAATTCTTTGTCAATTTTTTGATTTCTGTGATTACACTATCAAAGCAGGATAAAAAATAAATAATTTTCACATAACGAAGCAATGCACTCTGACCAAAACTCAGTGCTGTGATACTTATTACAGTTTTAGTGGTTAGTCGTTTTGGCAGGTGTTATAAATTTCTTCTTTTAAACTTCTTCTGCATGATAGCATCAATATCAATCCAATCATAACAAAAAGTTACTTTATCTTTTCTTGCTTGTACATGAACAGCATCTTGACTCCTCCAAAAGAAACCAGCAGTAAGACCTTCCTGTTCAGATATTTCAGCATATCTTTTATATGAAACACTATCCCAATTAGCTTTCCCATTCTTTAAAAGATAGCAATCAACTGCTTCACCATACTGATGCCAGGACAATCCAGGTAAAGCATTGGTGCACCATCTTCCTCGCTGTGGACCAACACCATCTAATATTACAGCAAGCCAATGAGCACCTTCTTCATGTAACATTTCAATGGCATTTTTCACCTCAGCAGTGCTTCGAGATTGTCTCCAATACTTTGCTTGCTGCCAAGGTGATCTTAAAGTAAAGTAAGGAACCATTACAATAGACTCATCTTTACAAAGTTCAATTACTCTTTCAACTTTAATTTTAAACTTTTTTTCTAAAGAATTTAAATCTCTCATTTTGCCATTAGAAAATAAATTAATGCAACTATTGCTGGTAAAGCACCACCAGCAATTCCCCACATACCAGATTTTACACGCAAAGCCACAATCTCATTACTTATTTTACGCATTTCATCATCTAAATGGACCATACAAGTATTTAATCGTTCCAATTCTTTCAAAACATGTTGTGACCACTGCATCCAGCTATCAGGTTCATTAGCCATCGGGGAATCCTTTTGTTGGTGGTATAGAAATTGTAAATGACCAAGAATCTTTTAACCAATATATAACATGTTCAGTTTCCGGAAGAATTTCAAAGGACGCACCAATATTTAAAATGTGCTTTTCATCCTTTAGTGTTTTATTATTAAAAGTAATCTCAATACATCCTTTATACACAATCAAAATTATTTTTTCTTGATGGCTATGAGATTCCATTAATGTTCCAGCGGAAGCAAAAGTTCTTGCAATGGCAATATTTTCTCCTTTATAACAATAAAAAAGGAGAATGGGACCACCTTTTGCAGCTTGTAATTCAACACAATTAGATGTCCGCTTCACAAAATCCTCTAATCTTGGCACAGGGGGAAGTAGTCCTGTCAATGTTTGTAATTGCGCTAAATGGTTAAACTCAGGAATCTTCTTTTGCAACTTCAGATTCCACATTTTCAGTATCCTTTTTTACTATTTCTTCAAGTTTTAATTTTAAAGTTGATAAAAAAGCTGTTGATGACCAAACGGTTATTCTATTATTTTCCTCATCTGTACAAAATTTATTTGCAATGTTTGCAATTTCTTGTGCATCTTCTACTGTCATAAAATTATTCTCCTTAAATTTAATGTATCATTATCATACAAAATCAACAACTTGCCATGAAGGTGCTGCATCATTTATACCTCCAAATACCCATAATTGTGTAAAACTCTGCCCACCATTATCTCGATTACAAATACACATTGCTCCAGCAGATGCATCTGAATAAATTGAAGCAGGGCCTAATGTAAGTGGATTTTTATTTACATCTGAACCTACAGGAGCTAAGAACATATGCCCGTATTGATTAGTAACCATTAATGGATTATTACATCCAATTTCCACACCATAATATCCTGCATCCACAATTTCAATTGCATTGGTATTGGCATCATCAATTAAAATTCCTGCACCAGCAGTGTTTACAGTATCAATATGTATAGAGTTACCACCAGCATTCGCAATGTTTATTCCATTACCTGTTGAAGCACTAATATTAATTCCAACTCCTCCTGAATTATTAATATGAAGAGCATTATCAGTAGAACCTGTGATATAAATACCATAATCACCAGCATTAGCAACATAAATACCATCATCAACAGAGCCAGTAACATAAATACCATAACCACCTGCACTACTAACACTTATTCCATTGGCAGTTGAATCAGAAATTTCAATTGCATTGGTAGTAGCAGTATCAATTAAAATTCCAGCACCAGTACTAGTTCCATGTATATGGATTCCATTCGTACCTGCATCATTAATATAAATGCCATTAGCAATTGCATCTGTTATATTAATAGCATTAGTTCCTGCATTAGTTATTTCAATTGCATTGGTATTTGAATGTGCAATTAGAATTGCTGCACCAGCAACATTCGCAGCGGTAATTTCAATAGCATTACCACCCACACCTGCAATACGAATTCCATCTTGAGTAACACCAGATCCAATGTTTATTCCATTAGTAGTAGCATTTGAAATTGTTATTGCATTTAATTCAGCATCAGCAATTAAAATACCATTGCCCCAAGAATGGACAATATTTATAGCATTTTTTCCAGCTCCATCAGCACCAGCATTAGAAATGTTAAGAGCATGATTTGAAGTCGCTCCAGCTATATTAATGGCATATTGCCCTATACTTGCACCAACATATATACCATCAGAATAAGCACTTTGAACATAAATACCATATCCACTTGAACCACTATCACCTGCATCTACAATATGAATACCATGAGTATGTGCATCTAATATGTGTATACCAGGACCAGCAGCCGTATCTAGAATATCAATTGCAGTATCTGCAGCATCATCAATTAAAATTGCTGCACCTGCACTGTTTGCAGCATCAATATGTATTGCATTACCACCTGCACCATCAATATGGATTGCATCAGCACCCGCAGCATCAATATGTATACCATGATCATTTGCATTTAATATTGATATTGCATCCCCATTTACGGTAGTTGTTATTTCAATTGCATTTAATGCAGCAGTAGCAATTAAAACTGCTGCGCCAGCACTATTTGCAGCGGCCACATGGATTGCATTACCACCTGCACCATCAATATGAATTGCATCATAAGTGCCATTTGTATCTGTAACAAGAATACCATTCTCAGATGTATTTCCTGTAGTAATGTTTATTCCACTATTCCCATCCAATCTGTTTATCTCTGCATCCGTTGCGGTTATTCCATCACATAAATTAGCTGCAGTATTGATATTGGCAGCGGTTACAGTAACACCATCACAAGCAAGATTTATTTCTGCAATTGAAGCAGTTACACCCATACCTAACAAAGCCGCAGCACTTGTTATTGCTGTCCATAATTGATGATTTGTTTCTGTTGATGTTGTTAATACAACTCCACCTGACTGCTCAATTGCGTAACAGATTTCCTCTTGAAAGGCATTCATATCCGCAGCTATAATTTTTGTGCCAGGAGGCCCATCTGTGAAAAGATTACCCGCAGCATAATTTGACGCCTCTGTTCTGTGCATATTATCTCCCTTTCTTCATCTCTACTAAATAATGAAAATATCCATTACTCACCTTTAACAGACCAACCTAGACCATCAAAGTAGAATTTTCCTTTGGTTTGAACGCTGTTAGTACCAGCAGGTAAAACATAGCCTATTTGCCGCCCCATTAAATCAATATCAGTAGTAGAAAAAATACCACCAGAATGTCCAGTAGCAGAAGTACTCGTACTATGCAAATACAAAGGAAATCCCATTTGTGCTGAATTACTTGCTGCCATAGCACTGTAATAAACAATACCCTTTATTAGCATTCGTATACTTGTTGTAGCTGAAGCATGTGATTCTGTAGCAATACCTAAAAAGGCATTTGTTGTGGAAGCAGAACAATATGCTGGTTTCCACATGTTCCAACTAGTTAAATAATAAACTTTTCCAAAAGAAATGGAACAATCTGTTCCTGCTATTTGACTATCTAAATGCCATCCTCTAGTAGTTAAATCTGTTGTTATGTTTGTGATTGATGGTTCATTCCAATAATCTGTTGCACCAATCATTTCTGCTGGCATTACTGTCACTAAAAAATCTCTTAAATCTTGTGGGCTAATTGCCCCTGTCACATTATCTCCTAAAAGCGTTTGAAGCGCAGCCCTCGTTCTTGCTGTATCTGCCACTGTAATTCCTCCTAATTAATTATGTTTCATATGTTGTGTACCCAACAACATTATTAAATCGATCAAAACCTAATGAAAAACCCTTATTAAATCCACCACCAAAATAACCGGAGGTGTCTATTCTATTATGTCTATTGAATCCAACATTGAATCCAAGAGTAAAGGCACCATTGATTCTTGGGTACACTGATTTATTTTTCCACTCATATAAAGCCCCATTTATACCTACTCCACCATAAAGCTTTTCATTGTAAACTGTTATAGCACGAATTTGTGTAGCATCATCTTCTAATTGAGGTGCCACTTCTACCCAGGCATCAGAATCATTCCATTCTAAAAGTTTACCATATGGATAAGTACTGCTATAAAGTCTTCCATTATATGCAGCTAAAGAATGAGCATGTGTTTCACTACCTGATTGAGGTGCCACTTCTACCCAGGCATCTGAACCATTCCATTCAAAAAGTCTACCATTTGAAGCTGTTCCACCATAAAGTTTGTTATTGTAAACTGCTAAGGAGAGAATAGAGGACTGTGCTCCTAAGCTTCCAGCCACCTCTGTCCAGGAACTTGTACCATCCCATTCATATAGCTTTCCATTCAAAGCAGTTCCACCATAAAGTTTGTTATTGTAAACTGCTAAGGAGTAAATAAGAACCTCTGTACCTGCTGAAGCCACTTCCTCCCAAGCATCTAAATCATTCCATTCATATAATAATCCACTTGGAGAGGTGCCACCATAAAGTTTACCTTTATAAACTGCTAAAGAAAAAATACCAGTTTCACTGCCTAATTGTTGTGCTGCTATTGTCCAAGCATTAAAATCATTCCATACAAATAGTTTACCAGTTGGATAAGTGCCACCATAAAGCTTTCCCTTATAAACTTTTAAACTTAATATATGATTTTCTTCTCCCAACCTTTGAGCCTTTTCTGTCCAGGCATCAGAATCATTCCATTCAAAAAGCATTCCACCAGGAACTGTTCCACCATAAAGTTTATTATTATAAACTGCAAGAGAATAAATATAAGGATTGAACCCCAATTGACTTGCTTTTTTATTCCAAACTAATATTTCTTCATCACCTAAAATAGCAGTAAATCCATTACTAAATCCATTGCTAAATCCACCACCATAAAAAGACCATAAACATACTGTATGTGCTGGTTTGTAAAGATTACAATAAGTCACCAAGTCATTTATCAATGAAATGTCCTCTCCAACTGGACAATAAATTATAACTGACCAATAAAAAGACAAAGCAGCGGAACCACAAAATGCAGTACCACAGTATGAAGAACCACAAGTAGCAGTGCTATGTTCTAAAATAAGAATGCTTAAATTTAAATTATTAGCTATTTCACCAAAATAAGCTTTGTCTTGTCTTCCTCTAGCCCTTACTTTTGCATTTAAAACCAATCGGCGTAATGCTTCAGTAGAAGCCAATGTTAGTCCATCTTCAGGAACACCATAATCACGCTCATATTCCTCTAAAAGTTCATCTGCATACCTTGAATCAATCTCACCTAAAAGGATATCTACACGCTCTTCTAAACGATTAAACTCTTCAGCTAAACCATAAAGAAAATCAGCCATATCAGAATAGAGATCTCTTGTCCAAGCTCTCCCGGTTGGAAGAACAGCTTGCAACATTTGTAAATATTCAAGTGAACTTCTAGCCATTAGACATAATCCTCATAAGTTACACTGAAAGTTGGCATTTGTGTAAATGTTGGTGTGATATCTGATGTTGGATATGTTATTTTATGCCGTTGTTCCCCTGCTGCTCCACTTATTGCTTCATCAATTTCTGAAAGATATAATGTTTCTGATGGACCACCTTCTCTTAACAAGTAAGCATCTAATTCTGTATTAATAGCAGTTTGTACCGTAGTTGTATTTGGATATATTTGCACAGTTAAATAAACAACATATTCTGTTAAAGTTACAACTTCAAATCCCGGACTAGCAGCAACAGGAATACCTATAGTTTCACCCGTTGCTGGATTTACATGTTCTGAAATGTAATTGGATACAGCGGCTATCTGTGTTTCATTTGGCAGTATTGTTGTATCATTATCACGTACAAAAGCCAAACCAACTGAACCAACTCCAGAATATTCTGAATATACCCAAGCACGAGTTACGCCCGCATATTCCTTTGCCCAGTTTATGTAATCATGACTTGCACCACCATGAGGGGAGCGTTTTCTTCTGTATAAAACACGTTCTCTTAAATCATCATCTGATTCTTCATCAGCACCACCGGAAATTCCATCAGAGGATACGGTTAGAGTTGAACTCACTCCCACAATGGAAGAAATAAAAGATAAAGTTATACCAGCATCATCATTTCCATTTGCACCTGCTTCATTAGCTGTGAAAGTAACTGTATTAGAACCTACTACAGTAGCAACATCAGCATCCACAGTATAAACCTGTCCTTCTCCGCTTTGCATTCGTGAGTCTTTTGGAATAGTTGTGACTGCGGTTGCGGTCACAGTTGCTGTTCCAGTAGCATAAGAAGCAGCTTTTCTGGACATACCATATTCACTGGCTATTCTTTCCAAAAAAGCAGAATCTGCTGTAGAAACAAATAATTGATCAACAATATAATTTAAAAAACCATAAGTTAGATGTAGTCCACCTGCTAAAACTCTTATAAAAACTTTTAAGACAGATCTACGCAACAATGTGCCAATAGATGTCAAACGTGTCTCCACATCTGTTTGCATTCGTGCTACCAGTTCTGTTAAAGTTGGTCTTGTAAAAGGCATCTTTGTTACCTGACCTTTCTCATTTATGACATTTGTAATCCAAAATTATAATCAAACTTCATAGCAGTTTTTTCACCATCAGTTTTGTAAATTTCTACTAAGAAGTACAATCCATCATTTGGAGTATTTCTATTTCTTTCAACGGTCACGTCTATTCTTACTGCAACATCATCTTCTAACATCCAGTTTAAAGCTTCTTTTATATATTGCTTTGCTCTTACTAAAATATCTGGAGTTGTTTTAGATCTTTCTAATAACCACAGATGGGAACCAAGCTCATCACCTGCTATTTCAGGATAAATTTGATTTCCCCACCAACCTCTCTTAGAGCCTCCTTCTTCTGGTAAAATATCTTCATCACTTGCTCGTTTATCAGTAAAAAGAGACATTAATACAGCACTTTTTAAACCATCATCAGTTTGCAAATCACCCAAACCAAGATCCAAATCGCCTTCAAAACCATAAACTACACGAGCATCTGATGCAGTTTCACGTACACTTTCATATGCGCCAATGTCAGGCAGAAACCATTGAGGAACTGAAACCCCTGCAAGATCTGATGAATAACCGAGATCTGTTCCTGCATCAATACAAGGAGAATCAGAATTCAAACGGAAACTGGAATTTAATAAAGGATCTACTGCTATAGAATTTATATCTTGATTTCTGGCACTTTGATAAATAGAAAATTGTTCCATGGAATAATCAGTACTTTGATAATTTATCATTGTTCCAGAAGCTTTATAATAACAATTATAGTCTGCTTCTATATCACCTATTGTTGCTCCTCCCAAACATTCTTCATCACCATCTCGTGTAGAAAAGGAATATAAAATGTTATTTTTAAAAACTATACTATCAGCACCATAAAAGGAAACTGTTTTAAAATAATAAATTGTTCCAGTCTCATAATGAGCCCAACTACCTACACCATTGTTATATAATGTGTTATTATACACCTGTATTTTAGTACCATCAGTAGGATGGTAATGCCAAAAAGACATACCTTCACATGCATTGTTATATATTAAATTGTACGCAGCCACTCCCCAACCACGAGTATCTGCATCACTACCTAAAAATGTAAGTGGACTATTAGGAATAGACGCCCCAACCTGTGATCCATTATAATCACTTGTGCCATTCTTTATAATATTTTTATTGAAAGTAAAATTCTCACAATAAAGAAAGTAAACTCCTCTAAGAGCAAACTTATCTATTGTATTGTTCTCTACTATAACATTCTCCATTTTATTCCATTTATATGCCCCAGAAACCGCTAACCCTTTGCCCTTTACCGAATTTTGAACATACCCACTCCATCCATAACCAGAATTAGATATTGTATTTCTTCGTATATATCCATCTGAAAAACTTCCTGTGGAATAATCATATTTATTATATGTTACTATTGCCATTCCCAAACCACAGCCATCTACGATATTATCTTCAAATGTAATATTGGAAGCAACCTCAGCATATTCTGATCTAAATGATTGCCAAGATATTCCTGCATCAAATCCTTGAGAGACATTGCAACGCCTGACTATCACATTAGACATAGTAGAATAAAGTGCAAGACCATCACCATGTCTATAACCAAATGGGGAATATGCTCCTCCAAAATAATGGCATTCACAATCTTGAATTATAATATCGTGACCACCATCAAAAAGAATTAAACAACCCTGACTGCGCCTTACTTCAATATTTTCAACTGTAATATAGTTCTTATAATCACTATAAAATGGTTTCCCTTGAGAACTTATATGCATGTTCCCATATACTGTCGCTGGATTTCCTACGGAATAAACAACAATTGTATCGTCTGCCGTTACATAAGTATAATTTTTAACTGTGTCTAAACTTGCAACGTCATCAGGTCCAATAAAATACCCAACATTATCAGGAGCTTCTGAACCAAAAACAACAAATGTTCCCATCCACCCATCCTGTCTGGGCATTAGTCCACTTGTAGTAGACCATTTATTAGTATCAATTTCTGTCCAATCACCTGTTTCATTAAAATTTTTACTGCCATATATGATTGGTTTTGCACCTGAACCGTATGCACCAAAGGTAATTGGTGCACCTTCAGCTCCACTAGAAGGCACTCTCAAAGAGTATGTGTCTACAAGCACTTCTGAGTTAGCACTTTTCAGAACCTCCCAAGTACTTCCACGTTCAAGAAGAATACTGTCACCAGGTGAAAAAGTAGATGTGCTTATCTTATCCAGAGTTGCCCATGCACCATCTGAATAACCATTATTGGTATCATCACCTGAATTACTAACATAATATGTTGTCATGCAATTGTCCCTGTTCCTGTTCCTGTTACAGCTCCTGTTGGACATGTTCCTGTAACAGTTGTTGTTACTATTGCACCTGCTATTATTTCAGCAACAACTCCCTCAACAATTTTATCTATTAGTGTGTCAAGAAAAACTGTATTTAATCCAACAGCATATGCAGTATTTTCATCTGCTGGAGCATAAGTCGCAAAAGTGAATCCATAACCAGCATCTTCATCTGTCAAAGCTGCCTTTATTGCTGTTTTAATACTTGTTGCTCTAGTTGTTGCATCCATTGACATAGTAAGGCTCCTTCTATTACTTTTCTGCTCTCATCTTAGCACACACATCTTGGTGTGGTGCACCAGTATAATGACAAATACTTTTTCCAGTTATTAAACCATCAGTTGCAATAAGAGCTGTATCGGTTGTCTGTAAATTGACTCCACCAGCAGCAATAATATTTACGGTAGTAGTACAATTTATAGTCAAAGAAACACCATTCATTTCAATTTCCTGACCAGATTTCATTTTTATATTATGTGCGCCACTTTCAGAATTCCATTTTGTATAAAGAGCCACTTCACCTTCAGCTAAATCTGTAATCCTATATCGTCTATCACCAATACAAATTGCTAATGCCTGTTCACTGTTACCATTTATACTGACAATTACTGCTTCAGGATAACCATCACCTTCTGATGAGTGGCCAACACTTGGGTAAGTTTCTAGACCATATTCCTGTACCCTTTGAACTCCTTGCATTTCCTCAGAAGCATATGCTTTCAAACGCAATTCTTGTAAAGCAGTTGTGCCATCTTTGTCAGTATTAGCAACCTTAGTCACAACTCCATGCCCTATTATAGTATTCAATTTACTTCTTATTGGTGATAATAGTCTATTTATTAAATCAATCATTTATTTAAAAATGTTTCTGTTGTGAAACCCATTTCTCGTAGAGCTTCTGATGAGAATAATTGATCAGAACTAGTTACTATTTTTCTTATAGGTTTACGTAGAATCATATAAGCATCTTTCTTCATTAAAATTAAATCTGTTGTACTTCCATCACCCTCTGAAAAATTGAATCTGACATCAGTGATTAAATAAGTACCTTCAACTTTTAAAGTTGGATCATAAACATTAACTAAGTTGTTTACAGGCCAAATTTTTTCAGCCTGAAAATCCGCTCTCTTTGGATTTTGAAACCAACTATAAAGAGTGTAATATAATGCACGGGATTTGCCCGCACGAATACGTGCTTCCTGTTCTCCTCTTGTTTTACAAATATTTACCTCTGCAATTACCTTCTGAGTAGTTGTTCCTGTTTGTGCGGTAGTCTTTAAACTTGTATCAATTGTGAAATTTGAAATTATGTCTGTTGTAAGAACTTTTGGGCGATAACGTATCTCTGTTGTTTTTCTATTGGCACCATAAACTTGTTGCATTACAACTTCATCTTGAACAAGAGCTATAGGATTGATTTCTTGTGAAAATAAATTAACTCTTTTACTTACACCTTTTCCACGAACAAAGTAATGTGAAAATCGTTCTCTATCTGTTTGCAATAAACGTCCTTTTTTAACATTCTTTCCACGAATGATTGTCCCATAACAGGATTTTGTACCAGCTCTTGTTAAATAGAGATTTCCATCTCCTTTACTCATTGGCATTATACCCTTAGCATTGCAAATTCTTTTTATTGCATCACCAGCAGTCTCCCCCACACTCACTTTAAATTTAGCTAAGAGTTCAGTGGCAGCTTCTTTAACAGAGGCATCACTATTAACTGTTATATTATTAAAAGGTTCACAAAGTGCTGTTATTACAGTAAGAGCAGTTTGATTATTCCATTCATGAGTCTCAATTTTAGTGTAATCTTCTGGAACGTAAGAGCAATCAACAAGATCACAAGTTTTATCTCTTCCTTTTATTAAAATTCTATGTGATTTCTCATCATAAGATTCATCTATATAATCAATGTAACCTGTAATAACTGTTTGTCCTTTTATCTTCACAACACAAGATTGACCCATTCTTAGGTTCCAACCTTCTCCCTGCTTTGATAGTTCTTCAACTGCACTTATTTCAAACAAACCAGCCAGACGATTTAGAGATAGACTCACTGAGACTTCTTTCCAGCCAGTGTACTTAGTTGATAGTTTTTTATCTATTATAGTCAGTTCTAAATCATTCATTCAATAACTCTATAAGTTCCCCTTGTGGAAGAAATCCGGGATGTATTGTTGCTACTTTATTTCTTTCAAAGATGTCACTGCAACGATTTACATCATTATATCTGTCATAAGCAAGAACTAATGTTGGAATGACCGCTGGTGGAACTTTGTATTTTGTAATTTTTGATAATGAAGCACCTTTTGCTTTCATTACTTCAACAAAACTACTACGAACATCTTCCAGTGCAGTGAAAATTTCTGTATTATCAATAGAAATATTGTAATCAGAATAAGTTGTGCTTGCAGATTCATCTGCTAATTTGTAAAGAAGAGTATCAATTGCATCTGTGATCTTTTTTAATAGTTCCATTAATTTTTCATAACTAGCTGCTTCTGTACGTACAGCTATTCTTGTTGCATTCATTAATGCACTTGCTCGGAACATGTTAATAATATAAATACGATCCACAGCTTGTGCTGCTGAGTTTGCCGTATCTACAGTAATATCATCCAATCTACCACCATACCAACTTGCATCTGGATTTCGTGTGACAACATCTTCTGTGCCAGCATTATCATAACCTGCTATACTTGTTGTCGTTATTGTTGTATTGTCCTCACCAAAGTCTTCCATTGAAACATAAGCATCAACCATAGAAGATCCCATATCCTTTGGAACTGTATCTCCAGGCAAATTTACAACAACAGATTTTTCAGCAAAACTACATGTACCAAGAATAACTTTTGATACAGGAGTTGGAATTCCAATCATTTGTAAAGGATGATCTACTGTGTCTAAAATTAAATCTGCTAAATCACAGGCAGAGGTAACAACATCAGTTATATCACTTATTGCTGTAGTTATATCTTTACGAACTTTATTCAGAACACTTGATATACTGTCTTTTGTTTTACTAAAACCACCTAATAACATTCCAAAACCAGATGAGACATCGGAAGTGACTTCTGTTTTTGTATAGTATGTTTTAATAGAAGAATCTAATTTACCTCTCATTTGTCCATAACTATCTTTTAGCTTATTAAATCCATCTTCTGCCGCATCATCTACTATAGAAACAAAATCAAGAATAATATCACTATGAATAGTAGATAAATCTTGTTCTACTTCTTTAAATGGCATAGTGAAACGAGCCATTCCACCTTCTTTGAAAGATTCTGACATGTTTACTTTGCCAGCTAAAGCAACGGTAATCTTTCCAAGGAAAGGATGAATGAGGATTCCTGCACCTTCACCTCTTAATGCATTAATTAATTTATCTCGGTCATCAAAGTAATTAAAATCATTACTTGTACTTTGAATGACATAACCATTGAGTGTAAATTGATCAGTATCTTTTCCAGTATCTTCCACAAAAGTTTTGTCACTGAAAGGAAAAGTATGGAAAATATTCTTTCGGCCAAATTGGGATTCCGTAGTGTCTATAAAAAAAGGAATGCCTCTGAAGGAAGCCTTTTCTAACTTGTCACGCCATGACATTAGTACCCTCCTGTGGTGAGACCACCATAAATATCAGAATTCATAATAATATCAACAAAAGAAGGTTTACTCACTTGAGAAATGACAGCTTGTGTTCCAGGAGCACTTGATACATTTACATCTATTGTTGTTTTGCCTTCACGTCCATAACCTTCTAAACCAATTGCAGTATTGAAGGAATCAGCAATTTTA
>Ga0307377_10005512_pt1 | contig 13537 bp, 2 predicted proteins | sample TR3MG_FD_202535 | JGI IMG/M metagenome (GOLD analysis project Ga0307377, IMG submission 202535) | Soil microbial communities from Risofladan, Vaasa, Finland - TR-3 | ecosystem: Environmental > Terrestrial > Soil > Coastal area > Acid sulfate soil | place: Finland: Risofladan, Vaasa | collected... | reverse complement strand
GTGAGATTGGTGAAAACGACAATGCCATTGTAACCATGACCCAGCAAAAAGAAGATTTAGATGCAGATTTACCGGATCAAGCCGAGCAGATTACCAATATTGACAGCAAAATGGTTGAATTAAAAAGAACCAACGCAACACTCAATGATAAGCTTCTCAGATATAAGGAAAAGGCTATTGAACAGCGCCAGAAAAAGACGGTCGCGGAAGAAGCATGGAGAACCTATGTTGATGGTATGGGAACCATATCTTATAAAGCTGCATTAACAAAGGGTAGAGAGGCGGCAAAAGAGAAAGAAGGGAAAGCGGTTATCCCAACGAAGAAGAGTGCTAAAATACCGGCGATAACAACGCCTACGGCCCTGGGACCGGACACCACACTTCCGGGAAGTACGGGACCGCAGTTTGTCCAGAGCTTTGACACTTTAGCTGAAGCGCAAAAAGTTAAAAAGCCAGGTGAAAGAGTAAGACTAAGAGTAAACACCGAAGAAGAGGCGAAGCGTTCTAGAAAGAAAATTGGTGATTATATGCTGGTAAGATTAAAACAATAGGTAAAATAATGAACTATGGATATGAAATACTTGATGAAGAGACGCTGGAACCTGTTTCACCAATATTTGAACCAGAACAGCCAGCGTATGATATTCTTGATGAAGAGACCTTACAGCCAATAGAAGAATCATTTTTCCCTACTATTCCCACTCCACAAAAAGCAGAGAAACCGGCTCCCACAAAAATAGAATCCGCTATAAGTGAATTGCAAAATAGGCTTACAGAGGTAGAAGAAACAAAATTTTTAAAAGAACAGGACCTTTCGAGGTTAGAGCGAACACCATCCAAGTGGGGATTGCAGGTACAAGAGGCACGAAAAACAAACCTACAGATAGAAATAACCGAGCGTGAAAAACAAAAAAAATCCTTACAAATAGAACTTGATAATTTAAAAAAGCAATCCCAGAGACCAGCCACAATACCCTCAGAATATACTGCGCCTGATTATATGCAGGGAATGTATCCTGAAATGACAGAACCGGAAAAGGTTGACCCTAACTTGCCACCATTTTTTCAAAAAGAGAAAGATCCTAATAAAAGAGCGGAAGCATTATCAATAATTTCCAAAAAAGAAAGGGTTCGATTGATTAAAATGCTTCCTGAAGATGAACAGAAAAAGGTTTCCGAATTAGTTGAAATGATAAAACGGAGAGTTCCCATTTTAGGTCCCACGACAATGTTAGCAGGTGCTGCTACAAAAGCAGCAGGAGGAACATTTGACATTGAGAGTCCTTACGAAAGCGAAGCTGGAAAGCACTATCAAGAGATTTTTGAGAGGCATGGATTTACGGTTGACCAGTTTAGAGATGAAGAAGGAAAAATTGACGCGGGAAAGATTGCCGAGCTTCCTTCTACCAGAGACAAAATAGAGGATGAAAACAGAAGAAACGCTGCAGCCACTTTTCTGGGTATGCTTGGATCTTACGAACAAAGAAAGCCCGCATTTGAAAAGGTAGAGAAAAAAGTCAAAGAGGCCGGAGAGCATGTTCTTGAGTTTGGCGCATATATGACATCATCTGAAATTAGAACTAATAAAATTGAAGAACGAATAAATAAACTACGGGACGAAAGAGGAAATGAATACGCAGAAGCGTTGGAACGCGGGGATTTGGGAGTTGTAATAGATCAGCTTATTAATGACGAGGCAGTATTAAAAGGTGATAAAGAATCGGCTAAAAAAGCATTACAACTTAGAAAGGACTACCACAGGGCAATTGCATTTAGAGAAGCAACGAAAGATCCTGAAAAAGAAAAGGGAATGTTTAAGAAGTTAATTTTAAGCACTCTTGAAATTCTTGCTCCTATGGTGAAAATTGGCGCTAAGGCAGCAGTACCTTATGTAGGCCAAACCTGGGCGTTTTCCGAATGGGCATCTCAGGGTAGTGGAATGTTATATGCAGAATTGGATGAAGCCGGAGTATCGCATGAAACCGCAAGAACATTATCACCATTGGCAGGTATGGCGTATGCCGGAGCAGAAATGATGCAGTTTGGTCAGATAACAAAGGGATTGACAAAAGGACTTACTAAGGGTGTTGTAGATAGAAGCGTCAAAAAAGTTGCCCTGAGAATATTAAAAGAAAAGGGGAAAGATTATTTCAAAGAAGTTAGTGAAGAAATAGTTCAAGAGTTTATTATAGAGACCGGAAAAGAAATAGGAAAACAAACAGAAGGACTTGCACCAAGGGGCGCAGAAGAATTTGGCAGGTTTTTATGGGATGCCTCTCAAAAATCGCTGAAAGCTGGAGGGTACGCAGCAGGACCTATGGGATTGCTTTCTGTTTTTGGTATTGGTGGTGCTACAGTCGGGGCAATGTATGAAGGAGGGATTGAAAAGCGAGAGAAACAAAATATTGAATTTGTAAAACAGATGGGAAAAATTTATGATATTATAGAGGAGGAAAAAAAAGATATTACTGAAGAGCCAACACTAGACGAAGCGTTTGAAACCAGAAAACATATTGTTGAGAATTTATTACCCCAAAAAATAGGGGATGCAGAATTTTATAAAGCTGGAGAACAACCTAATTTTAGAGTTGCATATAGAGAAAAAGTACAGCAGAAAAATATAAAAACAGGGGAAATGTACGAAGCGGTTTATGATTATTATTTTCCTCTGTCTGGATATGATTTAACAGGAAAAACAGATGCAGAGATAAAAAATGTAATAGAAGAAACAATTAAAGCAAATGGGCTTCAAGGAGAGATTGTTTACAAAGAACCGGGATATGACATCATTGAACCGGTTGAGCCGGTTAAACTAAGCAGACAGCAGAAGAAGAAGTCAGATAAATTCACCCAGGCTATTCAAACTTACGAGAGCAGGGAAGAAGGAGACAACCTTATAATTGATTGGGCAACTAACAAGCTCAACGCTGGTGATGTTATTCAAGTTGATCAGGGTGAAATGACCTGGACGGTTTCCGAAAAGACAATCAGCAAACATGGTACTGAATATATTGAGTTTAAAAGTGGAGAGGCAACTCAGAATGATTTTGGAATAACAAAAAGAAAAGATGAAGATTGGAAAATAATCAACAAGGACGATGCGAGAGCAGCCTTTACTTTTGACAATAGACCGGAGTATGCGGCAGATAATCCGCTTTTAGTTCCTATTAAAGAGGAAATAAAGCTTGCACCGGAAGAAGAGAAGAGTGTTATTAAAACATTTGAGAGTGTTTATAAGAATGAGGGATTGTCCCCAGAGGAAGCAACGGCCAGGGCAGAAGAATCTTTAAAAGATTTACCTAATGAAAGTAAAAAACTATTTACAAAAATATCAGCAGAGAGAGACAAGTTAAAGAAACAGTTATATATTGACAATCTTACCGGATTAAAGAGCAGGGATTGGGGTGTTGACAATGGATATTTTACAGTTAAAAAGGTAAAGGGGAAAGATATATACACACCGGCAGACAAGCCCCAGGTAATGATTGATATTGATAATTTTAAAAAGAGTGTTAATGATAAATATGGACATCCGGTAGGTGATGATGTGCTCACAACATTGGGTAGAATGTTAAATGAAGAGTTTGAAGGAAAGGCGGAATCGGTAAGATTTGGAGGAGAAGAAATATTAACATTTCCCTTGACAGGATTTGATAAAGATGATATAATTAAAAGGTTAGAGAGGGTTAGGTCTGAGCTGAGAAATGAGTCATTTGCTGATGGAAAGCTGACAGGAGTAAGTTTTTCCGCAGGATTTGGTAATACCAACAAAGAAGCAGACGAAGCCCTATACGCAGCGAAGGAAGCAGGAAAAAATCAAACCCACGAATATGGAGTTAAATATGAAGAACCCGCCAAGCCCGATACCGAAGGTGTCGGCAGAGTACGGAAAGCAGAAGTCGCTGATGTCACTCCTCCGGTCAGCAAGGCAAAAGAAGAACCAGGAGAAGCAAAAGCCCCCGAAAAAGTAGTTCCTGCAAAAGAGGAACCTGAAGAACTAAAAGAACCGGAAAAAATTACCGGGAAGTCGGAAGCAGCAGGACAGGAGGTACAAGTTGAACCAAGTGAAGCCCAGAAAGAAGCTGGAAACTACAAAAAGGCCCATATCAGGCGTGATGGGTTTGATATATCAATTGAAAATCCAGCAGGAACAGAGAGAAGCGGAAAAGATAAATCCGGAAAAGAGTGGACCCAGAAAATGTATGCCGATTATGGGTATATTAAAGGGTCCGTTGGTTACGACAAAGACCATGTCGATGTATTCATAAAACCGGATAGCCCGGAAGGTGGTACAGTATACATAGTTAATCAAGTGGATCCTCAGAGTAAAAAGTTTGATGAACATAAAGCAATGGTTGGTTATGATTCTGAAGAGGCTGCTAAAAAGGGATATTTACAAAATTACGAAAAAGGATGGCAGGGATTAGGCTCTATAGTTCCGATGGAGATGGAAGTTTTTAAAGAGTGGGCCATGTCTAAAGAGCCGAAAAAGGGAACAGTAAAAGAAAAACCAGCCGAAAAGGAGAAACCAGATGTCAGTAGAGTGGGAGACGTTGTTGAGCCAGTGGAGCCAGGCGAACCCGGAGTACGTGAAGGAGCTAAAGCAGAAGAACCAACTGGACCAGAAGTTGAACGAGAGCGTAAAGCTGTTAAACCAGAGGGTGTCAAGCCTGACAAAGAACGGATTGAGGGAGGGAGAGGCACTGGAGATCGTGTATCCGGACTTCTTTCTTCAGGAGACACAGGAGGAGGAGCCGGCAGACGAGGAGATGAGCAGGCTAATGTTAGGGGGGTTGTAGATAAGGGTAAGCCGCTTTTAATTGATTATCTCATTGATAATGTCGATAATATCGGACATGGTGGTGCTGTTACAAAAACCAGAGATAATCTTTCCGCTATAAAAATCCTCAAACAGATTGAATCCGAAAACAGATATGCCACTCCGGACGAGCAGCAGCAACTTGTAAGATATGTTGGATGGGGTGGATTATCCAGTGCATTTAAAAAGAGTGATAGATTTTATAATGAATTAAAGGATTTGCTTACTGAGGAAGAATATAATGCAGCGAGAAGATCTACGTTGAACGCGCATTATACTTCCCCTACGGTTATTCAGTCCATGTGGAATGGGCTTGTACGCATGGGTTATAATGGGGGGAATGTTTTAGAACCTGCTATTGGTATTGGTCATTTCTTTGGATTGCGTCCCACCACATTAAAGATGGCAATGTCCGGGATAGAGTTAGATCCTATTTCCGGCAGGATAGCGAGACAATTGTATCAAAACGCAGATATACGGGTACAGGGCTATGAGACCTTTAAGATGCCTAAAGATTATTACCAGGCAATAGTCTCCAATGTTCCATTCTCCGATTCAAAGCCGGTTGAACCTAATGAGATAAAGACACCGGGATTAAAGGAGAAAGTTTCCCTGCATGATTTCTATTTTCTTAAATCATTATATGGATTAAGGCCGGGTGGAATAATAGCTTTTGTAACTTCTCGATATACGATGGACAAGAAGGATTCTTCTATCAGGAAAGAGATAACGAAGCAGGGTGATTTTATAGGTGCTGTCCGGTTGCCAACTACAGCATTTAAGGAGAATGCCGGGACAGAGGTAGTTACTGATATAATCTTTATACAGAAGAGAGCGGAAGATAAACCGGAATCTGATTTGAACAAGTTATTTGTTGATACATCTCCGGTAATGATGCAGAGAGTAAAGGGAGAGGGGCAGAAAGAGGAGTTTGTCAATAAGTATTATCAAGAAAACCCGGACATGGTAATAGGAGACCAGGACCTTAGTGGCACGATGTACACAGGAGACCAGTACAATGTGGTATTAAAGCCTGATATTTCCAAAGAGGGTTTTTCTGATATGCTGAATGACGCGGTTAATTCGCTTCCTCAGAATATCATATCTGATTACATTGTATCGGAAGAAAAGGCAAAGCCCCAGGAGGATATGGACAATCTTGGTGATATACACCAATTGCCAACTGGTTCATACTTTACCCGGCATGGTAATGTTTATCAGAAAGCAAGCGAGACCGATAAGCCTATTAAGATCAGTGGCAAGAATAAAGAAAAGCTTTTGTTCCTAACTAAGATAAAAGAAAATGCTCAGATGTTATTTGCTTCCCAGAGAGCTGGAGACACAAAGACAGCAAAGGAATCTCTTGCAAAGCTTAACATTGTTTATGATAAGTTTTATAAGAAGTATGGTGCTATTAATGAAAAGAAGAATGATGTTTTCAAGGATGATCCGGCAGTATTTCTTCTTTATTCCCTTGAGAAGTATGATAATGAAAAAAAGACAGCAGAGAAAACAGCACTATTTAAAGGGGTAACATTTGCAAAAGAGACCCCGGTTGAGCAAACGGATTCAATAGAAGAGGCTTTAATTGTTTCTCTCAATCTGTTTGGGGTTGTCGATGTAGGTCATATTGCTAAAATGATGGATAAGGACCCGGTGGAGATTGGGGACATCCTTGTTTCGGATGGGCTTGCATTTAGAAGTCCTGAAGAGTTTTTAAATGGTAAGAGAAACATATATGTAACGAGGGACGAATATTTATCAGGCAATGTAAGGAAGAAGCTTGAAAAGTCCAGACAGGTTGCAAAGAAGGATCCTGCATTTAATTATAATGTAAATGAGTTGGAAGCGGTTATTCCGGCTGACATCCCCTCTGAGCGAATATCTATTAAGATAAATTCTCCTGTTATTGAATCTACCGACATAAAAGATTTTATAAAAGAGTCCTTAGACGGTTATAATATTTCGGCTATTCATAATGATTTCAATGGTCAGTGGAGTGTAGATTTTAAAACCTATGGTTTTGGAATTATGGAGCGGGATTTTGGCACTCCACGTATGAATGCAAAAAAAATCATGCAGAACATGATGAATGGAAAGAAGCCAAAAGTCTATGATGTTTCGCGGGACATGGAGGGGAATGAGACAAAAACATTAAACGAGACGGAAACGGCTGCAGCCCAGGTAAAGGCTGAGTTATTGGCAAAGAAATTCAGAGAGTGGCTTTGGTCGGACGATGACAGAAAGAGCAGGATAGTAAGGACTTTCAATGACAGGTTTAATTCATTTATAAATAGAACATATACACATCCCAAGAGAATAAAGAACAAAGATGCCAAAATATTTTTTCCCGGATCTGCATTTCCCCATCCGGCCCATCCTCACCAGGCTGATGCGGTATGGCGTATTGTTCAATCAAAGAGGACCATGCTTGCCCATGAAGTAGGAAGCGGAAAGACGCTGGAGATGATATGGGGTGGTATGGAAGCGAAGAGACTTGGATTAATTAAGAAGCCTATTTATACATTCCCCAACCACATGGTTAAACAGTGGGCTAAAGAATTTTACGAAGCGTATCCCAATGCAAAGTTACTGGTAGCCCAGGAAAAGGATTTATCAAAAGAGAAGCGCAGAGTATTTATCAATAAGATTGCAACAGGTGATTGGGATGCGGTTTTGGTAAAGATGGAGGATTTTAAATCAATTCCTCTTTCTCCTACAGAAGAAGCTAATCAGATGCAGCATTTTGTTTCTACTTATCGCGGGTATATTGATTCTCTTGACAAGGATGCAAAGAAGCAGCGCACAATAAAGCAGCTCGAAAAGAAGCTCCAGAATTTTGAGGATAAGATAGCCATTTTAAAAAACAAGGCCAAGAAGGAAAAGGGTGTTTTATACTTTGAGGATCTGGGTATTGATATGTTATTTGTTGACGAGGCGGATCTTTATAAAAATCTCCAGTATTATACTTCTCTTGAAAATGTAAAGGGCATGGGTACTCAGCAGGGTAGTGGAAGAGCCTTTAATATGTTTATGAAGATTCAATATCTGAATAGAAAGAACGGGCGTATAATATTTGCAACAGGTACTCCAATATCAAATACCCTGGTTGAAGCTTATACAATGATGAAGTTTTTACAATTAGAATGGTTGCATGATGAAGGAATTGAGTCGTTTGACGATTGGAATAGAATGTTTGCCGATACGGTAACGGAGATGGAGCTTGACAATACAGGTTCTTCATACAGACCGACTACGAGGTTTTCAAAGATTACCAATGTTCCTTCACTTATGAAAGCACTCCGGGAAGTATGGGACATCCAGACGGCAGCGAGGCTTGAAAAAGAAAAAATATTAGTAGCAGGTAGAGATTTGCCCCACAAGAAAGTAATTAACCGGGCAACACCGCTTACTGATTTAATGAAGTCATTCAAAAGATATTTGGTCCGGAGAGAGGATAGTTTAAAGGGTGCAAGGCCGGAGAAGGGTGCTGACAATGTTCTTGTAATTATGGATGATGGAAGAAAGGCTGCAATAGATTTCAGATTATTCAGTCCTAAATTACCGGATTTGCCCGAGAGCAAACTAAACCTCGTGGTTAACGATACTTATGAGCACTACAAAAAATATGACAAACAGAAATACACCCAGATAATTTTTATTGAAAGGCCGAGGGCGTATAGGGTCGATTCTGATGGAAAGCGTCATCTTACTTTTGATGCGGTTGAGGATATAAAGAAAAAACTTATTGCAAAGGGGATCCCTGAAAACGAGATAGCGTGGATTAGTGATAAAAAATATGAGAAGGATGCTGCAAAAGCTGCTTTGTTTGGTGCTGTCCGGGATGGGCGGGTAAGGGTTTTGATTGGTAGTGTTGCTAAGATGGGAGCGGGAACCAATGTGCAGGATTTGGGGAAAGCGGTACGTCAGGTAGATGCTAAATACAGACCGAGAGATTTCACACAATCAAATGGCAGGTTTGTCAGGCAGGGAAACAAGGTCCTTGATTTTGACGAAAAGGGAAATGTTACTACTCCAAAAGGGGAGATGGGGACCGTAGAGATTTACAATTATACTGCAAAAGGTTCACTTGATACCGGGCTTTGGAATATGCTTGAGGTTAAATCAAGAGCCATTAACAACATAATGGAAAACACTGAGAGTCTTGATTATGAAATTGAGGAGGAATATTTCAGTAGTATAAAGGATTTATCTATTGAAGATCCGGTAATGAAGGAAGCGGTTACATTGCGCCAGAGGATTAAAGAGCTTACCAATTTTGAGAGAGCGTACATTGATAACAGGGCAAGGTTGAGATCTGCAATAAAAGCAATCCCAGGCAGGATTGAAAATATAAAGAAGAATGTTGCCAAGTATGAAAAGGATATAGCGAAGAGAGAACCGCAACTAAAGGGTGAAGATTTTTCTATTACCATTGATGGCAAGAAATATGACAAGCGGAAAGACGCGGGGGAAATTTTAATAAAGCTGCTTAAACCGCTTGTAGAAAAAACAGGTGCAACAGGCAAGGAGCAGAAGCAATCGAATGTAGGAACTTTTGCCGGATTTCCAATTAGCATAAGAACATATATTGTCCGGTCTTTTCATGATGAAAAGGTTGTAAGTGAAGTTTTTGCAACAGGGAACTTTCAATATATTGGTCAATTTGATCCTATAACAAAGAGTCCAAGCGGGTTAATTGGGAGTTTAAATAATACTATTTACATCAGGATGGACAAAAGCCTTGAGAGTGAAAAAAGCAGAATCAGGGCAGAGGAGAAATCTCTTGCGGATGCACAGGCCAGTGTTGATGATAAGTTTGAATATGAGCAGGAGCTTGAAGAAAAAAAGAAGCGGGTAGCGGAAGTAGATAAAACATTATCTGAACGGAAAGAGGTAACGGTAGCGGCAGAGGACGAACCTGTTCAATGGGAAGATATTCGCGGGTATATTCCTACGGTTGATACCGGGAAGGAAGAAGAAGAAGGCCGGATTGAGGACGTTGAGGAAGACGAAGGGGAGCCTGAAGAACCAACCTTAAAAGCAAAATTTGAACCTCTCCCATTCAAGAAAGACATTTCAGAAGTAATGGGGATGGTTTCAGAGGATTTAAAGCGGAATGTTGATATAGTATTTGCCCGGAACTACGACAAGGGAAAATATTCATTAAAGCAGGGGGAGCGTGGTGCAATAGAGAGGGTGGGGGATCGGATAAGGGTAACGATCAATCCGGCACTCACTTCAAAAGAAGCGGCCAGGACATTAGTGCATGAGGTTATGGGTCATTTTGGAGTGGCAAATGTTTTAAGGAGCAATCCTGATATACATAAAAGGCTAATAGCCATATACAACACCCAGAAGAACAGTCCCCTGATTAAGAAGATCCGCAAAGAGTATGTCCGGGAGATGAAGGACAACCCGAAGTTTGCAGAGGACATGGTATTCTCTGAGTGGATTGCTTACAGCATGGAGGAGTATATTGCAAATCCCAAAGGCAAAGGGGTTTCGTATTATGTATGGAGAGCTATTAAGCAGTTTTTAATCAAGATGGGATGGAGAGAGGACACCGTAGAAAATGTCATGCACGATATTGTTAAGGAGCTTAAAACTGTCAGATTTGTAGGTCCCACCTATGTAGCGAAAGTTCCGGTATTAAAAGCAAAGGATTATATTCCAGTTGTTTCATATCGAGAGGAGATGTTGGATGATATATATGATTCAGTATCCGGGGAGAAGAAGGGGCTTTTCAGGAGAATTTTCAAGCATGAAAAATCATACCAGAAAATAAAGGATAGAATTGCAGCGGATATATTGGTTCCAATAAGCACCCGCTTAAAACACATTAAGCCTATCTTCAAAGAGCAGATCCGAAGGTTTGAGTTTAATTACCACAAGAAAGAATATGTCGATACAAAGGCTTCTCAGCCGTTTTTAAACGGTGTTAAGAAGATGGAGGCAAAGGACCAGCAGATACTTGATTATGCCCTGAAGAACACTGATACTGCTATGGTGTTAAAGATTGTAACAAAATACAACCTTGAGAAGGAATTTGGGGCGGTTCGAAAGGTTTTGGATGGTATTCATGAAAATATGAGAGATGTTGGATTTAAAATCAATTATGTAAAAGATTACTGGCCGCGCCAGGTTTTAAATTATTCCGGGCTATTGAAAGAAGTGCAGGATACCGAGGAGTGGGGTATTATTGAGGAGCAGATCTCCAAAGCGGAAGAGAAGTTAAAGAGACCTCTAAGCGAGAAGGAGAAAGCTGAGATTGTGAATTTTTTCATTGCGCGCCCTGACAGAATTATCGACATGCCTGGAGGAGCTAAGAAGCGCACCATTGATTTGATTGATGAAAAGATTGATAAGTATTATGACTATTCCATGTCGGCTTTGATTCAGTACATACACAACATGAATCAATCTATTGAAATAAGACGTTTTCTTGGCATGGACAAAGATGTTAAGGCTGAGAAGGAGAAGATACAAAAGGTTCTCAGCGTGGAAGAGTTCAAGGTTGTAGCAACAGAGATTGTCAACAACAGGGTAGTTGATATTGAAGGTGGGATTGGCGAGTATGTTATGAGGGCTATTAGTGAGCACAACTTGACACCACAGCAGCAGGATGAACTAATTGGCATTTTAAAAGCGCGCTTCAATTATCGTCCCTCCGGCCACACTACACAGACAATTAAGGATATTGGTTATATAACTTCTATGGGATCCGGATTTTCTTCCTTTATCACACAGATAGGGGATTTAACCTGGGCTTATTATGTTGCGGGACCTATCAAGGCAACCAAAGCCCTTGCGAGAGCGTTTGTAGGGATGTCTGAGGTAAGAAAAGAACATATAGGCATAGAGAGGATAGCTGAAGAGTTTCGGACATCCAGGGGCCTGGGAAGGATTTTAAACAAGATATTTGATTGGACGTTGCTTACCAAGGTGGATGCTATTGGTAAGGAGGCATTGATTAATGGTGTGCTTTATAAGTATCAGCAACAGGCAAAGAAGAATGATATTAAATTAACAAGGCTCCTGCAGCGCACGTTCGGCTTTGAAGAGGGTGCAGAGGTGATGGAGGATTTTAAAAACAAGAATATAACTGACAATGTTAAATATCTTCTTTTCACTAAGCTTCTTGATTTCCAACCATTGGCATTATCAGAGATGCCAATGAAATATTTGAAGAGTCCCGGTGGAAGATTATTTTATATGTTAAAGACATTTACCATAAAACAGTTGGATGCTTTCCGCAACGAGTCTATTGATTATATAAAAGAGGGTATAAGTGCCAAGAATGGAAAATTAATATTAAAGGGTTTGATCAACATGGCACATTTAGCAGCATTATTTGTTGCTGCAAATACCGGAGCTGATGAATTAAAGGATTGGTTATTTGGAAGAAAGCCGAGTTTTTCAGATAAGGTATGGGATAACATTTTCAGGCTATTTGGTCTCAGTCGGTATATCTCCTGGGAGGTTAGAAGAAACGGTATTGTGATGGCCTTCTGGAAGCTTATTACTCCACCGATGGATATTATTGAAGCACCGTTAAGGGATTCCTGGAAGATGTTCAAGGAAAACGGAGAGAGTTTTGATGTAAAGCTAAAAAATGCAGAGACCTGGAAGATCATACCTTTTTTCGGTAAGCATTATTACTGGTGGTTTGGTGGAGGCCGGAGAAGGGAAGTAAAGAGACAGCAGAAGAGTATACCCAAATTAAATTTTGCGAGGATTTTAAAAAAGGAAACAACTACTCTTGAAGAGAAAATGACGGCTTACAAATATTATCTTGATCTCACTCCGGAGCAGCATAAGGACTTTGCAAAAGAGATACCGGGATATACCAAGCAGATCCGCAAGATAAAGAAGGGGTTATTGGGTCAATCTGTCTGGAAAGAGGGGGAGAAGAGATTTGTTAAGATGGGTGGGGCTGTGAAAAACTTTAAAAAGCGTGAGGAAAATTTAAAGGAAAGATTAAAGAAGGGGAAAATTTCCCAGGCTGATTACAACAAAACGACAAAGAAAATAGACAAGGAAAGAGAAGAGTATTTGGAATGGAAGGAGCAGCTCCATGAGTGATATCATAAAGAAGAATTTTGCAATAATTATAAATGTTATTATCTTGTTATGTGCCTTATCTTTTGGGTATGGGCTGTTAAACAAGGACATTGAAAACACCAGTATTACATCCAACAAAAATGAAGAACGAATAGAAAGAATGCAAAACGAGTGGCACAGGGACATTAAAATAATACTGGAAAAGGTTAATACTTTAGAGGGATATATAAAAGCTAAAGATAGAATTGAGGAAAAGAAAAAATGAATTTACTAATTGAAATTTCATAGGGGAAAATTTTAATGATAAAATTATTCAAGAAGATATTAGAGTTATTAGGAATAGAGGACTTAACCTTAGAGGAAGTTACTCCGATCAATTACAGCTATAACAACTACAATCCTCACAGCCCTATTATCATAAGCAACAAGGCAAAACTTAAAAAGCAATTACAAAAGAGAAAGATTACATATAAGCAATACTCAGCAGCATGTACTGCTATGAAGTCAGGTTTCAAGAATCAATCTTTTGTAGATGTATCACCAGATGAATTTAGCAATAAGATTATAGTAGGGAGTAACTTCTCCCAGAATGAGCCGGATACGAAAGTCTTCCCTAATGGAGTTGTTAATTGTACGTTAAAGAATTGCGTTGCG
>Ga0307377_10005511_pt1 | contig 13537 bp, 11 predicted proteins | sample TR3MG_FD_202535 | JGI IMG/M metagenome (GOLD analysis project Ga0307377, IMG submission 202535) | Soil microbial communities from Risofladan, Vaasa, Finland - TR-3 | ecosystem: Environmental > Terrestrial > Soil > Coastal area > Acid sulfate soil | place: Finland: Risofladan, Vaasa | collected... | reverse complement strand
CATCGTAGAAGTCGATCACAGATCCAAGAAATACATCGTCATACCGTCCTATGTAGATCACTCCCCCAACATCATTCTGGAAGGTCACGCCCTTAAGACCGTAAGCCCATCCTGAGAAGTAGGCATCACCGCCATTCGTCATTCTCCAGATTGAATTGCCGGCCGAGTTCACATAGTCGAACAAATCGCGGGTATCTGATTCAGAGTGGGTGACCCTATTGGGGATGCCAAGATTATCGTGAATACGGATCTCCGAATAGACGGAGAACCCATCCGCGATGTTGATCTTGTTGACCTCAACGAACCACGGCTTGTCACTGTAACTGCCAGCGTCTCCGGTGAGCGTTAGTGCCGATGCACCGCCGACAGATCCAATGGTGAATCGGTTGTGAGTGTAAAATCGAAATTCTTTTCCGGTCCAGAACCCGGTAACATCGAAGTCGTCTCCGCTAGTTTTGGTGACTGCTGTTCCGCTCGTGTTGCAATTTCCAGCTTTGACGGATGAATGCTCCAAGTCACACTCTGAGACAATAAGGTCGATAATTGGACTTCCGGCCCCGGCCCCGATTACGCGAGTGGCTATCGTTTGATTTTTTGGGTACTGCGGGAATGTTCCCCAGTTCTCGTATGCTGTGCCGGGCGGCACGGCCTTGAATGAGCACCCGACGAACGATACAGCAACCACACAAGGCGAAAATTCCGTAGTCTGCCCTTCTATCAGCGCATGGGCATCCAGCCCGGCCGCAACAACATCACTGTCGTTTCCGCCGCCCGAGAAGCGGCAATTCATGAAGCGATGCGCAAAGGTTTGAATGTCGTCTGGTTCGTCGGTACCGCGAATTCTGACGTGCCATTTGTAGTTGGCGTCAAAGTGGATTCCGGTGAAGTAACAGTTCCACGATTTCTCATCGAGCAGTATGCCAGTCGCGTTCCACTCGATCTTGCCACCTATCCATGACTGATGCCCGCAGCCGTGCCCGAGGCGCAGGCCGGTCCCTGTGTACAATTCCTCAACCGGATCGGCTACTCCGCTTGAATCCCAGTTGCAGGAGTTGATCATGATGTTGACGTAAGTGCCATCATTCCCGGCGTATTTCTCGAAATCCACACCGATGTACCAGCATGGCCCGATGTTGCAGTTGTACCAGCGGCATCCGCCAAAGTTCTTTCCCCACACGCCACGCTTGCAGTTTGTGACGGACGTGTAGGACATAGCAAACATGATCGAGTCTGCACCGTCTTCTTCATCTGCTGTTCCTATGAGAATTCCGGTACACGTCGCATCGTAAGCAACCATCTCGCTCGTCCCGTCTCCCGTGATTTCCAGATTGTGGATTCCAAAGTGAGAAACGTCCCCGGCGTCGATCACATAACTATCCGCTGGGAAATCGGCAGCCGTCTTGATCTGTGATTGGAGTGGGAGGTGGACTCCAGTATCGAATGCGTATCGGTTGTACGTCGGGTGCCCGTGCAGCGTAACGCCCGGCTGCATTTGGATAGGAACGGAAACAATGTAGATTCCCACTGGAATATACAAAGTTCCTCCACCGCCCTCCGACGCTGCGCCAACCGACGCAATCGCGGTATTTATGGCCGATGAATCATCAGTTCCCCACCATGCGTGTGCGTTGTCTTGCGGAGATGTACTCTGCGACACTGTTGTGCTGGCAGCATTGGTCAATTCCACCTCGGTCGCGCTGGTGTAGCTCGCAATGGTGGTTTTCAGGATTGCGCCGGCCGCCCCTGCACCATCCACAGTGATGGGCTTGCCCACATCTCCGGCAATGAATTTTCCGCTGGCCGATGTAAGTGTTGTTTCCCCGGATGAAATCTCAGCGTCGTTGACCATTTTACCGTCGCCTACGGCTCCCCACATTTTCACAGAGGGATGCTCCCCCATGAAATCCTTTAGGGATTCTCCCGTCGCATTTGGATAATTTATACTCATGTGTATGCCGGTATCACAATTCCATCGTCAGTCAGCAAGTCACCCTCGAAGCCCCAAATGTAAATCTCACGGATCGGGCATAGGGATGAAATTGATTCATTTCCGCCGCCGTCCATCGTGACAGCCTGCACCAACATGGTGAGCCCCTCGTAATTATCTACGTTGGCCGATATCGTAATGTCGGCCGCATCATCCTGATTATTCAGCGATTCTGTCCAGCGGACCACCTGGAACTCCGGCTCCTCGATAATGTAGCGTGTGGTTGAATCGGGCGTCGTCGTCCATTCTCCATCGATGTAGACCCGCGTTGATGTGTTCTTTTTGACGCGGTAGATGTGCCCGCGCCCGGTTCCAGCGATGATCCGCAGTAGCCGGCCTATCTCCTGATCGACGGCTAGCCCTGTTCCGGTCCCGGCCAGGTCGTTCACCCAGTTCGCATCCTCGATGTAGTTTCCGTCAGCATCGGCATCGACGACCGGTAGCGACCGCATCACGAATACATCACCGGCGACTATTCCGGCCGCAAGAGGATCGGGAGTTACAGTTAGCGTATCTGCATCATTCCCCGTGATGCTGAAATTCAGGATTTCCAGCGTCACAGCTGGCGACACGTCCGCCTCGGTGCGGGCGATGACGGAGATGTCATATCCAATCCATTCGTCAGTGTCCCAGCCGGGAGATCCTGGATCGAATGTCAGACTGCTACTTCCGACTGTGCTCAGCGCCCTTCCGAACACTCCGCTGTGAGCAATCCGCTTGACCTTCAGCCCGAGTTTGTCAAACTCTCCATCGGGCACCCCCCATGTACGCTCATTGTAGGCCGTGAGCGTCACGCTTGATGGCGTCGCCGGAGATGCTACCTCGTCTTGATAGCTGAGACGGTTCGGGGAGTTCCCGCAGAAGACGACATAGCCCGCCGTATCCGAATCCCACTGATGGACTTCGACGCTGATAGTGTTCTCGCCACCCGGAGAGCTATCGTCCGTCACATCTACCACGCAGAGATTAGATGGAGCGGTCAGCAGACCATCGGAATCGCGCGCACAGATCACCAGGTAATACGCCACCCCACCGCCTGGAATCGTCCCGCCACTGCTGGCTGTCGTCCCCTGTATCGCGATCTTGGGTGGTTGTAATGAGGAAAACAGGTTGACGGGCTGCTTACCGGTGACCGCCACCCGCGTTATCGCGGTTCCGTCCGCCGCCGTCTCGTGGACCTCGGACAGCGAGAAATTCCAATCGCTCGCGTCGAACATCGGATCATCGGCGTCAGGCTGTTCCGAGTACGGGCACCATGGGAATGACGGCCGCCGCAGCCGATCCCGCGCCGTGTCGCTGAATCCGGGGTCCGCATTCTGGCCCCATGGGTCCGTGTACCAGTAATCCTCGTGAAATTGAAACCCAATCTTGCAGGTCTCGAAATTCGTGTCGGGCTGAATGCTGAGAATGCGGATGAGCTGATCCGTGATGCCGTGGTGTACATCGGATAGCAGGCAGATGTGGCCCACCCGCAGACGCACGGCGCGGAAGGTCGTCTCCAGTTCCCCATAGATGGTTCCACCCGTGTCGTCGGCGTCATTTCCACGGAGCCCCTCGGCTAGGAACGTGGCGCCCACGCGCTTGGCCTGGTCCAACGAGCCGCAGCCCTCGATACCGACGTTCTGTTCGACCTCCTGACCGATCAGGTTTACGTCCGTCGCATCCGGCAGGCGGAGCGTATCCGCCGCATAGTCCCGGCCAGCGTTAATGAATCCAATGTTGACGATGTTCGGGGTATCGCTGTTAGGACGCTGCCAGAGTTTCAACGTGCTCACGCCGCCGAGCTGAATGATCGTGGAGTCGTCGAACTTGTAAGCCGCGTACCCATTCGCCGGTATCTGGTCCACGTCCATCGACGTTACCGCCGTGTCGTAGTTCGAACCGGCCACCGTGCTCGGCTGCTGTTCGGCAAGGGTCTGCTTCAGGTGCAATTCGAGTTTGCCGGTGGAGGTGTTCGGAATCAGGAGACCATCACAGGACCGCAGCAGCCCGCCGATTACGTCCGCCGCGCTTCGGCGCCGGCGGATTACCAGAGAACACCCGAATCGAAGCTGAGATGAATCCGCATTCCCGTATTGATCTGTGTGTATGACGTTCTCGCCGGCAATCGCTGCCGCGTCGATGAACGATTGGATATCGAGGTCAGAGTACGTGAAGCCCACCAGGACCAGAAGATCCATGATGACCCACGGGGTGAGGTAATTCCAGACAGTGGTGTAGGTGCTCGTATCAGTGTAGACCCTGATCCACCGACCGCGTATCTGAGCGCGAATCGTCGGGATTGAATCCGATCCGGCCACGTCCTTGTAAACTACCGTACAAATCGTAGCCATCCCGCCATAGGGATCACCGAGTGGAAGTCCGGTCTGATCATGAGTGTAACCGGGGAGCACGTTCGGAGCCCCGTCACGGTCACCACGATTGACGAGATACCAAGCCATTAGCGGGTCCTGAATCCAGCGGACGGCGTGGTCCATCCCCGAAGCCGCTTGGATCTCAACGTCATTCACGGCAACCCGGAACACCGCCTCAATCGTACCCATTGAAAGGACTGTCTCTGTGCGTGTTGAGTTGGCCTCTCCGATCGGTGCGATTACCGGAGGCTCGACCCAGGCGGTCCCGTAGACGAGCGGAACATAGTCGCCGTATCTCGCCTCGTTTGGATCGTTCTTGACGTCCAGAATATCCCCGGAGACATATTGGCGAGATCGGCCACCAGTCGGAGGCTGCCACTGAATCCCGCCGAATCGGCCCGTAGTGCGCGACGAGCCGTCCTCTTCGTACATCCCACGCAACACGCAATCGGCCTTGGTAAAATTGCAGGACGTGTAGGAACCGTTGCCGCGTGCATTCGCCCCGCTCGCATCCGGCGAGTAGCCGCAATGGTAGTACCGCGAGTCCGAGTCGTCCGCCGCCGCTTGCCGTTGCGTTGCAGTGGTCGGGAAAAACCACGGGCACCGCATCTGGATGGGCATGACCGGCAGGAATTTGCGCTGCAAGTCGAGCCTGTTTTTCGCGCTGATTACTACTTGCGTCGGTGTGACCGATTGGAGCCCGTCACAGATGCCGGTGAATGTTTGTTTTGTGTCCGATGAGAACGTGGACGAGTCGGCATCCCAAAACAGAAACGTGACTTCGATAGCAGCGCCCTTGATGTTTTTGAACGATGTCCATACATACTTGTCGGGATCAGCAACCGTGATCGACATGCGCGGCAGAACAGAGATCCCCTGCTCGCTCACGGCCTGGACTGCATTGATTGAGTAGCTGAGGATGCGCGGCTCGTAGTCGTTGCCGCCGTACTGGTAGCCGCCGTCCGCCGTGTTGAGCGGGTGAGTGGATAGCCGGAGCACGGACGCATCGGCAAGCGTGATAACAGCCAGGAGCAAGGGCTGGAGCGCTTGTTCTTGCTCTTTGATTGTGTTGATAGTGCTCATTCTATTGATCTAGTTTTGCCACATGGCTGGTATAATAGAAGCATGAAAAAAGATCGAGTCTGGTTTACGTGCGAGCAATGTCTGGCGCGGTTCAACGTCCCAAGGAATAGAGAGAAGACCGCTAAGTTCTGTTCTTTGGCGTGCCTCTATGCTAGCCGAAGAATCACGTATAGATTCCGCTGTGAAGTTTGTGGGAAGGAATTCACTCCGCGGTCTTATGCATCCGGCAGAAAACCCCCTAAATATTGTTCTCACGAATGTACTGGAGTCGGCCAACGCATGACCACGGAGCGTTTCTGGGATCTCATTGACAACAATAGCGGACCAGATGCGTGTTGGCCGTATATGGGTGCAAGAACTGCGTGTGGTTATGGTTCCGTCAAGTTTGATGGTAAGTGTTTTCCTGCGCACCGCCTTGCGTTTCAGCTTCATTACAAAAAAGACCCACGTGAAATGTTTGTCTGCCACCATTGCGACAATCCGCCGTGCTGTAATCCCAAGCATCTCTTTCTTGGTACTCCTCAAGACAATTGTGATGACAAGATGAGCAAAGGACGGCACCGCGTTCATCGCGGCGAACAACACTACCGCTCCAAAATCACTGACGATCAGGCTTGCGAAATCCTGACTATGCTGCGCAACGGTTCCATATCGCAACGTAAGGCCGCTTCCCAATACGGACTTTCCCGTTGGGCTGTTTGTGATTTGTTCGCCGGACGCTCGTGGAAGCATCTGCATAACTAACCGATCTCCGCCACATCAAGCCAGAGCGTGTTGTCGTTCCTACCGTTGACTCTCAGGTCAATATCCCCATCTATGATGGCCGTGTAGCTGCTGGCCGTCTCCGGGTCCACAAAGTCGAACGATTCCAGCCCGCCGAACCGAGCGGCCACGAACGCCACGAGCGTAGCCACGTCCGCATCTGAAAGCGAGTCCCCGCCGACAGTCCAACGTAGGAGAGGAGTCGCCCGGTGATAGTAAGCGTGGCGCTTCCCGGTAGCCATATCCTCACGGCTCGTGCGGTAGGACCGCGCGTAGCTCCATCCGCGATGTGTCAGGACCGAGCCGGTGATTGGTGGGAAAGTAGCCATCAGTTTTTACGGGTCTGCCGGATCTTGAAGCTCACGTCCCACGATTCCGCCGTCTTCTCGGACCATCGCGGGGCATCGTCATCGAAGGCCATGTAGCTGTAGAGTGTGCCGCCGATCGTGATATCCCACGTCGAATCGTAGGCACCCTTCACCGAGTCGAAAAACGTCTGCAACGTGTCCCGGTCAGCGGCCGATAGGTCCGTGAATGCTAACTCGAACTCACTCAGCGCCGCGCTCTGCTTCCACCGCTGTGTCGAGTCATCGTTGAACTCGATCACGCGCACCGGGTACTTGGTGACGTGGCGCACCGGGTCAAGCGCTACCGCTCCGCTCGATAGTGTGGGAAACGACGCCATTACCTCAACACTGCCTCTCTCAGCGCCGCATTCATTTTGTGGCCGCGCTGTGAAGCATTATAGACGGCATCGGCAATCTGGTCCTCACTGTTGATGCGCATCCCGCCGCCGATGTTGTAGTCAAAGCCTGCACCGGTTCCGGTCATCTGAATTGTCGTCGGGCCGTCAATGGTGATTCGGGCAGATTCGATGCGGAGTTGCATCTCTTCGCGCCGCTGTTCCTTGGGATCACCGAGCAATGTAGTCCCCAGCGCAAGGCCCAATCCGGCAGCCATGAGTATCGGTGCCGCCGGACCTGTCAGCCCAGCAAGGGCCATGATCGTGCCAGCCGCGCCGAGACCCGCACCGGATGCAGTCAGCGCTCCCCGCGCTCCGCCCTGCTTGACGCCAGAGTATATGCCGTATGCACCAGCCGCCCCGGCGCCTGCAATGCCGATACCTTGGGCGAGTCCGATACCGCCTCCGCCTGGAGGAGCAATCCCGAGCGGTGCATTGATCTGTTGCTGATTCAGATAGTCGATGTAGGACGGGTTGCCAGTTGAGAATCCGCTCGTCATGAGACCGGACAGGCCGCTCACCGTGCCGCCGATACCTGCGCCGGTTGTCATTGCGCGGATAGCAGCGGTATTCTGCACCGTCGCCATGGTATTCATGTCGGTGGCCGTCTTGAGTGGATCAAGCCCCAAGGGAGTCCCAGAGAGGAGTTTCCCCAGGAATGAGGGATTCTCCGCAGTCCCCTGCCCCGGTAGCGTCAGACGTCCTGCTACAGCGGAATAGGTAGCCCCTGCGAAGTTCCCCGCCACCTGCCGGCCGATCCCGAGCCCTTGGGACTGCAAGAACGTGCCAATGCCACCGCCACGCGCCACAAGAGAATCGAAAGCGTTGACCACGGCATCGCGGTATTGGTTGAGGCCCTCCTTCTTCAGCTTCAGGAGTTCGAGCTGGCGGTCCTTTTCGATCTTCCACTGGGCATCTTTGAATGCAAACTCGTCTTTCGTGATGGCAAATTCACGATTTGCCGCGTCAAGGCGTAACTGAGAGATTTCCTTGATCGCTGCTACTTCTCCGCCAGGCCCGGATAACAGTGAGACCATCTGCTCTTGATAGGAGAGCGCCTCCCGCAACCGAGTGACGCGCAAATTGTCTATCACCGCCCGGCTTTCTTTTGATAGCGTCGGGTCAATCCATTCGGCCTTCGCCCCTACTCCACCGTATGCCATCATACCGGGGATCTGGGGAGCGAGCGCCAACTGCTGCCACGGGATCAGTTCCTTACCGAAATTGCCGAGCGGGAGGTCACTGAGAGCGTTAGCGGAATCGGCGGAATACAGTTGCCTGCGTTGCTGATACGTAACTCCGCCGGGCAGACCAGCGATGAAATTCTCAGTCTGAAAATACATCTTCGCAACGGCGGTTCCGCCCTTCGCCGCTGCATCCGCAAGGCGTTTCGTTATCGCCTCTACTCGCTTCGCGCTGTTCTCCGCAGCCGCCAGAGCATCCGCTTCGGCCCTCAGTGCAGCCGCTCGTTCAACATCGAAAAGTGGAGCGTTCCCAACGGCTCCAGGCCCCCTGTTGATGACCTCCGCAATGTCACGCGGGAAGATAGTCACACCGGGACCGAGCGGCAGTGGACCGGTGGGCCATTCCGTTACCTGCCCTCCAAATTGTTTCTTCAAACGGTCATTATTCGTCAGTGGCTTGCTGAGCTTCTCGAAGTCGCTCTTGAGTATTTTCGCTAATGCCTCGGTCGTCTGTTCACGGATAGCCGTGATGGATTTTTCGAGAGCATCGAACTGCTTGCTGGCAACATCCGGCGCGAGCGTTCCGGATGCCATCTCCTCATTTATCTTTTGTTGCTTCTCCCGAATGCTGCTAATCGCTTCAGCACCCGCTTCGAGGTAGTATTTCTGCGGGTTGACCTGGCCAGCGAGGTAAACTCCGCCACCGACTAGGGCAGCAGCCACTCCCTTGACGATTGGCCCACCGGGAGTAAACTTGGCAGCTAACAGCGCCGCCCCGGCAGCGGTGATTCCGGTTGCAAGATTGGCGAATCCTGAAGCGTTCTCAGCTATTGCCTTGGCTCCCTCTGTCAGCAGTTGGACCACACGGCCATAGACCGGTATAAACTCGTCTCCGACGGCTATTCTGGCCTCGTCATAGTACCGTGCCAGTGAGGTGACCTGCTTCCCAGCGGTAGTCATGGCCGCCTCGTAGGTGCCCATGATTTTAGAGCCTTGGTCTAGGACGGTATTTAGTGCAATTTGATTCTTTTCTGTCTCCGACAACTCCCTTCCAAGTCTCTTCGCCTCGGCTGTAAATTTCTCCGCAAATGTGACGGCGATGCCGTATGTTCTCAGCTCCCTGATTTGCCGCGTCGTGATTGAATGGACGATACCGGCAAACGCTTCGGACGATTTCACGCCGGCGATAACAGCGGCGTCCTGAGACAGTCTGGCAAGTTCCGTGGCCTTTCTCAGGTCAAGCTGCGCGAACATCATCTTCGCGATGCTCTCTCGCGCCTCTGTCGTCGTGATGCCGAGTTTCTTGACGGCCTCTACCTGAGCCCGAACCGGTTCCACGCTCAAACTGTTGGCGCGGCTGAGACTGTCGATAACTACGCCCATCGTCTCGGCACGGGCAGCAAATCCGGCGATCTCAGTAGACAGGTATCGTAATGACGCCCCAAAACCGATAACCGCTGCTGCGTTTAGGGCCAGGTTCTTTAGGTCTGCTGAAATTGAGTCCGATGCTTTTTTGTGGTCAGCCGCCGCCTTGGTCGTCTGTTTGGACGCCTTGGCAACAGCATCGGACCCCTTCTGGTGTGCGGCTGCTGCCTTTACGGCATGATTGGCTGACTTGTCGAGAGTCGCCGTGAGATAGTTTATGGATTTGACGAGATTATCGACTTCCGCTGTGCCGCGGGCCTGCGATTCGATGAGGAGTGACAGTCTATTTGTTGCGGCCATTTCTTATCTCTCTGCTGGTGATGTTCGTCTCACGGCAGATCTCCTCTTGGATAATCTGGACTGCATCGGCATACCACGCCGGCCAGGTCGCAATGTCTGGCCCAAAGAGCAGCGCGCCGCCGAATTCATTGATGTAGCGGTGATTTTCAATGGTCCTCACTACGCGCCGGATATCAGGCCCGATCAGACTTACCGGGCATTCATCCGTTGCGAGATCCGGTATCATTTTGGCCTTCTTGTCGATCGTGATGAACGGAACCCACGCGGGCTGTTTGCCGTCCTTCAGCCGGCCTGGGAAGTGCTTTTGACAGCCTCGCTTTTTGTAGAGTCCGTCGGCTCGGCATTTTCCGCAGTCGAACTCTGGCTTGTCCCATCCTCCCGCCCGGTCGAAACGCCAGGCGACGCGAAGTTTTTTCTTTCGTCTCCGTAGAACCCGGAGGCGCACTGGCAGCCGATAAATATCTCATTGAGAAAGTCGTCCGAGACGGCGCCGCACTGCATGAGCCCGTCGTAATCGGTGACCGGCTGGCCGTCAACGGCTAGGCCAATGATGGACTCAAGCCCGGCCTTCATGACGACGGGCATAACTCGCTTGTGGTTGACTGCCAGAAACTCCCGGTTCAATTCCAGTTTGCGCTTGAATGCCTCATCGCCAAGCGTGGCATATTCGGCGGTGATCTCCTGCGCCCGCGCGACGTCATCGGAAATATCGGCGTCGCGCTCGAGTCGCTGCATGACATTGAGTTTCCGGACCGTGAACTTGACGCCCGGATAGACCTCTGATGGGTGAGTAGCCGTGCTTTTGAAGTCAGTCATTATGTGATCGTGAGCGCGAATTCATCTTTCGCCGCCGCGCTCGTAGCGGTCATGACGCAGCCAGCCAGGCGCAGGATGTATTCGTTGCCACCCTCGTCCGACTCTTCCGACGGTGCCTGAAGATTGTTGCAGGTGAATGTCCAGGTGTTTCCTGTATCTTCACCCACGACGATAGTCGCGTCGAATGTTCCCTTGGAGTAGACAAACTGGCGCAACGTGGTCATCGCGGCGATGTTCTCCTCGAAGAGTTCGAGGTCTACCGTGATCTGGCGAACGCCTTGCGAAGTGACGTCGGGATACCACGATCCGTGAGAGGGCCGCATGGCACGATTCAGGGCGCCGGAGATACCCCAGCTCGACAGCTTGAATGTGCCGACGCTGTTGATGGTCGCGGAACCGACGAAACCGGGGACTTCGGAACCCGTGTAAGTGGGAGTACTGGGCTCAGTGGGGAATACGCCGAGGCCGCACTTCCCGGCCGTATCAAGATTTGAGAAATTCGGCTTGTTGACGATGTAGACGCCATCGCCGCTGACCGTGAGCGCTGCCGTGTTGTCCTGATTCGGGCTGAATGAGAATTGGTTGACCACTCCACCGGCGAGAATGCGGTCCCACATGTTGTCAGCCGTGGGGTCGCGGAATGAGAAGATGGTCAGTCCGGGGACTGCATCGGCGAAGGCATAAGCGACCGAGGTGGCGGGTGTGTCTGTGCCAACCGCACCGAAGATGGCCTCCAGTATCGGATCGATATCAGGGGCCGTCCCGGCTGTACCGCTTCCAATGAGCGGAACCTCCAATGAGAAGGACGCTCCGCGTCGGCCCGCTACGCCGGCAAGCTGAGAACGAGATCCTGTCTTGGCACGGCTCTGAATCAGGCTGTTGACAGTCCCGAGAGTGCATAGCACATGCCTCACCGCGTCGGTATCGCCGACAGTGGCCGCCGCCGGGCTGCTTGAGTTTGGGATCTCGCCATCCCATGGGTGCGTTACCTGAACATATACCCGTTCATCGGGTGTGTAGATATAGGACATAAGTCCTCCTAAATGTGTCGGTCAAAACCGAGGGTGATTGCGATGCGCTGTCCGTGCCCATCGCCGAAAAGCTGCACGGGATCTCTGTCGATCCGGTATTCCTTGCTCCAGAGGGCACCGGCGGCCCGAAGCGTTGCGGCTCCATCGATGAATGATTCCATGGCCGCATCGGCCACAGCATCCGCCGCTGATTCATAATCGTCATTGCTGGGCGGCGTGTCGTTGCCAGCCGTCTGCGGATCTTTCAGCAGCCGATATCGCAGATAGAAATCGAGGTGTCCGAGGACCTGCCCGCTGAAACTGCGATACTTTTCGCGCCGCTCGTTCACCGCTTCGGCGAGGTACAGCACAGCCGCCGGGAATTCGCAGACTCGGGACACGTCAAGCATTTCAGGGTCAAGATACGCCTGCACGAAATTGCGGCTATCCGAGGTCCAATCGATCGCGAATGACGTAATTCCGTAAGCGCTGGCAATGTCGTCCAGTTGCGCGTTAAACCCGGTTGTTCCGTCGGCCAAGCAACTCACCATAGCGTCTCGAATGGCCTTATAGATATTCGGCATTATGCGGCCCTCTGGAATAGCCCGGCGTCACGCAGGAAGTCCTGGCGGCTTCGGCGCCCGCCATTGATGAGCGCCTGGCCGGTCTGCTTCACTTGGTAATGGAAGATCTTCTCGGCTTCTTTCATGATGACTCTCTGATCATCCGGTGACCACGCCAACCATTCTGAAATCTGCTGATTGGACCATGCCTTCGTGCGTTCTTTGGCTGTAGTCAGCGCAATCAAGACTTGCCGATCGGATGCCCACCTTACCGAAAGATTGAGCATCATCTTACCGCTCAGCCAAAGGTTCCTGATCTTCGCCCCGCGTTTCCATTTCTTATACCCGGCTGTCAGCGGAGGCATCGGTGTATCGTTTGCGCCAACTCCCAGCGCGACCCGCTTGCGAAGAGATCGGAGCCCAGTCTGCCCAAGCCGTGCATGGTCCCGCGCTTCGAAGCCAGGAGCCATCGTTCCGGTCCCACGAAGGGTGATCTTCTTCCCGCTGAATTTGATCTTGACCTTGACCATTACCGCTTCACCTGTAGGGCGAGATAAGCCCCGCCGCTCGAATCTCTCCGCACATCGCGGATAGCAAATATAAGAGCCGTTGCGCTTTCTATACCGACGGTTGCGAGTACCGCGGCTGAGATTGTCACCGTGTCGTATTCCGTCGGCTGCGTCGTGAAGTCTCCCAAGTCCACCCACGCCTCGACCATCGCCCCGGGCACCGTCGCCTCCATCTCATCGCCGGATCGCAGGATAGCGGTTTTCGAGGCAGCAGCCACGCCACTCGCGGTGAACGTCACGGCCTGCCCGAACGTCTCCACCATCGCTTCGTTGACCTCGTTGTATTCGTCAGCTATTGCCATAGGTCCGTCACCCATCCGCCGCATTCTGCCGGCTTCGGTAGGCCGTGGAACACCACTACGCGCGTTCCCTTCGTGACCCGCTCCTGCTGAAAATCAAACCTGTAGGACCGTATCCACGCGCGAGGCCACGTTGGGGCACCGTGGATCTTGCTGCTAATCCAGTCCTGATCGCCATGCATTTTCTCGATTACCGAGCCGTCGAAATCGCGCCATACCTCCGGGTGTGATCCGGCATTCAGCAGGAACACGCTGGAGTTGTAGAGCCGCGGCCGGCAGAAGTCCGTCACACCCACGAAAGCGCCCTCATAGCCGACCAGATCGTCCAGTCCGCCCGTGATAACTACGTCCAGGTCCAAGAACAGAAGACGACCCTTGAGCCCGTACGGGTCAGCCTTGAAAAGAGTAAGTTTCTGCCACCAGCCCCGAAGCGGCTCAGTCAA
>Ga0307377_10005510_pt1 | contig 13541 bp, 15 predicted proteins | sample TR3MG_FD_202535 | JGI IMG/M metagenome (GOLD analysis project Ga0307377, IMG submission 202535) | Soil microbial communities from Risofladan, Vaasa, Finland - TR-3 | ecosystem: Environmental > Terrestrial > Soil > Coastal area > Acid sulfate soil | place: Finland: Risofladan, Vaasa | collected... | reverse complement strand
CGCAAGATCGCCCACACGATGTGCCCGGACTTTCCGGAGTCCTACGACTTTGCGGCGTCCCCCAAGAAGAAGTTGGCCCGGTTGCAGGCCGATTTTGAGGATCGCCCGGACGTACTGCGTGCGGTTTTTGCCATCGAGTCGGACGACTTCAAGAAGCAACTCGTGGTGGAGTTCCCGCAAGCCTTCCAAGGCTAAGTAGCTGTTGGGTTTTCTCTTGTGAGATCGCTGTCGTGACTAACCTGGTCACACCTGGAGCGATCTCACAGTGAAAGACTCTTGTTTGCAACGCAAACCATCTGGCCAGACGAAGGTCGCTGCGTCTTCGGGTATCACGATTTTCCTCTTGGAGGAACTCGGGGATGCCCGGCTTCGTTGCGCCCAACTCAAGAAATACGTGGATGAGGCTGTCAAGCTCATCGAGAAATCGGGGGAGCGGGACCACTTCTTTGAGATGGCCGCTCACTTGATTCACGGCATCCCCGACACGCTGCTTCGTATGGACAAGGCGTTGACCGCTGCGGCCATGGCGGCGTCCAAGATGGATTACGAGGACAACAAGGACGACCTACGGCCTGAGAAGGTCGAGGAGCTTGAGAGGGCTCTGGAGGAAGTTCGTGTACGTCGGGTTCGTTATGAGGCTAAACAAGCAACGGAGAGTGTTATGAAGATTCCTGAGGCTGTAGCGCGTTTAGAGCATCTGGCTGCTTCGATTGAAGCGACGGGCACCGTCAACGTTTCTGCTTTGTCGGACCTCATCGTGAGCCTTGAGGGTCAGAGCGTGAAGAAGGCTTCGGCCACTACGGAGATTGCGGGTGTGCTCCGCAACCTTTCGGCTAGTTTGCTGGACATGAGTGATCCGGAGAACCGGCCAAGCCGCATCATGCTGGCGGCAACGCTTCGGCGGGTTCTTGGGGACACCGTGGACCTCAAGACAGCAGGGTTCGCGCCTCTCAAGATCCGGAATCGTGAGCATGGGTCGGGGGTCCCGGTAGATGACTTCACGGCTGCGTTGAATCAGGCAGCCGAGAATCTGTACGTTTGCCGTGGGGCAAATGACTCAGCTCAGAGCGCCGTTGATGACGCTCTGACGGGTAGAGTTGCTCGCATAGGTCCTCTCACGGGTATGCCCGATGCCGCCATTGCAGTGGCTGAGAAGGTGAAAAGGAGCGCTTACGAACTTCGGTTTGCGATGGGTAATGTCGCTAACGATTGGGAGCACCTGGCTCGTTTGATGAAGAGGGCTGTGCCCGAGGCTGAGCGTTACGATGTCAAGTACGCGCTAGACACTACGGTGGCGGATGACACCAAGGAATCCCGTTACGAGGAAGGCAAGCCTGCCGATCCGACTGAGAACATGGATGAGGCCGACGCCAAGAAGTGGAAAAGCAACACCGATGAGTACGGTGACAAGTTCAAGACGGCTTCAGGCAAGCAAGCCAAGTTGATGGGCCGTCAGGAGAAGATCCTGAAGGACTACTTGGCCTCGGCTGGGTCTAGGGCAGCCATGGATTACGATGACCTGCCGTCCTCGGTGAGGGATGCCCTCACCAGAGTCAAAGACCAAGAAACCTTGTGGTCGGATGTTAATCGTTGGCTCGGGGACAACAACAACCCGCACTTGCGGTCGGCTTCAGATGACCACCTGTCCCGCTTCGAGGAAGGCAAGCCCGCTGATCCAACTGAGAACATGGACGAGGACGACGCCAAGGAGTGGAAGCAGAACACCGAGGAATACGGGGACAAGTTCAAGACGGCTTCGTTTGGGCGCTACGCCAACACCCTGGCTGACCAGTTGATCGAGTCACGCTTCGAGGAAGGCAAGCCTGCTGACCCAACTGAGAACATGGATGCGGACGATGCCAAGGAGTGGAAGCAGAACACCGATGAGTACGGCGACAAGTTCAAGTCGGCGGCGACCGAGAAGGACAAGTTCTACCGTCTCTACGATCAGCTTGCGGACCAGCATAAGACCGATGATCCTGGTAGTTCAGAGTATACTAGGGTTCGTCGGGAGTGGTCGTCGCGTGCTGATCACGAGAGCATGAGTGACGCCGACATCAAGGCGTTCATCGTCTGGCGTGCAAACGCCCAACTGGGGGACAAGAGTAGCCCCAAAGGAAAGATCCCTAAGTCGGCGGCTGCCATTAAGTTCTCAAAATAGGCCACAAAACGTGCGTGGGATAGCGCTACAGCAGCCTCTAGTATCTAGGCCCGCCTATGGTGAAGGTCGCAGCACAGTTGCGGAGTCTGGGCTTCCAGGTGGCGGTCCCTCTAACAAGGGGCTTCCGTTAGACTCAGGTATCCCTGGGTCTGCCACCTTCAACAAGCCGTCTGGGGAAGAAGCTCGGGATTTCGACAAAGGGAAAGACAAGCCCATCGACCGGGTGGACAACGCTGACGACCTGCTGAGCGACCGGGATCGGGTGGACACCCGTGAGGATAATGCCAAGAAGGAGAACGGCGTCAGCTACATGCCGACTAGCGAGTGGGACAGTTCTACGAAGACCAAGTACCCGTACCGGGATGGAATTCCGAACACCCACAGTGCTTCTGCTGAGTTCGTGGCGGCCCTCTGGGAGGCCGAGCACGCCCCGACATTACGCATTGCAGGTGAGACACGGATCAAGACGGCGCTTCGTCTTGAGGCCATCGTGGATGGCCTCAACCCCGAGTTCAAACAGCGGGCGGGCCTCTGTTCTGTGGCGACCAAAAGGGTGAGCACCAAGAACTTGCGGTGGATCCTCTCGGTGGACTGCGGCAATGGGGCCAAGGTTGTGAAGGTCAAGGGTTTCCGTAACAAGACCATCACTAAGCTCTCGAAAATGGATCTCGATTTGTCGTGTTCGTGCCCTGCGTGGCGCTGGCTTGGCCCTGAATTCCACTCGAAGACCGAGGACTACCTGGACGGGAAACCCCGGGGTACCGCTTCGGTCCCAGTGATCCGTGACCCAACGGGTGTAAACCGCGTGTGTAAGCACGTGGCAGCAGTCTTGGCTCACATCAAGAAGTGGGATGTGGCCAAGGCAAAGAAAAAATAGATCGGATCACACCAATGCCAATGTACAGAACGCAGTGCGCAAAGTGCCAGAAAGTCGAGGAACGTCGCTTGACGTTCCAGCAGTACGATACCGTGAAAGAGGGGACGGCCCTGGCTTGCTCGGGCTACTGCTCGGGTCAGGTCGGTCTTGTATTCGACCCCACAGACGTAAGCTTTGTCCTCAAGGACGGGGAGTCTGGGGGTTGGGTCAGCAAGGCCACCAAAGAGAACTCGTACCGGGCAAAACGGCGCAATGTGATGGCCCAGCGTGAGCGGGACCACGTTCGTCCTAACAAGCTTCAGCCCAATTTCCAGGGCAAACCCGCTGCATCTTGGGCTGATGCCAAGGATGCCGCTTACCAGTCTACCTATGACAAGGTGAAGGGTGAGCACGGGGCCAAGGATGCCGCAGTTGCGGCATCTGAGAGCGCCAAAACCTACGATCGCTACGTCAAACAAGAGGTAACATGAACCGCCTATTCTCAGTTCGGCGTAGACGCCCCAACATCGTGGACATTGACACGCCGAAAGTGTACGGCGTGGATGGCTACCGGCTCAAGTGGGCCACCAACTTCGATGGCGTGTTCGCGACCATCCTGACCTCGACTAACATCGGGTTCTTGGATGAGGCCGTGAACCGTAACGTCATCGATACACAGCCCGTGACCGACAAGGTACGGATGGTCTTCAATCCGGCGACCTACGCTATTCCGGATGCCATCTCCTTCTGGTTGATGTTCTTTCCCGTCATTGGTGGCGTAGAGCAGACCCCTGGGGCCGCTACACTGGTACTGCCGAGTTCAGCAAACCACGGCATCGGGGATGTGGTGATCGCGGGTACCGCCCCCTCTGGAGCCCCTCTGCAACTTGACCTGCCTCTCATGCAGGATATCCGGTTCGTGAACGAGTCATCCGGTGAAGGCTCGGCCAACCTACTGGTAGCTACCGAAGATGGCGGTCCGCAGTTGGCAATCTTACCCCTGATTGGTGAGCAATCTTTGGGTTTGATGGGAACCCAAGGCACGATCTATGTGCAGGGGGACGGCGCAAACGTAGCCTTCTCTGCGACACTCACGCTAGCCTTCCCCCGCTAAATTAAAAGGTTGTCCGTGTGTACCTCATCAATCAACTGTCCTTGCAGGTTGCGCAGCAGCTATTCATAGCTGCGAATCGCTACCGTGTAGGACAGAATTTGGTGGGGCTCAAGAATGGGGTCAATCTAACTTACCGCACACCAGGCTTAGAGAAATTTGCTCACAACCTACCGTTCCTAGATATTTCGGTTTACTTCAACGGCAGTCGTCTCGCGTTACTTGACGACTACATGGTCATGGAATCTGGGGGTTCTGGGACGGGGTTCGATACAATCGTTTTGGCGGTCCCGCCCCCATTCTCCAATGATCACCTGCTCGCCGACTACATCTTGCAGGTGCCTTGATGGCAATCACCCTCAAACGCTACAACAGCATCCGGCGGACGGATGACGTAGACGATCAGCAGGGTTCTCCGGCCATCCTGGGGGCGCTCACGGCTTCTGGTACGCAGGAAGAACTCCAGGTCTTCTTCCTCAGCCGACTGCGGCAGGTCATTTATGGGGAAACCAGTGTCGAGCACTGGTACGACGACTTCCTAGGGGACGGGATCCTTCCGCTCAAGGATCTGTCCGCCGGTTTTGGCGCACAGCTCGTTCGGATCGGGGTTCCTTTAGTAGGCCCGCTAGATGGTGTGAACCGAGTTTTTCGGACCACACCTGATTACTTCGTACACGACCTGAGTGGTAGCGGTCAGACGATCGAGGTTTGGCACAACGGTAGACGGTTGGTTCAGACCTCTACGCAGAACCCAGGCGTCGGCGACTACTGGGTCGAGGAATCCGGTGGTATCGGGACGGGGTTCGACACGATAAACCTTTTGACATTTTCCCCTGTTAGTAGATCAAGCCTCGTGGCCAACTACCAGCGGGTTTAGGAGTAACACATGGCGCAGTTCTCTAGATTCAATGCAGTGAGCCAACTTCTGGATGTCGCGGGCTCCGAGCGGCAAGCTGGCGACCGTCTGTTGACGGACGAGACCGGGGGTTTGGGGTCCCCCATCATCCTGAACTCAGGTGTCCTGGCCACGATCACTGCCTTCTCTACACCGAACCTTACGGTCGGTGGTTTGACGGGGCAGTCGGCGGCGAGTGTCGGGACCCTGATCTCCCTCCGGAACGCTGAGAAGGCGGGCAACAACGGGGTCTTCCGAGTCAACGCCAACACCTCGGCTACGGTCAACATCTTGACCAACTCTGGTGGCTACTTCCCGGACGCCAACACGGGCAGCCTGATCTGGGAGCAGTACAACGCGGGTGTCGCCGCCTCCATTGGTGCGGTGGCTCTGGGTATCGTAACGATCACCGGCCTCCAGAACATGACCGCGAACTCGGTTGGCGGGTTCATTACAATCTCTGGGGCAGCTTCCGGAGCCAACAACGGTACCTTCCTGATCACCGAGTACGTCTCGGCCACGAGCGTCAGGTACGCCAACGCTGCGGGTGTGGCTTCGGATGCGAACAACCCGAACATCGGGTGGGTTGAGCGCCTTCCGTACAGCCTGAATGACGACCTCGACATTGAGCGTTCGGACCGTACCTACATCAAGGGCGTCAACTACGATCAGCCCGTCCCGACGTTCACGCGACCGACCCTCACGGGCGTGACCATCCCTGTCAATCTGTCTACCATTGCGGGCAAGACCCTCGATGCACACGCGAAGTCGATCAATAGGGGTCAGTTTGAGTGGCCGGTTGAGGTCACTCTCACGAATCTGTACGGGGCCGGTACGCTCAAGCACGCAGATTCAAGCGACGTAACGGGTATTCCTTGCTTTGACGCGGCCCCGTTCGTGAGCGACTGGACTAGCTGTTTCGTTCAGGTCGTGGATGAGAATACCGGCGATGAGCTGGAGGTTCAGGCCGGTCCTCAGCAGGGTGAGCGCATCTTCGGTCAAACGTACGGTGGGGCTTCAACCTCACCCAACAGCGTTGAGGTTCGTTGGTACTCGTGTTCGATGAGTGAGGACATCGCTACTTCTTCCACGGCATATTCGTGGGAAAAGGGTGCCTCGGAAGCCAAAACCGGCACCACGTCGGTTACGGTTGTCCCCGGTGTGTCGCCTGACTCTGCTCTGACCGGCCTGACGGGCGGCGGCTTTGTTGCGGGTGACGTTGGCACCTTCCTGACGATCACGGGGTCTGCCAACGCCGCTAACGACGGTACCTTCGTCATCCTCTCGGTCCAGGGCCCCACGGCAGTCACCGTAAGCAATGCGGCTGCGGTTGCTGAAGGTCCGACCGCCGCTGTCACATGGCTTCAGAAGTGGATCGGGTCTGTCACGGTGGTGGCGGGCGCTAACGGCTCGATGGCCATCACAGGGCTTACAGCGGGCGGCTTCGTGGGCGGTGATGTGGAGTCGTGGTTGGTCATCACTGGTTTGGCCAACGGTGCAAACAACGGTTCCTTTGTCATCAAGTCGGTCCAGGGCCCTACCGCTGTGACGGTGCAGAACCATGCGGCGGTTTCTGAAGGTCCGACCGCTTCGGTCGAGTGGGCGCAGTACGCCAAGACGCAGCCAACGGTTGTCAACTTGGTCTACGGCTTCAATCAGCGTCTCGACCAGCTTGACCAGAACGCCTGGCGCTTCCCTATGGTTGGCGGTCTGGTGTCCGACGCGGATCTCCGCCAAGACATCATCGACCTTCAGTCAACGGGTGGCTGGGCCGACAATACGACGAATCTTTCGACGTACCTGACGAACACCGGGCTGTACTACGCCTTCTCCACCTTGTCCGGTGGCGCTGGTATGACGGTGGTTTCAGCGCTCAATGCGCTGAATCAGCAGATCGGTATCCGTGACTACACGGGTCCGTATCTCACCGACGGCCAGACCATCACGGCGTCCTTGCAGGCGTTGTCCGACGCCATCAACACTGTGAACCTTGTTCGTACGATTGAGCGTCTGGGGGCAGACATCAACGCCAATACGGCCCACACGTTGCCGGGTGGCCTTACCTATGTGCTGGATGGCACTAACAACGGTAAGTTCCTGTTCGTGTTCTGGCGTGGGTTGCTTCGTGACCCCGGGACAGTTGTCAATGGTGACGACTACCAGGAGACCAGCACCACAGAGATCACCCCGTACTCTAAGATCAAGGCGGGCGACCACATCACGTACATGACCTGATCCTAATGGCCTTTCGCGTTGACATGGTGGTGAAGGAGGTCCGTAAGCCTACGAACGGGTTCTGCCGTTCTGGGCATACGGCCCCTTCTGTCTTTCAACGTGACCCCCCGAAGGCGGCGGAACCAACCAGGTTCTTCCAGGTGACCTCCGACTTGGATCGCTCCATCAATGGGGTCTACTGCGAGCCTTGTCTCATCGTGTCCAGAGCCATGGCGAACGGTGAGGTTGAGGTACGCAGAGCGTACAGAGATGAACTGCCAGCGATTGTTACGTTGGCCAAATAAATAGGATTAGATCACATGCGCGAAAATGCACCGCAGACCAGCCCACAGACCCCCAACTACTCAAACTACCAACCCAACGAGGAATTGCTTCGGTTACGCAAGCGTGTGACCGATCTCTTGAAGTTGGGGGCCGCCACTCCCGAGACTTTCGCTCAGTCCATCTTGCAGATCTGGCAAGAGACTGAGCGTCACCGTCAGAACTGCATGGAGCAGGCTGAGGACCACCTGCGAAAGTACCATGCGCTGGTAGCTCAAGCGCAGGGCTTCGCCATGCAGTCGAGCATCCTGTACTCAGTCATCAACGGCTACGCGACCATTGAGGAACGCAAGGCTCAAGAGCTGGCCGATCGTGCGGCGGAACAGAAAGCCGTAGCGGAACCAGAAGCTACGGAACCAGAGACCCCTAAGCGGGGGCGTCCACGGAAGCAGTAAATGAATGGGGATCTCGAAAGCCGACCTAGTTGATGCAGACGTTTACGACGCCACAGAACTAAACACTGATGGCTCGGTCGTCTTTTTAACTATCACGGTCGTTTCCACCACTTCAGGTACCAACACGGTGGTGGTGAATCTCGCCGCAGATGGTGAGGGCATCTTCTACGGTAAGGACCACCCCGTAGAGGTTGGGGACACAGCCATCATCTCAGGGACCTCCGGGGGCCTGGGGGACGGCACGTTCCTCGTAGCGTCCGTGGTGGATGACCTGACCTTCACCACCGTAGAACCGATTGGCAACTCTGTGGGGGGTTCAGTTTCGTTCAAGTTTCCTCCGGGTGCTCACGAGATTGGGTTCAAACCGGACGATCAGAACACGACCTCGAACAACAACCTCCAGTACGTCGTTACGGACATATCGAATGCCACGCTGTTGGATGATGAACCTGGGAGTGTCAACACGACGTATACCGTCACCAGATCTGGATCTTTGGTGACTCAAGAGAAGTGGGTCAACACAGGTAACAGCTTCGCGATCAAGCAAATCGACTACACCTACGTAAGTAGCAAAGTCTCCGTTGAGGTACGGAAGGTTTTTTCAGCCGCCGACGGTACGACCGTCATTGCTCAAAAGACTTTGAACTACAGCTACTCGGGTAGTTTGGTGACGGGCGAGACAGTCACGAGGGACGTGTAATGCCCGGCGTACTACCACTTTCCCCGTTTCCTGTGTTTGCTGATCCTCATCAGCAAACCGTCCAAGAGAACGCCACGCTTACGGTGAGCGGGAGTAGCATTTTCATTGGCTATGGGGACAAGGAGATCACTCTTGTCGTTAACGTGTTGGCGTCCCCAACGGGCACGACCCCGACGCTCCAGTATACGATTCAAGAGGTGGACCCTGGGAATGGGGCCACAGTGTTGGGGCCGACTGTTTCAACGGTCTCCATCACCGCCATCGGGGTTTACATAGCTACAATTCGAGCGACGCTTGGCGGGTCCCTGAAGGTTTCTTGGGCGGTCGGGGGTACGACCCCTAGCTTCACTCAGGTCTACGCAACGCTGGTGTCCAAGGGGACCACAGCCGCTACGGGTGTGGATGCCACTGGGGTTGAGCGGCCACTTCTAGTCGATTCGAGTGGTCGTCCGATCGTAACCGGCAGCAAGACCAACAACGGCGCAGCGCCGGTAGCCGACAATCTCGGGGCGCTGATGGCCGTGGCGTCGGCCATGGTCCCTGCGTACACCGAAGGACGGCAGATTTTGCTGTCCGCGACTCTGGGTGGTGAGCTTCGTACCGTCACATCGCTGTCGCCGGACACAGCGACAAAAGAGATCGCGTTTGGAAAGATAGCTCTCGGCGGTGGTACATCGGGTCAGGAATACCCGGTTCGGCAAACCCCGTATGTAGAGCCGACTGCGGAAGCGCAGCGGTCTTTGGTGTCCAGTTCGGCAGCCGACAGTGCCGCTGGTACCGGGGCACGGCAAGTGGAGATCACCTACGTCAACGGTGCGATGACGGGGCAGTTCACGGAGACGGTCACCCTGAATGGGTTGACGCCCGTGAACACCGTGGCGACGAACATTCGGTTCATTCAGAAGATGAAAGTTGTGTCTGTAGGATCGGGAGGCCAGAACGCTGGCACGATTTCGCTGTACACGGGACTGGCTGGGGCAGGGACAGTGATCGGAACTATCGGCGTGGGGGTCGGTAGAAACAACCAGACCTATTGGGCGCACCACTATGTGCTAGATGGGGAGACTGCCGTAATTGTCACGTTCAACGCAGGTGTCGCAGGCGGCGGCTCTGTTGACGCAGAAGCGTTCATATCAGCGAAAAACCCGCTTGTTGCCACATCACCTCAGTTGCAAATAACCGACTCGATCACCGTAGAACCCAGCGCAGCAACTACTCCGCGTGTCGTTCCCAACACGGTTGATATTGTGGGTCCAGCTTTAATGGTCATGGAGATCATCCCCGCAGGCAACAACGGTAGTTACTACGCTAGCTTTGACTTCTGGGAGGACGTGTCGTGATTGTAGATGTCACATGGACTGGACTTAAAAGTCTGCTGACCAGCAAGGGTCTGCCGTTGCAGCTCGACACATCGGTAGCAAATCAGTACAGACTGTTCGCGGTCGAGAGCACGATCACCTACGTCGCGGTGATCTTCCTGAACACCGACAACATCGAGGGCGAGTCAGCCCAGAACGCTATCGACAAGGCGGACTTCGAGGGCAACTATTTAGCTGCCGTCAACGCAGCCGTGGTGTCTCGAAACGCAGACGGTCTGCCGCTGCAATCCGTAGAGCCGAGACTTGGCACTGAGGTTCTGTACGCCACCCATAACTTCTCGGACAAGACGACATGGTTCGGGGAGTCAGTGCGCGTAGACGGCGAAGTCGCAACCGATGACGGGGCTGGGACCGCGTGGTCTTTGGCTCACGCTTTTGTCATCGACATGGTGCATGGCAAGACCTTTGATGAAGCGCAGTACGTGCTCGATCAGCAAGCGGAGAACCCGTCTGACCCGCACGGGTACGCTGTTGTGGTCAAGGTCGATGCTGTACTTCAGACAGCGCGTGCGCCGTTCGCTACGTCCGGTGGCGACTACGAAGTGAACTACGTCACCGGGCAGATCGTGTTCTTCGTGAGTAAAGCGGGACAAGCGGTGACCGTGGACTACTCCTATGCAGCGGGGAGCATGTTCCTGATCAAGCCGGATGATGGTACAGACATTGACATCGAAGGAGCCAAGGCGTCGTGGTCGGACAACTTCGTGATGAACGACGCCGTATCGTTCGAGGTTTGGGGTTACGCGGCAGTTTTCGCCCCTCAGTTGGGGCTGCCACCTGGGACCAAGATCCCGATTCAGACCACGAGCTATCTGACCCTGACGCAGCTCACTGCCGAGGCAATCGCCTACTACCCGTTTGCGGTCGCGGCTTGCGGTGGGGCCAGGGGCATCGCGTCTCCGCGTCACGCTGTAGAGTTCCGCTACGGAACGATCCGCCGACTCGTCTCCGCTGTAGGTCTTGAGCTTCATGTGCGGTTGGAAAACGACATCGTGATGGGCGGGGAGTTCACGTCGTCCACTTTTTACTGCACAGTACGGGAGGCGTAAGTATATGAAAGCATTGGTACTTTCAGGGGGTGGGAGCAAGGGCGCGTACCAAGTAGGCGTCCTCCAGAAATGGATGGCTGAAGACAAGCTCGACTACGATCTGCTGTGCGGGGTGAGCGTTGGGGCGCTGAACTGCGGAGTTCTAGCGACGGTGCTGCTCGGCCAGCCGGTCACAGCCGTCAACAAGCTCACGGCTTTCTGGAAGGGGCTGACTACGGCCAAGGTCCGCAAGGACTGGCCTATTTTTGGGCCTGCTGCGGCGCTCTGGAAGCCCTCTGTGTACGACTCGACGCCGTTGGCAGCGTGGGCTTACAAGGAGCTGACTCCGAAGCTGCTGCGGGCCAGCGGGCGCACTTTGGCGGTGGGCGCCGTGTGCTGGGAGACGGGGGAGTACCGGGTTGCAGATCAAACGTCGGACGACATCACGAGTTGGGTGGTGGCGTCGGCGTCGTACCCGGCGATGCTTTCCCCGGTGAAGATCGGGGGAAAGCTGTGGACAGACGGTGGATTACGCGAAGTCACGCCTCTCGGGGAGGCCATTCGGCGCGGCGCCACGGAGATTGACGTGATCGTGACCGCCCCGCAGAATCCGGCAGCGTGGTCCACGGCCAAGCAGGCGGCTATTCCTGGGTTTGCGGTGCGGGCGCTGGATCTTATGTCTGCTGAGATCATGGAGAACGACCTGAAGGTTTGCGGGCTAAAAAACCGCCTGTCGGTTGCGCTCGGTGGTATGGGTTACCGCAATGTGAAAGTGCGCGTCCTGCGCCCAAGCTCGGAGCTAGACGTGAGTTCCCTCACTTTTGATGGAAGTAGCATCGCTCGCATGATCGAGCTTGGCTACAACGACGCGGTCAGGGACCGCACGGTCCAACTGTGATCTATGCCCTACCTGGAGCGCATCGAAGTGCTGAGTGGAGCGGCGAATGGGCTCAACAACGTGTTCCAAACCTCGCATCCGTATGTTCCTGGGTCGGTACGCATCTTTTTGAATGGTCAACTGAAACGAGCGGACTTTGCCGATGGCTGGATCGAACTTGGGTATGATAAGGTCCAACTCGCCTTGCCTCCGTTGGTTGGGGACGTTGTCCAAGCGTACTTCCGGCTTTTTCTGTAGATCGTGACCACGCCAACGAAGACTGTCGCGGTGAGGTGATCTGAACATGGCAGCGAACTTTGATTTTCAACCTGAGCCCGAAGGACCGATGCCGAATGCGTCGAGTCCTTCACGTAAGCGGTTGTTTTTGTCGAGTTTTGACGGTCTTTTCAAGACCAAGGACTTCAACGGCGTCGTGCTGCCCCTCGCGGGAGTCGCTGTTCCGGTGTTCATTCACCGGCCTCCTGTCATTGGACCTGCTGTTCAGCTCGCGCTGATCAACGAAACGGTGAAGGTCGATCCCTCCGCAGGGGTAGTCACCGTCAATCTCCCGAGCGCGGGCGGTTTTGCAGGGTATCAGATCAAAGTCGTCAGTTTGACAGACATGATCGGCCCTCCAGTGGTAAACATCGTTCCAGACGGCGTTGAGACGATCAACAGCGACACCTCGAAGACAATCACTACGCCTCGGGAGCGGTACACGCTGGAGAGCGATGGCGTAAACTGGCTCGTCGTGGATTGAGGCTAAGCCATGGGCGTAGACAAAGACTTTCTCGACAGGCAGCTCACTTCAGCCGACCCGGTAGACCGGAAGTCGTCTGTTCGATTTGCCACGACCACGGCCCTGCCCGCGTATATGCGCTCAGGCAACGTCATCATGGCCAATGCCCCCGGCGCGCTGCCTGCCATCGACGGCGTTGTTCCCGTCCAGGGAAACTCCCTGCTGCTCACTGATGACGGCACGTTGTTGAACGTAGACAACGGCATTTACGAGATCACGCAGTTGGGTAGCGGGGCTTTGCCTTTCATCCTGACGCGGCGCGGCGACGCCAACGCTGACGACTTGGTCAATAGCGGCATGCGCGTGGCCGTCGAAGAAGGCGCTCAGTACCAGTCGGGCACTGAGTTCGTGTTGGTCACGCCCAACCCGATCACGCTGAACATTACGCCGCTGGACATCGTGGTGGTCGAGAGCGGCGGCGGAGCGGCGTTCACCTACGTCAATTCGCCCAAGAAGGTGCCGTCCAACGCGGCGGTCTTCTACTCCGAAGACGTGGTTGTGGACGACGGTGGTGACGTCACAATCGAAGGCGACCTGCACCCCGTCTGGGAAGTCCCAAACCACTCTGTCCTGCGCCTGCCCCCGCGCAACATGCACGTCGTTCAAGAGAACGAGGAGATGCTGGTCACCGATGACATGGTGATTGAGGGCGTGCTCGTCGTAGACGGCCAAGTCACTAACGTCACGCCCTACACGTTGAGTCAGATCCAGACCCTTCTGGGCACGGACCCGGCAGGCTCACGCGCAGCCATCGGCGCGGCCTCCGCAGCGGACGTCGCTGCTG
>Ga0307377_10005509_pt1 | contig 13543 bp, 20 predicted proteins | sample TR3MG_FD_202535 | JGI IMG/M metagenome (GOLD analysis project Ga0307377, IMG submission 202535) | Soil microbial communities from Risofladan, Vaasa, Finland - TR-3 | ecosystem: Environmental > Terrestrial > Soil > Coastal area > Acid sulfate soil | place: Finland: Risofladan, Vaasa | collected... | reverse complement strand
CCAAGTATGGTGCGGGGACGGTTTCAAGGGTTCATACCTTCCTAACGGAAATCACGGACGAGGAAAATCGGCTTGGAAGCAGTCAATTTGCCATTCCACTGCAATATAAGCTTGTGTTGACGAAGGATGAACGAGAGGGCGACTTGAAGTTGACACCGACTAAGGGCGGGACTTCGATCAGGCTGGTAGAAGTGCCAAAAGATCACAACAAGACTCATCCCCATAGACAGAAAGACGTTATTGCACGGGTTAACTCGATACTTAGGGAACGGAACATGGATGGTCAACTTTCGACGTATACCTTCCAGGGACTCCTACTAAAGGAGAAGATCCGAACGAGTGGCGAGACTGAGTACCATCATCGAATTGAGAATCCATTGACTTCCACTTATTCCGACAGACTCGTGGAATTCATTGTTCACAAGATAGAGACAAACCCCGAGTACATAAAGATGTGTAAAGAGATATGGCGAACGCACCTACGAGACCAAAAGCGAACGCCGGATGGCACATAACGATGAATTGAGCTGCGCGACCCTCGCCATTTCTTGGGCCGAAACGCGTTCAAACCCGATTATCTCTCGCTCCCGACGCCAGTTCGAGCAGCGACAGCTCGAATGATATGTTATGTTTTGCGATTTTTGGAAGTATCACCTTCGCTTTGCGCGATGTCGTGCCTTTTAACTCTCTGCCTTGACATTACGTATACGTTGTGATACATGGTTGATGTGATTCGTTGGAATGAGGAAAAGAACAACAAGCTCAAACGTGATCGTCATATGTCATTCGAGCGAATCGCTGAGGTTATTACCGAGGGGCGGCACTTGGACGTTGTGAAGCATCCGACGCGGAATAATCAGAGTATGTTCATCGTCCGCCTGGATGGCTATGTTTGGGTTGTACCCTTTGTGATTGAAGCTGACGGAGAGACCGTCTTCTTGAAAACCGCGTTTCGGAGCCGGAAGTTCAACCGCAAATACGGAGAGTGAGCATATGGATGAGTTTGAACTCGATGAGGAAGAACAGCAGATCGAAGACAGCGCAGACGAGTTTGTTCCCATGGAAGGAGCGGAGCTTCGACGTGTTGAAGCGATAATCACACGGTCACGAAAGAACCGAAATATCAACATCCGGCTCAGTGAACAAGACCTCGATCGGATTCGTACAAAGGCCGAAAGGGAAGGAGTGCCGTACCAGACGTTGATCTCCAGCGTACTTCACAAGTATGTGAGCGACCAACTTGTGGATGAAGGCCAGGTGATAAAAACGCTTGAGCTAATCGGGAAGAAGGCTGCCCGATAAAACGCCGTCTATGGCGTCACGGTGAGAGCAATCTCGGCGAGTGACAGCGAGAGCACAACGATCGGCCGGTTCCGACCGGAATAGTCTGATTCAGAATTCAGTGCGGCCGCAGGTCAAGTTTGTCTTCTATGCAACACTCTCGCGAAACATAACACTTGTTTAACCTGCAAATCCGTGCCCGAAGGGCTTGGCGCGCGGGTTGCGCGAGTCTTCGAGCAAGCCGCGTGCCAAAGGATTTGTCAGGTTGAAACGGTTGTTATACGCATCCATTTCTTGTCGACCTACTTCTGTTTCCCACTGGCCTGGGTCTCAGCGGTTTTCCGTCCGACTTCACGGCTTCCTTCGGACTTTCCCCGCCAAAGGCGGAATCTCCCACCTTCTTCGTCTTTTCCATTATCGTTCATCTTCCAGAAGATTGCGCTAAATATGCGGAAATTTCCTGCTCAACGAAGTGAGCATTTGTCAGTCGATGAAGCATTGTTCTCTGAGGCGCCAACGGCGCAATCTCCCATGAATCTTTGTCTTCACCTCTTGCCGCCGGATAGGCGGCATTTTTCTTCTTCTTCCGGGCGCCACGCGCCCGTATAACACCAATTAGGCAGTTCCTGCTTATTCTGGAAATCCCTTCCAACTGTCAGCCTAACATTCCTTCATACCGTCTGCAACTGCTCACAAGTCCTTATTGTTCAAGCAACTCTGGCCGCACAGCTCCTGCGGTCAACTATATAGAATGGTCCGCGTAAGCCTCTGATTTCATGGCAGCAACAGGATCGGCGTTCAAAGGCTATCGAGAGGACTGCGGACGCCGGAGGGACCCCGGCTCAGGACATGGGTGTAGATCATCGTGGTCTTCACGTCGCTGTGGCCGAGAAGCTCTTGAACTGTTCTGATGTCGTAGCCTGATTCGATGAGATGGGTTGCGAATGAGTGTCGGAAGGTGTGACAGGATGCTCGTTTGGGGATGCCGGCTTTGAGCACCGCTTCATGCACGGCGCGCTGAAGCAGCGATTCATCCATATGATAACGCCCTTGCTCCCCGGTCTTTTGATTGATCCAGCGCCTGGCCTGGGGAAAGACCCATTGCCATCGCCAGTCGGCGGCAGCGTTCGGGAATTTCCTCTCGAGCGCTTCCGGCACAGTTACGCGACCCCATCCCTGTTTGAGGTCTCGTGCATGAACGGCCCGCACCCGTTCAAGATGATCGCGGAGGGCGCCCTTGAGCGTTTCGGGCAGCATGGTGATCCGGTCCTTTGCGCCCTTCCCGTTGCGCACCGTTATCTCGTTTCTGGTGAAATCGATGTCCTGGACGCGCAATTGGAGGCACTCCAGCAGGCGCAGTCCGGTGCCATACATGAGGCGAGCGGCAAGCCATTTGTCGCCGGACAGTTGCGCGAGAACTGATTTGACCTCCTCGCGGCTCATCACCACCGGCAGTCGGGCTGGTTTTCGCGCGCGGATCACATCACCCAGCTCACCCACAGGGCGAGAGAGCACCTGCCGTTCGAGAAAGAGGATTGCAGATAGAGCCTGATTCTGAGTAGATGCGCTCACCTTCTCCTTGACCGCAAGCGCGGTCAGAAATGCGTTGATCTCCTTCTCCTCCGGGGAGAAGGCAGACCGAGTGCAACAGAACGCCAGAAATCGTTTCGTCCAGTAGCTATACGCCTCCTTCGTCCGGGGGCTGTAGTGTCTCGCCTCCAGAGCCTGCCGGTAACTCTCTATGAGTCGGGAATGGGCAACTGGTTCGACAGCTTGTTCTGTCTCTGGAGCGGAGAACAGGCCGGTGCGGAAGAGCTCCTGCAGTAGTCGATCCCGGTGAACCTGTGTATCGGGCAGGAGCCACCGGCGGCCCGCAGGGTCCCAATAGGAGCCGCGAACCCTCTTCACTGCTCCCACGATCACCGCATCGTAGGTAAATTGCACTGAAATCAACTGTTTCAAGTTGCCGGTAATCGTCACCGTCACAAAGCCCCCCCTGCCGCTCTGGTCATGCGAGGTGAAAATGCGTCATCTGTCGTCTTTGACTATCGAAAAAAAGCGTGCGTGATTCAATTCAATCGCGTTTTAAGCTGAAATCCGCTCGCCGTATCCTGCCCCTTTCCAGTCGGAATCCGTCGGAGAACGCGCTACGTACTACCAAATAAAATTTTCATTGCTTCTGTACAAACTTTACATTGCTTACGCAGGATGTTTGTACGGCTTGTAAATAAAATTTTGCTTGCCTATACGCCAATTCCTGCTCCTCGCGGGTCAAAATCTCCCTTGCAGTCCTGTGCAGGCCGCGTAACACTACCGAATAGTTGCCAATTCCTCACCGTTCGTGTAAAGATTCTCACTGGGAAGGCAGAGAGAAGTGAGGATTCAGTTTTCCACCACTCACCCTGCCCACAGAGGAACTCCTGGATACCTATTACGAGGGTCTGGCACGCAAATCCGGCTGGGAATCGGTTCTGGCAGAGGACATGCGCTTCATCGGGGGCGAGATGACCAGGCAGGAACCGGCGGTGGGAAAGGCAACCTATGTGAGGATCATTCAGGGACTGTCCCAACGGTTCAGTGATGTCAGAGTGGTCAAATCCTTTGTCGATGGTGATCAGGCGTTCGTGCTGGTCGAATACGACTGGCACTTTCCAAAGGACGTCAGCATCAAAGGTGCCGTCGCCGAGTACTGGAAAGTCAAAGCGGGCAAACTGTGGGAACTGACCATTTTCTTTGATACCGGATCATTCGACCGGCTCGCGAAAGGGTGACCGCCAGGCCTTTGCGGCGGCTGAATTGAGGGGTATACATTGAAATCCATCTTTCTTGCCGGCGCATCAGGTGCCGTTGGATTGCCTCTGGCAAAGCTTCTCGTGAGCACCGGAGATTACGCTGTGTTCGGGACAACGCGAAATCCTGCTACGGCACAGCGCCTCCGTGAGATAGGCGTGACGCCGGTGCTCGTGGATGTCTACGACCCGTCGCGACTTAAGTCGGAACTACAAAGCGTGAAACCCGATATCGTGATTCACCAGCTCACCGACCTCCCGTATGGTCTTCCGAAAGACCGGATGCCCGCTGCTCAGATAAGGAACTCTCGTATTCGGGCCGAAGGGACTCGCAACCTCATCGAAGCAATTCGGCCAATCGAACTCGAGCGCTTTCTGGTTCAGAGCATCGCCTTCATGTACGCGGAAGGTCCCCTCCCCCACACTGAAGCCGAACCAAACGGAACAGAGCCCCTTCGCGAGTTTGAAAACATGCCACTTGATTACAGCCCGAACACCCGGATCATGCGCTATGGCCGATTCTACGGCCCGGGTACCGGAGTGGACAAACTTGAGCTTCCCTGCCGCGTCCACGTAGAGGCCGCCGCACAGGCATGTTACCTGCTCCTCTCCGAAGGTACGGGTCGGATCTACAACGTCTGCGAGGATTCCGATTATGCTTCCAACAGCCGGATCATGGCCGATACATCCTGGAATCCGGACTTCAGGATGGAACCTCCCTGAATCCTGCTGCCCTAAGGAGGCGGGCTCTTGCATGTCGCGGTTCCTGACGGCAACTTCAGGAATGCTTCGTACCAGAATATCATTCAGGTCGGGGGACCTGGGCTGAAGGACCACCCGGCAGCAACCCACAAGATCGGCTATACGTACGAGACCCTCAGTGAAGGGTTCACTCAAGCTGGTTTTGCCGTTGAGCTACTTCAATGCTGCGATGCAGAAGGAAATTTCCCTTTCAGATACTGGAATGCAATCATTGGTGCGAAAAAGGAAAGAGTAATTCGGAGTCTCACCTGATGAGCGAGTCCATGGATTACTTTGAACCGGCGCGAAGTCGGCACCCTGGATATCACCTATCAGAGTTCCGGGGAGATCGCAGCTACTGAGGTGGATGATCTGGATCGCATTCATAGTAAGTATCAACGCCGCGGAATCGGGAAAGAGTTGGTTCGCCGTATCCGTGAAAGCTTGAGCGACGAAGTCGCATTGGTGTTAGTTGCCGCCACTACGGCAGTCGAATATTACCCCCGAATAGGATTTGAAAAACTTGATTCCACGTTCATCATAAGACGACGCCGATAAGGCAAGAACTGTGCACTATGGACAATTCTGCGGCAGCCACATCTACAACATCTGCAAGGATTCCGGTTATGCTTCCCGGCGCAAGGAGCTGAAATGCAGGATATTTCATTCACCATGAGTGGTGGGAAGTTCAACCTTCGAGTCGCGGCGGTGATTATGCGAAACTCGAAAATCCTTGTAATGACAGGCGAAAATTCGCCATATTTCTATCTGCCCGGTGGCCGGGTGAAGCTTCACGAAACCAGTGTATCTGCTCTTCGAAGAGAAATCTCCGAAGAACTTCATGAACAGATACAATCACTTCAGCTGCTCTGGGTTGTTGAGAACTTCTTCCGTGAGACACAGAACGATGAAGACTCTCATGAGATCTGCTTCTTCTATAAATCCGAAATCAAACCGGAAAGTGTAATTTATGAGGAGGGACGTAAAAATGTCTTCAACTGGGTGTACATCAACGAACTTGACGACATAGACCTGGTTCCGCGGTTTCTCAAGGAAAAGCTCACGCATGAGATTTCCGGGGTGCACCATTTTGTCTTTCCTCAGGACTCCGGCTCCACTACTCTGGGCCGAGCACTTTCTCTCAGGATGAACTGTAAATTCCTGGACACTGACGACTACTTCTGAAAAACGAAGTATTCCGAAACCAACAAGGTTGGTGACCGGATTGCATTGATTCGCAATCGAATTGGCAATGCAAATCGCTGGGTTCTCTCCGGATCCCTCTGTGGCTGGGGGAACATCTTCATTTCCCTTTTTGATCTGGTCGTCTTCATCTATTTGCCGAACGAAATCAGAATGGCCCGCCTCAAGGAGAGAGAACGACAGCGATATGGAGATGATATCCTGCCGGGAGGGAATCGGTATTCAGAATACATTACCCTTATAGAGTGGGCGGCCAGATATGACGAGGCAGGACCGGAGATCAGAAGCAGAATCCTCCACCAACAGTGGTTGAAGAACCTGAAATGCCCGGTTTTGCGACTTGACGGAGAGGACTCTCTAGAGGAAAAGTTGACTATTATCGAACAGTTCGGACACAAGGGTTGATGAGGAGGAGCGCATGCCAAGGGTCAACACAACTCGATTCTCCGGATTTTCCGAACTCTATGATACGGTCAGGCCTCAGCCACCGCAGAAGGTCGTCGACATTGTCAGCCAGATTCTCGGGAGAAAGCATGTCGACACAGTCGCGGAAGTTGGTTCGGGTACCGGACTTTCCACGCGAATCTGGACACAGTTCTCAAGCGGTGTCGTCTGCATCGAACCCACCCCGCAGGCGTACACTGAGCTGATTCGCAAAGCTCGAAATGTTGAAATGTCGATTCCGGGACTCGGTCAGACGGTTGTGCAGTATCCCAAGAAGAGGCATATCGACAACATGAAGCAGCCAGCTGTTTTCGCCTACTGTGGATCGGTGCTGTTTGACAATACCGAACCGTGCGACGCTGAGCGCTTCATCGGGATTGCGCTCTCTCAGGGTCAGGTTCAGGATGTACTGAAGCACTCGCCCGGGGAATTGCAGAGTGAAATACAGATCCTTCGGGATGCGGCGGCCAGATCGACCGCAGTTGAAATGCGGTTTGGTTACACGTTGCACTTTGGCCTGAAAAATAGGAGAGCGTCAGCATGACAGGAATAGCAGAAGTCAATGCCAGGTGCGCGCCTGAGGCACGCGTCTACTATGAATAGTCAACGAACAACTGATTCTCGGAAGCTCGCGATCCAGGGATTCGACCTCGTGCACGGAGGTCACAATTTCTACGCCTTGCTGGAGTTTGACGTAACTGATCTGCGGCATCACCTTCGCTCCCTGAGGGCCGATGGAGCCGGCGGCAGTCTCTACTCCTTCTTTCTGAAGGCGATTGGAAAGGTGCTCGAGGCCGAACCGCTCTTCAATACCTTCATTGACTATCGGAAGACATCCACTTTCTCGACGGTGGATATCTGCATCCCGATAGAAGTCACGATCGATGGAAAAGTCGTGAACAGGCAGTATGTGATTCAGGACATCGCAAAGAAATCGCTGCGTGAAGTTACCGCTGAGATCGAAGTTGCCAAGGCAAATCCAGAAGACAAAAGCGGGTTTGTCGGATCGCGGGCAAGGGAGCGAGTGCTCGGATTGCTGCCAAGATGGTTACTGAGATTCGCTTTCAGCATGGTCGCACGCAACCATCGAATGGTTCACAAGCTGTCAGGGTCGATTTTTGTAACATCGGTAAGCCCGTTCAGCAATGTTCCCGGATTCGTCATTCCCTATGCGGGTGGGCCGAAAGCGACCTCCTTTGCGTTCGGAAGCATCACGAAGAAACCGATTGTCTGGCACAATCAAATCGAAATCAGAGAGATCGCAAGCGTTACGGCGATCTTCAATCACGATCTCGTCGGCGGAGACCTTGACGATACGCCCGCATCGCGGTTCTTTTGCATCAAGGACCCGAATGGACTGAACGTCCAGTTCTTCGAAATGAAATAGAGGAGTACCTATGTCGATACCCACTCCCGGTAAGCCCGTGCGAGGCTCAAAGTCAGGGGGCCCGTTGATGGCGGTATTTGATCTGCTCGGGCGGACCTGGGCGATGGGCCTGGTCTGGCAGTTGCAGGATGGGCCCCACACCTTTCGCCAGATCCAGGAACGATGCGAATCCAACTCGCCCACAATTCTCAACGTACGCATGAAGGACCTGGGTGAAGCCGGCATCGTGGAACGGACGCTCCAGGGATATCAGCTGACCCAGCGGGGCGAGAAGCTCCTTAAGTCGCTTCTGCCCTTTGAGGAGTGGGCGTTGACCTGGGCCCGGGAAATGTTCCAGTTCACCAGAAAGTAGGAAGCATCTGGTGACGATCAGCAATGCGCCGCTCATGGATCGGAAGTTCAGGTTCGGCGCAGTTACTTCGTCAGCCGGAGCAGGAAGGCGATTCCTTCAGCGGTCATTTCATGTGATGAGAAACCCGCCCCCGATATGAGCCGATCAAGCTCGGCGTGCGAGTACGCGCCTTTGCGGAGGAACCGAAATATGACCCGAAGTACGATTCGGTTGAGGCCGCGTATATTCTGACCGTCCAGATATTCTTCAATTGCCTGATCCGGTATGTCGCTGTACATGTCTCCAATGATGACCTGCCCGCCGGGTGCAAGGATTCTACGCATCTCCATGAGCGCCGCCGCGGGGTCACTGAAGTTTTTGAATGCGGCAAAACAGAGTACGAAGTCGAAGCTCCCTTCCGGGCGGGGGATATCGAGCACGCTTGCTACCGAGAACTCGATTGGAACTCCCGCTTCGCGCGCGTTTGCCGCCGCGATATCGACCTGGTCCTGTGAGATGTCTGTTCCGATCAGGTGAGTTCTCCCGAGTCGATGAAGCTCGATTGCAAGGTACCCGGATCCGGATGCGACTTCAAGGATGCTCGCATCCTCCGGAATCCACTTTGCAAGCTGTTCGGCAAGTTCGCGAAACTCCGCCTGCCTGTATCTCCTTCCCTGCCTGTCGTACACTTTCGCGTTTGCTCCGCTGATTGCAATATCTTTTCTGTAGCGCATTCGGCGCATGAGCGATGATGTGCCCGCTCTCTCCGTTCCTGCTTCCCGTTCCATTTTCACGCTCCCTTGCCAGCTCACGCGCCAGCAGATATACTTACTTAGGTGATGAGTATCTTCACTATTAAATAACTTAATCATTAAGAGATAAACTGTCAAGAGCAGGAAGTGAGTTTTCCATGGATCCATCGAAACATCGGAGAGATCTTGTAGAAGAGCTATCACGGCTCGGAGAGCTTGTCAGCACAGAGGCGGCACTATTTCACGAGAAGGTCGCCGAGAAGTATGGGCTCGGACTCACCGAGATGAAAGCGCTCAGTTGTCTGTTCAGCGAGGGCTCGATGTCGGCAGGGAAACTGGCGCAGCGCCTCGCGCTCACGACCGGAGCTGTCACAAATGTCATCGACCGGCTCGAAGCTCGCAATGCCGTACAGAGACAAACCGATCCGAATGACCGCCGGAAAGTGATCGTTGCCGCCAACGTGGCTGAGTTTTCAAATGCACCAAACTATTACCAGTCCATAGGTGATACCTTCGCGCGTCTGCATGAATCCTACACCACCGAGCAGCTTGAGTTTCTCGTTGAATATCACCATGCGGAGATCGAGCTGACGCGGAAGGAGCTGCAGAAGCTCGACGAGAAGTGATCAGTAAGCTGAAATCGCTCGCGAATGCGCCGCGATGTTCCGGATCGATGTCGATTCTGTCGGAATCGACTCAACTACTATTCGATCGCTGACGCCATCGGCGGACAGTATCAGCTGTTGGATTCAACGATGAATGTATCCGATTTCTGCTGTTCCGTTCACCACGGTCGATGAGATATCCTTGGAGCTCTGCATCGCCCTCTCGATTTCAGCGGAGCGACCGCTCATGTCCTGCGAGTTACCGCGAATCCGTTGGGTGACCTCCGAGATTCGCGACGTTGCCTGCACTATTTCCCGGCTGCCTCCGGAAAGCTCGGACATTGCACCTGCGATGATCACAAGCGCATCGGCAAACTCCTGGACCTCCTCGCGGATGCTCGCAAAGCTGCTGCGACTTGTATCAGAAAGGGCGAGCGCATCACGTATCTTTCCGGTAACGCTTCTCAGGGAGATCCCCACCGCAGCAGCATTTTCCGAGGTACTTTCGGCGAGTTTGCGGATCTCTTCGGCAACAACAGCGAATCCTTTAGCAGCAGGATATGCTGTGAAGCCTGTTGCACTTCCGAAAAGAAGTCACGCAGAGTTCCCAGCATCACATTGACGTGAGATGTGACCGCCCCCAGTTCGTCGTTGCCAGAATCCTCGGAATGAACCGTAAGATTGCGGTCTGAAACGGACCCGAGCACCGTTTCAATCCGTGAAAGTCGCCTGCCGAAATTACCCTGCTTGTCCGGGTTAGATCCAAGACAAGCTTGCTGAGGGCGGCTTCGAGCAAACTCAGGTCCTTTGTCATGAAAGTACGAGCTCCGAAATCGGCATTCAATAGTCTGGATCGTGTTGTCAGAAGCGTGAAGAACAGCTCTCCCTCGACATGCTTCTCCTGCGTCATCAGGAGAATTATCGAGTCCAGCCCCTTCCTGTCGGCATCGGCGATCTCCTTCGAGGTAACAATGGTTTTTATACCCTGCTCGGCTCCGGTGAGCTGCGAACTTGTCGGCTGCCAATCAGTGACAGTCTGCGCGATCTGAGCCTTCAGATCCGTATCAACGAAATTGATCCCCGGTTCATGTTGAAACCGGTCAAGTGACAGGTTGAAAATCTTTCGAGCGTTATTCCACTCCGCGACGGCATCCACAAATGTTCCTGACGTCGTGATGAGTGTCTTTGTACTGTCGGTAAGGCCAAAAAGATCCCGCGCGACCAATTCTGATTGAAGCTGCAGCTCCCGAAGCGCTGAGGTCACCGTACTGAAGTAGAGCAGAACTGCCAACGCAATGACAAAGCCAGCTACCAGAACGAGAAAGACACTATTCAGTTTTGCCCGAATCTTCATAACCGATTCCCCCCGTAGCTCGCGTTCGAGATAACTATATTATAATTGAATTATAGTTGCCAGCATCGTGATATTTGTCGTCGTCAACGGGACGCTGGAGTAAAATCAAACGTATGTAATGAGACGAACCCTGTTTCTTTACTATACAGACTGGAGAGCGTCCGGTAGGCTCGTCATATGGAAAAAGCTACTCGCGTACTACTCGTGCGCCACGGTGAGACGGTCTGGAATGCTGAAGGTCGGCTTCAGGGCCATCTGGACAGCGAACTTACCTCGCGGGGGGTAGCACAAGCAAACTCGGTGGCTGCCCGGTTGAGGGACTACCGATTCGACGCGCTCTATGCAAGTGATCTCGGCCGGGCGTACAAGACCGCGCAGAAGATTGCGGCCGCAACAGGCTGCAGGATAATATCGGAGCCTCGCCTGCGCGAACGGAATCTCGGAATCTTCCAGGGATTGACCGAAGGTGAAATTCGCGTACGCTATCCTGAAGAATGGAGTCGCTTTCGTTCGATGGAACCGGACTATCGCGTGCCGGACGGTGAGAGCTCTCGCGACCGTGTCGTTCGTTCCCGAAGTCTGCTTGATGAAGTGGCGGTCCGTCACCGGGAGAGGACGGTTCTCCTGGTCACCCACGGCGGCATCCTTGATGGGATCTTCCGACTGGTGACCGGGCTTCCGCTCGAGCTGCCACGCCAATTCAAGATCTGGAATGCGGGGATCAACATCATCTCGCGCGTTTCACTCGGCTCCGAGGATGCCGCCGACACCGGCCCACTTCACAGCGGAGGACCGGCAAGTGCGCCTGCCGACGGGTGGATGATCGAACTCTGGGGCGATACCGGCACCCTCGCTTCAGGGGATGCACTTGACGACAACTGATGCGTTCGCATGGGCGCGTAGGCGACGCGGTGACTGTTATCACACATCGTTGAGACGGATGATTCGAACACTTGGTGGAGCCGTCTTCTGTGATCGCCGCTATGACCACGTCTTCTTGTATCACAACGGCGCCGAAACGTACTATTCCGCACGAGGCGTTCGCGACAGCCTGCGGATATGAACGGGAAAGAGCAGTTTATCCGAAACTGCTGAACCGAAGCCTCTCATGTTGCGACATTAAGCCAGTTACCCATTATCGCGGGCTCCTGTACCAGGCGCTTTGCGCAACCGACACAATATTGATAGGATTGCCCGTGCGGGCTACCGCAATCCTGCACTTTTCAGGGAGGTCATACCGTGAATCCGAAAGTTGATGCATTCATCGACAGAGCCAGGCAGTGGCAGGAGGAGTTTCGGGAGCTGCGGTCAATCGTTCTTGACTGTCCGCTTACCGAGGAACTCAAGTGGGGTGTTCCCTGCTACTCATTTGACAAAAAGAATATTGTGCTGCTTCATGGATTCAAAGAGTACTGTGCAATACTGTTTGTGAAAGGATCACTGCTGAATGACGAGAAGGGCATCCTCATCATACAGACAGAAAATACCCAGGCGGCCCGCCAGGTGCGGTTCACCAGCGTCCGAGAGATTACTGAGATAGCACTGGTGCTAAAATCCTATATCCTTCAGGCAATTGAAGTGGAGAAAGCAGGTCTGAAGGTACCCTTCAAGAAGACTGCGGAATACGCGATTCCAGACGAGTTCCAAGTTCAGCTGGACAATAATCCCGCATTGAAGACCGCGTTCAATGCGCTGACCCCGGGCAGGCAACGGGGCTATCTGCTCCACTTTTCCGCGCCAAAACAATCGAAGACAAGGGAATCGCGGATCGATAAATGCCTTCCGCGAATTCTTGATGGCAAAGGACTGGATGATTAGTCGCGCGGGAGTGACTTTTTTGTGACTTCCGGCACTAATTTGCTGAACTCGATTTCCGGTATGTTCTCCTCACGATCAATTCTGAGGAGGAACCAAATGATAGGTCAGATCCTTTCGCACATACCGTTGTGGGTTGTTGCATTGCTTGTTTACGGAATTGTCATGGGTATCCGTGCGATGTTCGCCCGAAATATATCGCTGGTAACAGCGTCACTGCTGCCCCTGCTCTTTCTCTTTCTGTCACTCACATCGCTCATCTCGGCGATGAGATCCGTTCCCGTGAGTGCCGTTGTGTGGATGGTCGGTGCTACACTTGGCATTGTGGCCGGTTTGACTGTTCTTGCTGCAAAGGTGCTCGACAGGGATGCGGGCGCGGGACGCATGCGGATCGCGGGGAGTCCGGCAACACTTATGGTTTTTGTCCTGATCTTCGCGACCAAGTTCTGCTACAACTTTCAGCTCGCAAGCGATCCATCGGCTGCGAGCAATGTCGGTTTCGTCGCCACGACGCTCGCACTATCGGGAATCGGCACGGGGATCGCGGTCGGCCGGGTGACAAAGCTACTTGTCACCTACTTCGGACACAGTAGCTTCAGTTCGGCAGAGTAAGATGTATACTTTCTGCATGAGTCATGCAAAAGCGCGGCGGCCGGGAGCCTTCCGGTTCATGGCCGCAGCAGCATATCTCGCAATAGGCGGAGTTGCGGCAAGTCTCATCCTGGGCGGAGACGGCTCTCCCGATCTGTCGGTGTCGACAGTGCTGGAAGAGGCGCTCGTGCTTCTGTTCGCAGTGGGCATTCCGATCGGCGGAAGGCCGTGGGCACGGACAGGGCGCGGA
>Ga0307377_10005507_pt1 | contig 13544 bp, 7 predicted proteins | sample TR3MG_FD_202535 | JGI IMG/M metagenome (GOLD analysis project Ga0307377, IMG submission 202535) | Soil microbial communities from Risofladan, Vaasa, Finland - TR-3 | ecosystem: Environmental > Terrestrial > Soil > Coastal area > Acid sulfate soil | place: Finland: Risofladan, Vaasa | collected... | reverse complement strand
TAATCATAGTCATCAGCGGGCAAACAAACAAGGAAAAATTCGACGCGAAATGGCCGACGCGAAATACCCTCACTGCGTCTCCCCGTCCCTCTTCTTCCTCTTCTTGGTGTCCCCTCGTGTCTTCGTGGTGAAGAAACCGCCTGTTCACCCGTTGATGGGTCTGTAAAAAATCGTGGGTGTGCGCGTAAAAAACGCATCCGTGGATACCGCTCGGTTGGGGCTTCCAGGTCCTGACGGTGAAAACCAGGGACCGAAAACAAGGGACAAGGCAACTAGTTTTTCCACCCTTGCCGACACCGCAATCGCCCGCCTCCACCCGCACACCCCCCCCTCAGTCGTCCCTACGGGACTCCGATCCGCCCTTCTTCCCTTCTCTCTCCCTCTTCTTCGTGTTCCTTCGTGCCCTTCGTGTCTTCGTGGTGAAAAAACCTGTTCCTCTTCCATCGTTCATCGTTTTCGGTTCATCGTTTTCCCTTTGATTCCTCTCCCCATTTTCCTTTATCATGGTACTCTTCATCCGTACAATCTTACCGAGCCTTTTTCCCGGTTTTTCCGGTGTGAACGACGAGCCTGAATGGACGAACAACGCTACATAATCATCAAGGGCGCCGCGCAGCACAACCTGAAGAACATCGACGTACGCATCCCGCGCGACAAGCTGGTGGTCATCACCGGACTGAGCGGGTCGGGCAAGTCGTCGCTGGCGTTCGACACGATCTACGCGGAGGGGCAGCGGCGGTACGTCGAAAGCCTGTCCGCCTACGCACGCCAGTTCCTCGAACAGATGCAGAAGCCGGACGTGGAGTCGGTGGAGGGCCTGCCGCCGACGATCAGCATCGAGCAGCGCACGGCCTCCGCCAACCCGCGCTCCACCGTCGCCACCACCACCGAAATCTACGACTACCTCCGGCTGATGTACGCCCGGATCGGCAAGCCCCACTGTCCCACCTGCGGCAAGCCGATCACCCGGCAAACCGCCCAGCAGATCGTCGAGCACGTGCTCAGCTTCCCCGAAGGCACGCGGCTGATCATCCTCGCCCCGATGGTGCGCCACCGCAAGGGCGAGCACCGGCCAGTCTTCGAGCGGATCAAGAAGGAAGGCTTCGTGCGGGCACGCGTCGACGGCAAGGTGATCGAGCTTGAAGAAATCCCGAAGCTCAACAAGAAATTCAAGCACTCGATCGAAGCGGTGATCGACCGGCTGGTGGTGCGGCCCGATGCCGCCCCGCGCGTGCTGGACTCCGTGGAGACGGCGCTGCGGCTCGGCCAAGGCCTCGTGATAGCGACCGTCGAACGCAAGACACGTCCCGAGGAGGCCAAACCCGAGCACGCCAAGCCCAGCGAGGGCGAACGCAAGCCGGGAGAAGGCTGGGACGACCACCTGTTCAGCGAGCTTTATGCCTGCCCCGATTGCGGCACCAGCCTGCCCGAGCTGACCCCGCGGATGTTCTCGTTCAACAGCCCCTACGGCGCCTGCCCCGTCTGCAGCGGCCTCGGCGTGAAGATGGAGCCGGACCCCGACCTGATCATCCCGAACAAGGACCTCTCGCTGCAGGACGGCGCGGTGCTGGTCTACCGGCGGTTGACGCCCGGCTTCGCCTGGTACTACAAGCGGCTGCTGCGGCGGTTCTGCTCAAACTTCGGCGTCTCGATGCACACGGCCTTCAGCAGGCTGCCGAAGGAGATCCAGAAGATCCTGCTCCACGGTTCCACGCCGCTGCAGGAGGCGAAATACGGAGCCGAATGGACCGGGATCGTCCCCGAGCTGAAGGAACGGTTCGCGACGTCCGACAGCGACCTCATCAAGAGCCGCATCTACGAGTATATGTCGGAGCAGCCCTGCTCGGCGTGCCACGGCGACCGGCTGCGGCCGGAGGCGCTCGCCGTGAAGGTGAATGTGCGGTCGATCGCCGACGTGTCGAGGATGTCCATCACGCAGGCTCGCGGATTCTTCCAGATGCTGCAGCTCTCGGAGCAGGAGAAGGCGATCGCACGCCACGTGCTGAAGGAGATCAACGAGCGGCTGACCTTCCTGATCGACGTGGGCCTGCCGTACCTGACGCTGGACCGCCGCAGCTCCTCGCTTGCGGGCGGTGAGTCCGAGCGAATCCGCCTGGCCACGCAGGTCGGCAGCGGCCTGGTGGGCGTGTGCTACGTGCTCGACGAGCCGACGATCGGCCTGCACCAGCGCGACGACTCGAAGTTGATCGCGATCCTGCGCCGGTTGCAGAAGATCGGCAACACGGTGGTGGTGGTTGAGCACGACGAGCAGATGATGCGCGCGGCGGACGAGATTCTGGACCTCGGCCCCGGCGCGGGCGTGCACGGCGGCAAGGTGGTGGCGCAGGGCACCCTCGACGAGATCATGCAGACCAAGGAGTCGCTCACCGGCGCCTACCTCCGGGGCGACCTCCGCATCGAAGTGCCCGAGCAGCGCCGCCCCGTCCACCTCCGAAAGGCCATCGTCATCGAAGGGGCCGCGCAGAACAACCTGAAGAACATCGACGTCCGCTTCCCGCTCGGCGGCCTGGTGTGCGTGACGGGCGTGAGCGGCTCCGGCAAAAGCACGCTGATCAGCCAGATCCTGTTGCCGGCCCTGCGGCGTCAGCTTTACAACGCCAAGGAGAAGCCGGGCACCTTCCGCCGGCTCCTTGGCGCGAGCGAGATCGACAAGGTGATCGAGATCGACCAGTCGCCGATCGGCCGCACGCCGCGGTCGAACCCCGCCACCTACACGGGCGCGTTCAACGATGTCCGCAAGACCTTCGCGATGACGAAGGAAGCCCGTGCCCGCGGCTACAAGATCGGCCGGTTCAGCTTCAACGTGAAGGGCGGCCGCTGCGAAGCCTGCGAAGGCCAGGGCACATTGCGAATCGGGATGCACTTCCTCCCGGACGTCTACGTGACCTGCGAAGACTGCCACGGCACACGCTACGCCCGCGAGACGCTCGACATCAAGTACAAGGGGAAATCGATCGCCGACGTGCTGAAGATGACCATCGAGGAGGCGGCGGAGTTCTTCAAGAACATTCCCACGGTTTCGCGCGTGCTGAACACGCTGAACGACGTGGGCCTGTCGTACATGGAGCTGGGGCAGTCTGCCACCACGCTGTCGGGCGGCGAGGCGCAGCGCGTGAAGTTGGCGTCCGAGCTGGGCAAGCGTGCCACCGGCCACACCTTCTACGTGCTCGACGAGCCGACCACCGGCCTCCACTTCGCGGACGTTCACAAGCTGCTCACCGTGCTCCAGCGGCTCGTCGACCTGGGCAATACCGTGGTGGTGATCGAGCACAACATGGACGTGATCAAGTGCGCGGACTGGGTCATCGACCTCGGTCCGGAAGGCGGCGATGAAGGCGGGCAGATCGTGGCCGAAGGCCGCCCCGAGCAGATCGTGCAGAACCCCAATTCCTACACCGGCATGTTCCTCAAGCAATACCTGCAGAAGCAGGAAGTGGCGACGGTTGGGTGAGACGATGCGTCGATTAGCCACAAAGGCTCAAAGGGCACGAAGGCCACAAAGAAGAGATGAAGAGGTGAAGGGCTGATGAGATGATGAGAGCGTTGAAGGCAGAGCCATGCTTCAGCTCATCCATCAACTTCAGACTCTTGTCTTGACTTCTGAATTCCCGATCTTTCTTCTTCTTCCTGATCTTCGTGCTCTTTCCATCGAGGTATCGCCGGTAGGCTTGAGCGACCCAGTTTGCCTCGCTGTTCGGCACCAGCCGTACAGGGCCGCCGTCACTGCTCCGGGCACGGTCGTAGCCGAAGGGAGTCCATCGCGCCGGCCACCATCCGGCGGCAGCGCGCGAGGACAACCCCAGCTTCGTGCGCTCGACGATCTGCGCGCGCGAACTCCGCGAACGAAGCCAGCAGATTCATCATCAGCCGGCCCGCTGAAGTCGAAGTGTCGAACGACTCCGTGACCGATACAAGATCCACCCCATCGCGCTGCAACGCATTGATGACCATCCGGAAATCCAAGACCGATCTGCTGAGCCGATCGAGCTTGTAAACAAGCACAACGTCGAACCGGCCTTTCTCAGCATCCGCGAGCAGCTTCTGAAGCTGATGGCGATCGGTGTTGCTTCCGGTGCTGACATCCTTCAGTGAACCGACAATCTCCCAGTCCTTCGCGCGGCGGAGATCACGGCAGCGGGCTTCCTGGCCGTCAAGGCTGCAAAACTCGGTGTTCGCTTGCTCGGACACCGAGACCCTTGCGTAAATCACGGCTCGTCTTTGATCTTTTTCCGTGTTCACTTTTCTGATCTCCCGTGCTTTGTTCTCGGCGTGGATGTCTTATTCTTGCGTGGCCGGCCTCTAGGATTCCTCGTGAACGCCTTCAGGCTTTCTTCATCGATCAGGAGCATCCATTCGCCCACGTGCACCGCCTTGAGGCGGCCCCGGTTTACCAACTGGTAAATGTAGGATTGCGCGACCTTCAGGTGCTCTGCGGCTTCTTTTGTCGTGAAGAAACCTTTGAATGTGGACATCGTCTTGCTCCTGCGCCAACCTGCTCTCCAACGTCAGGAAGCCAACTTCAGCCAGAGGAGGCAGCGTGTTTTACACTCAGCAGGGTATCTAATCTTCGAGTCTCTCTCCAGTGCAGGAAGTATCCTTCAGCCGGAAGAGCCACAAAAAAGAACGTTCACCTGTCAACGTCTAGCAACGAACGCCCAACTCAAGCGGAACCACTCCCCCTCTTCCTTCTTCTTCCCTTCGTGTATCTTCGTGCCTTCGTGTCAAGAATACACTCAAGCCTTCTCACCAATTCCGAACTATCCGATCCGGCACGAACCGCTCGACCTCCTTGATCGGCGCCGCGGCGGCTCGCATGTGCTGCCGCTGATACAGCGGATAACTGGTGGGAGCGGTGTCGCGGGGCGAAATATCCACCAGGGTGCTGCCCCGGAAGGTGCAAGTGCAGACCTGCTCCTGGGGCGTGTGAGCGTTGACGGTGTAGCGGACGGTGGTCTCAGGCACGGGGAACGCGATCGCGATGACATTGCCCGGCTCCAGGCAATCAAACACGAGATACCGCCCCACCCACGCCGGCTCCACCGGATTGCCCGCGATGCTCGCCCGCAGCTCGCGGTCGGCGACCCAGAACGGAATGCGGACGGCGATGCGGCGGGCGGCGAGGTTCCCGATCACCACCTTGCCTTCGAAGGGCAGCCAACTGTCCATCTCCACCAGCCCGCCTGCCCGGTTCAGCAGGAGATTGATCGTGGCGGAATCGCCCGATTCGCGGATGGTGCCCTCCCACGCGGCATACAACCCCTGGGTGGCGTTGCTCGTGCAGCAGTGCATCACCCACGGCCGCGGGATGCTCGTGGGCAGGCCGATCCCGCCGTAGCTGCCGATGCTGCGGGCGATCACGGCGGAGGTCCCGGCATCAAAGCTGAGCTGGCCGGGATGGGCGTTCTGCCCCGGTTCCGGCTCGCCCGCGAACTGCTGCACGATGCTCTCCAGCAGCTCGGGCTGCGTGAGCTGTTGCTCGACAAGTTGATTGCGGACGATGCCGTCTACGTCGTCCCAGTAGTCGCCGAGGCCGTAGTCGGAAAGGCGAATGCCGAGCCCGACCAGATCGCCGAGGGCGCAGCCTTCGACTGCGTTGACCGCGCCTGGGTAGCAGTTGATCCAGCCCATTCGCGGGATGCCCTGCGAGAGGGTGAATTCCCACGACCGCCGCACGAACTCCGCCACACGCTGGTCGCCGGCGACGCGGGCGTATTCGAGCATCCCGCGCAGCGCGATCGCCCGCGCATGGAAATGGCTGAACCAGTGGCCCTGCTCGTGCCCGGCGGTGAACGGCGGATCGGGCATCGACCGGGCAATGTGGCCGGGCAGGCCTGCACGATCGCCCGCCGGATCGGGCACGCCGCCCCAGAATCGCGGCAGCATGCAGTAGCGCGTCAGCCGTGCAGCCAAATCGAGCGCCACCGGATCGCCGCTTTCGGCGTACCAGTGCGCGGCCCCGTAGATCTGGTGGCCGTGCATGCAGATTACGGAGCCTTCGCCGCCTTCCGTCTCGCCCTTGGCTTCATCGGTGTTCAACCAGCCCGACCGCGGATAGGAGCACGGTTCGCCCCACCCGCCCTTCTCGGGATAGTAGCAGTAGTCGTCGCGGCAGACTGCGATGCGGCGCAGGCCGGCGACGAGCGAGCGGATGGCCTCTTCGGTCCGGGGGGAGCCGTCGCCAAGCTCTCGCCAGACGAGCAGCGCCCGCAGCATCCTTGCCGTGCCGGGGAGCGTGCAGAAGTCCTCGTTGCGGCCCTCGCCGTAGAACGCCGGCGCATAGGCGTTGCGCCACGGCCGCTCAGGGGCGTAGAAGTCCCAGTAGAGGCCGTCCTGCACCCGCGACATCATCGCATCCCGATACTCCGCCTCCAGCTCCGCATACTGGTCGCTTCCGCACATCAGCCGCATGAGGGGAAACGACTCGCCGAACTTCGGGTCCAGCAGCGTATCGGCCGACGCCCAGTGGCTGAAATGCGGCTTCGACGCGCAAAACACGATCTGGCCGAACATCGTCATCAGCTTCGGATCGATCGAGCCGCCGAGCGCGTTGATCGCCAGTGCGGCGCGGGCCGAAAGGTCGAGCGTGTCGGGCGCCTTGACGGTGCATTTCTCGCCGGAAAGCGGCTGGCGGACGGTTTCGAGGGACATTGCGGCCTCCGTGATTCAGTGTGCGGGCGGCGTTGCGCGGCTGACGGCCAGATACGCTTGCGCGAATCGCCGGCCCAACTCGATCAACCCCGGCGAATCGTAGTGCAGGCCGTCGGCGAGCTTCGAGATGCCTTCGGTGGACACACCGGCCACGTTGCGCTCCGTTCTCTCAACGGCATCCATGGCGGCGAGAACGACGTCCTGCACCGCGTAGCGTTCATCGCGCGGCGGATTCGCTCTGCCGAAGATGAATGGCACGCCGGGCACGCCGACGTCCCGCCGGAAGCGCGCGATCAGCGTGCGCAGGTTCGCCTCGTACTGCCGTGCAGCCTCGGGGAAGCGCGAGTCGCGCTCGCCCTGCATCCACAGGATCGCGGCAAACTCGACCTCCCGCCCGCGCGTCACCTCGCGAACGAGATCGATCATGATCGGATACTGCGCCCCCATCTGCTGCCCTTCGGTGATCGCCGCGCGCTCGTAGGTCCAGTCGGGGTCCCAATCGAGCAGCGACGCCCCGCCCATCGCGTGCTTGATGAGGACGATCCGGCAGCCCGGGAACTCCGGTGCGATCGCGTGGGCGAAGCCGATCTCGGGGCCGAAATGCGGCGGCTGTGACCGAACGGATTCACTGATGTGAAGCTCGACGGTGCCGGGCAGGCGCCGCAGATGCTCGGGCAGCTCGCTCACGGTGCCGCTGCCTCGCATGTTCGACTGCCCCGCGAGAATGAAGGCCAATGGTTTCATGGCGTGAACCTACGACAGCATCCTGCGCTTGCGGATCGTCCACTCCACCGTCACGAGGACCAGGAACGCGAAGAACATCCCCTGCGGCTCGCGTGCCAGGAAGCTCAGGCTGTTGTGGATGAAACCGATCGGGCGGGTGAGGTTGACGACCGGCATCACGATCGCGTCCCACAGCGAAACCTGGCGCTGCGTGCGTTTCTGCTGCTCGCTCGTCTGCAGGTTCTTGATCAGGTCGTCGAGGAGAATCAGCGAATAGTAGCGGCCGCCGGTCTCGGCCGCGATGCGTTTCAGGAGGGGCTCGTTGAGGTCGAGCTGGTCGAACTCGAGGTTCGGGCTGCCCACGCGGAAATCGAGGGCGATCTTCTCGCCCAGCGGCTGCTGGTTGAGCATGCCGGTCACCGATACGTCGTACTTGCCGGGAGCGGGCGGGTCGAACGTGCCTTCGTATTCGCCGGTCGTGCCGGGCACGTACGCGAGCTGCACGGGCGTTTGCGAGCCGGCGGGGATGGCGATGATCGCGTGGATGACGGCATCATTGGTGGCCAGACCGCCTTCGCCGCGGGCGCGCGCGAACATCCGCACGGTCTCGCCCGGCTCGTAGCTGCGCTTGTCGGTGAAGACCGTGATCCCGGGCTTCTGCTCGCGCTCCTTCACTTCCTGGTTGGCCAGCCAGCGGACCGTCTGCCCCCAGAACTTCACGTAGGGCGTTTCACGGCCGAGGCTGCGCATCTGGAAGAACCACCGCCACGTGGTATCCGCCGTGAACGCCATCGTGCGGCCGGTGCCGTACTGCTGCACCGCGGCCACGATCAGCGGCTTGCCGTCGTGGGCGATCTTGTCGGGATCGACCGCCAGCACCACCGCCGCCGGCTTCGCACTCAGCACCTCCGTGCAGCCGGCGAGGTCGGGCAGCACGGACGTCTTGTCGCGCCCGTCGAAGAATTCCACGGTGCCCTGGAAGATCGGGTGCACCTTGCCTTCGTCGGCGAGCTTGAGCATGAAGGGGTCGGAGAACTGCTTGTCGCCCCGGCCGCCGATCTCCACGGGGAGCAGGTCTGCTACCGGTGTCCCCGCGTAGCCGCCCGGGCCGAACGACGACTGCCCGCCCATCATCAGGAAACCGGCCTTGTCCTTCACCACCTGCTCGATCATCTCGAGCTGCTTGCGGGAAAACAGCGTCACATCCACGTCCCCGAGGATGATCACGTCGAACTTCCGCAGCGTCTCGATGTCCGTCGGGAAGATCTCAACGTCCGTGCTGGCGGTCGAGCCCTGCTTGAGGAAGATATCCTTGCGGGTCTGCACCAGCGACAGCAGCTCGATGTTCGGGTCCATGTCGAGCGTGCGCTTGAGGAACTTGTATTCGCTGCGCGGCGCGCCTTCCAGGTACAGCACCTTGATCTTCGGATCCGTCACGATCAGCGAAAACGGGTAGGTGTTGTTCTGCTGGATTCGCTCTTCCGGCTCGGGCGGCACCGACACTTCAAACTCGAAATGGCCGACGGTGTCGGGGGTGAACTTGAGCGGCACGATCTGCGTCTTCGTAGTGCTCTCGAGGAAGATCTTGCTCTGCGTGAGCTCCTTGCCGTCCTTCTTCAACAGGACGGTGACCTGGCCCACGATGCCCGTCGACTCCACGTAGGCCTTGATCTCGGTGGCGTTGTTCACCGTGGCGTAGCGCGGGCATTCCACGTGCTTGACCGCGATGTCCTTGATCCGCTCCTTCTCGTCGGACAGCGCTCCCACGCCGATGGTGTTGACGATGACGCCCTGCTCAACGATCGGCTTGACGGGATCGGGGCCGCCGGAATTGTCGATCCCGTCGCTGACGAGCACCACCGATGCGATGTCGGCATCGGGGAATGCGGGCTTGACGCGGCCGATGGCTTCGGCGATGTTGGTGGTCTTGCCTTCGGCTTTCAGGCCGGGAAGCTGGTCCTGCTTCAGCTCGTCGGCCCCGCTCGAGAACGAGAAGAACGCCAAGTCGAAGTCCTTCTTCAGCCGGTCGAGGTAGCGGTAGCTGAGGGCCTGCTTCACCCAATCGATGCGGGTGGGCACGTTGGCACCGTCGCGGGCGCTCATGCTGGCGGAAGCGTCGATGGCGAAGACGAGCTTGCGCTTCTCGGCCTGCTGGCTCTGGATGTGCAGCATCGGCCGCGCCAGGAACGCCACCAGCCCCACCACGATCACCATTCGCAGAGCGAGCAGGAGGGAATACAATCGGAGGGAAACGTGATCTGCTGCCTTCAGCCCCGCGAGCGCCGCCAGCGGGAAGGCTGTCATCGGGATCACCGCCACGCGCGGGAGCTGCGCCGGAATGCCCGTTATCAGCAGGAAGATGAATGCCAGGACAGCGAACCCCGCGCCGGCCGCCAGCGATCCGGCAATCTGCGCCGCCCGGCCCCGCGTCGACAGCACCCGCTGCACCACCGGCCAGCCGCCGATAGCAAACGTCAGTGCCACCGGCAGCAGGATCCCGAGCAGCGACAGCATCGGATCCTTGTAACGCGGCACCTGCAGCAGGCCGAGCATCAGCAGCATCGACAGCAGGAATACGGCCGCACCGGCCACGCCCGACAGCACCGCCGCGGCCGCCGACGCCGGATCCTTCCCGATCCGCCGCCCCGCAACCGCCGCTATCAGCCCGATCGCCAGCAGCAGCACGCCCGCCACCGACAGGTACGGATTCAGCCCCGTCGATATCGACACCACCCGCAGAACGATGAACAAGAGCCCGGGGATGCCGGCCGCCGGAATGGCCAGCCGTGTCAGGTTTGCCAGCAATGATGGCGGGAGCGACGCCACCCGCGCCCTCACGCGCGGATACAGGGCCATCGCCGCAAGGATGCCCCCTATCGCGGGAAACAGCCGGTAGGCGTATATCCCGGTGTCAACCGTTTCCGAGAAGAGGATTCGTATGTCCGACATTGCGCGGGGACAGCTTGCCAGTTGTCAGTTGTTCGTCACACGTGAGAGACTATCGGCTAACGGCTTCCGTCGGCGGACTCGCTTCGAACTCGTCCTCCAGTTCCTTCAACTTCTCGGCGATCGCCTCCTTCGCCGCACGAGTCAGCTTGCTGATGAACAGCTTGCCGTCAAGGTGATCGTTCTCGTGCTGAAGTACAATCGCCAGCAGCCCATCGGCCTCCAACTCGAAACCATTCCCCTTCATGTCGAATGCTCGCACGCGCACCCGCTCGGCTCGGGGCACTACGGCGTTGACCCCCGGAACGCTCAGGCAGCCCTCCTCCTCGTTCACGGTGCCGGCCATCTCGACGATGACAGGATTGACGAACACCGTCTCGTCGCGCTTCTCGCCGGACACGTTGATGATAAACAGGCGAGCGTCCCAGCCCACTTGCGGAGCCGCCAGCCCGACGCCGCGGGCGTTGTACATCGTCTCGAACATCTCGCCCACGCGCATCACCAGCTCGTCGTCGATTCGCTTCACCGGCTTGCACTTGCGCTTCAAACAAGGATGTGGATATTTCAGTATTTCCATGCACATCAGTTATCAGTTGGTGGTTGTCAGTTGTCAGTTGTCAGTTGCCGGGAGAAGAGCACGATGTCGCCACCGATTGCAGCACAATACGCCCGCAATCTTCCCCGCAACTACATTACTATTGTACTCGAAAACACCGGGCAGAATCAAGCTTTATGACGTAATCTTTTGTCGCGCGGCCGCGATCGTCTCCGTGGGGGGGAACCTTGTGTTCGCCCTCCCCCGATCCGGCAATCCCCCCCGTCCGTTGTAGGGGGCCTTTCCCTTCATCGCATCATCGTAGAGTCCAGATGTGGCGCGACGGTTTAGTTCGCCAATAGGCCGCAAGATGCTGGCAGGCCGCCTGAAGGCGGTTGGCGGATAATGAGATGAAGCGCCGAAAGGCCCGCAAGCATCTTTCGCGGCATCCCTTCATCTCTTCATCTCCTCATCCCTCATTCGCGTTCTACCGCACGGTGAACGTCAGCCACTCCCCGGCCGGCAGCGTGATGGAATCGCCTGACACTGCCGCACCCTGGGGCACGCGGACCGGCTCGATCTTCGGCGCGCGATGCTGCGGCAAATGCATCGGGCTGTTCACGGCGGAGTCATGACCGTTGAACACCGTTACGAGCAGGCCGCCGCCGTCGAGCGGGGCGATCGTTTTCTCCAGCCACGGCACGTCGACCAGCGGCTGTACCCCTGTCTGCCCGATCAGCCCGCGAAGCAGCTTCGCCGCCATCTCGCGGTTGTCCGCATCGGGATCGATCAGCGCCAGCTTGAAGCACAGCGTGGCGACGCGGCCCTTGCCGAGCTTGCGAATGACGATTGCCGGGCGCCCGGTAGAATCGGCTATCACCTCGGTTCCGGCGGCGGGCTGGACGTCCCACACTCCGAGCGACTGCGGCTCCGGCATGCCGGGAAACGCCGTGCCGGACGCGCGGAGCTGGATGCGGCCAACCGCGGGATCGGTGATGTCGAGGACGTTCCGCGTCTGCTCGTTCGCGAAGCTCAGCCCGGCGAATTCGGCCCATCCACCCGCAGGGCCGCGGCCGTCTGCATCCTGCACGAGAGGGAGGTCGCAGATCAGCATTCCGCCATTCTCGACATACTTCCGCAGCACTCGCAACGCCGCATCGTTGAGGTCGCCCTGCCGCTGCGCCTGCCACAGCACCGCCACCGGATGCCTGCCAAGCTCAGGGCCGACCACTTGCACTTCCGCCAGATACGCCACACTGTAGCCGCACCGAATGCCCAGCAGATTGAGGGCCGACTGCGATGCCGCGTCATAGTATTCGTTGTCCGCGAGGGCGTTCCATTGGTCGAGGTGAACGATCGCGATCTGCCGGGGGAGGTCGTTTCGGGCAGCTTCGACGATCAGATCGGTGCGACGCTGCATCGCCGCGTGGGCATCGTGAACTGTCCGCCAGCGCTCGCTGATCGCACCGTCTGTCTCCAGCACGCCGAACTTCGTCACCTCGGGGGTGCGGTCGGTGAACCAGATCAGGCCACTGCAGCCGCTGAACGCGGTGCGCGAGATCAGACAGTTGATCATTGCGGGCGTACACGGGCGATCTATCGGCAAGCCGTGATCGTTGAACTCGGTGAACCAGATGGGCTTGCGTGCGACCGGGAGGTCGCCCGCGGCGGGTATGCTGCGCCACATCGCGATGTGCCGGGCCGACCGCGATTCGGGCAGCACCTCGTAGGAATTGCCGCCGATCACGTCGATGTTCGGGTCCGCCCCCAGCTCCCGGTACAGCCGCAGCATCACGTGGCCGATGTTGGGATGGACGTCCCTCGAGAACAGCGACGTAATGACGAGGCGGTCGGGGTCGGCCTTCTTCATTGCGGCGGCGCCGAGCTTCTCGAACTCGATGAGGCCGTCCGCCTTGAACAGGTGGAAGTCGCGCCACGCCGGCACGCTGGTCACGTCGCGGGCCGGCGCGACCGACGTCGGGCGGCTATTCTGCTTCGTCGTCTCGGCGAGCGGCTTGCCGTCGATGGGCATCGGCAGCGGCACATCGTCGAATGCGGACGCTGCGTCCGCCGTGAACGCCGTGCCGTATTCGCGGTTGAGCGTGTCGATGGTCTTGTAGCGGGCGGCCAGCCACTTGGCCCACGCGGCCGTGCAGTGGGGGCAGTAGCAGGTTTCCTCGCCCCACGCCCAGCGCTGCTCGTTCCAGACGATGTAGCCGAGGATGCGTTGGTGGGCGCGCGGTTCGGAGCGAACGGCCGCCCCTACACGTCGCAGCCATTCCAGCCGGTCGGCGATGAAGTCGGGATTGCGCCAGCAGGCGTTGGTGTTCAGCCCGCTGCCGGCGCGGTCCTCGCCGCGCCAGGAAACCTGCCCCTGGCCGGGCGTGGCTCGGCCCCAATACGGCTCGATGATGAGCACCGCGTACTTGCCCGCCTGCTCGAGGGCCTGAATCGCAGGCTCCTGCTTGAGCAGATCCACCGTCTCCCCGCGGAGTATCTTCTCGCCGGCATCGAGGAAGCGGCCCTTCGGCCAGCGCAGGACCGGCCCGGGCGTGATTGCGATGTTTTCGAGCGAGCCGGTGTTCCAGCCGTTCGCGAGCATCGGCTTCCCGTTCACGTAGACCATCCCGTCGCGGACCTTGACCGACTCGATGGGTGGGAGACGCTCGCC
>Ga0307377_10005506_pt1 | contig 13548 bp, 18 predicted proteins | sample TR3MG_FD_202535 | JGI IMG/M metagenome (GOLD analysis project Ga0307377, IMG submission 202535) | Soil microbial communities from Risofladan, Vaasa, Finland - TR-3 | ecosystem: Environmental > Terrestrial > Soil > Coastal area > Acid sulfate soil | place: Finland: Risofladan, Vaasa | collected... | reverse complement strand
TTTAAGCATTTGTGAACCGTACTTCCATACGCCAACCTAAGGGGCATGTAAGTAATAGATCCTACTACTTGTTTCTTTCCTTTTACATTATCTTCGTTGTCACGTTTGATGTACTCTACATCTACAACTCCACCGCGCTGCAGTTCTACCTCGGCGTGGTCGTCCTTCTTTGTAATCAGTGTTCCAAGGTCACCATTACAATACTCAAGGCCACGTTTGTTAGCTAGGACCATCACTAGTGACCCTTCTTTAAGCTGTAAGATATCTGGGATGCCTTTTGTCCATTCTGGTCTTTGCTTACCTACACGACTGGCCTCAAATGTTACCTTATCCCCCTTTACACGTTCTAGGCGATATGCGTTGTGTCTGTCTACCGCTGCATTGTATGGGTATAAAGTAGTACCCTCGAATTCTGGATTTATTAGTTTATTCATCAATGGTTCAAAAAACTCAGCCGCCTTTTTACCTTCACCCGAGCGCACCCATTCCAATGCCTGAATGAAATCTTTGTCTTCTTGTCGGTATACATGCCTAAGTATGGTAGTGTTATCTTCGAACTTCTCTTGCCAGTGTTCTGACTCAAAGGCATAGCCCCCATCAATTGGAGGTAGTTGTGCGAAATCTCCGGCGAGAGTCAACCCCATGGGTTCTTTTCCATTCAAATATAATTGGCGGTTCAGTCGGTCCAATGCTAAGCAAAGTACAGTGAGATCTGATGCAGGTAGCATGGAGACTTCATCGAGAAGGATCTGCCTTATCCCAAGGTCAGCATAGACCTTGCCTAAACGGAAGTCAAGTTTGCCAGATGTCCAGCTGTCAAGTAGAGACTTCGAATTGTAATACCATAAGAGAGAGTTAATTGTGACTCCGGTCCCCATGTTGACTGCAGCTATGCCTGTGGTTGCAGTCAAGATAGTGTCTACTGGGTTTGTATCGTGGAGTTCTTGAAGTTTATAACTTTTTCCTGTGCCAGCTACACCCTGTAAGTACGCATACTGTTTCATTGTGTAATAGACCTCTTCTTTATATATAATGCCTCTTCTGGAAAGAATGCAGTATGTAGTATTCCATAACTCCCACAAAACCAAGCTGCCTTAATTGGGTGTAGTACATGTCCTTCAGATACACTTATAACAACCATTTCTGGGCTTGTATCAGACTTCAGTACAACTACATCACCAACTTTAAAGACTCTCTTCATAGTCAATTCCTGCTCGTTTAATATGATACTCCAACCAATTAATCATCTTCCAGTCTTCGAGTTGCTGTGAACCAAAGTACACAGTTCCTACAGGAAACGAGTGAAAACCATCTGGACCATCCAAGTGCTTCATCATACAAGCCTCTCGCTTGTTGTAGAACTTCTGCCACTTTTCACGGTCTTTTGGCACACGTACTCGGACCATAGATTCAACTGCAAGTAGATCTGATCTGTGTGTACGGATAACAAGTTTAGGATTTAGTTCCTCCCACTGTTGGTAGGACAATAAGCTAAATGGTGTTTGTTTAATTCCAACTAGTCCTTCGATCTCACCGTAGTATTCATCGTAGTGATGCAACCATTCGTCAACTGTGTAACCAGGTTTCTCTACTAGGGCGTAGGAATGTCGTAGCATCTTCGTGTCTTCGTAGCCGCCCTTTGGGTTGGCCCCACAAAATTTATTATGTTCTGGGGCACACATATAGATTCCAAAGTGTTCCTGGAGAATTCGTGCAGTGTAGGATGTCCCTGTTCTACCTACGCCGCAAACAACTACATCAGGCCTACGTAGTGGATAACTCATTTGTATCTTGCCTCAAATTCTTCTTGACACTTTTTATGTGTGTGTTCTATAGCTTCACATGAGAAACAAGTATCTGGAGTATACTCACTGTAACCTTCTTCTAGATCTTTGTAGGACATAAACTTGCCACACAAAATACATCTGATTGCGTTGTTCTTGCAGATAGAGTCACTCATCGTCTGGGATGTCCACAGTTTGTATTAATGCATCAATAGCTTTGTTTATCCCTTCCATCTCTCTAGTGTCTAATAACATATCAAAGATATTCAATTGATACTTTATTCCTTGGTATTCGTCATTCCATACGTCTAATGTTACTCTTCTTTGCATTATCTGTTATCTCCATCACCATGGATCTTATTTGTTAGTTCTCTTAGTGCAAGCTTCTGTAGATTAGCTGCTGCTATATCTTCTAGCTTAAGATCGAACGCAGCTGCCAACGTAGACAGATACCATAGAGTATCACCGAGTTCTTGTTTGATGTCCTCTAGACGTTCTTTGGTGATTTCTTCTTTGTCATCGCGGTAGAACTTTTTAATCTTCTCGACCACTTCACCTGTTTCACCAGCAAGTCCAAGGGCAAAGTACCACTTCTTAGTCTTATCCATTTTTGCCGTGGTTAATGCTTGACGTTGGTATGTTTCAAAGTGCATTACAACCCCTTAACTTTTGTAGCCAAATAAAATTTGTAGGGGGGATTCCTCCCCCCTACGTATAACTTTAGTTACTCACCATCAGTAAACTTAAATCTACCGAGGCGTGCATTACAGAACAACACAGCTGGGCATCCATAGTCTTCACCATGAACCTCAGTTTCCTCAAACCGTTCCGTAAAGAATCCAGTTTCACCGTCAATCGGAATAGCCTTTCCAGGATCCCGACTGTAGGAATTGTAACTTGCACCACAACCAACGTTCCCTTCTTGGATCTCTGCTTTAATGACCTTACCGTCTTCATCACGGATGTTCATATAGATATCCTTGTTGGGATTGCAGTACGCATTCCACGTCAGTTCAGCGATAAACAGACCACCAGCATATTTGCTAAGAGTTTCCGCAAACGCCTTGTTTGTTGTCAACGGAGTCTTTTTGGTTTCCTTTGCTTGAAGGGCTTTAATGAGGTAAGTCATGTCAGCAACTTCAATGCGTTCCGGCCCACGCGGATATTCCAAGTTGTTAATCAACAGATTTACAGACCAACCATCAAAGTAGCCCTCAAACTTCGGGTCCGACTTATAAATGGTCAGCGCGTTTTCTTTGTTGAAGGAAGCATAAATTCTCTTGCCCTTCTTGCTGTCGAATACGCCCCAAACGTTGGACAAATCATCAGGAAGTTTTAGTGTGTATACACCAGGTTGGACCAGGGGTTGCCGTCCTTCCTTTTCTTCAGGGATATCCTCCGGCATTTCGATCTGTTCTTCTTCGCCAATTGCAAGTTCTTCTAGTTTACTCATTCTAAATTGTCTCCTTGAGTGTTTTCACTCCTTTCTTTTGACACACTATGTGTCTACTTATTCCCAGACCTTGGACCAGGGCGCTTCAACTGTGGCCTTACTGCAGGCTTAGGTGGAAGCTTTGGTGTAGGCTTGGTACCTACTACAGGTTTAGTAATAGGTTTTGCTGCTGCGCTTGTTACAGGTTTTGCTGCTGTTTTTGGGAGAGTCACAGATGACTCTTCCTCTGGTGGCAAATCCTCCTCTAGTGTTGATACCTCCTTTAATAGATCGACATGTTTCATCCCAGGTGCGTCTGGGTAAGCCTCAAGTGTAGATGCTAATGATTTCTCAGTAGCCTTTTCTACGATATCAAAGAAGTACCCTAGGTTGAATGTAGTGAATGGTGCTTCCCCACTAATGGGTTTGTTGTCTGGTCCAACTGGACCATCACTAAGAAACTCAGGAACTGTGCCAGGTTCTGCCCGTGTCTTACATAGATGTTTGACATTGTCATCTTGTTCCATGTACTCAGTGAGATACATACGAAATTCTCTTCTACCCTTTGGGTCGTGGAACACTGACGTACCTAAGCAGTTTGCTACCCAGGCCGGTACTTCAGAAGTCTTTGCTTGGCCTGCGATCATAGGACCATAAATACTTACCTTTTGGTTGTCAGTTGCCCGTTGTTTTCTTGCAGTAAATATAGGACCTACAACAAGTCCAGGAATATTGGCAGCATCATTGATCCAGTTTGAACTTCTAGTTTGAGCGAATCCATAGTGGTTCCTAGTTGATGATGCATACACATCTTCTCCAGAGACGATACGGATCGCTGCCTCACCCTTTATCTCTCCACGTGCGCCTTTCTCTGCCATGTCTGTCATGATCCAGTCATTCATGCTGGTGATACCATCGTACATGCGCAGACCAACATCTTCGAAGAACCGATGAACTGCTGATTTATTTGTTACTGTGCCAATTTGCAGATTAACGCGAGTACCACATTCTTTGCAGGTAAACGTCTGTTGAAATGCTTTACGGTTTGTTGCTTCCTTTACTACGGTTCCACATTTACAGTGGAGGTAATACATAGTAGTAACCGGAGGCAATAAACTAACTCCTGGATGCGTTTCACCACCAACAGGGTCGGTGAATTCAGTAGGCCAGTATCCTAAACATGCTCTACTGCACGTTTCAAATGCCTCACCACGTGTGCGCATCTTCCAAATACGGATGATACCTGAACGAATGAGAGCATCAATTCTTCCTGGATACCCACCTGTGTCAATTGAGTAGAGTAGTGATACTTTTTTGTGTTCTCTCCAACCCCACTCAGCTGCAGTTGCTAAGAGACTGGACTTTCCTGTCCCGCTGTCTCCCATAATAAGTGTAGCGTTTGTTACTGGAATTTTCTCTTCTCCTTAGGTTTTTAACCTTCCTCTCTACGGTATTGTGTGGTAACAAGTGACCGTTGGTTAATCTTTTGCCTGCGCTATAAAGGCCCGTTATCACTTAGCGCTTTCATCCGCCACGGGCCAACAACGGAATGTGAACTACTTATTAGCCTTTAGATCCATTGACAGATCCTTAGCAGCTTTCACTGTTAGAAACTCCATCAATGCCTGTGCGCCATTCATCCCCTGACCATTCTCTCCACCCATCTGTACTTGCGGCACCCAAGCACCTTCGTACTTAGCAATAGCATCAGCCCAGTTCTTTTGGGTCTCTACATACGCAGCAAGTTTCTTATCCAACGCACCATCAGCAGCCATTTCAAGTTGGCGTCGTTTAGCCGTGCCTTCGCCCAAGAGGATCTCTTTCTTCTTGGTTTCTTCAGCGGCTTGGCGGTCGAGTTGGGCAACTTCGAGACGCATTTGTGCCTCAGTTACTTGCATTGCCTTCTCAACTTCCTTTTCCCACTTGGCCGTTTGTGCATTGGCCTTTCCTTGTTGTTCTGCTGTAATAGCGGACTGTTGTGCCTTCAACGCATCAGCAATAGATGTTTGCACATCCATGTTGATCTTTTGTTGTTCAGTGATTTGTGCCTCAACTACATCGTCGTAATCGATACGTTCAATAGCGAAGTTGAAAGCGCGGATACCAAACTCACCTACAATAGATGGTTCTTGCCGTAGTGGCGTCCCATTCTCGTCACGGACAATTTCAGCTACAGACACTGTCTTTTCTTGCCCAGACAACTCGTCCATAACCTTTTGCTGCCCTTGCCGTGTTTGGTATACCCCATTATCGATCTGGTCTTGGGCATAGTTGATAAGGTAGTTACGTTTCTCAGCATACGACTCACGTGAACTCATAACAGGACCAGTCATGTAGATAACCTTGTTAGTGATTACCTGCATAACTTGGTTCTGGATAGCCTCTTGACTACCAAAGCGTGTGTGAAGTTCTCTGAGATTCCCTACATCCAATGGCATGTCATATTGGACACTACCAAAGATAATACCCTTACCGCCATCGTTGAATTGCACTGGAGACTCAAAAGCATAGATAGAACGCTTCAAGTATTTGGTTACTTTACCAAACCACTGCCCTTTGATCCCAGCTGTTGTATGAAATGTCAGGTGCCCGCGAAGTGACTGCACAACCATAATCTGATCTGCATCAACATTCTCTACGAACTGCCCTCCAAGTAACATACCTACAATAGCAAGCAATGCTACCAGCCCTACAGCAATTAACTTCTTCGGACTAATTTGTGACTGCCGCATAGGTCTTGGATCACCAAAGTCCAACTGCTTTTTCATTCGGTTCCATTCCTTTCTCCGTCTTCACGGATTGTTTGTGCTTCCTCTTGTCGGCGTTGAATCTCACGAGTAAGTTCAGCTTCCAACAAGCCTTGGTTTGCATCCTTCAAGCCTATCTCCAACTTACCTTCAGAACGAAGCATCGGGAAAATTGGGGTGTCGCGCCACAAAGGCATTGCCACTTGTGTAATGACACTGTAGACAAACAATGAGAATACAGCAATCTCAATCAGATATAGCGCATGCATCTAATCCCCTTTCATTTAGTCTTGTCCGTGATTCTCTAGTACGTCTTCGTTGCTTGCTTCTGGGTTCTCCAACATCTCAATAAAATCGTCTGGAGAGAACTCAGGTTCTACTGTATAGTTAAGGTCTTCATCTTCAAACATGATATCAGGAACTACTTGAAATACATGTTGGATACGATAACCATTATCCCATGCCGCGAAACCTAGATACATCAATGCGGAGTCTTTCTTTTCATCTACTTCATACGGAGACCCATCACCTACAACTAATAGTTCCAATTCTTCTGTTTCGACTACTGCTTTATTGGGTGAAATAGGTTCGTTAACACTAATAAACAGTGGAGTCTGTCCTACTGTTGAAACAGTGTCGGTGATAATTCCAAGTGGTTCCGCTCCAAGTGGTACTTTAATCTTGCAGTACCCACCATAGATCGGAATGTTGTAGCGTGCAACTCTGTAAAACATTTAACCTCCAGTATTGTTTACTTACAATACATCTGAGTACGAGGGGGAGAGGATACTAAACCCACTCCCCCTTTCAAATCCTAGTTGACTATGTTGTAGCACTTTTGGGTACTGCAAACACCCCAGAAATCGTCATGGCTGTTTGCCCCAAAGTGATTTGGATAATGTCCGGGCGTTCCAGGTGGCACGTTCTGACACTGCCACACTTTTTGCGAAAAGATGTACCGATGGTTCTTGCAATTCTTCCATTCACCATTATGCCACATACAATACTGCGCATTCTGTGTATGACAAAGTGGCTGTTCACACTGCGCGGTACATTCTGTTGTCTCAGTGATAGTCTCCCGAGATTTCTCACGTGTTTCTTGCGTACAAGAATTTACTTCGTAGACTACAATGTCAACTGTACGACTCTTCTGGCCGAGGCAGTCAACCGTAGGCGGTTCATCTGGAATATGGGTAGCAGCTACAATTGGAACACAAACATCATACTCCGACTCGTTCTCACGAATAGGATCTTGTTCCAACCACTCTACTACGCACTCAGGACAGTCCCACTTGCAAGATTCCCGGTCAGGAATAGCAGGTCCAAACGGGCACTCTGGCGGGGTACTCAGCACACACTCAGGACAAACCCAACCACAGCCGTCAACTATCGCGTCACCATAAGGACATTCAGGTTTCTCAGGCATAACACAGCCAGGACAAGAGTAAGTGCAGTTACCTGCGTTGTAAATCGCTGGACCAAATTCACATTGAGGCTTTTCCTTAGGCTTTGTGCAACCAACTGGTGTTGGACAAGGATCTCCCATGATGATTTTAGCATTTAGTGTCTTAGAATGGTGCGCAGGTTTCTTTGATACAACCCTAATATTAAACACGTTGTCACATTGATTCAACACACCACAAGCAAGTGGAGCCTCGAAGTTATGTTCCTCCCCAGGTTCAAGTTTAACAACAGTAGGACTACCTACTAATTCTTGTTCATCAAGGTTATTCATGTTGCCTGAGTAACAAGCAAGTGCAAAAGTTTCTACCCTTGATAGTTCATTGGTGATAGACGAGTAAGCCTTTGTCCCATCACTTGTGATTTCGAACCCATGCAGTTCATCTTTTGATGGTGCTACAGGTTCAGCTGGTGTAGAAGGTTCAACCGATTGTTGATAACTTCCAACGTCTCCTACAGTAGAAGAACTTGTAGGAGTTTGCATTCCAGTATCACCACATCCATACATTAACACTCCAGCCAAAAGCAATCCTATAAGAGTTAACAACTGTTTCTTCACTTCATTCACTTCCTTTCTTTATTGGGGGAGTTAATTAAGTTTACTTTACTTTATCTTCTGCTTACCTATGGGGTGGCATGCGGGTCGTTGCCCACGTCCAGACCTTCCGGTGTGTATGGTGGGAGCGCAGCGAAAGAGAAAGGGACAGGGTCGCTCACCCCCCAAAAGTTCGCGGCCCGCACCTCCTGAATATAGTTCGGTCCCTCTACCCACAACCCGTCCAAATCAAACTTCAGATAGGGTTTGTTGTCCACCGTCCATTCGGCGGGCACCTCATAGGTCTGAGCATTCATCAAGACGACGAAGTGCGTCGGCAACCCATAGCCCTCTGTTTCCTCAAAAGGTGAGCAGGTTAGATATGGACCTTGAGCAAATACACTTCCCACAGATAACAACAAACACATCATAGCGGTTAGGGTTAAGATTTTTTTCACTTCGTTCCTCCTTCTTTAAACTTCAAATTTTTCAAACTCGATTGGGTGATTTGGGGTCCGTTGCTTGAAATCCAGTAGTTTACATGGCGTATCCCAACCAGAATACTTGTGACAAATAGGATAGAACTGACAGATCTGATGTCCATACCGTCTGCATTGCCACGACCTTGGTACATATTCATGAAGATCTTCTTGTACTAAAGGATCCCCAAAGCCTAACTCGTCGATCCGGTTGTTAATGTAGTTGTAACACTCATTCAACTGCGCCTCAAGGTGGTATGCATCCTTCAACATAGACTCTGCTTGGTTCTTTGGATACGGGAACGGTCCCCACATATAAACGTGTGATTCCAACTCTTCATCTGGCATCATTGCTATGTACTGCTCAATAGCTGGAATCCCTTCTTTCCTGTGTGGCAGCTGCATTTCCCATACAGGGGTCTTTTCAAACGACTTTATTCCTTTTCCTCCCCATTTAGTTCGAATCTCAGGTGGGACTAGTCCGTCGATTCCTTCTTTGTAGTAACCGTAACAAAGCGCGGATTGTTGCAGCTTAGGCCCGCCGTCTCTTGCTACGCGATAACCTTTGTTCAACGCATGCACGTAAGACTCCGTGAGGCTTTCACCTGTAAAGCCCTCCACACCGAGGGCACCAAACGCAAATTGTACGTCCCCTTCGAATGTGTCTGAATCAATCTTGCCTCCAGTCTTAATTTCATGGTATGTCCATCCACCTGTGGTGTACTTTACTGCAGCAATATCAGGTCTAGTCATTACAACCAGCCCATTGCAGTTACGTTTCACATGAGTTTGGACAGTACCAATATCAGAAAGTCCACAATCACATTTGTAGACTCTTTCCATCTCTTGTTCAACGTGGCGCACCTCAAACTCTTCTAAGAACCTTGGTAGAATGTAACTTGCCCATGCCCAGACTAACCCATGAATGAGTGTAGTCTGTTCTTTAAGCACATACATTGCACGTTCTTCGTCCATCTCTGGATCAAAGAAGCCTTCATCTGCAATCTCTGTTTCATACGCTACAGTTGTCTGCCTAATAGCTTCCCGAACAAGGGACTCATTAGGTACTTCATTCCACGAGTTCTTCAAGATATGCTCTATGGCATTGTGCGTATGTGCCCCTGTTGCCAGAGGAAGTGCCACTCCACTTCCTGTTATACCTGTTCCGTAAATATGGTACCCAAGGAACCTTTCCATTGGGCAACTGAAGTATGTTTTTTGTCTGGATCTATCTGTGAATATCACTCCTTTCTCCTAGGTCTTCTTTTTCTAAGACCTTTAGTATGCTCGTTGACTTTACTTTCACTTTAGGCCACTCCTAATGCTATGTCAATTTTATTTAGTTATTGCTGTGATACCAAAAGCTATTGCCACTGCTCCAATAGCTATTGCCACTATTCCAAGTGGAATCCAAGCTGGGGCCAGCACCCACCACCAAGACCAATTGATATGCCCTGTTAATTTCAGTGCTATAAATAATATTAGTAGCGCTCCACCAAGTCCTATACCTCCACCACTAGTACTGCTACCTTCACTCATATTTAGAACCTCCCTTGCCATTCAAGTATCCGACCAATATTCCATGCATCATCCATACCTATATGATGCGTACCTTCAAGCTTCAACATAGAAAAAGTCAAAGCAGTTGACATACCTACCTCTTTAGGCAGACTATTATGAATTGCGTATATAGTTTTTAGGTTGATATGTTTTCTATTGAATGGGTATGAAAGCCCTTTACGTCTACAGTCCGCTTCAAACATCCAACGGTCGTAGTCTCCCCAAGAAGCCCACACCCGCTTATTAGAAGCAAATTCAGTTTGAAGTATTTGTACTGCAGTATGAAGAGGTACGCCCTGTGCTTCTAGTTTCTTTTGTGTCCAGCTAGTCAAACTTGTACAGAACTTAGAAACTTCAGACATAAGTGGTGTTACTACTATTTGGAACTTTTCTTTTGGTTGCCACGTGCGAAGATCAAAGGTACAAATTCCAACCTCAATGATTTCACTCTGCATTCCAGGAGGCTTTTTACCTGCCTCCCAACATGTGGCTTCAATGTCAATTATTAGTAGAGTGTCTAGCTTCGCCATCTTGTGTCCTTTCTTCTTTATGTTGTTGCTTTAGTCGTTGATATTCATCCCACTCTTCTTGAGAAAGTTCATACTTCCATCCAATTGGACGGTCACAACATAACCAAGTACATGGAGGGTCGTGGTGGTATGTCCTAATCTTGTATGCCATTTTCATTTAGTGCTTCTTTGTAGGTAAGTATCTGTAGACCAACCCAGAGTCCAACTGCACGCTCTGCGTTTGCTCCAATAGATTGTTCCCAATCTTCTAATAGGATAATCGCGTCTCCGTCTTCAGCTTTCAGTTCATTGATGAGGATGTTCAAATCTCTTTGTGCAAACCTCCTTGAATTTTCTGACCCAATTTGTTTTTGTTCTTCTATTGTGTATCCAGTGTAATTGTGTCCATCCAGGACTCGATCCATCTCAGCAGGATTATAGACCTGCCAACCATGTTTTCGCAACTCTAATGCAGCAGCATCGAATGCTGGATGGTTGAAATCTAGTTTACTACGCATTGGACCGGCCAAATACGCTTTGCGTTTCTTTTTTAGCTTTCGAATAGGGTTGCTCCTAAATAAAAGTTGGCCGGGGTGTCGTTGACAGCGAGTGTTATCGTCACAGATATGAAAATAAGAAATGCTCCACTGAAGACACCATGCCCCCAGGCGGATTAATCGGTTAACTCACTCACCCCGGCCAAAACTTAAAAAGATTTGCAGGCTACTCCTCTTCTAGTGCAGCCTAAGAATAGCATCGTGGTACTTAGATGTCAAACGAGAGAACTAGTAAAGGTCATACCGACACCTTCAGACACCCACAGAATGAACTTCCGGTTGACACTTGTCAAATGAGAATAAGTGTGTTAAGGTACAGGAGAATTGACGATCAGTGTGTGGTGTAACCTGGTAGCATGGCTGCTTTGGAAGCAGGCGGTCCAAGTTCAAATCTTGGCACGCTGACCATAAAGTGTTGAGTTTAAAGAGTTTGTGGGGTCGTATATCAATTGGGAGATAGCTGCACTTGCACTGCAGAGGTTGCAGGTTCGAGGCCTGTCGGCTCCACCATAAATTTTAGTTTGGCGTAAGATTTTTTGTTTTGTGCCACGGTAGCGCAACTGGCAGAGGCGTTCGGCTTAGACCCGAAATGTTGTAGGTTCGAATCCTACCCGTGGTACCAGTTTTGTGTCGGCGTGGAGCAGTCAGGTCTAACTCATCTGACTTTCAATCAGAAGAACGCGGGTTCGAATCCCGCCGCCGATACCATTTTTGCCCGGTTAACTCAGCGGTACAGAGTGTCTGCCTTACAAGCAGAAAGTCGAAGGTTCGAATCCTTCACTGGGCACCATTTAGAATATTGTTCAGGGGTGGCCGAGTGGTCGATGGCGGCAGGCTGTTAACCTGTTGGGTCCCAACCCCACCGGAAGTTCAAATCTTCCCCCCTGAGCCAGTTTGTTGCGGGGTAGAGTACTGGTAACTCGGCGGTCTCATAAGCCGCCCTATGTCGGTTCAAATCCGGCCCCCGCAACCATTTTGAGCGTCTGTCGTCCAATGGTAGGGCCTCAGGCTTCCAACCTGATGATGCCTGTTCGAATCAGGTCAGACGCTCCAAATAGTTTTTGTGTCTGCTGCGGAGATGGTGGGCCGCACCGGGTTGTAGCCCCGGTCTCTCGAAAGGGGGCGTTGGAGGTTCGACTCCTTCCAGACACACCAAATTTGTTCCTCTGTAGTTCAATGCAGAACACATGGCTCTTAACCATGGAGATGTTGGTTCAAGTCCAACCGGGGGAACCAAAAAGTTTGTCATGCAAGATACTACGTTTACACAAGATGAGGATGAATATTTTTCTGTGTCTAAATTAGCTATGTTGGGGATGTTGGTAAGTGTCTCCTCTGAATATATAGAAATTAGGTATGACATTGAACAACAAGAGCGTAGACGTTTACGTAATGAGATTAAGAAGTTGTTAAAGTGAGTTGCACCCGTAGTCTAATGGAAAGGCACTCGGCTACGAACCGAGATCTTACAGGTTCGAATCCTGTCGGGTGTTCCAATTTACTCATAGTCGCTGCCACGTTGGGCAGATAACGAGGAGAATCTTTGGCGCTAAGGTGATGCCTCCTGCGGTTCATACTATAGGTGAACTTAAAGATGCAGAGAAAACCAAGGACACTATGAGTAATCAAGTCATGGTCAGCGACGTACCAGCAGTGATAGGGCCTCTCAACGATGCTCACGACCAACCAAATAGTTGACTGCAAAACGTCGTAGAGTTTAATGGGCGTAGGTTAGCTGGTTGCTGACGAACGGCTGATAACCGTTTTGAGGAGAGTTCGATTCTCTCGCGCCCAACCAAATTTAGTTATTTGCCGATGTCGCATAGTTGGTCGATTGCATCCGCCTTGTAAGCGGACGGAGAAATCCCTCGGGGGTTCGAATCCTCCCATCGGCTCCAAAGGTCGCAGCGATGATGCTGTTGACCACGAAAAAAGGGCACTGCTTATTAGTAGTGTCGCAGGTTTTGCGGTCCTGCAACGGTTGAATGAAAGACCATAAATAAAAAACCGCAACTTATTTTTTGGGGAAGGTCAGTGTATTGGTGAACACAACGGACTGCTAATCCGTCGCCTCCCGAACACGGGGGGCTTGTGGGTTCGAATCCTACACCTTCCGCCATGCCAGCGTAGCCCAATTGGTAGAGGCACTGGTTTCAAACGCCAGGGCTAGTGTTGGTTCGAGTCCAACCGCTGGTACCAAAATTGAGTTTGTCTATTCTAAAGAAAGGAGCGAAGCCAAATGGGAATGCGTACCTACTATTATGTTGGGCCGTATGCAGTAGTAAAACCTACTATTGAGACACTTATCACAGAAGAACTAGAAGATCAACTTACAGAAACCTTAACTTACTTTATCAGCGGTAAAGATATCTGTTGGTTTCCTAACAGGTATGATTCGCAGCCACCACACCAAATACATTTCAGCACTGAAGACGAGGAAGCCCATTACCCTATGCAAGATCATATCGATTCTTGTAGACGTTG
>Ga0307377_10005504_pt1 | contig 13552 bp, 8 predicted proteins | sample TR3MG_FD_202535 | JGI IMG/M metagenome (GOLD analysis project Ga0307377, IMG submission 202535) | Soil microbial communities from Risofladan, Vaasa, Finland - TR-3 | ecosystem: Environmental > Terrestrial > Soil > Coastal area > Acid sulfate soil | place: Finland: Risofladan, Vaasa | collected... | reverse complement strand
GTTAATATCTGAGGGAATTAACCCAAAGGTCCCCTGGCTTTATAATTATAAATTGGATTTCAGGTTTAAATAAGATTTTTACTAAAATGAATATCACTTAAAAAATCTCTGATTCATCGTGATGCTTTTTTGCCGACCCGAAATTTTAACCTGACAACTCCTGCCCGTCTACCTGGACTGGTAAAAACCACGCCAGCGGCTGACGCCAATGGCAACTAACTCTACCGCCGGACGGTTAGGCACAAGGCATTATAAAATACCCGCTCAGTAATACAATGAATTTTAAATCACTTACCCAAAACTAATTCTATCAAACTTTTGCTTAAGGATTTCACCTATCGGGAAACTCTTCTTATCAATATATAAAAAATTAATACTAACTTGGTAATAAGTATAAATGTTGAATTTGAACTACAAAAATATGAAAACAGAATACTTTGATTCAATTATCAGTAAACTTGATGAAGGTAATTTAGCCCTATTTATTGGTGCTGGATTTTCAACACTAGCTGGATTACCTGATGGAAGTACTTTAACTAACAATTTGAAAACTCAATTTTCAAAAATCAATCAAGACTTATCTGATTTTATGGATATCTGTGACGATATTGTTGATACCCCTCCTTACAATCGACAAGAACTAATGGATTTTGTAAAGCTTTCCTTAAGCACATTTAAACCTTCGGAACATCATCTTCAACTTACAAAATATAACTGGGCAACAATCTTCACTTCCAATTTTGACAACGTAATTGAAGTATCATATAACCTATCAACAGATAAATTAAAACCATGTATCCCTGTTATTATCAATCAGCCATCAATTAGTCTTGGAGATAGAAAAAAATTGTTTCTCTTTAAAATTATGGGGTGTATAAATGCATCAACAGAGGATGGTGAAATGGTACTCTCAAAAACCGATTTTCATCAAGCAATTCAAAAGAGAAATCATTATTTAAAACTATTATCCGATATAATTAAAAATGGGACAGTTTTATATCTTGGATATAGCTTTAAGGATAAAATTGTTACAGATATAATTAAAGATTTAAAAAGAATACATGGTGTAGATAAACTTCCATGGTGCTACTGGCTTTCTAAAGATGATATTCCCACAGATGAAAAATCAAGATACTTTTTTTCAAATCATAAGATTTTACCCATTAAATCAAGTATTGAAAATTTTCTCGAAGCTCTTAGTGAACATTATGCTTCCGCTAAAAAACTTCCAGAAATAAAGAAACCAGTTTTTAAGCTTAATTTAAAAGGTAAAATAATCGGTCTGGATGAAGATATTGTTAACCTTACTTCTCAATATTTTACAGTACTATCTGAAGAGTTAGTGTCAGAAAATCCAGGTGAGAAAGATCTATTCTTAATGGGAACTAATAATTCATGGGGGGCCTTTATGCAAGAATGGGATTTTAAACGTGCTAAATATTCACAAATTTTTAAGGACATTATTAATGAGTTAGAAATATCAGATACAGAGCACAATAAGATATTTCAAATATCAGGGATGCCTGGTGTTGGAAAATCATTTTTAATAAGGCGTATTGCCTTTGACATTTATATTCAAAACAATTCGCCAGTTCTATACTACAATAACACTTCAAAATATGATTTTAAGGCCATAACATCATTTCTAGAAGAAATAAATAAAAAATATGACAATAGTTTTGCAGTAGATGAAAAGGTCAAACAATTAAAATACACATTCATATTTGATGATGCCGCTATTGGTTTAAGAGAAATTATTCGACTTAAAGATTATTTGACTTCACGAGGGAGACAAGTTTTAATTATTGTCTGCGATAGAGAAAATGAATGGCAAAAAGCTCTAAGCGAGTCATCGTATAATTTTTCAAAAAAATATGAATGCCCCGAGACAATTGAAGAACCGGAAGTCGAAAGCTTGATGAATTTTTTATTTAAGGGAGGATATATTCAGGTAAAAAATGATACAATAAAGTTACGGATATTTGAGGAGTATGAAAAGTCTTTTTTCGCTATTATTTACAGTTATGTGCATCCATCCAAAAAGCCTTTAAATGAAATCATTAAAGATCAATACAATCATCTAAATGAGTTATCTAAGAAAACATATCAATACATCTGCTGCTTTAGTCAATTCAATATTCCTTTAAATGTTGAATGGCTTGTTCGAATATTAAATTGCCCTTATCAAGATTTCATTGATGAAGTAATTAAAAAAGATGCTGTAAAAATTATTTTTGAATTAGAAGATCTTAATGGCAATCTTCTTTACAAAACTCATCATAGAATTATAGCACAAAAAACCATTGATTATTTCTTACCCGACTCTAAGATTCTGTATGATAAATATTCAAACATTTTAGACAAGGTTGAATTTTCCAACATTATTGAAAAAGACATTTGCGAGAAATTTCTAATTCGAAATTTCTCAATCAACTCAATGAATGACAGTTATGACATAAATGCTAGAATTGAATTATTTAAAATTGTTTGCAAAAACCAAAAATCAAGAACTGTATTACACCACTTGGGCTTACTCGAACTTGAAAAAAATTTATTTATTGATGCTGAAATTCATTTAAGAGAAGCTCTTGAATATAAAGAAAACTTTGAGTCCTATAGAGGAGAATCTGATCAAAATATTCTTACATCACTTGGAAAACTTTATTCAAGGCAAGCAATTAATAACCTAAAAGAAGGGAAAAAAGAAAAAGCCGAAGAACAAATACTTCTTGCTGATTCATGTTTTCGAGAAGCTAAACATGGAGAGTATCCAAATGTGTATGCTTATCATAGTCATGCCTATTTCTGGTTTAAACGTGGTATGGAATCCGGTAGTGATGACACTGATAAACTCTATTTCTTTGGCAAGTCTATTGAAATATTGAATGATGCAAAAGACAACATTAATCCAGATGAGTTATTGCCAATATATACATTAGAACAAGAGGTTTGGAACAATATTGGAATAACAGACATTATCGATAAGATTGCAGATTTAATAAAGACAAAATTTAATTCGGCAAAAGGCTACTTTATATCAAGTCTTCACTATTATAGACAAGCTAAAGAAACCAGTGGAGAAGAAAAAGAAAAACATCTAAAACTAGCTTTTAGGAAAACAGAAAAGGCCTTAAATCAATTCCCTCAAGATGATGATTGCTTACATTTAAGATGCAAAATTTATAAAGAATTCAAGGACTTTGATATTAAAGTTTATTTTTCGTTATTGCATAAATGGTACCTAAATAACGGGAATGATAACGTTTTTCTGTTATTTGAATTGGGAAGGACTGCATTTATACTTGAGTATTTTGATTTAAGTAATGAGGTTTTTTCGATACTCCAAAGTGGGATTGGAATGGGCAATAACTTAAGAATGAGACCTCAGAATCCAATAACGGAAAATGATAAGAACAAGAAATTCTTGGGAGAGATTACAGATATTTTTAGCAAAATGGAAGGTTTAATAAAACCTCACTCGTTTTCAACAAAGTACAAAATACCTTTTAGACCTGTAGCTGCAAAATATACAGCAAATAGAGGAGACTATATTGTTTTTGAGATTGCATTTAACTTTAGAGGCGTCATAGCTCTGAACGTAATGAAAAAATAATTTTCGTTCGATTTATATAGACAAGTTTAAACCATCGAGATTAATTTAAAATACTACAATTTCTTAAAAAGAGATTGGTTTTCAAGAAAAATTTGCTCTGTGCCTAACTGCAAAAGCCGGATGCCCTGACCACACTTGGCAGGTTAGATTACAATTTACATACACACCTTAAATAACAGGCACTTAACTCCGGTGCATATTCTTGACCAAAGCGGACACTGATTCCTGCTGATTCCGGACAGTGATTCTTGCGTAAAGCGGACACTGATTCCTGACCATTCCGGACACTTTTTCTGGAAGCAGAATCAGTCCTATTTTCGTCAATCTTTTTCCACTGAATATTTGTACTTCTGTTGGTTTGAAAAACAGTAACCAATAAATCAACAGGAGGATCTCAATATGCCAAAAAACAGAACAGACGTGGAAAAAATAAGAGAAATACTTCGCCTTTGCCTGAAGCTTAATTACAGCCTCAGAGATGCATCCAAAGCTTTAGGGGTAAGTAAAACAACAGTGGGCGAATACATCGCAGAGTTTAAGCGTACCGGTTTGTCATACCAGGAAATCAATCAGATGAGTGACACGAAGGTCATTGAACTATTTGAGAAAAGCAACAAATCATCCAATCCCATGTATGAAGATCTTTCGAAGGATTTTGAATATATCGAGAAGGAGTTGAAACGTACCGGGGTGACCTTGTACTTGTTATGGGAGGAATACCGGCAACGGCAGGATGAAGGATTTAGTTATTCAAGGTTCTGTCATCATTACAGGATGTGGGAGCGCAAGCAGGATCCGGATATGCACATGGAGCATAAAGCCGGAGATATCATGTACATGGATTTTACAGGTAAAAAGATGCACATAGTGAATCCGGAAACCGGAGAGATCGTGGAAGTTGAGAGTTTTGTATCTGTTCTGGGAGCAAGCCAGTTAACGTATGTGGAGTTTGTGCGCAGTCAGAGCCTGGAGGACTGGATATGGGTCAATGAGAATACATTTATATATTATGGCGGCGCCACCAGAGGCATCACTCCTGATAATTTAAAATCTGCTGTCACGAAAGCCTGCAATTACGAGCCTCTGATCAATGAGACTTATAATGATCTGGCACGGCATTATGGCACGGTAGTACTTCCTACACGCCCGGGCAAACCCAAAGACAAACCATTGGCTGAAAGTGGTGTAACCCTGGTGTATCAAAGGATATTTGCCCCATTAAGAAATATGACCTTCTTTTCATTGAGGGAGTTGAACGAGGCAGCATGGGAATTGCTGGAAAAACACAATGCTACTCCTTTCCAGAAAAGGGATACAACCCGCAGGCAATTGTTCGATGAGATTGAAAAGAGCGAGTTGCTTCCATTACCAGTGGGTAGATATGAATTAAAACGGTACCAGGTGTCCAGGGTCGAGTTCAATTATCATGTTTATCTAAAGGAGGATAAGCATTACTACAGTGTGCCATATCAATATAACGGCAAAAAGGTAAAGACTATCTATAGCAGCAGAGTAGTGGAAATTTACAAAGACAATGTTCGCATTGCTATCCATCAAAGAGATCGTAAACCCTATGGCTACACAACGATAAAGCAGCACATGCCGCAGGATCATCAGCTTGTTGATGGGTGGAATCCTCACAGATTGATCTCCTGGGCTGAGAAAAAGGGAGGATCGGTAAAAGAGTTTATACAATTAATGCTCGATCAAAGAGAGCATCCCCAGCAGGCATTTAAGTCCTGCCTGGGGGTGTTGAACCTGGGAAAGAAATATGATGAAAACGCTATGCAACTTGTATGCAAGAAAGCCATTGAACTCAACAGCATATCCCATCGGTTCATAGCCAACTCATTGAAATACAAAACCTATAAAATAGAAGACCAAGACCCCGGTGATATGAAACTACCCTTTCATGAGAATATACGGGGGAAAGAGAATTACAAATAATCAAATCACTATTAATCCAATTAAAAAGAAGATCTTATGAATCACACAGTAACAATGCAGAAACTCGAAGAAATGCGGTTTACCGGCTTTGCCAGAGCATATCGGGAGATGACAGAAACCAATTTTAATAGGGAGTTTACTACCGATGAATTAATCGCTCATCTGGTACAGGCTGAATGGGATGACAGATATAACCGAAAACTGCAGAGGCTGCTAGTAAATGCCCGGTTCCGGTATCGGGCAAGCTTTGAAGAAATCGATTATTCTGCCAGGAGAAATCTAGACAAAAATCAGCTACTGAGGCTTTCCTCTTGTGACTGGATTACCAAAAATCAGAATATCATTATCACCGGTTCCACTGGTTCAAGAAAGAGCTGGATAGCCTCGGCACTCGGTCATCAGGGGTGTCAGCATGGATATAAAGTGCTATACAGAAACTGCATCAAGCTGTTTGATGAATTAAAAATAGCGAAGGCTGATGGAAGCTATATCAAAGAGATCAGCAAGATCGAAAAAATGGATCTGCTGATCCTGGATGATTTTGGACTGAAACCCATGGATGGTAATCAAAAATTGATGCTCCTGGAAATTTTTGAAGACAGACACGGAAAAAAATCAACCATAATAACATCGCAATTACCGGTGAATCAATGGCATGAGTTCATAAAGGAACCTACAATTGCCGATGCGTTCCTCGATAGGTTGGTCCATAGCTCCCATCGAATAGAATTTAAAAGTGAAGTATCCATGAGAGAAACATATAAAAACGATTAATTTAGAGGAAATATTTATGCGAAAAAGAGAGATGAAAGAACTGTCCGCTTTACGCAGGACAAGGTGTCCGGTTTAGTCAGGACTGAGTGTCCGGAATCGCAAGAATACGCACTCCGGTCAAGCTTGGTCAATTTACTCTGGCCTAAGGTGGTCAAGGCCACTGTTTTTTTCACCCAATATTAAAAATCCCGCAGACCATTGATCTTGCAGGATTTGCGTTTTAATTAATTGGTGCCACATGAGACAATACAACTTTTTTGAAATTGTTTTGATATAAATGAAAAAAACCTTATTTTTGATATGCTGTATTAAACGTGTAATAACTATAATATATAAAGATCCCAGGCGACACTTTCTATTTACACCTGCTCAACAGGATTGTATTGCACAGCTTGACTTTCACATCAACTTCTCTACCTGAAGAACCCGGGGCATGTTCATAATGCGCATTCCAGATAACGACAGGTCAAATTTGCTTAATGGTATATCTTCGATTCTGGGTCTCACCGGGTCTGTTTTTTCTCCCGGTAAAAGTAAAGAGTGGCTTTTTTTTAAACGAACGCGTACGTCTTTATAATCAACCCGGTTTTGATGAAAATAGAGAAGCATTACCAGTGAGAACACGTATTTGAGACATTAACGCGTACGTCTTTACAATCTTTCCACTTTTTACCTCAAAACCCGTGTATACCCCGTCTTGTAAGGGCTGTGGAGATAACGCGTACGTCTTTACAATCATTGGTACCAGATCTTTTTGACAGTTTTTGTTGCGTTTTTACTGAAGGATTCTATTGTGTTTTACATACTCAGGATGAGTTGCTCGATATTGACTCTGATATTTGTGAGAACAATGGGCCTCTCTCCATCGCTTATTGCGTGCTGCTCGTAATAAACGACTCTCGGAGTTCTTAATTGATCTCAATTTATTACTTGTATTGCGACGAGCATTTTGGCATGTTCGCGATGAGCAATACTTCTGGTTCTTTATTCGGGGATTATGTGGTACTGTTTTACCACAGTGACGGCAGGTGATTGTTATCGACATGATTGAAATATTCCATTCAATCGAAAATGTAACGATTTATTAAGGAATTTTATCAGTGGTAGTGGTTTTTACCGGTAGGTGGTAGCGGTTTTAACCCCCGTTAAAACCCGCCGACCATACAATTGTTTTTTCTGCCATCGCACCCTTGCAATATTGATGCTATATATTTTCATTTCTAACGTATTAATATCAAAATACCTATTACTTTTAATGTGCAAATCAGAAACATATGTTCCTAATCAAATTAAATGGGAAAAAGGGACTAATATAATATATGTGCTTGATGAGTTTAATTATAAGTTAAGCAGGATTAACAAAAAAAATGAAAGAAAAATTTAGTGAATACTATAAACTTGAAGAAGCTGAAGTAAGGAAACATTGGCAAAAAGATTTTTTCAGTTTTGATGCTAATGTCTTATTAAATCTTTATCGATATACACCCAAAACCAGGGATGCTTTTTTTTATCTATTGGACAAACTAAAAGACCGCGTTTGGATTTCTTATCAAGCTGCTTATGAGTATCAAAAGAATAGATTGGATGTTATCAATAAGCAACGTGAAGCTTATGATGAAATTAAAAATGTACTTGAGAAAAAGAAAGGTGAAATCGAAGCAAAACTGAATGAATTTAAAAGACATCCATACCTTAAAACCGAAGAACTTAAAATACAAATACAATCAGCTTTTGAGTCCATCAATAAAGATATTCAAAGGCTTGAAAAAGGACACCCTGACTATTTTGGGAAAGACCCTATCTGGGGAAAGCTCACTCATATTCTGTTAAATAAAATTGGAGATGATTTTAGTAACGAGGATTTAGAAAAAATATATAAAGATGGAAAAAAGCGATATGATGAGGAGCTTCCTCCAGGGTACAAAGATAAAATAGTAAAGAAGGATTCTGGCAATAGGTCTTTATATGGGGATATAATAGTTTGGAAGCAAGTAATTAAGTATGCTATAGATATTGAAGAGTCTATCATTTTCATTACTGATGATAGAAAAGAAGACTGGTGGTATAAGTTTAAGGGAAAGACAATTGGACCAAGACCTGAATTAATTAAAGAATTTAGAGACGAAACAAAAAAACACATTAATATTTATCAAGCTGACAACTTTTTGGAACTAGCAGGTAAAAATTTAAATGAGGAGCCAAATATTGAAGCTGTTGAAGAAATGAGGAAAGTTCGATTAGCAGATGAACAAGCTATTCATTTGGAAAGACAATCGGTCGAATATTTACTTGAAGATAATGGAGTAGATCCACAGGAAGCAAAAAAAATAGCGAAAGAGTTAGTTCCTGCAAAAGAAAGTAATTTTGAAAAAGCAATTAGAACCTCAATAGAGGAAGATAAAAAAAATACTAATTGATTATGGCAAATAAATTTGAATCATCAATCGATCAGGCCTCTGATGAACAACCTTTAAAAGATGCGAAAGCTATTTTTTCCGGATTGATTCAAAAGGAACAATATGTTGGCGATCTTTATTCTATAAATTATGAAGAGGGTAAAGTCTTGGTACATGATTTTCATAGACAAAAAGTTGGTGGCATACCTAGTCTTTGTTTTTTAATTGCCACAAGGCTCGACCCTTCAGATATATCTCTTAAAATAGATTATAAAGATGAAGATTCCTCTATTATTCTTTTGCGTGTAATGGATGCTGCACAAATCCCTCAAGATCGAGAAGCCGAAAAAGTTAAAGTTGAAAATGCACAAAGAGTAAGTGGCGAGACAAGTAAACATTGGGACGCAGAGGAGATGATGGATTATAAAACAAGACATGTGTTTAGTTTTGCAGGGGTTGCCTGCAGAATAATAGGAACCTTCTTTTTAGACGAGGATGAAGATAAGCTTCATAATGGACTAAAATTGAAGTTTGGTAGTGATATTTCTAACTATTATTCAAATAAAGGTTTTAAAATATATAAACCTAATGGCAAAGCGTTAGAGGAAATAGTGAACTACATTGATCCAAAAAATCTTGATGACTATAAGGAATTATTTCATAATAATGTTAAAGTAAAATTAGGAAACGTGCGCTATGCTTCAACCAATAGAAAATATCAGGGGGTAGATGATGTCCCCGTAAATATATATCCTGCTGACTTATTAGCTCAGAAATCAGCATTATTTGGAATGACCAGAACAGGAAAATCCAATACAACTAAGATTATTGCAAAATCAATTTATGAATTAAGACACCCTGCAAATTTATATAGTGAGGACAATCCAGATGGTGACAAACTTTTACGAATCGGTCAAATTATTTTCGACCCTAATGGAGAGTACGCAAACGAAAATATTCAAGATAAAGACGGAAACAATAACCCATCAGCATTAAAAAATATCTGGGAACTTTATTCAAATGAAACTTTTGAAGAAAAGAAAAAGGAAGAAAGAGAAAAGGAAGTTGTTACCTATGGAATAAGAAAACATGATAATGATCCTTATCGCAAATTAATGCTGCTTAATTTTTACGAAGAAACCAATTTACAATTTGGGAAGGAAATAATTAACACAATACTTTCAGAAGATTCTTCAAAGTATCTTAAGAACTTTATTCAAGTTAGATTTGAAAAGCCTGATAAATCAGATAAAAGTGCTATGTGTAGATACAATAGAAGGGTTTCAGCGTATAGGGCTCTCTTATTTAAAGCTGGTTTTCCGTTACCAAAAAATATTTTCCCGCATACTAAAGGTCTATTTGGCCCATTAATAATTAAATATCTTAAAGAGGATGACTCACAAAATTCAAGTGTATATAATTCAATAGGCGAAATATTATCTAAGGCATCGACAACTTGGTCGAATATGGAAAGTATTTATGAAGGGTTAAGTCAATACATATCTGATTCGAAAAGTAATTATTCTGACTTTGAACGTGAGTATATAAAAGAATCTTCAACTGGAGACTATTGGGCAGATGACGGGTTAAAGAAAATTTTGACCATGTATGAATATCCCAATGGCTCTCGGCTCATAGGCAAAGCACTTCCTCAACATAGTATTGACACTTCTTCAGATTATGCAGCAGATATTTATAACCATTTAACACTGGGGAAACTTGTAATTATTGATCAATCAAGTGGAGAGCCCGAGCTAAATAAGTCATCCGCAGAAAGAATAATGTGGCATATCTTCAAAAAAAATCAAGAGCTATTTAGAAAAGGCGAAAAGAATATACCAGAAATATTGGTATATATAGAGGAGGCACACACCTTATTACCAAGTGGTAAGGAAGAGGATTTTAATGATGTCTGGGTTAGAACAGCAAAAGAAGGAAGTAAATATAGATTGGGGCTTATTTATGCTACACAGGAAGTAAGCAGTATTCAAAAGAATATTTTGAAGAATACTGCCAATTGGTTTATAAGCCATTTAAATAACTCTGATGAAACCAAGGAATTATGTAAATATTATGACTTTATAGATTTTGAACCATCTATTCGAAGGGCACAAGATAAAGGGTTTTTAAGAGTAAAGACTCTGAGTAACATGTTCGTAATTCCAGTTCAGGTTGACAAATTTGAACTGGATATAAATAAATAATCCTTCATGAATGACTGACAATACTTTTATAAGTGGCCAATCTTACGAGCCTTTGAGAAGGTTAATTTCTGATAAAAAAATTCAGGAATTACAATCTCAAGTAAGGGTTAAAAACTCGGCTGAACAGACAAAATGGGATGAGGTAACGAGTCCCTTTAATGAATTTGTTCCTTCTAGTTGGCAACCCAAATATTTAATAGCTATTGACGGTGACTATAGTAAATCAATAATTGAGAATGGTTATCCAGGTGCTGAAATTGGTTATATAACCACTTCAACTGTAATTATCTTTTTAGAAAAGGTAAAAGAATTAGAAAAATCTAAATTCATAGATCCAAAAAAATTTAGAGAAACCGAACAACCTTCCTCTATAGATAGTTTATTTGTAGGTTGTAATGTTGTGCTGCAAGGTGAGGATTCCGCTAAATCATCAATGAGAAAAATTTTCTTTGAAGAATTAAAAAAATATCGTGTATTTAAAGATACAGAAACATTATTAGACACATATGAAGTCCTTTTAAAAGAAAGGCCCGGAGGGAGAGCATCAAAATGTCCACATGATAATTGTGAGGCCGACTTGGAATATCAAACTGGTGAATATATTTGCAGGTCTTGTGGAAGAAAACTATATTCAACCGATGCATTACGTTTGCATGAATTATTAAACCCAACGGGGACAAGTGGTGAAATGTATGGTCAAATAGAAGAAACATTTAAGAAACTTCAATTAATACATATACTTAGGTCCTTTGAACAGCATTCAAAATATTTTTCATTGTTACGAGATATTGCTTTTTTTATTGAAGGAACACTAGCAGTTTTTAGTACAGCTTCTTGGCTTGCTATACCAATTAGAAAAGAATTGACTAGACTAAATAATAAAGTCAAAGATGAGTTCGACAGTGATCTTATAATATTAGGTATAGAAAGGACAGGTTCATTTGTTAACCATTTTCAGATGATTGATACTAAAAAAGACGGCGTACAAGATAATTTTCCAAATCATTCAGTTTTTTTACTTACAAATGGATATATCAAAGAAAATATTGTAATAAATGATCAAGAGGATTTTATTTATCTTAAAGATACTGCATTTGGTAGAAAGTTTTTCTATAAAACAAAAGCAGGATATCGAGTAGTTACTTCTATTGCAACTTACAATAATTATCAATCAAATACAATAACTGCTTTCCCGGCACAATTCCCAAGATTAGCAGATGTTTTAGTTTTGCTAGATAAACTCGTTTCAAGTCGATATGAAAATTCTGTTGCTCCATTAGCTGCTGCACATGCTGAAGCCGCTATTCCTTTAAACTTAGGTAAAAGAATTTTTGACGATATTGCGAAACAAATCAGAAAAAAGGGTGAATAAGAAAATGATTCAGGTTGATGATATTGTTAAAGGATTCAAAACACCGGAAGCACGATGGGCAAGATTTGGTCCTTATTATGCTATGTTCCCAATTGATTTTGCTTTCGATGTTGTTAAAAATTATTCCAAAGAAGGGGATTTTATCATAGATCCATTTGCAGGAAGATGTTCCAGTATCTATGCGGGAGGCGTTTTAGGCAGACATAGTTTAGGTATTGAAATTAATCCGGTTGGTTGGTTGTATGGTGTCGTAAAACTTAATCCTGCAAATAAAAAGGATATAGTTGATCGTTTACTTGAAATTTATTCTAAAAGAAACCAATATTCAAGTGCTATTGAAAGAATGCCTGTATTTTATCGCATGTGTTATTGTGATGAAGTTTTAAAATTTCTTTTAGCTGCTCGTCAAAATTTGGAATGGAAAACAAATAACGTTGATGCAACATTAATGTCTATTCTTTTGGTTTACCTCCATGGAAAACTGGGAGAAGGTTTATCTAATCAGATGAAGATGACTAAAGCAATGGGTGTCAACTATTCTGTAAATTGGTGGAAAGAAAGGAAACTAACTACACCTCCAGAAATTAATCCCATTGACTTTGTAATAAAAAAATTGGATTGGCGCTTCGAAAAAGGCAGTCCAACCGTTTTTGACAGTCGCGTAATTTTTGGAGACAGCACCTTGGAGTTAAAAAATATTGTAAAGAAAGCCCAGGATACAGATATTCGATTTTCTCTCCTCTTTACATCTCCACCTTACTGTTCGGTTACAGACTATTATGCAGACCAATGGCTGCGATTGTGGTTGCTTGGAGGATCAGAAATACCAAAATTAATCCATGAGAAGCATAAAAGGCGATTTGATTCCAAAGAAGACTATTACAAGCTCCTTGATACCGTCTTTAGTAATTGCTCTGCCCTAATGGACAAAAAAAGTACAGTTTATGTGCGGACTGATAGACGGGAGTTTACTTTCAATTCGACATTTGAAATATTGCAAAAACATTTTCCTAACCACAAAACAGAAATCAGAGACAGACCCTTTACAAAGAAAACACAAACTGAGATGCACGGTAACAAATCAAATGAAACGGGGGAAATTGATATCATTATGATTAGTTAATTAGGGTCTGCTGATTAATAGATAATGTACAGAATATCAATAATTTTAAGCATATTTGTATATGATTAAATGCATATAAAAATGGCAAAAGCTCATAAAAACCGTGCATCGAAGCAACAGTAT
>Ga0307377_10005501_pt1 | contig 13557 bp, 32 predicted proteins | sample TR3MG_FD_202535 | JGI IMG/M metagenome (GOLD analysis project Ga0307377, IMG submission 202535) | Soil microbial communities from Risofladan, Vaasa, Finland - TR-3 | ecosystem: Environmental > Terrestrial > Soil > Coastal area > Acid sulfate soil | place: Finland: Risofladan, Vaasa | collected... | reverse complement strand
TGTGTACAGTAGCGCAACACTTCGGGAAGTTTTGTTGATATCAAAGGACTTAGGTGATGTCTGAGTGCGAAACTGAGCGCAAAACCCGCCAATTCCATCCCGTTTCAGCCCGTTTCGGACCTCAAATCGACGATTTCTACTCCCAACACTCGCATTTCGCCCCGTCCTTGGGCCATATCGCCTGCTTATAGAAGGAAGGTTCGAGCATGCAGCTTGGGATCTTGGGTCGATCCACCGCGAACGCGCATTTCCCGTAATGCCCCGGCCTGCGCTTCCCCTTGGCGGTGCGTTGCCACCGAGCGTACACGCACGTTCCGCATGATTTCTTCATGGTTCCAGCCCCCGGATTCAGCCTCGCTCAACGACAGAACTTGTGCGGCTCTCCAAACCTCGCGCCGCATCTCATGCACGTCGCGTCCCCTTGCGTCTCTAATAGCTCGCCACAGAGCCTCGCCTGCTCCTCCTCCCGCACCATATCGCTCTCCATCAACACGAGCCATTCCTTCACGCTGCGCAGGTTTTCCAGCTTCGGCGTTTCTATGACCGGCGTTTATGCCCGGACCAAGCTGTCTACAAGCTCCGCAAGCTGGTCCTCGACCTCGATGACGCTCGCCACCTCGACCCTCGGCTCGCCCGGAACCTTGTAGAACACGTAGCCATCCCCCTCGGGCTCGCCTTGGCTGTCGCCATCCCCGAAGAAGCTGCGTGCCAAAAGCTGCTCGTCGGCCTCTGTAGAGACGAACACATGGTCCCTGAACCGGAAGGGACCGATGGAGATGTTGAAGTTGACGAGTTTTCTGGCCATCTTAGCCCTCTTTCTCCAGTATCTCCGCAGGCTCGAACCTCGGGTCAAAGCCCAGCTCCGCCTGCTCGGCTCCCAGCTTCAGCAGCCGGTCAACCAGCTTGGCCGCATCCTTGTCCGACATCGTCTCTGGGACGAAGAAGGAAACTTCGACTTCCCGGCAGGTCAGTGTACCAGAAGGAACGGGATGTGCAATATCTCCTATCTGACGTTCCTTGAGAAACCGGGCATAATTACCCTTTGAAATGACTGCTATCTCCGACTCCGAGAAGTTTGGCCCCATCGTCCTATCCAGGAAGGACGCATATGACTCCTTCGACATGTGGGCGGGTCGGCGCAGCCCGGCATGGAATTCGGCGAAGCCCCGGACATGTTCGTCAAGGGACTCGAACCCCTGGGCGTATGGCTTCAGGTCGTAGCGCCCGCTGTACTCCACGCCATCCTCGAATACGACCGTGAACCCGTGCTTCAGGTATCCGATCATCTCTTGGGGAAGAAGGACCGCCCGGCGACGAAGGAAGCAGTTGGCCTTCGCCCAGACGTTGCCGCCCTCGAAGGTTTTACCCGTGGCGGGGCAAGGGAGACGGTTGGCCGTCTCGCTCCAGTCGAATCTAATGCTCTTTGCCTTGATCATCACTCCCCTTTCGCTGCGAGCCGCAGCTCCAGCCATTCCTCGACGCCCTCGTCAATCATGGCCTTGGCTGAGGCTCTGGCGCTCTTCTTCTCGATCTCGGCCTTCGAGTCGAAGTCGGTATGGCGGCCCGCCGTGGCGTTCGCCATCGCCGCTGCCCCCGTCTTGGCGATGTGGATTGGTCGAATCTTCATGGCTCACCTCCCGCACTTGCGTCCGGTGGCATTCAACTCCTCTGCCCTTCGGACTGCGTCGGCCTTATATCTGTACCAGCCGGACAAATGTTGCACGTGCTCCCGTCTGGGCATCGGCCACCATCCCAGCCCCTCGATGTCCTTTCCCTCGCTATAGGTAACGATGGGGGGCATCATTCGGATGACATACCCATACTTCCGGCTGGGGTTAAAACCCAACTTTGCCGCTGCCGCCGACGTCAGGACGTAATGCCGGCGATTCTTGTTTGCAAACGGGCACAAAGCCAAGCCGTCGGCAACCTTGGCCTTGACCCTGACAAGCTTGTCCGAAGGACGGTTGCAGTGCTGGCACGAAGTTGGCCGAAGCATCCAGTATTCCCGACCAAGTTTGTCCGTCCGGGCATAGCAGGCATCCCCGCACATCAGGATGATCCGGCCATCCGTCGTCTTGCCCGTCTTAATCGTCTTCTCCCCGCAAGCCGGGCACAGCTTCTCTTTTTGCGTTTTCATGGTCGGCGTTTCCTTACATGTCTTCGGAGCACGAGAACCCAAGCCGCTCCAAGGCTTCTTCCCGGCTCATAAACTCCGTACCGTCCGGCTTCGAGAAGCCCTCGGACTCCAGAAAGTCGTTCTGGGTCATGTCGTTGACTGACTTGATGTCGCAGCGGGAGAAGGCGTCCGCGTGCGTGGTTCCGGTAAAAACCCGCCCGCTGGCTGGACTTCTGAACGCTGCTACGACTTCCAAACATGATGTTTTCATGGATCGTTCCTCCATGAGTATGTCAGGTGGCGAGCATCAGAACTGTTGCACATCCAAGAGTAGCTTCGCCCCCATCTCGAAGGCGAACGCCTTTACGTCCCCTTCGAACTCGGTTGCTGGGACGATTGGGATTTCGGCATGATGGATGTTCCGAGAGTCCCCGTTCGGCATCCTCTCGTACAAGTTGACGAACCAAACCCTGTCAACCTCGAAGCCCGTCTCGGTATCCTTCCCCCGGAGCAGGCCATGAGCAACGCAGCAGGAATGGCGACCAAGGGAGGCATGGTAGCGCCACGTGCAAGGCAGGCAGCAAAACCTGATGCCCCTCGCCTCGGCGATCTTGGCCCGCTCGTTCCCGCACGGCTCTGTCCACTCAGTCATGTGCCAACTCTCCACAAAAAACTAGTGCCAAGATTCCCAAGGGACCGGTATTCCGCCATGGCTTCCGGTGTTGAGTGTTTACAATCCAGCCCACCATTGGCTATGGGCACTAGCTCAAGTAAAGCGTCCGGCCTTCCTTTGTCGGCGTTTCCCTTACATGTCTTCCGGCCGGTCCTTGAAGAAAAATGACCCCGGTGCTAGCTGCGCTTTTCCGGCTTCTAGCTTGCCGAACGGCTGGGGCCCGATCCGGGTCTTGCTCGCGGACTGGGAGTCGGGCCAAGCTCCCTTCCGGTATCAACTGGTGAAGTCCTCCATCTCCTTTGGGCTCATGAAGTTCTCGGGATGGACGCTCACGCTGACATGAACGTGCTTGCCGTCCCTCGTCATCCTGACGTCCTGCCACTCGTGCCCGTCATACCGGACGCCCGAGTCGACGACCTCGATCTTGATCTTGTGGAGTCGAAGGACTCGACTCGACGCGTCCTCCATCGAGTCGGCATGGACCGTGCCACCAACTAGCTTCTGTCCGTTGCTGGCTCCCCGAATCCCGTAGCAGTATACCTTGTTCTTCATGGCCGCTGTCTCCTAACGAATCTCATTCCGGAAGGTAGTCGCGTGTCGGCGTTTCCCTTCCCATTACGTCGTCGGGTGGCTAGTCCTTGGACTCTTGCACGGCCCGAAGCTGCTCGGCGGCCCGCTCGAAGGCGTTCCGCTTGGCCTCTTCCTCCCGGCCCTCCTCGACGAGAACCTCCATGTGCTGGATGTTCTTGGACTCCCCGTTGGGGAGCGTTCGCCTGACGTTGACGTACCAGACGCTGTCGGTCTCATGGCCGTTCGGCGTTTCCTTGCCACGCCGGGGGTTATGGCTGACATAAGCCGCGAACCTGCCCAGCCAAGCGACGTATGGCTGGTGGGGGAGGGAGCAGAACTCGATGCCGTTGACCTTGATTTTGTCGACGTCGGGATCCTCGGTCCATTCTCTTTCCACCTCGGCGTCAATGCCGTCGGAGAACTCGATCTTCCATCCGTGACCGTCGTCGATGATGAGCTTCTTGAGTGCTTCTTCACGGAGTGCCTGTTCGACATGCTCAGGTGATGCGTTGTCCTCCACCTCGACAACGACCTCTTTCTTCACCAGCAGCGTCTCTCGAACGGTTCCTTCGACCTTCTTCATCGGGTTGCTCCTTTTTGTAATTCCCTTACAGGTAAAGCGTCCGGCCTTCCTTTGTCTCGAACGTCGGGTACAGGCCGGGGTAGTTGACCTTCAGCCCCTTTTGCTCCGCCTTGGCCTCGAGCAGCCGCTCAACGGCCTCGCAGTCGGCCTGCCACGCCTTGGCGTTGGCGTTCTTGTCGCAGTCGGCGTAGCCAAGGCCGGGATGCGGGTCACCGTTGCAGACATGCTCGGCGAACTTCGCCCTTTGCTCCGCCAGCTTTCGAAACCCAGAGAGAAGACGTTTTTCCTGCGCTTGGCTGATCATCTTGGATTCCTCCGTCGCATCGTCTGGTGTCGTTCGTTAAACTTCGACACAGCCTCCGTTTCGTAGTTCCTTGACAAAAGCGTTGAATTTTCGTTTGTTGGAGAAGATTGCCACGTCGAAGAACGGACTGCCATCCCGATGGGTTTTTTGGCCGTCGTGATGATTAACGACGTACTTTGACTTGCCGACGTTGTATTGGATGAAAAACCGCATGGCGGTTGCGATGAACATGCCTTGTTCCTCCATCACGATGTCCGGTGGTCTAGCGGTAAAACTTGGCACGGGGGTACTTCTCCCTCACCAGCGCCTTGGCTTCCGTCCGGCTCGAAGCCCGCACGAACTCCTCGAACTGAATCTGGTCATACTCGCCATACGCCCAATAGATCGAAGTCCCCGGCGTATAGCCCCAGTACGCCCCGCCCTTGTCATAGTCCCCGTCCTGGAACTCCAGCCGCTCCATGTGCATCTTGTGCGGCAACGACAAGTCGGTGGCCGGGACGTCCCGGCGCCCCATCGGCGCCCCATACGGACTGGAAACGTTGGATAGTTTGCGCTTCATCGCCTTGTTCCTCCGTCGCAGTATCCGGTGTCTGACATCGAGACGGTTGCACTTATAGCTCCGCCCCCGATGCCTCCATCATGGCGTCGAACCAGTCGTCCGGCGAGTCCTGCATGCAGGCCGCCAAATGATCGATCAGGGCTTTGCCCCGGTCATGCTTCTCGGCGACCTCCTTCATGACCTTGCCCGCCTCGGACCCGTTCATGGCCCGCAGCTCGGAAACGATGGGGGGTATGTTCATGACCTCCCGTGGCCCCTTGTCGTCGAACGCATACTCTCCGAAGTCCCTCAGTGCATCCTTGAGCTGCTTGACGATCTTCTTGGACGTGATCATGGCTACTCCTGTACTATCTTGATTTCCTCGACGGTCCTAACCTCGACCCGGACCAGACGGGCAATGTAAAACTTGATGGCAATCTTGCCCGTCTTTGCCTTGTACGCCTCCGGCACCGCCCCGCTCAGGAACCACTCGCCCTTCTTCGGCGCCCGGAACTCCCCTGTGCATACTGCCCGGAGTTGCCACCTCCTGTTGGTCATTGGATCGGCCCCAAGGCGCTTGAGCTCCTTGCTGTGCGGACTGTCTGACAATGGGTAAATTTTCATCGGCGTTTCCTTAGGTCAAGAGCGAGGGAGGGCCGGGGAGAGGAGCAGCGAGCGCCGCTCTGGCACTCCCCCCGGCCCTCTGCGACTCAGCAAAGCTGTTTCTTCGGCCAGAACTTGGCCGGTAGCATGATCGTCTTGAACGCCCAGCCCGGCCCATAGGCCAGCCAGTAGTTCTCCAACAGATGCTTCTTGTCGGCGGAGTCAACGGCGTAGTCGCAATGCTCCCATTCCCGCCCCCGGGGCCCTATGCAGAGAATCTGGAAGCGGTAGCCGTCCTGCGGGTCGTATGCCTTGGGTCTTGCCATGTCTCGTTCCTCCAGCATCATGTCCGGTGTCTTAGCGGGTATCGACTAGTAGTCGTCGTCCAAGCATTCTCCCATCTCGATGAGCTGGTCCCTTCCATCGCCGCCGTCGGCGGCCCAGCCGCAATAGCATCTGGCCAGGCCCAAATGATGGCCGCATCCCGTACAGACCGGAACTCCGCATTCGCGGCTCCGTTCCATCTTGCCCCCGCATTCCGGGCATTTCATCTCATTTTCGGCCATGTCTCGTTCCTCCAGCATCATGTCCGGTGTCTTGCATCACGAAATTGGCACTAGAGGATGATGACGTAGTGGCCGGGGCGGCACCACTCCCGGCTCGTCCCATGGTCGAAATCACGGATGAACGTCCGCTGCTTCCCGTTCTTGAACTGCCACGGGATAGACTTGGGGTCCCGCAGGATGTCGGCCAGCGAGTACCGCCGTATCTCGTGCCCAAAGTTGTTCCGGGTCACCGCCCCGACGACCTTCCAGTTGCCGCTGGGGCCCAACCCGATATCGGGTCGCCCGATGCACCCATCGTCATACAAATCCATCCATTCGCTTCCGTACGAAATCTCAGCAACCTTATTACGCTTTGGCATGGTTCTTCCTCCAATATTGACCTTGGTGGGCTACTGCTCGCCGCAGTCGTTGCAGTAGCCGTCATCGTCGCAGGACTTCAGGTGGTCGCCCGCCAAGATGCACTTCTCCCGGCTGTCATGCTCATACTCGCCGTCGTTGCCGCCCTCCTCAACAACCCCCAGCTTGGCCTTGACCCATCGGACGTCGGGGAACTCAAGCGCCTCCGGCTTCTTCTTGCGCTTCCTCGCCATGACCTTCTCCTTATGAAAAGTCGAACTCCGCCCGCTTGGCAATGTCCCATGCCTTGTTCCAGACGGATACATTTTCGTCCAAGAGGGGCGAGTCCTCGTCCTTCATCAGCCCATGCTCGATCATGGCCTCCATCATGACCATGTTGGCATCGCAGAAGTCATGGGTATGGCAGACACTCGATGATTCCTCGTCCCGGTTGCGCTGGATGGCGATCACCAAGTGCGGTCCAAGGTCCCGAACCAGCAGGCGGGAGAATGTCTTGGCAACCTGCTCTGAAGTCGTCATGGCTCGTTCCTCCGGCTGACAGTCCGGTGGCTCAGGGTAGACGCCTTGCACCCTCGCCCCCGTCGTAATGCTCCTCGCCTCGACCGCCTTCGAGAACAATCGCAAGGCTTGCCGCAGGCTCCGGCAGGGAACCTCCTCGTACTCCCCCCTTCGTTCCGGTCATCGTGATGGCACTAGCGCAGGAACCTCGACCCCCAGCTTCAGGGCGGCCAGAACACGATGCCCTCCATCGACGATCTCGAACTTCAGCTCCGAATCTTGGCTCGGAACTAAGACGACCGCTGGTAGGGAGGCAAAGTCCTCGGCGTAGGCTTCAGCCGTCTTGTGGTCCGTGCAATGGCAGTCAATCTCGGATGGGGCGACTCTCTCAGACTTCCAGTCCGGGTACGGGGCGACAAGCTTGTGCAACTCGCTTACCCAGTCCGGGTCGCCCGTTCCGTCCGTCTCAGACAGGTGGCGCTTGATATAGTCAAGGTCATGCATCTTTCGATGGCCTTTTGAACCAGTCTGACGCCTCGTCTCCGTTGACGGTCTCCTTGTCCTTGCGGACAACCGTTCCGCAGTTGCAGCCCGAAAACTGACAAACCTGTCCGGCGTAGTTCTCGTTTGGGCTTGACCATCTCGCCCCTCCCCCGCATGAGAAAAGCATCCAGACTGGTGGCTTGAGCATCATGTTCCCCTTTCGCTGCGTCATCGTCCGGTGTCGTCGGCGTAAAAAGGGGGGCGGCAAGGCTGGCGGTTAGTTGTCATCCCGCCAGACTCGGCAGGTAAGCCCCTGCCGTCTTTGACGGGTACGGTCCCACTCCAGCCAAGGCTTTTCCGCCCCCCAAGTCGCTGCATCGTCCGGTGTCGTCGGCGTTTCCAAGACCGGCGTTTCTTGAACAATCCTTAGACCGAACGCAGCCGCATCACCTCGAACGGCACCTCGGCAATGCCCTTCTCCCGGCTCCACGAAGAGAAGTCCATCGGGTCGAACTGGTCCCATTCCTGGATCAACTTCCGGTTTTTGGGGGTATCCTCGACGACCCGCAGGACGTCGCCATCCCCGTAAAGATCAACCACCAGCAGCTTGACCCCGGCCTCCACGCCTCTGCCACTCGCCATGATTCCTCCCATGTGCAATGCCCTTGCGGGCGTTGCACGTTCCTGATAGTCGGCCCGCCGGACGCCCGGCGTCGTCGGATGGCCTACCTCATCCCAATCTGCATGGTCGTCTTCGTCAACTTGACGATCAACTTCCTGCCCATGACGATGGGGCCATTCCTTTCAAAGTCGGAGATGGTAAGGAACTCCCCGAAGTCGTCGCCCCCGCAAACCTGCCGGTCATCCTCCCAGCAGTCTCCATCTCTGGGGTCATGGCCCTCGGCGTAGACGACCAGACTCGACTCGCTTCCCTCTTCCCTCCGCAGCGGCGTTTTCGCCGCCGACATCAGGTAGACGCCGTCATCCTTGACCAACAATAGCCCCGCCTCGGCTGGCTCGTTGGTATACGGCTTCCGGCAGGGGGTATCCTTGGAATGCCGGATGATCCGAAGAAGGTCGACGTTGACCGGAAATATCAATGTCCCTGCCATGTGCATTTTCTCCCTTAATGGCTCGCCAGACGCGCCTCTCGGTTGTAAGCCTCCATTGGCATGGGGGGAGAGTACCGCCCCTGGTTTTCTATCATCCACACGAACTCGGTACACCCGCAGATGCAGCGACCTTCACTCGTATCCATCAGCTCCCTCCTATTCCTCGGACCGTCTTCCTGGTGAGAGAGACCGACCGGTCTGTTTATAAGGCCCGAAAGCCCTGGGCACCGAAGGGCTGATGCCAACCGAGCCGGCGCAGCCGCTCGAGCCGTACACGGCGTTCACGCACCGCTTCAACTCATCCTCCAGCTTTTCCAGTGCGTCGTCCTCAGACTTCGTGCTTTTCTCGGCGTGAATGGGCTGCCCGAACCGGTCGAAAAGGCACGCGCTCCATTCCCCGCAGCCGGGTGTCAGTTCTTGAGATTGTATTCTCATGCTTTCTCCGCCTCCTCTCGCCGCAACTCGGCGATGTCACACTCAGCCTCGCCCACGGAGACACCCTGAGAAATCTCGTAGGCGCTACCGTCGGGCAACTACCGTCGGCGGCTCGTCGCCTTGACGTCAACGCCCAGCCCCGCCAAGTCCTCGTCATTGACTCCCTCGATCAGAAACTCCTTGACGACATGAACGTTGTTGAAGACAACCTGAATGTAAGGCATATAGTCCCGCAGGACCGGCTTTCCCGCCGCCGTCGCTACTTCGGAGAAGTTGTCAAACCATTTCTGCTGCTCAACGCCCGACTGGGCGATGTCCTCCAGCATGATGGTTGACTTTGTCAGGATGCGAATGCGGTAGCGATCCTTGTCCAGATCGTATCTTGACCGGTCAACGCTGTCAATGATCGCCTTGGTAGACATCGTCCGCCCTCCGTTTGGAGCATCGTCTGGTGTCATGGTCACGAAAGTTGCACGTCCGTCCGGCGAGACAAGCCCCGGCCCATGCGACATGGGCCGGATAACGGGCTATCGCCCGTTGCGGTAGCCTTCGGGAGCGTTGGGGAAGAGGCGAGTCTTCTCCTGCCGGACGACCTTTCCGGCATCGTTGACGATGGGAACGACGGCCTGAACCGTATCCAGCTTAATCCCGCCTACGAGGTAGGACCGCCAGAGGTAACGTCCAGAGTCCAGCATCTCGCCGTTCTCCTGATGGTAGCCCAACCCGTTGGACTGCCGGTCCATCGAACGAAGCCGGATGAGGCTTTCGCCGGATTTGTTCTCGAATACCCAGTACCCCCCGCTCTCGTACTCCCCGCCATGCGGGACATACCCTCGAACCAACGACGGGTCGGCCTCTCCCGCCCTGCTGTAGCGGGTATCTTCCCGCTGCGCATCAACGGAAGGGCAGCTCTTGCGGGGCTTGCGCTGGGTAACGTAGTTGAACTGGACGAATCCCAAGCCCGACTCCAACCCCTCGAATACGTCAACAACATCCCGAATCGTCGGGAGCAGAGCCACGCAGGGAGCCAATATGGTTCTTTGCATCTGGGTCGCTGGCATTGATTCTCCCTCGCTTTCCAGCCTATCGTCCGGTGTCGGCCCCTCCAATATTGGCACTGGTCCACGAGGCGGCATGATGGCCGCCGGGAGCGCGGCGGCCCGCGGCCTGGAACTCCGACGCCTTCGGGACTGCCTCGATGTTTTCATCATCCCTTCCTCTTTCTCCCCCGACTCCATCTTACCATGAAATCAATTCAAGTCGATCCCGACCCCCTCGACGACAACCCTCGTCGTCCCAGAGGAGCCGGGCCGCCGCATGGCTGATGCTGCCGCCCTCCGTTCATGTGCAACTCTACGAAAACTCGTTGCACTGGAAGGGGCTAACTTTCGTAGGTCAGCGTGGTCTCTCACGTGGCTTCGAGGTCATACAAATCTCCTGTTTGCCTTCGTTTCGTAGGAGGATCGAAACTGGACCAGACAAGCATTAGAAAGTTGTACCCAGCAGCCGACCCAGCAACTTCGAGGCGGCCGGCCCGGGCCGGCGCCGCCCTCGGCCAACGTCCTCGCCTCGGATTCGAGGACGTTGCTACCTACAACCAGTTGATGTCATTGATCTTATGATAATAGGATAGTTTAGGCCAACCAGGTGATCTTCTGATAGACCGGCGTTTTTCATTGGCGACCCATAAGTTGCGACCCATAAGTTGCACGACCCGGGGCCCGACCCGGCAGGACCTGGCGGACCGCCGGGAGCTGTCTTCGAGGCAACAAAAAAGCCCTCCGCAGGGGAGGGCTTTTTGTTGGGGGGGGAACGACTTGGCTACCACCCCATATGTCGGGCGGCTGCCTCATGGTCCCCGCCAAACGGCTCCTACACATGCCTCATCGCTTCCCTCCTTTCTCGAAAAGCTCCCCGCTCCTCCACCCCTCGATCCCCTCCATCAGAAGTTCCTCAAGATGGGGGTATTGTTGTTGAATCTCCCTGACGAGCATCTCCTGAAATAGCCTGCGAAGGCTTTTCCCTGCGCCTCCCAGCGTCATGATAAAACTGGCCTTCCACGCCCAAACGGACGGATACTTTCCCTCGACGCCCTTCCACTTCTTCTCCTTAACGCCCTCATCGCTGATCTCGCCCCCTGTCATCAACGCAATATCGTTAATGACAACGATGTCAATCCACCAGCCAACATCGCCCCCCAACTGATGCCTGATCTCAACCTTCTTGGGGCTCGCCATCCAGACCGGAAGCTCCTCGATGGTCATGCCGTTCGAGTACTTCTCGATGGACAACTTGCCCCCGAACCGCTTGTCATTGATGGTCTTCAGCATCTTCAGAAGACCGGCGTTTTTCATTGGCTTGGGGAGCTTGACAAACGCATGGTTAGCCATAGTGCATCCTCCCGGTTTAATTAGCGCCCGTCCAGCAGGGGGAACCTTCGGCGGGGAAACCTTTGGCTCGCCTCTTTCCTTCATCCCACTGGACGGACACCGGCATTTCAAACGACGGCGTTTTCGGCCATGTCCCGATGGAACCGCAAGCTCGCCGCCTCGCAAATCGTCTTCCCGATGACTTCCCATACTTCGACGACCCCGGCAGTGAACAACGGTAGCTGGGTGCCATCCGACAGCTTGGCCCTGACCTCGCCGTCCTTCTCGACCGCCTCGATGATCTTCAGACAAATCTGTTCCCGGTTGATCTTCATTGTCCACCTCATCTCTTAACCCAATGTCGGGTGGCATGTCACGTCCGGCTTGCACCCCTCTATTGGGCGTCGAACTCGACAACGTACGGACACTGGTTCACATCAACCCGCCCGATGACCTCCAGCCCATCCATCGACGGAAGCACGAAGAAGGCGACCGTCGGGTAGCACTCCGCTGCCCGCCCAGCCGCGGACTTGGCGTACTCCAACCGCTCGGCTTCGGTCGGGGGACGGTTCGCACGAGAGTAAATGCCACCCTCGTAGTAAATCCAGATGCCCCCATCCCGACGCTTGGCGACGGCGACCGACCCGTCGGCTAGACGGGAGAACGCTCGCCTCACCTCGGCGCTCGCCTCCTCGGCGGGGACGACGATGTGTAACGGACGCCCTTCGGGACAATGCGGGGAATGGCTGATCTTCTCGTCCTGTGGGATGAAGCCGTTGTTGTCGCTCGTAGCCGCTTCGCAGCAGACCGAGCAGCGGTGCAAGAAAACCGTCCGTCCGTTCCATGTCGCTTTGTATCGGTCGATCATCGGCTTGTCCTCCAATACATGGTCCGGTGGGCCGCTACTCAGGACTTGCACCCTTGACATGCCGCTTGAACGCCTCGCAGAACGCCCGTCCAGCCTTGGCTATCTCCTCCTCCATAGGTCCAGCCATGAAGGTCGGAACCGAGTCGGCGACTACCTTGCGCTGGCCTTCCTCGTTCAAGGAAATCCGTAGCACGACCGTCATCCCATCCAGCGAGAGATTTGGGAGCGGGAACATCTCGAACGAAGCGGAGTCAACTTCCCGCAGGAACTCTCTGGCCATGGCAGGAGACCGCTCGATGCGGCTCTTCAGCTCCCAGCATTCGTCGCAAAGACCAGTGCCTTCCATCGTCGTTGGATTGCCGCATCCGCTGCATTTCATTGTTTATCTCCTATCCATTCATTGTCTGGTGTCCTCCCCCCGAATGCTCATGAGCAATTAGGCGCCTTTTGCCAGGACGACCCCAAAAACAACTCTCCAAGTGCTACCTCATTCCAAGGGGTTGCACTAGCTGGAGCCGCCCCACGAGGCGCCCCGGCGCCGCCGGCCGACGGCTGTCGTCGAAAACGAAGGCGGGGAGCCAAGGCTTCTGCCCCGGCTCCCCGCTTGACTCCCGGCTCCAGCCGGGCCATGCGAACTGGTTGGGTACTACTCGTCAGGGAGGAACTCGCCCCGCTCATCCTTGCTCGCCAGCAGGGCGGCTGCTTGGCGATGGGCATTGGCCTGCGCCGTCGCCTGCTCCAGAGCGATCCCTTCGGGGAAGGCGACCATTCGCTCCCGCAGGACGCTGATGCGGCGCTTCAGGGCGGCCATCTTGCCCCTGTAGCTCCGTGCAAGGCTGGTTAGCCGACTGGCGGCGAACCGGCTTTCGATCATCCGGTGCTCGCTGCGAATCCGCTCCAGTTCCTTGACCCTCGCCTCGACGGCAGCGAAGCTAGGCAGCTCGGCGTCGGGTGTAACCTTCAGACGCTTGTCCTGCTCGGCGACGACTTCGGCGGTAATCTGGTCGGGAATCTTGATCAGCATGTTTGAATTCCTCGCTTTCCAATGGGTTGTCTGGTGGCTACAAGTCCGAGTCAAGCACTAGGCTGGCAGGCGTCTGCCCAAAGGCTGGGCTGGCTTCCTGTCATCTCGTACCTCGGTCGTGAATCCACGGTCCTCAAATCCTCGCAGCATCAGTGCAAGAATCATGTCCGGGGTTACGGGGTTTGAGCCGCTTTCACCGGTAGACGTCCTGAAGGCAACGCTTGTCTTCGTAACCGTAATAAAGACGTGCTTGTCCATGTCGTTGTTCCTCCGTTATACGTCTGGTGGCTACAGATCGGAGTTTAGCACGAAGACGGCAGCCTTGGCAATGTCCTCGCATTCCTCCGGGCAGAGTCCAGTCTGGCACTGGATATCGCTTGGCTCCACGTTCCCCTCCGCCAAGGCGGCAAAGGCGTTAAGAACAATACGCAACGTCATGTCCGGTTTTCCCTCGAAGA
>Ga0307377_10005500_pt1 | contig 13557 bp, 21 predicted proteins | sample TR3MG_FD_202535 | JGI IMG/M metagenome (GOLD analysis project Ga0307377, IMG submission 202535) | Soil microbial communities from Risofladan, Vaasa, Finland - TR-3 | ecosystem: Environmental > Terrestrial > Soil > Coastal area > Acid sulfate soil | place: Finland: Risofladan, Vaasa | collected... | reverse complement strand
TTTTTACTAATCAAAGGCCTTAAAATTCTTTTAACGCCCTTGATTTAATGATGACCGACAATTTCCGAACCAGCATTCAATAGGCCTATTAAACGCCGTTCGGGTCGGTCATAACTAACTACACTATTGAGGCGCAGGAAGAGCAATCCCACCCCCACCCCAAGATTGCGGCGAGCCAACCCCCTCGCCGCTCAAACAATTACAACTTTCAATCCCTACATTATTGTCGCATCGGAACCCCTGATCGCCGAGAAATGCAATCCTCTTGCCCTATACTACTGGTCATTCCGGTTGCGATCAATTTCTCCCTTCGCAGCATAGCATTAGGGGCTACGATGCAAAAATACTTTTTTTTCCAAACCTTAAAGCTGTGAAGGTTTTGAAAAAAAAACTTTTTTTTTAAACATCACACCACCAAAAAAGGAGAACAAAAACACATGGAACTCGGAACTAAATTTCGCGCAACCTGCAAAGCAGGAGTGACTTTTACGCCGGAAAGCATCAACATTGACGCAGATTCGATTTCCGTCTGGTGCGATTTTCTTCACTGTCCAGCCCGAGGAAACCCCCTCTGCCCGTGCTGTCTCGGCCAGGGCGCACTAGCCGTATTTATTTATTTTCCACAAACAAAAAACGAGGAGGTGAAAAGTTAATGAGCACTTCAAAAAAGCACTACAAAGAAATTGCCAAAATAAATGGCACACTAGCAACGCCCGACCACAAATCCATGCCCCGCCGCACCCCCTCAGTCCTGATCCACTTCACTCTCAACGCCTCTGACCTCACCAACGCATTAACAAAACTATTTACAGAGGACAATCCCCGCTTCGACGCTGACCGCTTTCGCGAAGCCGTTCGTGGTGCGTGTGGTCTGCGACCCTTAACCAAATCACCAGACAGCCATTGAGAAAAAACGCTCTGAAAATTTTTCGGGCCGCCTTCGGCGGCCCTCTCTTTTCGTTCGCTTTTAAAATCGCACTTGCCATCCACGCCTTTCATCTGTGACTATCTTCCCTACCCGCACACATAAAAAGGAGGACACTCACATGGAAACTCTTTTCTGGAAAGGCGGCACCGTTCAGGATTTTCGCCACGCTTCACTTCAAGCCTTCACTAAGGCCACCGTACAGCCTAGCCTCGCAGTCATGTATTATGCCGATGAGATTTTGAAACGCCAACCACAAAAAACAAACCCCGGGCTCGTATATGTTCAACTCGTTGCTTCAAACTTCCGATGGAGTGTCTATTGCTTAAACTACAAGGCCGTGCTGGCTGTCTCTGCGGTCGCAGACGAGACGCTAGACCTACACGACCTAAGCAAAAACCAACTTCTTCAACTCTGCATTCCGCTCCCTAAATCCCCATAACGCCGCCCGCTTCTACAAAAATTTTTCGGGCCTCCAGGGGCGGCCCTCTTTTTTTTCCATGTTCGGGATCTCGAGTGCTTCGAAATAAAAAAGTGTAAACCGATTTTAGGATCCTAAATTGCGACACCCTTCGCGACCGCTCCCAGCTTCAAACCCATTTTCCTAATCCCGACGGATCCTGGACCCTTTCAGGTATAAACCCCCGCGATCGCCAACTGTTCGATATGTAAACTTTTTTTAAATTCCGCGAGCGGCCGACTCCTGTTTTTTTTCACTTCTGGCTTGACAGGCCACTTTCCGAGTCGCCGCCGCGATCGCGCCAGGACCGCGCCTAAATGTAAACTTACCGGATCATGGTATAAACGCCACGATCAGGAGTCGCAATTGACACCCTTCGCGACCGCTCCTAGAGCCAAACCCCTTTGATCGATATCGAGGCGCCTTTGCGACTCGGAAATGTAAACTCCTGAGATCCAAAACACCCCTGCCTGTAAACTTTACAGGGCAACTTTGCGCTTTTTCGTTTTCTCGTACCCGGAAAGCCGCTCCTAGAGCCAACCTCGTTTGACGTGCTGAGATCTCCGGCCAGGGCAGCCAGGTTGTAAACTCCCATCTGCCCGACTTCGCTTTTACTTGACAATGCACAATTACTGTGCAGCTTCCGCTCTATGAAAACTTACTTAACCAAGCCTGGCACAGGACTTTTTTCTCCAGCTACCTTCGTCCTGCCGCGCTTTGGTATGGACAGGCCGCGCAAGGTGCCTTACTTCTTTTCGATTTCCCTTGGATCTCTAGGCACCATAACTTTTCGGATGCTCCACACGCTTCGCCAAGCACCTGATTTTCAGGCCTGGGTCGCATCCTTAGCCGCATAGCAGGGGAATTTCTTCTTATGGCTCGTGTTATACCGAACCCGGCAATTCAACAGCTCTCAGGCGCGCTAGCGCGCGGCTCCCAAACGATTCTTTACCCGCGCGGCCGCCATACTTTTGCCCGGATTCGTCGCGGAACCCCCTGGCGCAATACTCCCGCACAGATCCGCGTCACACAATTGAACAAAAACGCCACCACCGCCTTCCAGTCTCTAACCGATGAACAACGCGCGACTTGGAAAGCCTACGCGGCCAATTTCTTCCTCGTACACATGGGAGTCGCCGTTCAGAACACCGATCTTGAAATGTTCATCGCCACCAACTGGATGCGCCAATTGAATCAGGACCCTATCGCCACCACCGCGCCCGTAACACGGCCGGAGCCGTTTCCATTCACACTTACGGACACTTCTTTTTTCAACCACGGCCCGGGCCTCTCGATTCAATTTTCTCACCAAGCCACAGACATTCACAACTCGTGGCTAGTTATCCGCGCCTCTCATTCATTTCCTTCTGCAGGGCGCAAAGCTCGAAAATGCGACTATAGGCTTTGCGGCTCAATGGAACACTACTCCATTTTTCCGCTTCAACCTTCGCCACAATCATGCTATATTCCTCTCACACCGCTAACCCACACAAACAACCACCACGTTTGGATTGCTTGCACGTTAATCAGCTCGGACTACTACCGAAACACCCAACTCGCGCAGCAGTCTCAAATCACCTGGCGAGATGCGATCTGGTACGCCGCACCCGATCACTCCATAACTTATCATGCAAATCTTAACGCCATAGATTTTAAAATTTCCAACATCGTCGTAGCTCGACTTTTTCAAAATGGCAACCTTCACTTGAAAGGAGAAGTGCTCGAATGCACCCCAGCCCTAGCCACGCCTTCTTATAACTATATTCACTTCGATAGCCCCACAACGGAGATTCGCCTTGCTTATAAAACAAAATCCTCTCCCGGCTTTAAAACTGTTTTTTCTCTTGGCCCAACGGGCGACTTAACTACTTTCGGAGAAATTTACGAGTTCCAAGACCTATCGCTCCACTCAGAATCTTTGCACTTCCATAGCTACTTAGAGCCAAGGAAATTGCAACTTTCAGTAGACAAAACAAACCCTTCGCTTATTTTTTTCGTGGATGACCCTCCACAAAACACAATTGCTCTCAGGGAGGTCACAGAACATGCGCTCTAAAAGAAAAATCCTCACATCTCTTGGCACTTTCTACACCGTGGTTTTGATATTGCTCATTCTTTTGATTTGCTACGTTATCCTTTTTCACCCGCCTCGAGCTGAAGCTATAAAAACAATGGAAATTGAGATCTCCGAGACGCCCGGAGTTTACGATGGCAAGGTGAAAATTTATCGCGATGCAAACAATGTTCTGGTCCTTGAAGTGGACACCGTACTTTTTGAAATTGAGGATAGCGACGCCAGTATTGGAGGGAAAATGTTTTATCGCATTGACGGAACAGACGTGGCTGTTCCGGACGGCGGCACAGGGAAATCTTCCTGGACTCAGTACGCAATTCCTTTCATGGACACTACGACAAGCTTTGATCAGGTTCCTATCGGCACACCCGGAGAAGTCCTCTCAGTAAACGCTACCACTAACGGCTATCAATGGACCGCTAAAGGCTCAGCTCTCCATGAAAACGTTCTTATCGTCGCAAAGAGCGGCGGCGATTATACCACTATCCAGGACGCCATCGATGCCGCCGCTTCCGGCGACGTTATCCTTATTGCACCCGGAACTTATGATGAAACAATAAACTGGACAGCCAAGTCCGACATTCACCTAGTAGGCATAAGCCGCGACGCTTGCATCATCACCCGGAACTTTGCTCAACCGGGCGCAGCTTCGCTTGGCGACGGAACTTTTAACTGGTCGAACTCTAACGCGAGTATTCAGAATTTAACTATTCGCAACACTGCCGCAGCACCAAACGCTACGATTGCGCTTTACCTTGGCTCCGGGACTAAATATATTCGCAATTGTCTTTTCTATGGAGCGGGCCGAGACATCGTTACATGCGGCTCGGGCACCAATTATTTTAATGACTGCCGAATCTATAATACTGCCGCTGGTCACGTGGTCTGGATTTACAACGGCGACAACACATTCACGAATTGTGAAATTGAATGCGAGGGGACTGTTGTTCAATTCTCCACTCTTGCCTATGTTAAAAGCGGCTCGTTCTATAATTCCTCACTCAAATGCACAGGTGCCGCAGGATATGTTTTTGATCTTGTACACGGCAATAATACTTTAATCGTTGACAATTGCCTTGTTCAGACAGGGGGAGGAGCAACTTTATTTTATAGAACTCTAGGCACGATTTACCTGGGCCGCGTGGTCGGCCAAGACAACAACGCCCCCACTTTCACAATGCTAAAAAATGCGGATTCATGGTTTCAATCTGTTAGTGTCGGCTCTGTCTCACCTACAGCTTCACCTGGCGACGTTAAGATAAGCGGCTCGCTTCGCACTGGCGCATCCTCTTATTTTCCGGTCAACACCTATTTCTATTTTGGCGCATCTCCTGTTTTTGGCGGCACCGGAGCGCGCTCAGAGTTTTATGCTTCCGGTACTGAAAACTCCTCCAGATTTTACGGTAAATCTCCTTATCCTTTGCGAGCCACGATTGACTCAAGCGGATTAACCATGAACAGTTTACCGATCACGCTCAGCGGCCAGAAAATAACTGCAATGATCGTTGACGTTGAGGATTACTCCGGAGGGAAACCAGCGGCGGCCGTCGCTTATCGTGGTCAACTCGTATTCGAACAAGGCGCAATTGGGGTTTCCGACGCTCTCTATATTTGCATTAAAAATACTGGAGACGGCTATCAGTGGAAATTGATCGCAGACGAAACAACGCCATAAACAACGCCAAACTAAAGGCACAATCACCTTGCGCCGCCGGAGATACGGCCGCACGGACAATCCTACGCAGATTTTTTTTCATTATTCCATGATAGAAAGGAGGTGCTTCACATGAAGGCAGTTTTAGGCCCACATCTTAAAGCGTTGAGTGGAGCTGACGGAACCGTCGGAGGTCACGTGTACCTGACCTTGATGGGAATGCAGTGTTTAAGACTACACGTCCAACCTGCGCAGCCCCGAACCGCTGACCAAATGTTAGTCCGGGGCTACCTAACCGCAGCCGCGCAGGCATTCGGCTCTCTTACCGCCAACGAACGAGCGGCTTGGGAAGTCTACGCCAATCTCTGCAAGAAGACTCACCTGGGTTATGAATACACGTATTACGCGATCAATGCGTATATCCAGGTTAACGTGTACCGCCAGATTGACGGCGAAGCGATTACTGATGTCGCGCCAACAGCCATTGCAGGTTTTTCCGCTTCAGTTATCGCCACCTTGACTTATGTCACCGCAACCACGACATTCGGCTTGGTCATAACCCACAATGGCGTGGCCGCAACGGGCTTTTGGGCTGTTTACCAGACCCCAACTCTGGCAAGCGCGCAGAGAGCCGCACGACCGAGCGACTTCCGCTTGATCGATTCTGTGGCTATCGGCAGCATTATCCCCGTCGCAGCATCGCCAACTAGCGCTGAGATCATCACCCCGAAGTATGTACCCGTTGATGGCGACTGGATGGCAGTCCGCGTTGTACCGCTCACTGATGACTACGCACCCGGCCCCCCCACGGAGTTCAGAGGCCAAGTGACAGTCACCTAGCCAACACCACCAGACGGCTCGCCACCGTCAAGCCCTCCGGTTCACCACCGGAGGGCTTTTTCTTTCCTTCTCGAGCTTAGCCAGGCACTTCGTACACACCCAGGGCGCCTTAGCTCCTTTGCACCCCTTACACAAAAACCCCATGCACTCTATACAGAGCCAATAGCGCCGCCCAATATTTATTCCACACTGATCGCACGTATAATCAAAGCCAGACATTTTACTTTACGCCCCCTTTTTTCTTCATTCCTCTGTTCCCGTCAACTTTCTTCCCAGGTCTTTTATAAAAACGTCCTGGTCCTTACCTCGCCTCACTTCGAACTTGGTCGGCCGCATGTTTCTTTCACCAAGCCTTTTGCTCAAAACCATTATTACCTCATCATTGCTAGGCACATGCTCCGGCCCACCTATTACAAATTCAAATCCGACTTCCACGCTCCACGTCTTCATGCCTTTCTCCTCTCGTTTACGGCCAGCGTTTACATTTTGGCCTGTCTATGTCTCCTCTTAGGAGACTTCATAAACTAAAAAGCTAAGCTAAAAAGCTATAAACAGTAGTAGATAAACTGCTTTTCACTGCACAGTTCTTGTTTACGACCCTGAAACCTCTGCGTTTATACTACACACCCCCTGTGCATAACCCTGTGGATAACTCAACTTTTCCTGTGGATAACTTTGTGGATAACTTTCTTCGGTTTAGGCGAATTTGTGTCAAAATCCTTCTGCAATTCCTTCTCCTTCCGTTTTTCCCGACGCAGTTTACGCCGCCGAAATAATTCCTCGAATGTCAACCCGGGCAATCCTTCCGCTTCCCAGCTCACTATTACCAGCGCCCCGCCTAGATAAAAGGTTTCCTTCTTACCCTTGACCACTATTCGAAGATACCAATAACGGCCGTGAGGGCACTGAGTACACTTCTCGTGGCGGCATGGGATAGACTCCTCTGAGTAAATCCCGTTTCGATACTTGAAACTCTGTAAAATTACACGTTGCCGCCCCAAAACACTGTTTTCGTTTTTCATGTTTTTTCCCTCCTTTAGATGTAAACCTTATTACGGATTTATCTCATAGCATCACACCCCCCCCACCTGTCAAGTATGATTTTTTTACTTGACATGCTCTTTTCAATAGTTTATGCCTATTTCGTTTTTCATCAATAATTATTGTTTACATCTTTTTAGAAGGGCATACAATTACCTTATACAATGCCCTTGTTTTCCACTGGCACGTAAACTTTTATAGGCCCATTATTTTTTGTGCCATGTTTACACACGTTTTTCATTGAGTTTATTAGGGTATGCGAAGCATACCCACCCAGGGGAGCTCAAGGTGAGAACAAAACACAAGTGCATCGACTGTTTCTTTTGCAAACCCTGGCGCACTCACCCTTGGGCCGCCTGGTGCCACCATCCCAAATTAGGACTTGACAGCATTGGCAATCGCTACGCATGGCGAATTTGCTTACTTTACGTACCCTTACAATGAAACACTGAAAGGAGTTGATCCAATTGGCAAAAACCGCAGGACAACAAATGCATTCCCGAATTAAAACCTTTGATGATTTTCTTTATGAAGTGAGCCAATACCTTACAGATCGCAACGCTGACACCCCTGAGACACAGGACATTATAGAATCTCTCAGATGCACCCTCGACGATTTATTGCAAGTTATTCCACTCGATTAAATTTAAAAGGAGGATTTTTTCCATGGCCCAAGGACAATTCACCAAAGAAGAAGCCGCCGAGACGGTGAATGCAGTAGAAGAGCTTTTTGACGCAGTTCCCAAATCAAGACGCCCCCATTTCGTAGGACACCTGAACGACATCTTACTTTTTTTAGACGCAGCAAAAAAAGCCGCTCCTGATTCTGTTGGTGATTAACCCGAACTATAACGCCCCGGATGCACATGGAGGATTCTCGCCATATCTATTTTTCACACATGCTTTAATTGCTTTTATTGTAACTATCATCTTTTGCGTATTAAAAACGCATGGTGCCAGCATCCGTTCTCTCGTTCTTTTAAACATTTTAATCCGAACTTTCCGCTAATCTGTTTTCGCTTTTTACCTCTCACTCCTGAACAGAAGGAGGCCCGGCTCAATAAAATCATCACTCTTTTCAAAGATCAAAACCGTTCCGCTAAGAAAAGAAAAAGGAGGCGGTCACCTTGGAACTGAAGCCAATTAAAAGCCCTGATGGGGCTGTTCTCGCACTAGAGGCTTTGCAAAGAGAAATAGGCATCTTTAATACCTTCATAAGCCTGTATCAAGTCCACCCACGGAGTCGAGTGGACGCGGAGAAATTTCTCTGCGAAAGCACAGACGAAATTCTCTCATGGGAAGATCAACTTTCAGCTCTTTATTTTTACATTTTAGAGATAATTGATGAGAAAAAAAGGAGGCGATCACATTGAAAGTTTCAACAATACGAAGCCCTTCCGCAGTCAACATTTGTTCTCTTATTATTGAAACACAACTAGCTGATTTCCGCCGCCAACTTTACAAAAACACCACCCATCCAAACGGACGCAAAGACGCGGAACACTTTATTTTCTTATGCAGAGGAGCCCTTACGTCCTGGCGTGACCAGCTTAACAAAATCCTCGAATACATCGAGCAGGACCTTACACCGGAATAAAGGAGATTTCAAATTATGCCGCCACCGAAAAAAACCTTCTCGAGAGCCCTTCTCTGTAATAAATGCAGTGCTTATTTCACACTCACGCTGGACCCGTTTCCCGGCTGGACGCGCGAACAAATACCCGATACTTTTCCTCATTATGCCGGATTTCTCAGCGAAATTCGCTGGTGTCCGGTTTGCAAATCTCCACTCGAAGGACTAAATTAAATGCCAAAACAACTACTCATCACAATAAACTTTCTCCAGGACGTTCCTCTCGAGGACTTTGACGAGGTTCGTGAAAACATTGGCCGCGCTTATACCTACACTTTGTTACTTCTAGGCGTTAAACAGATTCAGGTCCAGGTACAGACAAATCCAATCCCTTATGAAGAACCCGAACAGAAAAAGGGAGGGGGGTGATCCAAATTGAAAATAATCCGCTGTCGAATTACTCTTGACCTTATCGTCACCATTGCTGGCGATTATGTCTCACCCAAAAAATTTGTCGACATGCTGAAAGAAGAACGTGCCACCATAGCCGTTGCCGCGGAGGTCTCTGATTCAAAACTACTGGCTCAATACGAAATTGGCGACGTCCTTAAAACGAAGGAAGGATGACCACCATGCCAACCTTGATCATTTCCAAAGGAAGGAAAAGAAGCACCCACCGATGCGATGAGCGATGCTACGATTCTGCCGATAAAAAGTGCCGTTGCATCTGCCAGGGCAAAAATCACGGCGTAGGATTAAAACAAGCTCTCATTAACACCGCAATGCTTGCAGAACAATATCCGCAATCCACCGAGCCCTCTTTTTTCCACCACTTGACAGAAAAGGTTCTTGACATTGCCCTACGCCTACCGAATAACATAAGGCCGCTCGTTCTGCTGTTTAATGAGCTACAAAAAAAAAAGGAAGGAGGCTAATTTGCTTTCACGCACCACTCTTTTTTTTGTTCCCACATTTCGCAATTCCTTTACTGTTTGCGATGCACAACATTTAAATCCGATTCTCCAGGAGCAAAGCACCATGGTCAAAATCCTTTCCGTTCTTGCATCAATATTTTCTCCAGCTCTGATCACCCGCATTCTGCCGCACCTGTTCAAAGCCGAAGCCACCAAACAACCCGGGCCGGAGAAAAAAGCGATAGCCACCCAAACCATCATCGTGATGATCAACTCCAACCCCGAGGACTTCAGCATTAAGGAAATGAACCCCTCTGTTCCTTGGCCCGAGCTCATTCCAATTCTCGTTGATGCAGTAATCAGGATTTTAAATCTCCTGTTCGGCAAGAACTGGCTTTCATATTCAAACCCGCCCTATCAACTCGAGGAGGATTCGCCATCACCACCTGGCTAGGCTTTTTCGCTACGCAATGCTCTTTGAAAAAATACGGGGGCAAGGCGTTTCCTGCAAGGTAGAACCTGAACCCTGGGGAAACCCGCGATTTACCACAACCGCCTGGGGCCACTTCCCGGAGGGAACGAGCGCGGCTATCTCGCCATGACTTCCTGAAGCTCCGGAGTGCCCCCGCCCCCGTTATATTTTTAGAGGCGCCAAATCCAAGCCGTTGGTGTTACCGACCGGCATACTAAGCGCCTCGAGGCCCTGAGACAGGCTCTACACAGACACCGGGGAGACCGCAAATCTCTGTCCGCGTCCTGAAAGCCGTCTCAGGGTCTTTTTTGCCCATACCCAAGCGCCGTACACGTTCATTACATACCTAAGATAGCCGACTGCATGCAGTCAGGCTATCGGCTTTCTAACGAAAGCCTGTAGGCATGCTGAATAAATTCAGCATTCCACACCACAAATCCATGCCGATTAGGCGTATTTTTTCACTCAAAAGCAAATCGGGCTCCTGATAAGGGCAAATCTCAAAATTGCAGCCTCTACGGCTTCACCTGGAGCCCTATCTTTTTTCAAAGGCACAATCACCTTACAGGCCCAAAAAGCCTCTCAGAAGCCTTTAAATCTATAAGCCGTTTTAAATCAGTCATCAAAGCATTCAATTTGCATAAGCTAATCCAAAGCATGAAATCCTCTCCGGATTTCACAAATGAAATCTGCGTACTGATAGCCTATGCAGATTTTAAAATGCACAAAGCAACTGTGCATTTTCAAAAACACAGGCATGAAACGTATCCGGATCTCAGCAATGAGATCTGCTGCCTGAAAGGCTATGCAGATTTTAAAATGCACAAAGCAACTGTGCATTCTCAAAATCACCTGCATCAAACGTATCCGGATCTCAGCAATGAGATCTGCTGCCTGAAAGGCTATGCAGATTTTAAAATGCACACAGCAACTGCGCATTTTCAAAAGCACACGCTGAAAACGTAGCCACGCATTAACTAAAGCATCTTTGCCTGATTTATCTGCCATGCTTTCCAGTTCTCCATTTCTAATGGAGAACAGGAAAATAAATCATACCTTTCTCATTGAGATCTCCATGCAGGGATCTCCGATCTTCCAGAAGGACCGGATCCCCACGGCCGCTTATAGCCTATCCTGGCCTACGTCCTGTTTTCAGCAAAAGCTATGCTCGTTTTGCCTAAAAAGATTACGTGCTAACCGTTTTAAAAAAAGATGCTTGTGCTTATTTAAGAAGAAAATAAAAGAAAGCACACTAAGAAAGAGAGGTTTAGATTTCCTGTGATCGCGTACACAAAAAACAGAAAAAAAAATCCCGTTTGCTTTGTATCTTTTGGAGGAGAAAAGAACAAAGTGTTTCAGCGTAGAAGCATGAAGAGGAGAGAAGAAGTAAAGTAAAGGAAGAGAAGGAAGAAGGAAGAAGAGGAGGACGATAGTGAAGGAAAGAAGCTCTCTAAGGTGGTGGTGGTGAAGAAGAGAGCGGGTGTTATTGCATGGAGATGGAAGAAGAAGAGGAGAGAGAGAGAGACTACCCTGGAGGGGGAGAGGGAGAAGTGAAAGGATAACGTCCGGGCTAACAACCCAACCATAAAGCATGGTACTGAGGTGAAGGCGGCGCTCAAGCGCATCAAACCATCATTACTGCCTCGCCAGCTACCCACTGCACCCGAACGCTCTAATCGTAATCCACAGCTCCACAGCCACCCGCAACACCCAACGATTGTTCCGCGTGTGCCATGCAAAAAAACCCACCAAACCAAAACCCCCGACCACCCACCCCTAAAAAAAAAACAACAACAAACTGGATCCCGTCGCCAAGAAGACGGTCATCACTACTGGTAAGCGCCGGGCCCTCGGGTGGGGGGGCGTGGCCCCAGCGGGGAAACTGGGCATGCCTCTGGGGGTAGTCTGTTGCCGTTCCCCGAACGGGTCTCCGCTCCCCCCACCCTTCGGGGGGAAAGTATGAAGACCAACAGCAACCCCACCATCCGACGACTGTTGCGCCAATTCCAATGTATTGCCCTTGCGCCCTTTAGTTTGATTGGCAAAGGCATCTGTCCTATCGGAATTTCGTCGGGCGCTGGCGGGCACTTGTGCCCCTTGTGGCCGCTAGTATGTCACCAAGCCAAAAGCTCTTATTATCCCCTTTAGCGGCCACTGGCGGGGATTCCCAGTCCCCCACCCAAATTGCGCCGTGCCATCCCCCACGGCGCTTTTGTCTTTCATCCTATCAATAGTTCTTTTCCCTTATCCTATGACATAGGCCATCTTGAGGGTGCTGGCAATCATCGTGCCAGGAACACACTGTCACGATGATCGCTAACCAGCACCCTCGGTTTTCATCCATGCTCCAATGCCATGGATTTTTCCTTGATACATTTCTCTTCCAGAAAAATTTAATCCTGCGCTGTGTGAGAATTAAATTTTTCTGAAAGGAGAAATTCAATGATAGTTTCAAGGAATGGAAAAATCCATGAAGGCATTGATCCATGGTTGTTTGATGGGATGAAGGATGTATTTTCATCATGTAGGTATCTTCATTCTGGAGTCATCCATCTTCCTGACAGTAGATGTTGGGATTTTAGTGATTTGGAAATCCCGAATTGTCCGAAATGTTCGGAGAAGATGGATGTTGGTGGACGCCCTTCATGGAGATTAACAAAGCTTCCATTGAAGATCGAAGATAATACTCCATCAATGGAGAGAGGTCATGCCCTGTGGGGTTGGCTGGAATTGATAATAAGTCCTTTCGTCAATCTATCTCGGTGGTGGAATGATCCCTGAGGATCCTCCCACCACCACCTTTTTTTTTTGCCAACCGGATTTCCCCAACCCGAACGCCAAGCGCATAATTCATCCTGGGGGAACCCCCAGACCCCCGGTTTTTTCGCAGCCGAAAGCATCGGTCGCGCTTGGCGTTCGGGAATTAGCGGTGCGGCGGTAGTTAAAAGAAGCTACGCAGGACGCCGACAAGAAAAAGAGGTAAAAGCCAAGCATGGAGCACTAAGAAAAAAAAACACGCCGGCGTCGGATTCCGCGACTTTTTTCTCTTAATTTCCTAAATTCCATAATTTTTTCAAAGGTTGCGCCGCTGAAAATGCGGCCAGAAAAAATGATCCGTACGTCTTTTTTCGCCGATGCATGCACCCCTTTGGTAACGGGCGAAGACGACGGCTCTTTTTTCTACCCGCTCATCGGCGTACATCTTTTTCTTTTAAAAACTTTTTTCATCGTGCGCTTTATAGCTAAACTCCAGCTGTGCGTATTGCTCGTATTCGTCCGCCCAGGTGATTGCGGACTCAGGGCAATGCCCGTGAGCCACCCGATAAATATTAAAAGGTCACGGGCATATCCCAAACGAGCAGTAATCACTCGCTTTCAAACCACTAAAAGAAAAACTTAAAGCGCGCGCGCAAAAAAACAAAACACCCGAAGCACACTACTGTCGCGCAATTTAAGCATCTCCAATTTAGATACAGGTTTTTACTAATCAAAGGCCTTAAAATTCTTTTAACGCCCTTGATTTAATGATGACCGACAATTTCCGAACCAGCATTCAATAGGCCTATTAAACGCCGTTCGGGTCGGTCATAACTAACTACACTAT
>Ga0307377_10005498_pt1 | contig 13560 bp, 29 predicted proteins | sample TR3MG_FD_202535 | JGI IMG/M metagenome (GOLD analysis project Ga0307377, IMG submission 202535) | Soil microbial communities from Risofladan, Vaasa, Finland - TR-3 | ecosystem: Environmental > Terrestrial > Soil > Coastal area > Acid sulfate soil | place: Finland: Risofladan, Vaasa | collected... | reverse complement strand
CATATTATGATTAGGGGTGACTTGCATTATTGCTATTCACATGATTTTGTATATGATTGTGTTGAAGAAAAACGTAAACTCTATAATGCCGAACCCTGTTATTATACTGATGGTAGATATGGTGACACCAAACACAATTATTACAAAGACTGTTATTTATATTTCAGTCGTAGAAACTGGAAAAATGCAGACCTTACATTGAAGTCTTGTATTCGCAGAACCCTGCAATGCCATAATATTCCAGTGGGGACGATAGTTGATTTCACCAGAGATTGGTATTATCAAGGTAAGAAGATTGATTTCAGTTATCGTTTTAAAGTCAAAAAAGAGAATAGCTTTGACCCCAAATATGAAATTAACATGGCGAGGTTCAGCAGGGATTTCAACAACGACAGTTGGGCGCAAGAACTCACAGAAGAACTTCGTGCTAATGGTTTCATTGTTGGTGTGAGTAAAGGTAATACGAATTTCATTTCGAACATGATAAGTACTGCTGCTGCATATACGGGACAACTTCATGAAGCCAGTCAGGAAGAAGGTCAAACTGCAATTGCCTATGGACATGGAATGATGATTGGTTTCAGCACTGGTAGAGATACTTTTATGGGATATTCGATTGGCACAAATAGTGTGTTGTTCGATTACTTCGAGGAATTTAATAAGTGGAGTCAGTGCTATGAAATCAGCAAAGACCTAACACCTAAAGAAATTGTTCAAGAACTTTTAAAACCAAGGAAAGATGATAACATTGAGTAAAACAGAAAAAGATTGGATTAAACTCTGTAAAGGTCATTTCAAAGAGAAATATCCACCAACTGGAAAATGGGCAAGCACGCTAATACCATTATTTGAAAAGGTATATGGTTGGAATCCTAATGATGATAACAATTATGGTGATTATCTGAATTGTATGTTTAACAAATTACTGGAAATCCATTTGAAAATCGTTCACGACCAGTCTGGAACAAATCTCCAGTTACGTGGTATCTTCGAAGCAGCGTTCTATAAAGGAATTGTTAGAAATGATGATTTACCGATTGAAAGAGCAATATCGGCACTCTGTGGGTTAATACAGTGTAATCAGGTTATTGAAGAAAACGGAAACATAAGATACGAATTATGAGTTTTGAAACAATTAGCCAAATAATGTTATTTATCTCAGGCGCATCAGCAATATGGTTTTTAAGTAGAACCGAAGAATGGAAACGATGGGGTTTTATTATTGGAATTTTGGGACAACCATTTTGGTTGTATTCGGCAATTCATAATAAACAATTGGGGATTGTTGTTTTAACAATATTCTACACATATTCATTTGCACAAGGAATTTATTTTTATTGGATTAAACCTAAGAAAAATGGAAACAAATAACATGAAATTTTATCGCTACGAAGCAGTTGTATATGCTGTACACGACCATGATGGTGAATTAGTTTCACCGAGAATCAGAATCCCTGAAATGGTGCTTCACACATATAACCTACATAAAGAAACACCAAAAGGATATTGGATTGGCTACGGGCATCCTGATAATGGGTTGCAGAGTCATTCAAGATGGGTATCGAAAACAGCAAAAAAACGTTATGCTTATCCTACTAAGGGAGAAGCATTGAATAATTATATTAAACGTACAGAGAAACGTATTAAGATATTGAAAGGTCAGTTAGAAGAATGTGAGCATGGCTTAATGAAAGCCAAAGCAATTGTGAAACCATCTATGAATGGTCAGCGTTTCGAAGCAGGTGATGAAGTAAAACTGCCTTTTAATGAAAAGGGGGAAATTGTTAACTACATCGATTTACCTTGGTCAAGCCGATATAATGTCAAAATCACAGAATCCAATGGTTTTAATGAAGTTGGAGAAGTTGCAGATTTTTTTGTAAGAGATTTGGAGTTGATTAAAAAATAACTATATTTGCATTATTAATTTAAAAACAGAAAATTATGATTCCTTTTATTATTACGATGTTAGTGTTCCTATTGGGAATTTATTACGTCACGGTCTTCTTACATTTTTTCGGTATACTGACCTTATTCAAGAAAGCTGAAATTAATGTGGGTCTCGCTCTCATTCCTTTTTACTATTGGTTTAAAAGGGAAATTACGAAGTAGAATATTTACAAACAATTCTTATTTACAAACAATTATTAATTAAATTCAAAAAAATGAAAAACAAAAAAGTTGTTGCAATTGCATTTGCCGTACTCGCTATTATCTTTCTGGTGATGGCAAGAAGTCTCTTCCAGACGAATGACGCTGGATATTTTCAAGTCAAACAAGCTGCTATCACTGGTGATATGTCAGTAAGATTTGATGCTGGTACTTACGGACAGTGGTTCGGAACTATCAGTGAATACAAAAACGTTGCCACTGTGGGTATTGGAACTCATAAAGGTGAAGGTAGTGCTGACATTGAAGCCGTTGATGTTATCTTTAATGATGGTTCTAAAGCACAGATTTCTGCACTTATCAGGGTTAAATTGCCGTCAACAGTTGAAGGTGCTATTGAACTCAAGCGTGAATACGCACAGGGTTACGAGCATTTTATCAGGTCAGGTATTGTCCCAATTGTTCAGAACGCCATTAAATTAGGTGCTAACTTACGTTCAGCACAGGATGCTTATACCACTCTGGCTCTCTTCCAACAGGCTGTTGAAGACCAGTTGAGAAATGGTATTTATGTAACGAAATCCGATAAAGTCGAGAAAACAACTGCTACTGGTGACATCGAAGAACAACGTGTAACTGTACTTGTATATGGTGAAGATGGACAGCCACTCAGAACTCCGAATCGTCTACAACAATTAGGTTGTGAGGTACTGGAATGTGTTATTGATGTCCCTGCATTTGACCCTAAAGTTAATGAAATGATTGCTGCTCGTAAAGACGAAGCAATGAAAACCGAACTTGCAAAGCAGTCTGCTATCCGTGCAAAACAGGATGCGTTAACTGCTGAAGAACAAGGTAAGGCAAACGTAGCTACCGCTAAATATAAGCAGGAAGTTGTTAAGGTTGAAGCCGTGACTATTGCTCAGAAAGAGTTTGAGGTTGCACAGTATAACGCTAAGAAGGAAGAAGAAAACAAGAAAGCCACAATCTACAAAGGTCAGGCTGAAGCCGAAGCAAACCGTTTAAAAGTTGCTGCTGGTCTTTCACCACAGGAACGTGCTGAATGGGATTATAAAATCAAAGTTGGTGTTGCTGCTGAACTTGCCAAAGTTAATGTACCTACAATTATGGTTGGTGGTGCTGATGCTAAAGGCGGTGTTAGTCCTATGGATGCTGTTGGTGTCAAGATGCTTCTTGATATTATGAATTCGCTGGAAAAACAGAAGTAGTCATGAAAGAACTCTGGAAAATCCTTATGGATAAACTAAGACTGGTTGACCCCATTGCTGCATTAATTGCAATTGGTGTCATGGGAATGTTCACCATCGGAATGATGACAAAAATTATCATAGAGTTTTTCTTCATGATAACCCAAATTATTGCGTTGGCTGTAGGACAACCAGTTGGATAAGAAATAAAAACCCGAAGAAATTCGGGTTTTTTTGTAACATTTTTTAATTATCTTCGTATAACAGTTGTGGATTAAAAATAACTTCACTATATTTGTTTCAAATAAATATAATTATGGAAAACGTAAACGTATATTCACCAGTAGATGACCAGAAAATCAGAACAGAGTTCTTGAACTCACCAATATGGGCGAAAGCCTATACCGAAGAAGAATATGAAAGCAATCCAAAACGCTATCCAATATGGTTTCGTTATACGTTTAAGTTTGAAGGTTTAAAACCCAAGCAAGTTACAAAAACTCAAAAAATTGCAAGGTAATGTTTCGAATTGGAAATTACATATATAATTGGTGTCCCACTGGAGAATACCTGCGCTGTGGAGAAGTACGCATGGGAATCGATGGTCTGTATATTCAATGGTATGTATAAATTATAAAATATTATGGGACTTGAAAGTCTTGATGTGCATAGAGTAAATATTGGTAATATTGATATTCCAAGATGGGCGCAGCAAATCCGAGAGATTAAAATCAGAGAACTGCAAGAACTCATTGAACGAGAAGAAAAAGAATATCATGGGATTCATGAAAGTTCTGCAATTGCAAGACATAATAAACGTGTTAGAATTTCCGAACTCAAAGACAAACTTAAAATAATTGGAGGTTAAAATGGGATTCAGAAAATCACATACGAGAACCATTAAGTCGAAAAAGTCAGCTTCTTCAAATGTAAGAACAGTGAAAGTCAAAGCGACACACACGAAGAAACCTAAACGTCCAAAAAAACGATAAATATGAAAAATTTTAAAATCTTAATTCTATTCGCACTTGTAGTGCTGTTATTTTCAAGTTGTGCACACACTATTGACGTGCAAACATGTATTGAAGGCACAAAAATATATGGATTCTGGAACGGACTCTGGCATGGAATGATTTCAGGACTCACCTTTATTGGTAGTCTTTTCAATGATGACATCAGTGTCTATGCAGTTAATAACAACGGTGGTTGGTACGACTTCGGATTTCTTTGGGGAGTTGCTGCTGCATTAGGTAGTTCAAGTACTGGTTATAGTAAAAGTAGAAGATAATGAATAACGAAATCAACATAGGCGATACTGTGCTCTATACCGATAGAGAAAGTGCTTACAATGGTAAGAGACACGTCACTGTTGATGTTGTTAAGTTTGGTGTATGGGATGGTGAGAAAGTCGTTCTTAATGATAAGGAACGCACTACTGTTCGAAATAAAGCATGGCTTACCGTCACCAGAGACTATAAATATCAGCCAACTGAATTCTTATTGGATGAACTTGTAGGATTTGGTGCTGATAACGCCTGTTCAAAAAAAGAAGAAGAACATACTCAGAAACAAATTGAAGAAATAAAAGAAATTATTTTAAATCGTTCTAAATAATTAAAACTCTTGCATATTAAATAAACTTAAATTATATTTGCAGTCCTAATGTTTAACTAAAAACTTTTTTATTATGAAGAAGAATTCTTTAACTCCGAATAAAGGTCTTAGCCTTTCACAAGCACAATCAATTTCTAATCTCTGTAACCAGAGTGCTATTGAAATTGGTGCACAACTCATGGTTGTGAATAACCTCAGTAAAACCGTAAGTGTTGACGGTGTGGATAAAACCATACTTACAGCCAAACCACTTCCTGAAAACGTGGTTGAGTTGCTTAAGAAGAAAGCAAGTCTCCATGCTTGTCAGGCATTTCTGATGGAGAACATCAAGGCAAAAGATGCTATGCTGAAAGCAGCACGTACCGCCAATGCAGATTTATCTGCTGTTGTATTTCCAGAACGACCACAATTTGTAGACCCAATTGTGGGTTCACTTGCACAGGTGGGTGAAGAATTTGGTTGGGAACAACTTACTGCTGCTGAACTCGCAGAGTATCAGGAAGCAGAAGCATTTGCTGCACATATTGGTCAGTTTATTCATAAAGACAGCATTCTCGCTGGTCTAAGGAATGAACTTCCAAACATCCCAGCCATTGAGTGGATGGTTATTAAGGATGGTGTGAAGTCACCTGTAACAATTACCACTCACCATACTGCCGAGCAATTGCTTGGTATCCACAACGAACTTGCTACTGCTCACCGTGAGTATGAGCAACGTGTGAATTATTTCAAAGCAAAGGTGAAAAACCTTACAACTGCCGAGAATGCTCGCATCGCCAAGCATAATGCTGACCTTCAAAACGCTGCTGCAAAGCAGAATAATGATTTGCAAGTAGCTTATGAAACTGCTACGAAGAAAGCAAACGAAGAAGCAAATGATATTCGTGTGGAGTTTGAAAAAACTCGTCAGGCGAAAATCGCTGAAATCGCAGCAATGCGTATTGAGGTTGCTCCACGTTTTCAGGCAGTCGTGGATGAATTTCTAACAAAACTTCCTGATAGTCAGGAATAAAAACTAAGGTAAGGGATAGATAGAGCACAAGCCGAGTCTGTCCCTTTTTGCGCTTAGTGATAGGTTCTTTAAAATATAGAAAAAGTTAGATAAACTTACAGACGTTGTTTTATCCTTCGGGGTAAAACGATTCCTTATGGTAAACCGCTTCTCTTGCAAACCCAATAGTCTTTTTGGCTTCCTATAAAGAAGACCAAGACGTGTTTAGAAGTTACTCTTTCGAGAGATAATTCGGGCACACCCCAAGACATGGATTTTGCCTTTGACCTTGTAGCAAGGGAAGGTCTTTGACCGTGACGTTGATTTTGACTTCGACTATATAAATCTATCACTAAGCGACTTATTTTTAAATAAAAACATCATGGAAACAACAGACCAAGAAATAAGATTACTTGAACTCGATATCGAAATCGAACTCAAACGTACTGAGATTTCAATGAAAGAGGAAGAAGACCCTACTGATTGTTGGGAAGACTTCTGTGAATACATGCAACCCGAATGGGATGCTTTGGCTGAACTCGACAGAGAGAAACGCATGCTCATGATACCTGAGTTCGATGAATTACCTACCAATGGTGATGTAATGAGTCTCAACGATTTTATTGAAGCCGTGAAAAATGGTTGGTTTATTGATTACGATGGTTTTGGTAATTATGTCAGGGATGGTAAGGAAACCAATATCATGGTATTCCCAAGCGATGTGGAGCACAAGTCATTACGTAAAGACTTTGATACAATAATTTGGTATAATAGATAGATATGAGTGACATTCAACACATGATGATGAATCACATGTTTTGGTTATTGTGGGATTGGGGTTATGCACTTGCTTTAGGGTTTGGTGCTGCTACTGGTAATATACTTTATATCAAACTTTTTTCTAAAGAAAAGGGTTGGAAAAAATCAATTGTTGTTGGTATACTTTGTATTGTTGTTACAATGGCACTAATCTTGTGTCTTGACTATATTCGTTTTGTTCATATCTGGAAAGACGTAGTTATAAATGGAAATGTAATATCATGAAACTAAAAATCGGTAAACTAACAACACTTGATGGACTACCAACTGGTTCATTATTCCTAAGTAAAGACAAAACCTGTCTGGCATTGAAATCAGAATATCGTACCGATAAAGGTGCTATCGAAGCATATATCGTTGGTAGTGGTGAGTTCTTCTGGGGTGGAACATCCGACCCAATGAAGCAGAGACAACTCGAAGTCTGGAAAGTCAATGTTAAAGATAATAAAGGTATGTTGGAATGAAATACACACGAGAAGAATATAACGAAAAACTTTTGGTGGAACTCGTATACAGTCAAGCCAAAGGAGAAATGACTGAAGACCTGAAATTATTATGTTTTTATTTGGCAGATGACATCAGCAAAAACAAAAAAAGATATCCTTTCATTGATGAAGATACAAGAGTTATGTGTGTTGCTTTTGCTTATGATGCCTGTGTTAGACACGTTATGAAATTCAATCGTGAAAGGTCTGATAATGCCTATTCTTATGTTTCAGTTATTATCCGAAGTTCTTTTGCTGGAACACTCAAAAAGCAATACGATAGAAGAAAAACTGTTTCTTTGTAACATTTTCATATATTTTTCGTATAAGTATGTATGAAAAACAAAAGAAAAGATGTTACACCTGTAAGAAAACTTGAATATCTTACGATGGCATTAAGAGAAAGAGAAATCAGACCCGACACCAAATGGAGAACCGATGCTATCGGTATAGCATGTCAATTCAGTAGCAATCCCAAACTTAAACGTGAAGATTTTGATGAAATTCTTGACATGAAACTCAAAAATTTTCTCTAATGAAAGCATGTGATATTTGTTTGGAAAAAGAGTGCAAAGCCAAAGGCGGTGTTGGGAGTTGTAATTGCAAAACCTGTAAGGTTTATAAGGAATGCAATAAGAAACTCCGAGCAACCATTCGTATCACGTTAAAATGCACACAATCTTGTAGTCATTGCTGTTACAGTTGTTCTCCAACCAAAGACACTCACATGAGTGTTGACACAGCTAAGAAAATCGCATCATTTTTAATTAAAAACGAAGTATATTCAGTCAATCTTATGGGTGGTGAAATATTCTGCAACCCTGATTGGCGTGAGATACTTGATGTAATTATTCCAACAGTTAATTATGTGAGAATTGTCAGCAACGGTGATTGGGCAGTTGAACAACCAGACTTTGCGGAATACGTGGCTAAGTTCCCCACAGCATATATTGCAGTATCTAAAGACCAATGGCATACCAATGCAAATATCAAGAAAGCCGAGAAACTTATAAAGAAAAACAAGATACCAACAAAAACATCTGACTTAAATGAAACCGAATTCAGTTTAGTTCCAATAGGGAGAGCAGAATATAGTGGGGGTTTATACTCCATGTTTGGTTGTTGGTGTCAGAATCCCGAACACCACTATTCATTCCTGATTGATGAAGAAGGTGAAATTTTCAAATGTGGTTTTGGAGTCTGGGATTATGCTAATGTTAGTGATTATATTAACGGTGGATTTGCTGCCAGATTTAAAGAATTTAATCAGGTGTTTTACGGAACATTCATACCAAATTGTAGTAGATGTATTATGTCTTATAAATTTAATAGGTAAATTTGTAACAAATTAAAATATTATTCGTATAATTGCATTATGGATGAAAAACAATTTAGAGAATTTATTGAGGAAACCATTCCACAACAACTTTTTCATGTTGAACCCACGGACATCGATGATGCCACTGGAGCACGACTTGATGAAGTTATTCTTGTTGGTTTAATCAACGTCAATATTTCTTGTTTAAAACATAAGCCATTACAGTGGTTTCTTGATACATTTTTAATTAAAAACGATATGGGACAAAACAATCTTACAGAAGAACAGGAGAGGGAGTTCGAAGAACTACTTCAAATAGAACTTGAACAACAATTATTGGCTGGTGAAATGATTGGAAGTGATGATTTCTTCCCTTCCAGCGAAGAAGAGTTGTTTATGCAGATTCAAGAAGACGAAAGAGAAGAATGGGATAAAAAATGAATACGTTATTAGATAGGGACACATTTCGTGAGTCGGTCTTCGAAAGAGACGGACATAAATGCGTTATATGCCAAGACCCTGTAAAGGATGCCCACCATATCATCGAAAGACGGCTATTTAAGAACGGTGGATACTTTATGGCTAATGGTGCGTCTCTATGTGAGAAACATCATCTACAGGCAGAAATGACAGTTCTAAGCTGTGATACTATACGTGCAGCAGCAGGTATTACAATTGTTGTATTACCAGAGCATTTCTATGAAGACGTAGAGTATGACAAGTGGGGAAATGAAATCCTGAGAAACGGTACAAGAATTAAAGGTGAACTCTTTGAAGACGAGAGTGTTCAGAAGATATTGAAAGCTGGAAATGTTCTTGGTGAATTCACTAACAGAGTGAAGTACGCACGGACTTATCATCTGCCTTGGTCACCGGGGATGAACCGTGATGACCGTATGATGACAGATGCAGGTATATTCGAAGGTCAGCGTGTGATGATTATGGAAAAAATGGATGGTGAAAACACCACCATGATGAAAGATATTATACATGCACGTTCACTTGATACCGACAGTCACCCATCGAGAAATTGGGTTAAGAACCTCTGGGCACAGATTGGGTATCAACTTCCTGATGATTGGAGATTATGTGGAGAGAACCTGTTTGCAAAACACGCAATTCATTATACCAGAGCAAATGGTAATGCATTGCAGTCGTTTTTCCTTGCATTCAGTATGTGGAATGACAGGAACATTTGTTTGGATTGGGACGAAACCCTTGAGTGGTTTGAGTTGCTGGGATTGGTAACACCAACAATTTTTTATGACGGCATTTATGATTACGATTATATTCAAGACCTTAATAAAAAAATGGAAACCAATCCCAATACCATTGAAGGTTATGTGATTAGGCTTACCAGAGAATATCATTACAGCGAATTCCGTGATGTTTGTGGAAAATATGTACGGAAAAATCACGTACAGAATAATCACGGACACTGGAGTACACAAAAAATAATTAAAAACGAATTAATATGAAAAAAATTGGATTACTATTTTTAATTTTCGGACTGCTTTTAAGTTCTTGTGATGACAGCATTAGTAAACAAGAGAAACGAGCAGCACGGCTGAAAGCTAAACAACAGAAGGAACTGGTTGAAGATAACGGACTCATTGCATCAGAAGAACCTGTTGAAATAACAGAGGAAAGAGTTGTGCACGTAACATACACAACAGTTTCAACGGATTCCAGTTATTGGTATGTGGTAATGAAAGACGATGTAACGAATTGGCATGGCACTGTTAGTCTCGCTACACCGTATTTCGATTTCAAAGAAGCAAAAAACCAGTTCGATGGTGCAAAAGGTAAATGTTATTTTAAATTTATTCTTCAGATAAATAAAGAGAGTTTGAGTAGTTGGAACACATATAACAATTAATTTGTAACATTTTCCAATAATTTTCGTATAACAAGAAAAAGAAATTATGAATAATTATATCTGTACAGGAAAAGGGTTTGTGAAATCTGCTGGCTACAGTCAGGAAAAACAAGAATTCGTTATCGAATACAGTGATAATGTTAGGAATGCCCAGCCTTTCAATACGAAAGCAGCATTGAAATTCATGGAAAATCATGAAATTGAAGGTTTTGTCTGGAAACCATATGCAGAAGAACCAATTCGTAACATGTACCAAGTCAAAAAAAGGTATAGTTATGATTTCGAAGAAAATCATGACAGAGTACAGGAATGGATGCCAGTCAAAGCAATGATGGCAAACGAAAGCGATATCGCATTTCTTACCACAAAGAAACTCGTACAAGAAAATATGATGACATTCGATGAAGCCAAAGCCGAAGCATTAAGACTTAACATGGAAATGATGAAAGAACTTAATGATAAAGTTCGGGACTTGGCTCATGCAGTTGAACCTCAAAAATAAGAATATGACAAACAGGGTTAAAGGATTTACAGTCACCTTAGAGCGTGACACCAGAGAAGATGATTTTCAGCAGATACTGGATGCTGTTGAAATGATTCGTGGCGTAGCACATGTTGAACCAGTATTGGTCACATCAGAAGACCATATGGTTCGCACGAGATTAAAAATGGATATCACAAGAAATATCCTTAAACTAATTGATGAAACCGAATGACAACAGAACAAGAAAGTAATAACAAAGCAGCCTTTATAAGAAGGGCAAGCCTGTGCGAATTCAATAAACTTTGGGTGTGTACACATTCTGAGAATAATGGAAATAAATGCACGGAGATTTGTAAAAACTATAACAATCCCAAAGAAAATGCTTTTCGAAGTAATCCCTAACGAACAGACTCCGAGAGTCGATGATATTGAAGACATTGAGTTGTTCTATATTCAGAATATCGATAAACTCGTGGCGTTTAAAGCATATGCTGAAACCCTGACGAACGCAGCAGGACTTGCAGCCAATCAATGTAGTGTTGATGGTGAAAGGTTTATGCTCAGAGTGTTTGCATTAAAAGACTTACAAAGAAAAACTTGGCGATTGATTATAAATCCTGTTATCACCCAATACGTTGGTATTAAAGATATCCGAGCCGAGGGTTGCCTGACTTGGAAAGGGAGAGTGATTATTGCGGAACGCAGTCGTGGTGTTAGGGTGAATTATTATGATGAAGAGGGTCATCCTATGAGTATATTTGCTGAAGGTTTTGAGGCACAGGTCTGGCAACATGAAATCAATCACCTTAATGGTGTGCCTGAACAAATTGAGTACTATGGTTATGCAATACCAAAACCAATTGAAGTTGGTAGGAATGAGAAATGTCCCTGTGGTTCAGGGTTGAAATATAAACACTGTTGTTTACTATTAATATAAAACATTATGATAAAGCAATGGGGCACATGGGATGGTAGAGTCATCGAGTTCGAAAGACTTACTTGGCAACACCTGAGTAACATTCATTACTACATGAATATCACAATGCGTAAGTATTATTCAAATGCTGATAGGGAGATAATAAGGAAAGCATTATATAAAACATATGGTGGGGTTCTACCATATCATCCCGACCATAGTTTCGATTTTGAAAAAATTCGTCTCGTAGACCTTGGATATCTCAAAAATAATGGCGATATTGTGGTCGATGGACATAAGATTGGTTGGTATGAAGAACCACTGGTAAAACGAAATTAATTATGACTTGGGAAGAAGATAAGAAATTACTGGAAGATAATGGCTGGGAAGTTGAATGTGAATCACCATTTGAAATCCGAACCAAAGATGGTAGCTTCGCCAGTGGTGAAGCTGCATATATTGTTTTAGATAATTTAAAATCTGAGACGATTCAACGTTTTAATGAACAAGATATGCATGATTGTTTCAATGCAGGTGTGAATCGAGGCGTGACAATTGCATGCATAATTACTCATAGAGACATAGGTGAAGAATTTCCAACCTATCAAGAATATATGAAAAAATTTAAAGAAGAATAAGAATGACAGAAAAGAAACAAATTTACATCATCGGAAGTCTGAGAAATGAATATATTCCTCATATTGCAAAAGAATTAAGGAAGTTAGGATTTAAAGTGTTTGACGACTGGTTTTCGCCCGGTCCAGAAGCCGATGAATTCTGGCGTAAGTACGAGAAAGTCAGGGGTTCAACTTATAAAGAGGCACTCAGAAATGCAGCAGGTAAACACGTATTTGAATTCGATAAAGAACATATTGATGAATCACAGATTGGTGTGCTTATTATGCCAGCAGGGAAAAGTGGTCACTTGGAACTTGGTTACATGATTGGTCAAGGAAAACCTTGTTTCATATTCTTCGAAGAAGAACCCGAACGCTGGGATGTAATGCACCAATTCGCATTTGTGAATGGTGGAAGCATTTGTGTTACGATGGATGAACTTAAAGCGGAATTAAAAAAGTTGTTGTGATTTGTAACATTTTTTATTAGTTATCGTATAATAAGTATGTTTAACTAAAAAATGAAATTATGAAAGGTTTATTTAGATTCGCATTAACATTATTAATTGGAGCAATTTTGGGATATATATTCCACAATCCAATTGACACAAAACTGAAAGCAAAATTCGGTGCTGACAAGGTTGAAACCGTTAGAGCAAAAGCCGAAGAAAAACTAACTGAGGTTGGTGAAAAAGGTGCTGTTGTTGGTAAAGCAGCATTTGAAGCAGGTAAAGAAGCACTTGATTCCACAAGTAAGGAATAATGAACTACGAAGCAAACATCGGTAGGCGGGTTAATAAATCCCGAAGTGACAAACCATTTAAATCGGGTTTGAAAATCAATACTGTAAAAGGTGTTATCAATCACCCTATCCTCAACATTCCTGCCTACGTTTTTGATGAAGACGACAGTTATGTTGAGTGCAGAAGGTGTACTCTTGTCGATACTCATGAAGTCGTTGACCTTGTGTATCATGATGAAGAAGGAAATATAGCATTTCAAGGCACATTTGAAGAATGTCAGAACTGGAAATCTGAACAGGGTCTTGGTTATCAAGTCCGACCAATAATATGGAATCATGAAAATTAAACCAAAAAATTGGGAGTCGTTAAGAACTGAC
>Ga0307377_10005497_pt1 | contig 13562 bp, 7 predicted proteins | sample TR3MG_FD_202535 | JGI IMG/M metagenome (GOLD analysis project Ga0307377, IMG submission 202535) | Soil microbial communities from Risofladan, Vaasa, Finland - TR-3 | ecosystem: Environmental > Terrestrial > Soil > Coastal area > Acid sulfate soil | place: Finland: Risofladan, Vaasa | collected... | reverse complement strand
GCCCGGCCGGTTCACCTGGCAGTGATCGATGGCATCTACACCATGACTGGCGGCGAGTTGCCGGACCAGCAAAGCAATTGGATTCACAAGCCGGTGCATCCGGGACTTTTAATAGCGGGCATGAACTGCGTCTCAACCGACGCAGTGGCAATGGCGACCATGGGCTTTGATCCCATGGCGGACCGCGGGAGCGCACCGTTTGAGAAATGCGACAACACCCTGCGGCTGGCCGAGCATGCGGGTGTAGGCACACGCGACCTTAGCCGCATCGAGGTCGTGGGTACGCCCATTGCAAGGGCGCAGTACCGCTTCCCAACACTGACACAGTTGACGACGTAGAATGGTGTGCGACTGAGGTCAGGAGGGTAAACGGTTGGCAATCGAACGTCGTGAATTTATGAAGAGTCTGGCAGGGGCGGGCGCAATTGCGCTCGCCCCTCGCGTTGTTAGAGCAGAACAACAGGCGGACCGTGCCACGCGGGGAATGCCTGCGCCGCGCATCAAAGACATCGAAGTAATTGAGTGCGAGCCAGAGGGCGTGCGCCTGACCGTAGTCAAGATACTGACCGACCAGGACGGCCTCTACGGGTATGGATGCGCCACCTTCACGCAGCGCGCGGATCTGGTAAAGCCTGCGGTGGAGAAGTATCTCAAACCGTTCCTGCTCGGTAAATCAACGGACCGTATTGAAGACATCTGGCAGTCCTGTTACGACAGCTCGTACTGGAAGAACGGACCGGTGCTGAACAACGCAATCAGTGGCATCGACCAGGCGCTCTGGGACATCAAGGGACGCCAGGCAGGCATGCCGGTGTATCAGCTCGCAGGAGGCAAGTGCCGTGAGGCAGCCGACACCTATGCACATGCGAGCGGGGCCGAGTTCGCCGATGTGGTCGAAAGTGCGCGGCGTTACATGGCGCAGGGCTTTCGCAATATACGCGTGCAGGTAGGGCTACCCGGCATGGCGGGCTATGGCTCACAGCACATGGAAGCAGGTAGGCCCCAGGCGCTCCACGACAAGCCATTGTTTGATCGCGAAGTGCAGTTGCGGCGCGGACTTAAGCTGCTGGAGATTTGCCGCCACGAACTCGGCGATGAAGTAGAGTTGCTGCACGACATGCACGAACGGCTGACACCGAACGAGGCAGTGCAGTTCTGCAAAGAGGCCGAGCAATACAGGATGTTCTTTCTCGAGGACCCGCTTTCACCGGAAGACCTCGGCTATTTCCGGCAGATACGTGAGAACTGCGCGACGCCGATTGCGATGGGCGAACTCTTCAACAGCCCGCATGAGTGGCAGCCTCTGATTACGGACCAACTTATCGATTACATTCGCGTGCATGTGTCCCAGGCAGGCGGCTTCAGTCCAGCGCGAAAGATTGCCATTCTCGCCGAGCAGTTCGGCGTGAGAACAGCATGGCATGGTCCGGGCGATGTTTCTCCTGTTGGTCACATGGCAAACGTAACTCTCGATCTGGTCAGTTACAACTTCGGCATACAGGAGTATTCGCCGTTCAACGAGCGTACGCAAGCGATCTTCAAGGGCTGTCCAGAGTGGCGCGATGGCTATCTGTGGGTGAGCGAAAAACCTGGATGGGGAATTGAGATTGACGAGAAAGAAGCCGCAAAGGCGCCGTTCATCCCCAGCCCACTCAACGGAGGCTGGGGCGAGATACGCCTGCGGGATGGCACGGTGATCAAGCAGTAGTTCCCCTGTTCAACTGAACAGCGCATCGTCCCACGATTGCGCTTCGTCCCACATCGGCGTTGGCTCAAAGTAGCCGGTGCCAGGCTTCAGGTGCCGCTTGAGTTCATCGTCGTTTAGCGCGACGCCCAGGCCGGGCGTATCGGGAACTTTGATGTAGCCCTTGTTGATGATCGGCTTTTCAATCCCGGTAACGAGGTCCTGCCAGAACGGCACGTCGAGAGAGTGATTCTCAAGCGCGAGAAAGTTGCGCGTTGCCGCGGCGCAATGCACGTTGGCCATGCAACTGACGGGCGTTCCGGCAAAGTGCATGGCCATAGGTACCCCGTAGCGATAGGCCATGTCGCCGATGCGATGCGTTTGCAGAATTCCGCCTGAGGTTGCAAGGTCCGGTTGAATCTTGTCAACCGCGTGCTCCCTGCACAGCGTCTCGAAGTCTTCAATCTTGTAAATATCTTCACCAGTCAGCGTGGGCGTGGGGCTCTCCTGCGTAATCTGCTTCAATAAGTCGGTGTAGTACCAGGGAATCACGTCTTCCATCCATTCCAGGTTGAACTCTTCGTACGCCTTGCCCAGGCGAATGACGGACTTTACGCCAATGTGGCCGAGGTGATCCATGGAGAGCGGCATGTCATAGCCAATGTTGTCGCGTACTGCACTTACGTATTCGCAAAGCCGGTCGATCCCTTTGTCGGTCACCTCGGTCGCAATGAAGGGATTGGGCTGATTGCGCAGTTCCCACTTGCTCATGCCGGAGGGCTGCATTACTGTGCCGGGAATACCGTCCAGCACGTTGATGCCGAGGTCCAATTTCATCCACGTCAGTCCCATTGCCTTGCGCTCTTTGGCGCGGCGGCCATATTCAGCGGGGTCCATCGACTCGGCTGTGTCGGCGTAGATGCGAATCTCATCGCGCCATTTTCCGCCGAGCATCTGGTAGACAGGGATGTTGTAGACCTTGCCCGCAATATCCCACAAGGCCATCTCCACGGCGCATACGCCGCCCGCCTGTCGAGCGTTGCCGCCAAACTGTGCGATCTTCTGAAAAAGATAATCGATACGCAGCGGGTTCTCGCCGAGCAAACGGCTCTTCAGCACCATCGCGTACTGCGGTCCGGCTAAGTCGCGCACTTCACCCAAGCCATAGACGCCCTGATTCGTATCGATGCGAATCAGAACGCAAGGGCTTGGTCCCGGCTTGACGATGACCGCATAGCGCATGTCGGTGATTTTCAGGCTCGAAGGGCTCGATGCGGCGTTCACATTCGTGATTGCAGGCTCGGCATGAATAGCCTTGCTGACAGCCCCGCCCGCGAGTAGAGCGAGAGAGGATTTGAGGATGTTGCGACGGTTCAAAGAGAGGCTCCTTGCGCTGAAAATCCTGGTCGATTCCTTTTCGAGCGGTGAACTGCGAAATCCATCATACTCCTGGCTTTGCGGAGTTTGCCCATGTGTCCTGGTTACTGATGTGGACACACGCAGCGGCTTTGTGGAAAAATGCGATGCCATGGCCGGTAGCGGCTCGGAAGCGCTGCACGTTGGCCTGTGTGTGCGGATGTTCCTCACGCAATCAAATCCATTTGGGGTGTACTCATGCCATCTTTATTCTCACGCCGCAAACTCATCGGTCATCTCCTCCAGGGCATTGGGACGGCAGCTTTGTCGCCAGCGCTTGCTCCGATTGCGGGATTTGCGCAGCAGCAGAAAAAGCCTTGGTGGCTCGGCGAAGGCATGCCGCAGGAGAGCGCCCACACGCCTAAGATAGCCACCGCCATCGATCTGAGCGGCGGGGTTACGGACGAAGCCATGCGCAGCGTGGTGCAACTTGGTGTGCGCCACGTGCTAGCCGGCGGGCCGCCGATTCCATGGACCGTCGAGCAGCTTCAGCCGATCGTCGATAGGCTCAAAGCCGGCGGCGTCACGCTCGGCAATCTGATGTTTGCCGGCTTCCCGAATACGCTTTATGGCAGGCCAGGGCGCAATGAAGAAATCGAGAAAGTGTGCGCGTCAATTGAAGCGGCCGGCAAGGTCGGACTGCCAGTGATGGAGTACAACTTCTATGCGCATCGCGCGATGGAGGGCTATTTTGAACAGACCGGCCGGGGCGGCGCAGGGCTCACCGGCGTGGACGATGAACGGATGAAGGGCCTGCCGCCGTTGCTGGCTGAGGGCACGCATACGCTGGAGGAAATGTGGGTTAACATCACGTATTTTCTAAAGGCCGTGATTCCTGTTGCAGAGAAGGCGAATGTGCGGCTGGCGCTGCATCCCAACGACCCGCCCTTCCCGCTGAGCCGCGGATCGCAGCAGATCATGGGCACGGTTGCCGGTTGGAAGCACCTGATTGAAATCGTGGACAGTCCGGCGAATGGGATTACCTTTGACTGCGGGGTGACGCGCGAGATGGGCGAGGATCCGGTGGCCGTGTGTCAGTACTTTGGCAGTCGCGACCGCATCAACCACGTGCACTATCGCAATCCTCACGTAATGAAGGCCTATCTGCAATACGACGAAGGCTTCATCGATGAGGGCGACGTGAACATGTTTGCCGTGATGCGCGAGCTGCTAAAGGTCAACTACACGCGCGAGATTTATCCCGAGCATCCGCGGGCGCTCGATTACGATCGCGTACGCGGGCCGATACACGGCTATCCGGGCGGCGGCGGATATACCGGCGACGTGTACGACATTGCCTACGCGAAGGCCATGCTGCAGGCGGCGCTGCTCGTCGAGCGATCGCAGTGAATCAGCAGACGCCGCTGCGCAATAATCCGCTGCATCGCATTGCAGAGGGTCTTCAGAAGTGCATTATCGCTCGTGTTTTTTTGCCTGCGCCAGCAGAGTGTCGAACTGGCTGCGTGACATCTCCAGCTTTTCAGGATGGGCATCAATCCACTTGGCAAAGGCATCGTATTTTGCTGGTGTCCATCCACCTTCAAATTGCCCGCCGTTTTTTCCCTGCTGATTGAGTTCAAAATTGAATGCATCGGTGAGCGCGGTGAACTCAGCGGAGCTGATGGCATCCTCCGCCAGAATTGCGGGGATGAACAGCACCCCTTCCCGTTTGGCCAGCACCAGATCGCCCGGCAGAACGACGGCCCGCCCGATGCGCAGCGGTGCATTGATTGCAGTCAACTCCATGTCCGCCCAGGCGGAGGGATCATAACCTCGATAGAAGCCGTTGAAGTTGGGAATCTCGCGGTTCTCTTCCTGGTCGCGAATGCCGGCATTGAATACAAAGCCGGTGTGCGTGTGCGCAGCCACTGCATTGCCTAGATTCGAGCCAATCAATGTGCCTTCAATAATCTTGCCGAAGCCGTCCGCGACATAGACGTCGCCATTCTGCAGTTCGTTGATGGGCCAGCTATTGTTGTCACCAACGCGCCCTTCCGCCTTGCCTTCAGCGCGGATCGCCCTTGCCATATCCGGACGCGTGGGCATGTACTGTGCCGTCAGCGCGCGCCCGGCAAACGGCTTGTCGATGTGCAGCGCCTGCCAGCCGGTCTCGAATTGATTCCGGTATCCGTGGGCGCGCAGATACTCCCAAACGTCTTCAATGGTCATGTTCACGGCTCGCTTCAAGAGCGAGTCTGGCAGCTTCGGTCGTCCATCGGGGAAGCGTTCTCCCTTCCACTCCGATGTATAAAAGAGCACTTGATCGCGGGTCATCTTCACCTGGCCGAATGCAGGCGCGGCCCCGAGCAGAGAGCAGAAGGCCAGAACCAATCCAATTGTTCTTTTCATGCAGATCTCCTTCTCAATTCGTTCTTCCCCGAATGCTCGGCCTCCTATCCGGGGGGACGAGCAGCAACACTGAACCCCGCCAACCCGAACGCTCGTTGCAATCCAGGCAAACCATCAACACCACGGTGGATCGTACGAACGGGCTTCTATCCGAGAGCATAGCAATTGTAGAGCTTCCAACGGTGCTCAAACGCGGACGGAGTCGAGCGGCCTAGGGAACCACTGCACCTGATTTGTCGGGCTTCGGCAATCAGAGTTCCTCTTTTAACCATCTTCATACGGTTTCGGGAACATTACGGAAATCGTGGGCAGATGCCGCGGGATTTTGATCGTCCTTTCGCCTCTTTCAAAATGCAACTTGAATGGACATAGCATCCCACTTTCCTACTGGAGGGCTTCAGCGCAGCGGCGGAGGCTTTATGGCATAGATTCCTGGATACGCCGATTCCGTCGCTGGTCTGCGGGCCGAGACCATGCGGCATGAGCACTAATGTGGGCCAGGATGCGTTCGGTAAGCAACAATCCTTGCATCGATCGGCGTGCCGTTCAGATTGGACGTTTTCAAGATGACTTCAAAATAAGGAAGGGTGGCGACGTGGAGCATCTTCTGAAAGCGCGACAGCTGGTCTTCCGATGTCAGGAAGTTTCCTCCACCTTCCGTGGCGGCTGAATCGGTACCGGCAATGATGAGAACTTTGCCTGGTTGCCGCGGGTTGGGCAGATAAGCGACTACGCAGTAACCGCCAGTCGATGGCGCGGGAGAAGAGTAATACGTCTCCTGCTCGCCGGGGGCCGGCGCCTTATTGCGGATGAAGTCCACCGACCGGGCAAGATCGTAACTCGCAGAGAAGTTCATGCTGTCGGCGAAGAGATCGACCCATGGGTTCGACTTCCTGGCGCCAATCAGGATGATGTTGTCCTGGTTGACCAGCGCAGGCGAGTAGTCCCTGGCCGAATAAATGCGCAGGGTCTTGCCTGAGGGATCAAGCGCGAGGATGTGCTGCGCAGCGCCAAAGTCCCCGAGGCTGCCGTTGTTTCTCTGCATGATCATGCTGAGGTCGGCGCGCCTGTCCGCACTCAGATTCGGAGACTGAATCCTGGCAATGTAGTCGCGCTTCAGGTAATCGCTCAAGGGTATCGAGGTTTTGGTAATGTCCTCGATCAGAGCGAACGACGTGTCGGCAAGGACGATGTCGGTATTCGGGCGTCCGCCCAGAATTTCCGACCAGAATGAGCCAACCGCCGGGGTGCTTTGCCATGCATTGGTGATGAGCGATCTGCGCAGGGCATGGTTCTGAGTCCATAAAACCCAGCAGGCAGCGGCGAGAACCACTATTAGAATTCCGGAGAACACCAACAGCCGGCGCTCGACCCCGGCCGGGGATGGCGGCTTCGCCGGTGCCTCCTTTTCCAGGGGTGCGCTGGAGGCGTCTACGATAGTTGCCGGTTGGATTCCAGGTTCTGCGACGCGCTTGCGGAATACGGGCTTGTAGCTTCCGCGGGGAACTTCCATGACCAGAGTTTCATCGGCGCCGTCCGATTCAAAGTAGTCTTCAATGCGCTTGCGAAGTTCCGAGGCGTTTACGCGAACGATGTTGTCCAGGCTGGTGTCGTAATTGGCCGGCCGGCCAAAGACATTGGCACCAATTTCCTGCTCGTGAATCTGGTCCAAACCATCTTTGATGGAACGCCGGCCAACGTAGAGCAGGAATTCGCGAAGCCGGGCGGCGCGCTTTAGTTGTGGGCTGGCCACAACTCGCTCAAGAAGAGCCCAGCACGCATCAGAATGTGAGAGCTCCGTTTGTGCCAAAACAGACTCTGATACAGGCTTGTTCATTTCGCCCCGCGCTGATGGGAATCTATCATGGGTAATGATTTGGGGGCAAGTATGGCGCGAGACTGCTCCTTAATTAGCTTTCTTACTGTAAAGAGTTTCGATCCGTTACAGATAAATAACTTGCAGACGATGGGTGCAAAGCTAGAAACTCAAGCACTTCTATGCGAACGTCTATTCTTCTGACTCTTATGGGCATTTTCCTCGCCCCGATTCCAGCGATGGCCCAGACCCAGGCGGTGGATTGGGTAAATGAATATATTGGAACCGCGAGCCAGGGGCAGACCTTCCCTTCGACCGGCCCTCCATTTGCCATGACGCAGTGGACCCCACAGACCCGCGATGGGAATGTAAAGTGCGTCGCACCGTATTACATTGCCGATACGCGCATCCAGGGGTTTCGCGGCAGCCACTTTTTGAGCGGCTCCTGCACGCAGGATTACGGCAGCCTGACAGTTATGCCGGAAAGTGGCGCACTGAAATTGGCGGCCACTGAACGCTCTTCTGCTTTCAACCGGAGCGCTGAGAGCGCGGCGCCGTACAGGTATGCGGTGACATTAAGCGACTATGGAATCGCCGCCGAAATAACTGGATCTCCGCGCGCCGGCATCATGCGCTTCCGCTTCGCCCGGGCGGGCCAGTCGTGGATTCTGGTCGAGTGCAATTCTGCTCGCGGCGATGGGGCAGTCAAGATTGACCCGCAACGCAATGAAATCACAGTTGTTAACCCGGTGCGAAGGCTGTATGCCGGGAACGGAAAGCTGGCGGGGTTCAACGGCTATTTTGTGGTGCAATTCGACCGGAAGTTTCATGTTGGCGGGACGTGGTCGGGAGCGTTGAATCAGCCTGGCGCGGTGAATCAGGTGGGCACTAATGGCCCTCCCGGCGCCTATGTTTCTTTCGACCTGAAGCCGGGCGACACGGTCGAGGCTAGGATTGGAAGCTCTTTCACGAGCGTTGAGGAGGCGCGGCGCAATTTGGAAGCCGAGATCCCTGGGTGGGACTTCAAGCAGGTTGTTGAGCGAGCCAAAGCGCAATGGAATCATGCTCTTAATAAGGTCCAGATTCAGGCACCCGCACGGCAGAAGCGCATCTTTTACACGGCCCTGTACCACTCCATGCAATTGCCCAGGGTCTGCAGCGACGTGGATGGATCGTATCCAGGATTTGCCGGCGAAGGACGCGTTGAAACCGCCAAAGGCTTCACTTATTACTGCGATTACTCGGTATGGGACACCTTCCGGGCGCTGCATCCGCTGCTGACCATTCTCGATCCAGACAGGGAGCGAGACATGGTGAAGTCGCTGATTGCAAAAGGCCAGGAAGGCGGATTTCTGCCAATTTATCCGGCATGGAACAGCTATACCTCCGAGATGGTGGGCGACCATGCGGTCACGATCATCGCCGATGCCTATTTCAAGGGGATCCGCGGATTTGACCTGGAGGCAGCTTACCAACTGATGAAGCAGAATGCCATGAGACTGCCAGCCACCGAGGCGCAATATGCGGACGGCCTCGGGCGGCGCGGGCTGACTTCATATCTGAAATACGGTTATATTCCGCTGGAAGACCCGGTTCGCGTGGGTTCGCCCGTGCATCCGGGAGAGCAGGTCTCACGGACACTGGAGTACGCCTATGACGACTCGGTTGTGGGCAAAGTTGCCGCGGCTCTTGGGCATAGCGCGGACGCGGAGATGTTTGAGAAGCGGGCGCAGAACTACCGGAATGTAATCGACCCAGAGACCGGCTTCGCCCGTGGACGCCACGCCGACGGCTCCTGGGACTCGCCTTTCGATCCGGCGAAGCGCTACAGATACATCACAGAAGGCCTGCCGTTTCAGTACACCTTTTTTGTGCCGCAGGATTTGCCCGGCCTGATCGATCTGGTGGGTGGACGTAAGGCCTTTATTGCCAAGCTGGATGCTCTGTTTGCCGGTGGCTACTACGACCACGGCAATGAGCCCAGCCACCACATTGCCTATCTCTATGACAATGCAGGCGCTGCGTGGAAGACGCAGCAGCACGTCCGCGAGATTCTGGATACGCAATATGCCGACACCCCTGCAGGCCTGGCCGGGAACGATGACGCAGGGCAGATGTCTGCCTGGTACGCAATTAGCGCTCTGGGGTTTTATCCGGTTACGCCAGGAACGCCGGTCTATCAAATTGGCACGCCGCTCTTTGACGATGCCGTGATTCACCTCGACGGCGGCAAGCAGTTCCATATTCGGGCCCAGGGCGCCTCGGTGGGCAAGCAATATATTCGCTCCGTTACGCTGAACGGGGTTGCGTTGCACCGGTACTGGATCAAGCACTCGGAGATCGTTGGCGGGGGCGAATTAGTGTTCCAAATGTCGCATGAGCCGAGCCCCGGCTGGCCGGCGGAATAGTTCGCTGTAAGAGACAATCTGCGATTTACCGCCATTACAGTAAATTGACTTGTTACTTGTCCTGCACTACAAGCACCCTTCATACGGATTATTCAATTGTGGCGGCTGGCGTTCCTATTCGGAGCTTTTCACGTGCCGAGGGTACAGCAGATACCGAGGTCAACAGCCCCACGCAAACAACAACAATGGAACAAGGAGAACAAATGAACACTGTTTTGGAGACGCCAGGAATTCCTCGGAAACGGGGAATCGTTCAGACTATGCGCAAAATTGGGTGTACCGCCCTTTTCGCCAGTCTTGCGCTTTTACTCGCATTGACCGTGCCGCAAGAGTTGTCCGCGCAGGGCATTACCGGGTCGATTACGGGCACGGTTACCGATCCGAGCGGGGCCGTAATTCCGGGCGCCACGGTGACAGTGCGGCAGATTGAGACGAACGCGGTAAAGACCGCCAGCACGACCAGTTCCGGCACGTATACGGTTTTGCAGTTGCAGCCGGGCAATTACTCCGTAAAGGTGGAGAAGGCAGGATTTAAGGCGACCACGCAGAGTGGGATTACGCTGGCGATCGACCAGGTTGCGGTGATCAATGCGCAACTCACGGTTGGATCGCAGCAGGAAGTGGTGGAGGTGACCAGCACCGGGCCGGTGATTCAAACCGAGGATTCATCGATCGGCCAGGTAATTGATAGCCAAGCAATCCAGAATACTCCGCTCAACGGGCGCCTGAGCGTTATGGGCCTGATCGCTCTTGCTCCGGGTATGCAGGGCGTGGGCGCACAGGACCAGATGGCAGTACGCGGTCTGACCGTCGCTGCCGGAACCGGCGGCCGCAACTCCTACGGCGGCCTGGGCATCACATTTGACGGCGTCATCAACAAGGAAGTGACCCTCCAGCGCGGCGAGCCTGAGATTCCCTCCCTCGACGCTCTTTCGCAGTTCAAGGTGCTAACCACGGGCGCTCCGGCAGAGTTCAACGAGCCGACGCAGATCATCGTCGTCAGTTCCAGCGGCACCAACGCTTTCCATGGTGAGTTGTTTGAGTTCAACCGCTCCAAGGGCACCGCAGCCAAGTCGTACTTCAACGGCAGCACGGCGCGTCCGCCCTATGAGCGCAACGAGTACGGTGGCAACCTCGCGGGTCCGGTCTGGATTCCGAAGGTTTACAACGGCAAAGACCGCTCCTTCTTCTTCTTTGCGTATGAAGGTTTCCATCTGACGCAGTCTTCGGCCAAGTCAACCCAGCAGCCCACGGCGCTGGAGCGCACCGGTGTGTTTACAGAGGTCAGCACGACGATCAAGGATCCGACGACGGGCCTGGCTTTTGCTAATAACACGATTCCAACCAATCGTCTGAACTCGGTTTCACTGGCCTTGATGAACAAATTGATGCCGACACCAACAACCTCTGGAATCGGCACCAACACATTTGAGAACGTGCCCTATACCAGCAACGTGGAACGCATTTCGCTGCGTCTGGATCACCGCATCAACGACAACAACAGCATTCGGTTTACCTGGCTGCGCGCGTTCTACGGCCCCAACCCGACCGTGGGAAGCGACAGCCTGCAGGGTGGCAACTCAGGCGATGGCGAGCACAACTCGCAGTTCATCCTGGGCTATACGCACACCTTCTCGCCCACGCTGGTTCTGGACATGAACGGCGACTTCTTCCATTTGCCCATTTACCGCACTCCACAGAACGTGGGTACGAACTGGGAGTCAATCATTCCTGGCCTGAGCACTCAGTTGATTGAGGGTGCGCCGCAAATCACGATCACGGGCGGTATCCAATCGATCGGCGAATCGGGCTCGAAGGACCTCGAACAGGTTGGTCAGCTTAACGCTTCGCTGACCAAGGTGCTGTCGCGCCACACGCTCAAATTCGGCGGATCGTACCTTTACGACAATCACTGGAACATGGCTGCGCAGAGCCCGCAGCGCGGCCTGTATGCCTTCACCAATCAATACACTGGCTTTGCTCTGGCGGATTTTATGCTTGGTCTGCCGACTACAACGGGACAGGCGACGCCGGCATTCCAGCCAACGCGCAATATTTCCAGCCAGTGGGCGGGCTACCTCCAGGATGACTGGAAGCCGATTCCCAAGCTGACCATCAACGCGGGCATCCGCTACGATCTGCAGTGGTTTTCTCCCGGCCCCTACAACAAGAACGCTCTGTGGGTGCCATCGCTCAACAAGGTGGTAGTTTTCGGCAGCTCGTATCCGTCAGGCGTGATCGGCCAGTATCAGACGCTGCTGGCGAACAACAATCTGCTTGCTCTTTCCTCTTCGGCTGGGATTTCAAGCAATCCTTTCGCATTTCTGGGACGTCCGGCCAAGAACTTCGCGCCCCGCCTTGGCTTCGCGTATCAGTTGATAAGGAACACCGTGGTGCGCGGCGCCTTCGGAGTCTACTTCAATCTGCTGCCGGGCTCGTATGTGGGTGATATGTTTGGACAATTGCCCTTTACGGCGAGCCTGACCTACACCAACACAACCCCGTACACGGCGGGCACGACATTCACCCTGAACAATCCATTTACGGGAACGGGCAACGCGGGCGGCCGTCCTGGCGTGAACGCCGAGCATCCGCTGGTAACGCCCTACACGGAAGAGTACAACCTGACCGTCGAACACCAATTCTCGCATGGCATGGACGTGCGCATTGGCTACGTGGGCCAACATAACCTGAAGCAGAACAACTCCGGTGGCCCCGGAACAGTTACGCCAAATCTCAACTACGCGGATCCGTTCGACATTACCAAGACGGCCGCCGCACAGGCACCCTTCCCGTTGCTTGGAGCCATTAACTACCAGATGGATCCGATCTTCCACAGCACGATGAATTCGCTGCAGGTGGGCGCGCACAAGCAGTACTCGAACGGCATTGCGTTTGGCGCCGAGTACCAATGGACGAGCGTGCTCGGGACGGAGAACATCCAGGACCCTTCGGGAAAGTATCCGCAGGACTCGTACGGGCCTATCAGCGGCATTACGCCGCAGGTGCTGCAACTTAACTACTCCTACGCGCTTCCGTTCGGCAAGGGACGTTTGTTCCTGCCCAATGCAGGCCCGATGGCAAACAAGGTAGTAGGAGGATGGGAGATTGCCGGCGTAGTGAATGCGCAGACAGGCCAGCCGTTTTCGGTGGCGTACACGGCTCCAACCAATATTTACCCGGGCGCTGTCAGCGGTCGTGCAAATCAAGTTGGAAACCCATACCAGAGCGGGATAATTTCGGCGAATCCAACCTGTACCCCTCCGGCAGGAGCAACGCGCACACGTACCCAGTGGTTCAATCCTTGTGCGTTTGCTGCGCCGAAAGATTCGAGCGGCAGAGCGGGCGGCGTCTATGGCACCAGTGGCTATGACATGTTGCGCGGGCCGAATTACCAGGATTGGGACCTGAACCTGAAGAAGAACACAACCTGGGGCGATCACTACAATGTGCAGCTCCGCGCCGATGCCTTCAACATCTTCAATCACCCCAATTTTTCTACTCCAAACAACAACATCTCCAACTCCAACGTGGGTACGGTAACTGGTATCTCCGGAACGCCGAGCTACCAGGCTCGCACGATGGAATTTGCCGTGAAGTTCAGCTTCTAGTAAATTTCCTTTAGCGCGCTTCGGCCGGGCGAACTATGCCCGGCCGAAGCATTTGCACTGCCATCCGGGTGGAATGTTCTGCTCGATTGACCAAGAGCGGAAAGCTGCCCTTCTACAATTACATTTTTCTTGAAGCCTTCCATTGCTGTAATGCTTCCAACGGAGAACCCATGAAAAAGCGAAATCTGTTCGGCCTTGTGTTGATGCTGGTCTTTGCCTTGAGAGTGAATGCCGCTGTAGCTCCGCGCCATGTGAGCCCCGCGACAATGAACGAGAAC
>Ga0307377_10005496_pt1 | contig 13562 bp, 15 predicted proteins | sample TR3MG_FD_202535 | JGI IMG/M metagenome (GOLD analysis project Ga0307377, IMG submission 202535) | Soil microbial communities from Risofladan, Vaasa, Finland - TR-3 | ecosystem: Environmental > Terrestrial > Soil > Coastal area > Acid sulfate soil | place: Finland: Risofladan, Vaasa | collected... | reverse complement strand
CTGATATAAAGGTAAACGGAAGTTCTGTTACAATTACAGACGAAGAAAATGGAGAGGCCGAATATCGTTGGACATCAGGTGATACAAATACGGTTGGAAGATACAGATATGAATTTCAATTTACTTTCGGAGGTAAATCATTTCGTATCCCTATTTATAGTCCTGGCATTGTAGTAATTGTGGGGAAAATAGCCTAAAATGTTAAAACCAATTGAAAAGATTTTTATCCATTGCTCAGACAGTGAATTTGGTCATGCATTTATGATAGACAAATGGCACAAGGCGCGTGGTTTTGATATGTGCGGATATAATGAAATTTTGCTTAATGGTTATCCTACTGCTGATTGGAAAAAAAATGATAAGAAAGTTCCGTATTTGGAAGGTTCCGTAGAAACAGGCAGAGCAATTGATACTGATAATATGCTTGATGATTCTGAGACCGGTGCTCATGTGAAGGGGCAAAATTTTATTTCGTATGGTATTTGCATAATTGGAAAAAATGATTTTTCAGACAAGGTATTGAATAAGGCCCTTGAGGTTGTAAAATACAGACTTGTTCAATTTGGACTAAAGCCAAAAGATGTATATGGTCATTACGAAGCAGATGATTTGAAGACTTGTCCTAATATTAATATGCATAAATTTCGTGAGCATCTTGTAATGGGTACGAAATATGGCGAAGAGAATAAGCCTATTATTGCCGATGAACGTACAGAACTTTCCTTGCGTGCGTTGGTAATATCTCTATTTAAAAAAATTTTCAAAAGGTAGAATTTTATGCCTGTAGCAAAAAGACAAAGACCCATTGTTGATGATTTCTCAGGCATTTCGCCTTTGATAAAGAATGCCATTCAAACAACGATGGACCCGTATGGGCAAAGACAGCTTTCTTCTCTTATAAGGGAACAGACAAATATTGAAACCGCCCCTACAGGAGAAGTCGCGTATTACGGGATGTATCGTGAAACGGGTGAAAAGAGCAGGTATAATTATTACAACAACATTGGTTATTACACTTCCAATGATCTTCCGCTTAATGTTCTTGATACGATGCGGCGAGATTCACAAGTTGCACTTTGTCTTGCTATCACAAAATATCCTATTACGAATTTGGGATTTACGGTTGATTCTGATTCTGAAATTCAAAAGAGTTTTATTCGTCATGTATTTGAACCTCAGTGGTCTACGATATTGCGTAGATCAATGATGTCGCTTGATTATGGGTTTAATGCGTTCGAAAAGGTTTGGGGTAATATTCTTCTTGATATTGATCCGGGAAAGAACAAGACAAAGATACATAATAAAAGATTTATCACTCTGAAAAAGTTGAAACCACTCCATCCTCGAACTGTCGTTTATCGTACAGATCAATATGGTAATTTTACTGGAATTACACAGAAGGTTTCAGGAGTTACCAACCCTATTGTTATGGATCGTCTGAAGTCAATGATAATTACATATCAAGAGGAATACGGTAATTATTTTGGCAAATCAAGAATGGCATCTGCTTACGAAGCATGGTATTGGAAGCAGATTTCTACACAGTTCTTCCTTCGCTGGATGGAACGTAAAAGTATTCCTGCAAATATGATCAGGTATCCCAAGGGTCAGTCAAAGATAGACAGTGCCGGTAATCAAATGTCGAATCAGCAGATTGCATTGAAGCTTTGTCAGATTTTAGCATCTTATGGAAATGTGGCCCTTCCGAGTGACAGAGACGAAAATGGTCATTACAGATGGAATATTGAAGGAATAGACCAAGGTTCTGCACCGAGCCTGACATTAAAGGATGTAATTGAGGAAGTATGGAATCTCTCAATTACGAGGGGTATGCTGATTCCTGATGCCAAATCTCTTGGTGCGCTTGATGCGGAAGCCGCAACTGAAATTTTTCTTTCTTCTCTTGGTGATTTTGTCGAGGACTTGGAAGAAGCAATTAATAGAGAGTTGGTAAACCCTCTTATTGCATGGAACTTCAAGAAAGAAGAAATAGGGACTTGCCGAATCAATATCGACAATATTGATTTTCAAAAACGGCAGGAGATGAGAAAGCTGCTTAGTAAAATACTTGATGTATCTGCTACTTTCATTAAGCAAACCGGATCGTTGCCTTTTGAGAATTTCCCTGATATAAGCCGTATTCTTGACGTTCTTGATGTTCCTAAAAAGCCGGTATCATTACACCAACTCAAGGTATATGATCCTGACGGCAAGGATATCACAAAAGAAGAACAGAAGAAGAAGGAAAGCAGCAGGAAGCGGCCAGCAGGGAATAGTGGACCGGATAAAGGCCAAAAAACACCAGGAAATATGTCTCGCACAGGCAGAGATGGAAACCCACGAGATACAGACAAAGACGATGAAAGCAATGTTTAACCTTATAAGAAATTTTAAATTTCTATAGGTGTCAGCCCCTGAACCGATGATAAATTTCAAATTTTTAATAAAAAATTTGAAATTTTACTTAAATTCTCTTTATATTCATAACAGGAGAGCAAAATGGACGAGCATACCACAACCGAACAAAAGAACATCATAGTGACAAAAACACTGACCGATTCTGAAAAGAAATCAGCGATTGTGAAGTTTGCTGAAATTATAAAAGCAAAAGGCATTCCTGAAAACGAGTCCTTCCTTCTTGCCTCTTCTGTCGTTAAGTCTGTTTCTTCACAATCCGATCTTGATAGCATTACAAAGAAGTTCCAGGATACAGGAATCCTCCCGTTTGTCGGTACTACAAAGAATTCAGGCGTAATCAAACATAATCACGAGTATGCAGTTATCATGCTTAATTTTGGTGAGTCCCTTGTTGGTGTGACCACAAGCACATCAACGGGAGAGAAACATACTCATTTGATTAATCTTGCTATGGATAGCCGTATTATCAGTATTGAGGCATATACCGAATATGCAGATGAGAGCAAGGCAACGAATGAGATGTCTGATTTTCACAGACATATCTTCAAGTGTAACATTGAGAAAGTAAAAGAATCCATTCCGAGTCTTTACCCTCGTGGGCAGAGCTATTATCGATTTAATGAAGACGGAGAATTATCCGACAAAAAGAAACCTGTGCAAAAGGCAAGCACGGATGTTTTTGTTTTCTCGACAGATGAATCATCCGACAAGAAAAACCACTATTCGATTTCCAATCAAAGACAGGCAGAAATATCTCTTGAGCGTGTTTCACAATTGACAGAAAAACCTTCTTGGTATGAAAGGGATATTTGTGATCTTCAAGAAAAAGTTTTTAATGCTATTTTCGGGAAATATCCTGAAATTGGTTTGGACGCATCGAGTTATGTTAGTGAGTTGGTTATTGAACTTGCTGCGAAGGGGAAAACAGACCCAAAGGCAAAAGTAAGGAATAAGCCCTCTCCTGTTTTTCCTGCTGGCAGTAAAGATGTAACAGATAAAAAAGACCATTTTCCCCTTGGCTCAATTTCCCAAGCCGGAAATTCCCTTGCAAGGGCTGCTCAATACAAAAAGTCGCCTTCCTGGTATAAAGGCTCCCTTGCATCTCTTCAAAAGAAGGTACGTTCTGCCGTAAAGGCAAAATATCCTTCAATTAGTGTTAAGGGTTTGTCTGAGCATTTTGCTATTCGGTTCAAAGAGGAATCTGATGTCTTCTTTAAATTTCTTGGTACTGGCAATATTGAGGCCGCAAAACATGACGCTTCGATATACAGAAATGCATGTGAATCAAGAATTGATTTGGTAAAATTTGAATCAACAGGTGAAGGGGATTCAAAATTTACAGACCTTGGTTCTATTATTCTTTATGATAAGGCAAAACCTACTTTTGAATCCTACGGCGAAATAACTTTGTCCGACAAGGGTAGCGATGGTCTTTATGAAGTGGAAATGCTTCGTGAAGGAATTTTTCATCATCCTATTTACGGAGAGGTAGTAGTTGACAAAGACAAGCTTTTCAAATTGAAAGAAAATTTTGATAAGGATGTTCTTCGCCGTGAAGTGTCCATTGACATGAATCACATAGACGGACTTCCTGCTGCGTCATGGATAAAAGGGGTTTCTATTACATCAAAACCAGTAAACGGCAAAACTGTTAATGTTCTTAACGGCAAAATGGATTTTACAAAGCGCGGTTTTGAAAGCGTAATAGAAAAAGAATTCAAATATTTCTCAGCAGAGTATTCTGACAATTACGTAGACAAGGAAACAGGTCAAGAATATGGACCTACTTTAAAAGGTGGCGCTTTAACCAATCGTCCGTATATTCCTGATCTGGCTCCAATGAAATTTTCGGAAATTACGGATCGCGTTGGATTTGTTTCCAAAAACCAATAACTTCAAAGGAGGTCGAAGTGCCTTTCAATACTGAAGAACTTCGTCAAAAGACCACCGATGAGTTGATTGCGGTTATCGAGGAGCAAGACCGCAAGCTCAATGAGGGTGGAGAACCTACTCCGGCTCCGGAAGCCCCTGTGGCTCCCGAGACACCGGCCCCTGAAACTCCGGCTGCGCCTGCGGCTCCCGAAGCACCTGTTGCCCCTGCGGCTCCCGAAGCACCGGCTGAGCCTGCGGCTCCCGAAGCTCCGGCTGCGCCTGTGGAAGGCGAGACCAAGGAACTCAGCGAAGTGAAGGATGAAGTAAAAAAGCTCTCCGAAAGAAACCAGGAATTGGAAGAGCGAAATCGCAGGGCTGATATCGACATTGCTCTGAATGCATATGAGCAAAAGTGTTTGCCTCCTGTCGTTATCGATCAAATGCGAAGTCTGATGCTGTCCGACAAGGGTATGCCGAAGACGTACAAATTCAGCGAGAAGGCCCAGGATGGGAAGATTGTCACCAAAGACATTTCCCTGACGGAAGCCATCATGAAGTTGGCGGATTCCATTCCTCTTGTCGAACTCAGCGAAATGACTGTGCTGGAACAGGAAGGCACCAGCGATGTGACTCCGGCTCCCAAACAGGAAACAGACTTGGAAAAGGTGAGAAAGTTTTCCGAGACAAACAAGGTTTCCATACGTGAAGCAACTTCGACATTGCAAAGCCGTGGCGAAATCAAAGGCCCTTCGTATTCCGTGCCAATTCCTGAAGACGGATAACAAAGAGGACTGAGTTTTCGATTTGAAATAAAATTTAAAGCAATCAACAAACATATTAACCTTAAAGGAGGAAATTGCCGATGCCTACTTTGGACGCATCAATGATTGATCGCGGACCAATTCCTGATGGCATGGTCAACATCCCTCTGATGGCCGAAGAAGCATGTAACGAAAACATACTTCTTACGTGGGGCACTACAAACGGCAAAGTGAAAATTTGCGGTGCCACAGACGAGCTATTGGGATGGACTGCCGGGAAAATGGTGGCGGACGAAATGGCTTCCGTTTACCCCGTTAATAGCGGTGGTTTGTGGAAGTGTCTCGTAAACTCCGGAAGCACGAACATTTACTTTGGCGAGACGGTTGAAGCAGCCGGTTCTGGCCAAGTAAAGAATTCCGTTTCCGGGTCGGGCAACACGGTTGTCGGAAAAGCGATGAATGACGGTGTGGCTAGCGGTTACATCCTTGTGATGCCTATCGCATGTTGCCCCTCCGCACAAACATCATAACCTGAGAAGGAGTGCTGAACTATGCCAGGACAAAAAGTGATAGCAAAAGTGTTCGCAGAACCTTCTCAGATTGACAAAAACACCCCAGGCCTACAGAGGGAAGAGTGGCTTGAGGCTTTTGCAACCGGGTTCCGTGACAATACGCTCGTAATGGATCGACTGATCCCCGAGCGTCCGGTCAAGTTTGATTCTGCAACGTATCGTGTATACAGCCCGAAGGGGTATTTCAAAGCGGCTCCGAAGCGCGGCGAAACGTCTCTGCCGGAACACGCTGCATTGCAGTATTCCAGCGATACGTACACGACAGAAGAGTACGCATTGCAGGGTTGGGTTTCGGATGACGCTATGCGCAACAAGGCTGGCGATCTCGATCCGATGGCTGATGAGACTGAATTCCTTACGGGAAAGATTCAGTTGACTCAGGAACTTCTGGTCACTGCTGAAGTTCTTTCGGCTGTGAAAGCTGCCGGAACCAGTTATTACACCAATCTGGCCGCTGGAACCAATTGGTTGTCGGGTGCGAGTGCGAATGTGCTTGGAGACCTTTCGACAGGTATCAAAGCCATTGTGCGCAATACCGGACGCAGGCCGAATTTGACGTTCATGGATACCAATACCTATGAGGCTGTTCTGCATAACAGCACGGTATCTGATATCCTGAGACGTGCTTCGACCGGCGTTCTGACCGAAGCGACACCTATTCCGCGCTTGCGTGGTATGGGTATCGAAATGGCCGATGGTATTGTGAACATCGGTTCGCAGGAAAGCCCGAGCTACGTCAGCGTTCTGTACGATGTGGACACTGTGACCGCTCTCAAGCAGGTTTGCATTATCGCCTATGTGGATAAGTCGAATCGTTTGACTGTTGGACATAACTTCGTTTCCAAGGGTTTCAGGGTTTTCTCTGGCCGTGGTCTCGAAGGTTCGCTGCGTCAGGCCAACGTTGTCGCAGTTTGGAAGAAGTTTGCACCGAAAGTTACCAATGTTGGTGCCTTGTACCTCATCGGTAGCGTGTTGGGTTAATTCTTCCGTTTCGAATTGGGGGAATTGAATACAGGGGAAGGTTGCTTCCAAGCTTCCTTCCCCTTTTTTGAAAAGGAAATTTTATGTTTAAAGTTAAAATAATGAGCGTATGTAAACTTGCCGTAATTCATGAAGGTGAAACAATAATCAGAAAATGTTTTGAAGACGAGGATGTTTTCATTCCTGAAATAAATATGACGGATGTTAATGCCGGTCTTTATCGTCCGTATAAAAATCAATTAATTGGTGTGAGTAAAAGATCACGTCCTGCTCCTATTCCACAAGAAAACAAAGAAGAAGTTAATTCAGCATTGGAAGAAATAAGGTCAATTCGCACAGAAGTTGTTTCTGCTGTTGGCTCGTTAAAAGGACTTATTGAGGAAACAAAAAACGCATTGAAAGAAGTCAAAGAAATGAAAACAGGTTCATTGCCTGTCCCTCCGCCAGAAAAGCCTTCCGATGTTGTTGTAAACGAAACAAAGCGTACAAGTAATATTATCATACCTGGAAATACGCAAGATATTCCTGAAGATGTATTTATCGAAGAAGGGGAAGAAATAATAAAGCCGTATACCCAAGAGGCTTATGAAAAATACCATGCCAAAGTCAGGGATATTATCGCCGGTGTTGTCGTTCAGCATGATGATCCGGATGATGAAGTCGCAATTACAAGGATGGACACAGTTCGACAAAAACTTCCGATATTTGCAGAGAAAAAAATAGGTGCCACAAGAGAACAAATAGAAGGCGAAATTAAAATAGCTTTGGATACAAAAGACCAAGCGAATATCATTGAAGAAAAAGGGCCTATTGTTATCGTTAAAGACGATAAAGGGAGGATTGATCCTTTTCTGTCTCTTGGTGCGCATATAAATTAACAGCGGAGATAAAAATGTCCTATACACCAACTGCGTATACTACAGCAACCGCCGTTAAACGGATTTTGCGTATCCAAGCAAAAAACTTCAAAATTGGTGATGATCCAAATGACCATCTTAGTCCTGCTGACCTTACCGAATATATTCTTGACGCAAGCCGTCTCATTGACGGCGCTCTATTAAAGGTCATCACTTCAGGGTACGTTCCTCTTACTGATACATATGCAGAAATTTCTTATGCTGCTCCAAGATTAACTGCGTTTTTGATTTATCGAGACATGTATAGCGGTTATAGAGTAGAAAACATGCCAATGGGTCCTCGTGGATGGTATGAGGATTTTAAAGATCAAATCAAACTATTCGTGGAGAATATTGATGCCGGTGTTTATCCCACTCTTTCTCCTTCTGTTGATGGCCCTGGTTGGTTCGCTGTGGAGAAATTTTTCATTAACAAATTTGGAGTTCCTTCGGTCCATGATCAAGTTTCTGTTTCGCAAAACCAATTGACAGACATTACCAGCGACAATATGACACCATACACGGATCAATAAAATGCCGATTAAAAGTGGAATAAAAAATAGAAGAACTGGCAGCACTGGCGCAAAGGCCATTAAAGATGCCCAAAAAAGGATTACCGGTATTCCAAGAAGAATGCAAAAAGAAATACCTTCCGGATTCTATGGTGGCATGGCAAATATGACAAGGAGATTTTTCAGAGAAAATTACGATAATAAAAGAGGTTGGGAAAACCCTTTTTACACAAGCCAAAAATATATGACGAAAAAAGACAAGTGGGTTGCAGAAGGGCATTTTTTTGATATAGGCAGTGCGTTCAAAGCAATGCCTTGTATTTTTGATTCAAACACATTTGGAAAATTAACGGGTTTGATTAGCAATACAATTGGGACGAAAGTAGCTACTACGTCAAGTACAAACGTTAAGACCGTAAAGGGCGGTGTAAATATCAACGTTTCTGTTGGTATTGACCCGAGACTATTTGAAGGTGGAAGTTCTCATGTTTATAGAAGTAAAAGGACTGGAAGAATAATAAAGGATAAAAAGGCTGATAATCATTTATTGGCTTTTTCAAATAGAGTTACCAAGGAAGGTGACGATTCTGTTTTCACAAAAGTTTGGCCCGACCAAAGAATACAGATAAAAAGATTTGCAAGGGATATTTTGCGAAGAATAATTAAAAGAGTTTATGTGAGTAACAAAGCAATAGAGGTTGATTAATGGCCGATTTTATTGATACTGGAAATACTTTTAAAAATGCGATTGTTAATGTTGATAAACTATTAAAGGAATATCAAGAGCAAATGAGCTTTCGTGATATATGGCTTTTTGATAATCAATTAATTGGTGCGACTCCATGTATTTCCATTGTATTTGACAATGCGATTCCTCAAGTAATGAATATTGGGCTTCATGGAAGATGTAGGGCGCTTCAAACTGTAAATCTGCTTCTGTACTTTTATTTGGAAACATGGGAACCTGGAATGGATACGTTGAAGCATATCGAGAAGATGGGTGAATTAAATAGTATTCTTTTTGGCCATAACAATCTTTATGGACTTTGCCATACTGAGGCCATGACAATTACAAATGTTGCTCTTGGTGGCAGGAGATTGGAAACGAATTCAATTTATTTGACAGGTCAATTCAGTATCAGTGTTCCACAAAGATTTTCCATCACGGAGCACCCATGAACATAAAAAATTCTGAATATTTTTCAGATAAAGACACGGTTATTGATTTGAGAGAGGAGCGCGATCCGAATGAACCCTCTTTTAAGATCAAGCCTTCTAAAAGCAAATTTGAGAAACAACAAAATACCAACATTTCACTCCAGAGGAGGGAATCTTCATGAATTGTGGATGCACAAAAAGAGTTGCTTCCGGTTCAAGGACGATTCTTCTTATGCGGGAAGAGCGTTGCTACGGCATTGCCAATGCCAAGGTTTCCGATGAGACCGTAAATCTTGGTGATTGGAAAAGGATGGAACTAACGTCTGAATCTCTGTTGAACGAGATTGGAACGCTTACATCCGCTGCCTTGAACCCCGAGCGTGCTGTTCGCCGCAGGAAGCCCGGAACACACAATCCAGCAGGTGACATCAACTACGAGTTGGCCAACAATGGTTACGGCTGGATGATTACACAGGCAATCGGAAAACAACTCGGTGCCGGTACGACTGGTGATCCGTACACGATTATCCCTGTTGATTGCAATGGTGTGGCATCTGACGCTACTGCTGGCTACCAGCAAAACAGCGCCCTTTATGTGGACAGTGAAATCACATACAAGGCCGAATGTTCTGACTGCGCAGGATATGAATCAGGCTATTACGAAATACAACCGTATTCTCTGGAACCGGCGTTTTCGCTTTTGCTTTCCAGAGACGGCGGGACGATCAAAGATGAAAACGGGGCAGACCCCACAAATCATCTTTGGTTTCAGTATCTCGGATGCAAGGTTCAATCCTGGTCCCTCAGTGCGCCTGCGACTGAATGGGTAACTGGTGCGTTTTCGATTATGGCACGTCAAGAAGAAAATCTTGATATGGCAGTTCCTACCTATCGAAATCGCCCTTCAAATGTTGATCCTCTTTCCGGTTTTGATGGGACTGTTACCATCGCCGGTGAAACCGATTATTGTGTTCTCAGTTTTGATATGACTGTGAACAACAATATTGGCACAGATCAATTCTGCATGGGTAGCCGTTATCGTTCAAGCGGTCCCGAAGGTCAAAGGACGATTGAGGGAACAATCGCAATCGAATTCACGGATTTGGTCAACTACAGTAAGTATGTAGCCGGAACTTCGGTTGCTGTTACTGTGCTATTTGACCTGTTCGGTGACGGCACTGAAACTCTCAAGATTATTCTACCCAATGTAGAATATAATGGTGAGACTCCGCAGGCCGGTGGTCAAGAGGCGATTACACAGAATCTTCCATATCAGGCACTTTGGAGTGATTCGGCATCGTCTTATCTGACTCAGCCTTCGTATGCCCCTAACGGTTTCGATATCGCAGTTGAGATCGTAACCGCTAGTGCTCTCGTGTAAAAAAAAGTCCAGGTGAGGGCGATTAACCCAACGGATCGCCCTCACCATTAATAAACGTTGGGGTATTTCAATTTCCAGGAGGTTTTATGGCTGGCCGTTCAAATGTCCGTGCGATGGACCCAAAAGCACGGTACAACTGGTCCTCGAAGCTCGACAAGGACATCTCCCCCACAGACCGTTTCACAATCATCTATCATCCTCTCGATATGCATGAATCGGCTGCTATTTCCGATGAGCAGATCAAGAGCAAAACAAAAGGTCGTACTTCCGAGTACAAGTACCTTATGAGCCGTGCCGACATCAAACGTATGGAACTCTCCATCATTGATTGGAAGAATTTCTACTATCCTGAAGATCATGAAGAGTTCCCCGGCAAACCGGTTCCTTTCAGCAAGGAAAACATTGGTTTGATTCCTGAAGGTGTTCGTGCTGAATTTGTGGATGACCTCACAGGCAGGAACAAGGATGAAGATGAGGACGGTATCGACTTGGGGGAAGCGAGAACGGCATAACGTTCGAAATGAGATTAAGGGCGGCAGTGCGCTTCTCTGAATACAAATCAAGGAAGCGCCTGCCTCCTTCCATTCCGACTGATTGTGCCATGTGTCAAGAAAAAGGATGGCAAGATAAGTATAATTGCGAAGGGTATGGAAACGAAAATTACAAATGCCAAATTGGCGTAATGACGTTTTACCAATGCCCATTGTCCATGTTTACCGAGGACACTTGGGACGTAATTGATCTTATCACTACCTCGCTGGAATCAGGAATCCCTGTCGTTGGAAATTGCCTTATGGATCAGACAAAGGCATTCTTCGATTTTAAACAAATAATTCTTTCTGAAAGAAATGAATGTATTGAAGAAATTTCCAAGGTAGAAGCACAGGAATCAAAGACCAAGGATAGAGCAGTAAGCAGGAGACGGCGGTAATGCCCACAAAAGAAGACCTTGAATTTTGGGTTAGGATAAAGGTCCTTACTAAAGGTCAGGCAGAAGAAGTCAAAGCCAAAAATAAATCGGCAGGCAGGAGCAGGTAATGCTTACAAAAGAAGACCTGGAATTTTGGGTCAGTATAAAAGTCCTTACTAAAGGGCAAGCAAAAGAATTTAGCGATATCGCTACAAAAATTAAATCTGCGCAACAACAGATTGATAGGCTTAGTCAGGAGACGGAAAATTTTACAAATGAAATGCAAAAAGCTAAAAATGCTTCTGAAAGTTTAAAAGTAAAAATGACTTCTGATTTAAGAGAAATTAAAAATCAGATTGTTGGAGTTGATAATGAAATAAAAAAGTCAGCGAAGGAAAGACAGAAAATTGATAAAGAATTAATAGAAACAAAAAAGAAAACAGCAAAAATAATTAGGGAGTCCGGTAATGCAAGTTTAAAAGAATTACAAACAAAAATGAGGCTTCATCAGGCTTCATATCAAGAAAAAGAAGCTTTGTTAAAAGTCATAGGGGTAATGAAAACTCAAAATATTTTAAGGGAGAAAAAGGCATTTTTAACTTCAAGAGAAAGTCAATTATTGGCACAAAAAGATGCGTTGGAAAAGAAACAAATATCGACTGCAAGTAGATATAATGCAAAAATTGTAGAATCAAAAAATGCAACGAATACACTAAATAAAAAGATAGCTGACAATAGAATAGAATTATCAAAAGTAAATCGAGAAATGACTCAAAATGAAAAGAGAGTTGGGAGAAGTTCTGCTGAATATCGTAAAATGGCATCAACGATGGAAAAATACGGATTTACCGTTGATAGGAGTGCGAAGAATGTTTTTGAATTAAATCGACAATTGGATGAAAAACAAAGAGCACTTTTACGATCAAGAATCGCTCTTGATAAATCTGTAAAGGGTATAAAGGAATTCGGTAAGATAGGCGAAAGCACATTTTCAACAACGTTACGGACAATTCGCCGTATTGTGACAACAATGATTACACTTGGTGCGGTTTTCTTTTTTCGTAATTTAATTAAACAAGGTATAGAGTTTGAAAATATGATGATTAGGGTTGGTGCCATCGCCGGTGCCACTGCTGAAAACTTTAGCAATATGGTAGGATCAATAAGACGTATTGCTCGTGAAACTATATTTACTGCATCGGAAGTTGCTACTACATCTCAAGTTCTCGCACAGGCCGGTTTTTCTGTTCGTGAAGTTCTTACCTCATTGGAACCTATTTTAAAACTAACCACAGCAACAATGGGTGAGTTAAAGCAAACTGCTGAATTAACTGTTGCAATTTTAAGAACTTTTGATCTTGATGTTAAAAATACGATAGATGTGGTTAATGTTCTTACAGAGGCAACTATATCAAGCCGTGCAGATATTGAACGATTGGCTACAGCTTTTAGGTTTGCCGGTCCTGCCGGTGCTGCATTTAATCAAAGTGTTGAAACAACAGTTGCTTCATTGTCAAAATTTATTGATATGGGCCTTAGTGCTTCAATTGCAGGAACTACTTTTAGAAGGGCATTAATTCAATTAAGTCAAGGAACAGCAAGACAAATAAAAATTCTTCAAAAATTGAATTTGCGTTTTGAAGAAGTAAATCCCTCATTGAATGATTTTGGTAGAATTTTACAAACATTAGCGAAAACTACATTAACTGCAAGTGGTGCTATTCAGCTATTTGGTGCAAGGGCAGGTGCTTCTATTTTTACGATGATTAAAAGAATACGAGAAGGCGGAAAGGGCATTATTGAATTTACACAACAGTTGGCAGATGCAAAAGAATTAAATCGTGTCGATCAAATTTATGCTAAAGTTCTTGGAAGTATGCGTTCTCAATTTTTAATCACAAAATCAGCTATGGAAGATATGGCATTAACATTGTTCCAAGTATTTAGACCTGCGCTTTCTGAAATAATATTGAAGGCAAGAGATGCGTTTTTGGCTCTAAACGAAGAATTAAAAACAGACACAGGGAAAAATTTTCAAGAATTATTAATATCATTGATTCCGATAGTTGGTGCTGTATTTGACGCTATACAAAAAGTGATT
>Ga0307377_10005492_pt1 | contig 13572 bp, 17 predicted proteins | sample TR3MG_FD_202535 | JGI IMG/M metagenome (GOLD analysis project Ga0307377, IMG submission 202535) | Soil microbial communities from Risofladan, Vaasa, Finland - TR-3 | ecosystem: Environmental > Terrestrial > Soil > Coastal area > Acid sulfate soil | place: Finland: Risofladan, Vaasa | collected... | reverse complement strand
CAGTTGAAGCATTGTCTTGCTCTAACGGGCTATCCTTCTCGTCCATGAATTGATTGGATTCAAAATGGAACTGCCAGCGATCATTTGTTTTCTTATCTGTTATAATGTACAATGGACCTTGCTTGGAATAATGTCTGTACATGTCCGGAAACGCAGTACACCAATCTGTATCACATGCTAATGCCTTACTTGCTTCGTACGAATTTGGACTTACAATGGAATAGTTCGGCGAGTTTAATATAATCTTAACATCTTTTACTTTTTCAGCTTTTGTTACCGGCTCGGAGTCGTCGAACGATGCGACCAACGTATTTAAATCGGACAGGCCTTTAAGCTTGTTGATATCTGCGTCTGCTCCAAGCTTCTTAGCGTTCTTCAGTTCTTCGAAGCGTTTGAGTGCTTGAACAATACCGCTACCGAAATCTTCTAGTCGTTTAATTCCGCCCTGCAGATAACGAGTGATCATCCAGTTTACGTATTTGTTATTGGGCGAGGGATCAAACTGCTGTAGCCATTTTGGAAAGCGTTCGTCGCCCGGCTTTGTCCAGTGTATCAGTCTAGCTTTTAAAAGTGTGAGGTCGCGAGTATCGTTGCCTGTTAAATAGTTGGCTTCGTCTTCCAGTCTTGCTTTTAGTTTTGCTGGATCGAAACGCACATACTCTAGTAAGAGGACGTGCGTTTTCATTTTTTCTGCCAGCCGTGTACCATGTTAAAATTCTGCTTGCTGAATTCTAATCTATCGACTAGCTTGACCGCGTCGCCGTGATGTCCAATTGCTACAAATCCTTCTGGGTTGGTTACTTTGTAGCCATCGCCGTCTTTAATGAACGTTTGAAGGCCTTCAACTTGATGGAGTTTGTTTATAATCAATAGTTTAATTTCTACCAATCGCTTATACACTGCTAGAACGCCGAGTAACGCATTGGAGTTGTCTTCGATGAATTCTTCTTTTGCTTTGATCTTAGCAAGACGGTTCTTAATGGTTGCGTGATCTTCGCCTTTCTCCGCGGCGATCTTGTCCATCTCTTCTTGCATTTTGCCTTTGTAGAATTCCAAGAAATCTTTAAGGAATGCGATTGGGTTAGTTACTAGCTTGCCGTCACGCACCATTTGGTTAATAAATGGTTTAACAAATTTAGCAAATTCTTTATGGTCTACAACAATGTTAAACTTTTCTGGGCGGATCTTCTTCATAGTAGATTCGATCGCCTTAACTGTGTTTGCGATCTTGGCTAACTCTTTAGGAGTTAAGCTTGCTGTGCCTGTTAGATCCTTGTACGTTGCGTCATCAAACCACACGTCCGGGGATTGGTTTAGTCCTGCTACGTCTACGCCATAAACCGGTGTCATTTCAGCTATGCTATCGCCTTCGTATGATGTATGGAATACGATGCCAATCTTAGCCCGTTGCATTGTTGCTGCTAAGTCGCTCTTTGCTGGAACCGCATAGGTAATTGTGTTTGGTGTGAACTCGATCATCTTCTCGCCTGCAATCTCAGCGTTCATAATGTCGTTGTGGTCAAACATAAAGTCTCCCTGTAGCACATTGCCAATGCCTAGCTTAGGAAGATATTTTAGAGCAAGTTCTAATTTCTTAGCTAGCCCAGGGTTGTCGCCGTACCACTTGTCGAGTTGTCTTTTGCTTTTTACAATCTTCGGCTCGCCTTTAGCGAACACCGATTTCGTGCCGACAAAAAACTTGCCATCTTCTGGGTCTATTCCGCATACAATGCCAGGAGCTCCGTCCCATTTAACTGTTATCTTTGCTGCTTGTCCGGAACCGTTCGCTAACATTGAAACCACTTGCTCGATGTACGTTAGTGCGGCTTTTGCTCCGTCGAAGCCATCGTTGAAGACTAGATCTTCAATGTGTTCCATGCGCGCGCTGCGTGCTGCTTCTATCAAGTACTTCGACATCAAGCTTTCTTTTAGCGATTCTGTTCTTGTAATGTACGAAATCCCAGGACCGGATTCGTTCTTCTTTGGCACTAAGAACTTTATCAATGCGTCAGTATCTTTTGGATCAATTCCCTTGTCGATAGCTATTGCCATCTTCTCTTTTATTTTTTCACCGTCCCATCCTAGATTTGTAAGTGCGGATGTTACTTCGGGATTGGAGACAGCCTTCGCTACTTTTTGCTTAACGTCTTGCTTTTTCCAATGCTTGTTCGCGCCTGCTGCTTGATTGGACGTTGCCTTTGCTTTCGAGGTTGAACCTCTTTGCTGGTAGAACTTGTCTACTAGTTTACTAAAATATTTTTTAACTGCGGCATCTTTTGTGCTGTCGTTGTACGGCTCGCCCAGATCCTTGTCGCCCATGAATCCCTTCTTGTCTTTGCCGTCGCCGCGAAGCCATAGATTCAAATCATCGGCTGTTGGCTCTCTGCTTTCTTGACTGCGAACTTTATTGGCTTGCTCTAGCCATTTGTCCAACATCATGTCGGCCATTTTTGCTTTCTTGGCTTGTTGTCCTTTGGAGGTTCCTGCTTGCGTTGCGGCAGCTTTATTTGCTATCCGCTTACCCATTGCGGCTGTAGCTTTGCCGCCGGATTTTGCTAGGGTCGCGCCAGCTACGCCTTTGACAGTATTGCCAAAACGTGCGCCTGCTGTTTTTGCTTTATTACCGATAGATTTACCGGCCTTCTTTAAAGCATCCAGTGGGCCTTCGTTAAGATCTCCAAAGTCTTCAATCTTCATTACTTATTACGACTCTCCTTAAGCTTCGTAATAGCTCGTGAAAACTTCTTTGTGTCTCGGCCACGGATACTATTAACTAATCTGCGTTCTAGCTCGAGCGCAATATCTTCATTATAGTTTTCTTGGATGAATTCGATAAGATTGATAGCGGATGAGATAACGTTGCTAGCACGACTCTCTAATATATTCTCTTTATCTTTCTCAATGCTCAACGCATTAAGCTCATCTAGGATGCTTCTGACTTCTTGGCTCAAGGTATGTATACTCCGATTTAGTAGTATTTATGCAATTGCCACCAAATGAAATATTACAATACTATTTTAAGCCGTTGATCAAATTCTGAATTTGCTTGCTTTGTGCTTCCGCCTTGGGGATTTTTTCTATAATTTCGCCGGTTGCGGTATCAACGGATGCCTGTCTATTTTTAATTTTGTCCATTATCGCACTAGACGGAGGACCAGATTGTACATCGTCGTCGTCGTTCGTATCTACGATGCGCAGTGTGTCGATGTCAAACGACAAATCTACCTTCTGTCCTACGCCTGAGCTCGAGCGTGTTTTCATTAGCTGTAGTTGATAACGGCCGTGCTCACGCATGGAACGTGATGTAAAGATGCCAAATACGTTGTCTGCGGTGTTGATTTTGCTTATGCCGCCTGCTATCATGCTGTGATCAAAGTCCACTTCTTCTACTGCGCTTCTGTTCAACTGCGATGCTGTTACAAACAGAATTTGTAAATCGTTTGCTAGGTTGCGCAGCTCTTCCGACACGTATTTGTCTTTGATGAATACATCGCTGGGTGAAACTTTAATGCTAACTGGCATAATTAAATCCAAGTAATCCACTAGTAGGAAATCAATCTGCTTGCCTGTTTGAATGTGTAGTTCTCTTAGAAATGCTCGTATGTCGTTGACTGTGGATTGCGCGGGTAAGTACTTGACACGCAAGTCGCCGCATTTTTTGCCTTTGATGGCAATCTTCATTGCTACGTCGTCCAAGTTTTTGAATACTTGGTTAGAAGCGATGCCAGCTAACATGCTGTCAATACGCATCGATGAAAGTTTTTCACTTAGTTCCAGTGTAACATAGACGCCGTTGAGACCAGCTTCAATCCAATTACAAGCTAGATTTTGTAAGAATAAAGATTTACCAGAGCCGGAGCCACCAGCGAATACGTTGAGCTCGCCCTTGTTAAAGCCACCGTACAGCTTTCGGTCAAGCCCTTTCCAGCCTGTACTCAGCTGTCCGTTGTTGTCGCGCAGTGCTAACAGTCTCGCCTTTGGGTCATGGAAGTAATCCGTGCCCATGTCGCGTGTGAGCGATATGCGAACAGCGTCAGTTATCAATTTTTCTACTGGATCAAAATCACCCTCTTCGATCATGTCCGCGGATTTTAAAACTGCGCGTGACAGTTCTTCTTTGCGTGTGAATTGTTCAAACTCATCCAAGAACCATTCCGCATGCGTATCGTCGTAGTTTTCAACGTCTTGGAATTTTGTGCCAGTTGCTGCTTCAAGTACTTGCGCTGACGGCAAGCCGTTGTACTCCATTGCGTACTCGCCCATGAAATCTGCTGCTTCGCGCAAGCTCTTGTCAAAGTTAAGCGGATTGTATATATTTTGAATGCGCGAAAACAATCCATGATCGTGGAGCATCAGCTCCAAGAATAATTTTTGGAATTCGGGTGTGTAATCGTTAGCCATTTATTCTGCTGTTTTTCTGATGTTGTCTACAGTTTTTTGGTTTTTCTCAATCCGCTCATGCATTGTTGCAAGGTTTTCTTTCAATTGCGTAGTGTCTTCAGTACCGTCAAGTTCCAAGTGCTCTAGAATCTCTAGTGCCTTCTCCATATTAGATGTAAGTCCTTCGATAATTTCTTCTAATTTTTCTGTTGATTCATTCGTGTCTGTCATTATTTTAATTCCTTCATATGTAATTTTATCTTCAGTTTCGTAGTCTGTACATTACTTATAATAGTTTTCAAGGTGAATAATTTTCCGTATCGCTCATAGGCTTCTCCAGCATCTTTGATATCATCTTCCCATCCCGGAAAGCTAACGTGCCAGCCGTATTCAATTGCGGAGTCGATTAGCGGAGTGCCGGTGTGATTTTGATCCGGTACTACGATTACCTGCTTGCCCAACTCTTCTATCAAATCTGCTTGCTCCACAGATACGATGTTTGATAGTACTGCCAAGCCGTTAAAAAGTATAGCGTCGATTGGTCCTTCGAACACTAGCACGAAATCTGATTCAGCTACTAACCCATCTGTGCCAAATACATAATCCGAGTCAACAGCATTGAGATACTTTGGTTTGATTAATTTTTTAAGACTTCTGGCAGTGTAGCCGACAATCTTGCCTTTCCATGTAAATGGAATTATAAGCCGTTGATTCATTGCCGATGTTTTGTCTTCGGTCCAGTATAAATCCAGGTTTGATATGTCTCCCAGCCTGTTGCTTGCGTACTGTACGGCTGTTAACAATCCACTTGGATACACGTTTGACCCTTTAAGAATGTAAAATTGCGCCCATTGCTCAAACGATAAAGCTCCTGCTGGCAGATCGCGTTCTTTGAAATCTATTTCTTCGTGTACTTTTTCTTCCGGCTCTACGAATAATGCGGTGTCTCGTACTCGCAGTGCTTCGATTGCCATGCGGCTGATGTCGCCTTCGCTTGCGCCCATCCAGCTTAATAGCTTACGTGTTTTGTGATATAATTTCTTGCCTGGAGTGTAGCCGGTTTTGAACCCACAGTTGAAGCAACTATAGACAATACCGCCGCTAGCGCCGTCTATCTTGGTGCCACCGCGGCCGCGCGTGTCCTTGCTCTCGCCGTTGTGCGGACAACATGGCGCGTTTCCGCTCTGCCAGCCCTTGGGAGTTAGCCTGGTCTTGCGGGTAGACATCCATGTTTTAAGGATAAAGTCTGTTACGTTGTTCAACTAATTCTCGCTTAGTATCTATATTGAATTTCTGATATTGTGCCGTCTGTTGCTGTTTCTAAAAATCGTACGCCGTTGAATATGCCGGTGAAGTTTAGAGTAATATTATCTTCTTGATCAGTGTACGATAATGTTGTTACGTCAAACCACGTTACGTTTGTGGTTTGTTGTATGATATTGTCCATTGTTGCTTGGATTGTTAAATCGCCTGTATAGCCGGCTGTGACGCCGTCGGCAAATTTTACTATGATTGTGTGTAACGAATCGTTCTCGTGTACTTGTGTTAAATTTGACACAGCTTCGGTCAGCTTTGTGTTTGGATCGATTGTTAAAATATGCGAAGGGGTGAACTCAGGTGCTGCGCCGAGGCGAATGTCAACTACACCGCGCATGCCAAAATTGTCGTCCACGTATGTTGGATGTTTTGTGCCGTCTAGTGCTACGGACGTGATTGCGTATTCGTAGCGTCCAGTTTCTACGGTACAAAGATATTGTTCCGGCACGGTTACGCCTGCTTTGCCTGTAGTAGCATCGATGTGGGCTACTGGAAGTTCAAACAGGATCTGTCTGGATGCTGAACGTTCGTCAAACACGACGAAACAAAACTCCATGTTGCCAATTGGAACTCTGCGTTGATCTGAATTCTTAAATTGGAAAAATAAGGCGTTATCGACTCCCTTATGTAATACTAGATTTGATGCATACACTACTATATTCCTCCGATTCGTTGTGTTATCAGATAATTGAACTTCAGTTTTATTCTTATAAAGATATATACTATTACTTTGCATACCTGTATTTATCCAATATTAACATTTGTCCAATTAAATAGGTTACTAAAATAAATATTATAAATATACTCAATGAGCGAAATAAGCAAGGCACGAAAAGAAATGATTCGGAAGTACCCATTTATGTCTTACGTTACGTACGGCGGTAACGGCTACTTGGGCATCATCCAAAACCACAATCCTGTTATCACTGGCATGTATCATTTTGATTCACTTACAAATGACGCTGACAAACAGCTATTCCTAACACTGGGCGACGAGTGGTGGTGGCAATCAAATCGCCAGATTCCTATTAACATTTTCATTAAAGAAGACTGGCGTCCATTTAAAGTTATTCTTAAAACATTTAACAGCAAAGACGTTGAGATTGAGTTCGGCCCTTGTGTTAACTTACGCGAAATCGCTCTCAAGCGTACCAAGAAAAAGTCAATCACTCTTATTAGAAAAATAGATTAGAATACTTATTCTTTTGGTTCGCTTTCCTGGATCCTTTCTGCTTGTTCTTCTAACAGAATCTGATACGCCTGATCAACTGGATCGAAGTGCTTGCGCTCCTGCTGCCATTGATAACCCGCATAATAACCCCATGCCATTCCAACTACAAGTATCGTCATAGTCACTGTGACTATAATGGTTTTTGTGCGGTCGCTAAACCAACTATTGTCGTGGTTATTCATGGGCAGTCCGTATATTGTGGTAATTTATATTCATCATTTAATACATCCATAACATCTTCGTACGATTGTATACGCTTAATTTCTTTCGACGTCTTGATGAGAAACCTGGCAATTTTCTCTCGGTTCTCAATCATAAATTCCATGTAAGGTTTCCAACCCTTACACTCGCAGCCAGCGACGAAAATCTTGCCGGCCAATTCTATAAGACACTGGCCGTTGTTTTCGTAGTCTAGGACCAGCATAGGATTTTTCTCAGCATCCTCTTCCCATTCTGCTCGCATTTCTTCTGGCGTGGTTTCGTCTTCGTCAAAGTCCCAATAGTCCATTCCGTGCATTGAAATGTGTTCTCTTCCGCAATGGCACTCTGCATTCAGTGTACCGCCGGAAATAAAAATCCGTTGAAACTCATCGTTCATATCTATTTCCCATTTCATAATTCCTGTTCCTCTATCAAATTCATATGTACTGCCACGGCCATCGCATAGCTCGTCGCGTGACTCTTGCGGAATGTGTAGCCTTCAGCTTCGTCTCTGTCCCACACAGATGCCGCTATATCTGACCATTGCTTGCCACGTAGATGACGCTTGCCGGGACGTATAATTGCTAAGAACATGGCCATCTCTTTAATACTAGCTGGCTTCATTACTTTGAGCAGATCGTAATAGTTGTTGATGTGAATGATCTTCTCGACAAACTCCGCGTCGGTTGTTAAACGCATCCAATTTGGCTCTTTAACTGCTAGCGCATCCAAGTGCTGCTCATCTTTCACGTTATCGTAGATGCCCAGATTAAGGAAATCCAGCTTGAAATATCCACGTTCTTCTGCTGCTTTGTGGTCAATGCTAGCGTTGCCTGTCATCGGATCTGTTGGAATATCAGTGTAATACATGCCAGTATTGTGTTTGGTCGCTTTACCGTCTCTTATAATAGCTGCTGGAGTGCCTCCAAGCAGGTCAATCGCTTGTTGACGGTCTGCGAAGTCGGTGTCTATGTCTGGAAGATTATGCTTAGTCATTGAATCCCGCCTCGCCTAATACTTCTCGTATCCACTTGACATCTTCTGGATATTTCTTAAAGCGATCAGCCCAGGTGCTTGGACTAACCCACTTGAATGCGATTGACAATTGTTCTTCGTTAAAGTTCGCGATAGCTGCTATGCCTTGATCGCAGTTAAACAAAAACCAAGGAGACAGTCTGCCGTTTGAAATTAAGCTGACGATTTTGTTCCCTGACGCTACTTTGAAGAACTGATCGAACGATGTGTTGTGTTCGTCCGCCCAACGTCCTAGCTCATTAATCGTGCGCGTGATAGCATCGGCGGCAGGTTCTTTCTGCATATGAACAATGATGTATTTCTCGTAGTACCGATCTTTGTTCCACCAGTCCAGCTTGACATTATTGTCCAGTAGATAATCAACCAGCGCCATTGGATTCACTGCTCTGATTTGGTGGCAGTGCCATCCGAATTTTACGAATGCTGTGTAGTAAGGACTTTTAATAAAATCTTCGTGCGTTTTTTCCTTAGTGGATTGCGGTTGGGTTGTTTTATAAAACCGCTGGTATGCTTGAATTCCTATTCTGCAGCCTATGTCGTCTTTGTTCTTCCAACGTCTCTTCGTTTCGCAGAGATGCACGACAAGCGTTTTTTCTCTGCGAAATTCTTTATCGCAGTACTTGCATATAAATTTATCGGAAGATGGCTTTGATTGCGTTGTCATTGTATCCCAAATCAGTAGCGTATTGCTTGATTTCTTTATTGGTGGTTATTTCCATTAACAATGCTATTTCCTCGTCCGACAATGTGGGAAACTGTTGAATGAAGAAATTCTTAATCTTGTTATTCGTCTTGGTTGTTTTCTTCTTGTAGCCAACCCACTCGTGCTTCATTGCGCCCATTCCAGGCGAGCACGTTGTGGCCATCAGCCATTGTAATTTTGGATGCTTGGCTGTCTCGCTGTTCAAGTTCAGCAGGTTCACGTTGAAACGCAGGTTGGTCGCTTTCAGCCACCACTCGTCCATTTCTTTCATTGGGTGCGATACTGTTGATGCCCAGCGAACCATTACAAACGGAGCAAAGCCTTTCTTCTCTTGCTCGTTTAGGTTGTCCCAGAAGTCGCGGTCCTTTTTATCCATAGCACGCAAAGCGTCAAACATATTCAGCTTGTACTTTGTTTCTGGATTCATGCCAGTGCCTTCAAGCAGGTACTTCTTTGCCTTCTCGTCTTCTGTTTCGGTTTCTCTGACTACGCCGAACAGCGATACAAATGGATCGTCGCTCATTACCATACCTGTGTGAAGTCAACGATTTCACACTGTCTGCTGATGTCTTTAACAAAGTAAGCACATTTAGGCTGATCTCCGGATTCTACTGGAACGCAGAGAATTTGTCCTGGTTTTAATTTTGGAAAATACCAGCGGACATCTTGGTAAATGTCTTCGATTTCAATTTCCAAATAATCCGGGCGCCCTTCGTTAAGCGGGTTGTATACGAATGCTGTGAAGCCGCGATCGTTAACGTCTTCCAACGGAATTACTTCGCAGTCGCCAAATTCTTCGTCTGCTACTACGATCTGCCAGTCGACCGGCATCTTAACTTGATGGCCGCCGATATTTAGCACTACTGCTGGCGCATTAAAGCTTTCCAGAAAGATTAACGGTATGAAGAAGTAATCCGCATCTGCTGGGTTGCTGTTGTCCAGAACGCAAAAACGCAGATCGTCAATCTCGTCCGGTATTTCGTTCATTTCAAAAGCATGATTTTCAAGTGTTAAGATGTTCAAATTATTCTCCTGTTAGTGGTACACTATAGCATACTGCTGTACCGTCTTGCAAACCTTTCGGTAATTGATATGTCGAGGCAGAAATCGCCAAAGTACAAATCCCACGGCTGATGCCCAGCAAGTGGCATAAAATGCGATGAGTAGATCTGCGACTATTAACGAGATATCCATTTTCTAATCCACAAATACCAATCCCAAAACAGCAGACCGAGATATGCTATTATCAGAATGGATATTATGATGCTGAATCCTGGCATTATTCCGGATCGTCGAACGGTGTTTCTATTTGCTTGCGCGTCGGCGTCTGTGCTTCTTCCTTCTCGCGCATGTATTCGTTTTCCTTGCGCACATTCTCGAGAACTTGCCTACGCCATTCTCCGCCAACGTTTTTAATGTGCTGGCGCATACGTTCGGCTATGTCTTTTTGCTTTTGAGTTATTGGCATTAGTAGTGTCCTATAAATCCGCATTGCGTACAACTCCACGCATGAAGACTGATGTCTTCACATGTGACTTCATACGTTGTATACCAGTCGCCTTCCATCTCGCCAGTGAAGTCATTGTATACTTCTCGCCATTCTTGTCCGCGAATGTCGTGTGTACATTCTTCACTGTCCGATGGGTCTTCGCGCCAAGTGTCCATTTTAATCTCTGTCGATTTTGGTAATCTTAAATGGGTACTGAACTTGAGAATAAAACTTCTTACGCTGAGTCAAGTGCCGCTTCGCGTATTTACATGTTGAAGTAATATCCCATATCTCAACATGGTCCTTGTCTGTTGCTAATCTTAATCCACGTCCTATGCTTTGTATGACACGAACAAAGCTCTTGCCCGGTTCCAACAATCCTAAGTTGAAGATTCTTGGAATGTTTAGGCCAACCGCGGCGATGCCGTATGTTGCTATGATGACGATGTTGTCCTCGTCGTGCGCTCTTTGAAATTCTTCCTGTCGCTTGATGTCCTTGTCCTTGCCGCTGAGGAACACGCTGTTTGGTATCATCTCCTCCAGCAATTGGCCGGTTTTGACATAGTTGACTAATAGCAACACATTTCCATCGGCGCTTATGCTTGTGAAGATACGGCCGATCTGCTCCAATCGTGCTATGTCACCTGTCAAGTATTTCATTTCGGATTGATAGTTGCCGTAATCGCCCCAGTCTTTCAACTGTAAGATGTTCACATTACAATTAGCAAGCAATCCTTTTTCCTGTAGTTCTTTGGCACTAACTTCGCCCACCACGCCACCAATACTTGTGCGCAGTGCGAAGAAGTTGAAGTCTTCTTTTGGAATCGTTCCAGTCAAGCCCCAGCGAATCGGTACTTGTGCTAACGGTCCTTGCATCATTGCTTTCAGCACGTCAGCTTTCATTCCGTGACACTCGTCTACTATAACTGCTACTGTACCAGCAACGAAATCATCCAGTGAAAGCTTCGCATCAGCCTTTGTCATCTTGTCGAGGCTCTGCCAGGTACAGATCGTATGCTTCTTGTCGTACTCGTGTCGTCCGCCGAAGATAACGCCAACGTCCAATCCCATCAGCTTGTAATCCTTCTCTGTCTGTGTGACTAAGCTGCGGTTTGGCACAACAACGATAGTTCTGCCGTATATCTCACACGCTTGCGACAATGCTGCTGTGATGACCGTCTTACCTGCGCCTGTGGCAATCTCTTGTAACGATTGCGTATTGTCGAAGAAATTATTGACAGCGTCCACTTGATGGTCTTGGAAGACGATTGGTTGGCCTTCTAAGCGATGATCTTTTGGCCACAGTACGTGATTGTACGAATCCTTTGTTATATGCTTGAACGTGTAATCTGTGCGATATGTGCGCGTGTCGTCCAGTTCAATCTCATAGCCAGCGTCCATTATGACTGGCAGAATCTCTGGAAGCAGGTTAATAAACGTAGAACCACCCATTTGAAAGAACGCAACCGTGCCATCCCATCTGCCTAACTTGAACGCTGGCATATGTCGGGCATATGGTAATACGAATTTGAACTTGTTTACTAACTTCTTTCTGAGACTGATATCCAGCCCTGTAATTTTAACGTTCGTTTCGTCTTTTATAACTAATGTTGCTTTCATCTTTTTTTAGTTGCTTTTTTATTTTGTTATCTATGTCTTGGCAATAGTATATATTCTTTGTAGCGGTGTTGAACCAATTTCTTCTGCTTGGCCCTGCCATAAAACCCGCTGTGCTAACGATTAAATCTGCCGGGACTGCTATTACCCGACTGGTTATATACACTGTTTTGTTACTGTTGAAATTATATGTAGCATCGTTTGATGACGTTGTTACTATGCTGTATCCTGGCATTCTATGAGCGATTGATGCGGTGACTTCCCGAAAAAGCGATGGAGCTGGCATGTATATTACCACATTTTTGTATTCCAACTGGTTGATCTTTTGCAGAAGATCGCTCATTGTGTTGTGATCTGAGCTAACAAACGATCGTCTCATTAAAATGATGTCCGCAATGTCGCGGTGGGTTTGATATACGTAATCCACAAGGTCGTTGGACAATGTGAACGCTAATATGTTCGATGCTGACGCGACCTTGATGAAATTTGACATATGGATTTCACCTATATTGACGTGAATCCATTCCAGCATGGTCTCGGGCGCATCGCGTAAAACTAGCTCACCGTCTACAATGTCCAGTTGAATATTCTTGTAATCGTATCCGTCCTCCATGCGCTTGACAAGCTTCTTGTATGAATCTGTGATCTCAAATTTATGATCCTTAACGAATATGTCAGCCCATTTCAGATTGGAAGCGGTTGCCTTTAGCTTCCAAATTTTAGTCTTCTCGTCGTACGTTACTCTGCCTCGAGAATTGTTAGCATAACTAGCTACCATTCCAATCAAGCGCGGCTTGTATGGAAATTTAAGATTGATCCAACCATCTTCAGCACTAACCGAATGAGCTCGATCGACAATAGTACGCAGAGGCATCTGCGTCGGCGTGTTTAGATTAATATTCGATACATCGTATCCAGCCTTTTTCCATTGTCTGTGATATTTTGTGACCAGCTTAACTGCTAGAACTTGTTGTTTGTCAGTTAGCGCCAGCTTCTGCGATATTTGTTTAGCTATTCCGCTGATCGCTGCTGTGTCGTAACGTGCTGGATGAATTGGCTCGATGCCGGGGACTTTCTGCGAGCAGCCAACCGGAGGCCTAGCTGCGATCCGTGCCTGCAGCTCAAGCAAAGATTGCTCTAACGTGTCAAACGTTTTAAGCGGCATTGTTATTTTCGGCTTCTACTCGTTCGATTTTCTCTGTTATCGCGGCAAGCAGAATGGAGTTTAGCACTCCGCTGCGAAGAGCTTCTGCTTGACCCGCTGTCGCTTTTAATTCGACGTACTGTGACAAGGACGCAGCGTCTAAATTTGAGTGCGCCCACGTGTCGATAAGAGCGTCAACTGTCTCGTCGGCGATGTCTATAGCTCCTTTCCAGTGTCCATCGGAAGTTTCAACCCATTCGTCGCCGTTATCATCAGTAATAACGGGAACTAAATTGTCTTGGTCGTCTGTTATATATGGCATATTGTTTTCTCGTTGTTATACAGGCATTATACTATACTTATCCTGATTTTCCAAGCTTATTGAAAAACTAGTCAAAAAAAAAGCGCCCCGGAGGACGCTTAAGGCCAACTAAATTTTCTACTATGCTTTTGCC
>Ga0307377_10005491_pt1 | contig 13573 bp, 7 predicted proteins | sample TR3MG_FD_202535 | JGI IMG/M metagenome (GOLD analysis project Ga0307377, IMG submission 202535) | Soil microbial communities from Risofladan, Vaasa, Finland - TR-3 | ecosystem: Environmental > Terrestrial > Soil > Coastal area > Acid sulfate soil | place: Finland: Risofladan, Vaasa | collected... | reverse complement strand
TGTCTTTGACTAATGATATTTTTGAATCTACGGTTAATTATCATTCTCTTCCTGCTGCTGGTATTAATGTTTGTGATCCATTATTGGAAAATATTGGAACAGCAAATTTCACTTATCTTGAATAGTTTTTATAGGCAAAAGTCAGATTTATGACTTTTGCCTTTCTTTCTTCTTCCTTTTATTCACTTATTTATTAAATTCCTCGTTTTTTTCGATATATAGATAGTTATTTTTTAATAGGAGAAATATTATGTCGTTATTGGATGGTATTGATGATATTGAGATTAAATTGTATTACAAATATATTACTGTTAAAGGGTCAAAGAGGCTTATTATTGTTGAAAATATGAAGGCAGAAGAGTTACTAAAAGATAAAGAAAAGTCTAAAGAAATAGAGATGTTAGTAACTGGTTGGAGAATGCTTACTTGGAAAGAACAGAATGAAGTTTCTAATTTAGCATCGCAAACTATTAATGTTCAAACAGGAGAAAAACAGTTTAGTTATTTAATTTATAGGGACTCTGTTATAAAAAGATGTTTAAAAACATGGAATTTAACGATGAATGAAAAGCCAGTTTCTGTGTCTGCTGATATGATTGATAAACTGCCTGGTCCTGTTGTTTTTAGTTTGTATGAAAAATTTGAACGATTAATTGATTATAGCGATGAAGAACTAAAAAACTAAAACAGGCTGCGATCGAATATGCTCGTGGCCACAATATTTCAGTTAAACCTGTTCCTATAGAACTAACATATTTTTGTTTAGCAAAAGAGTTTGGTTGGCTTCCTAGTCAAATAGAAAATGAAACTCCTAGAAATATAAAGGGGATAATTCAAATTCTTTCTACTTATAATAATGTTATGAATAAAGATACAGGAAAGTCAAGTAAACAAAGAAATTTAGGTGTTAGCGGTAAGCAATATATAGATATAACTGATCCATCAGTGGAAGAACAATTAAATCAAGGAAAATTAAAAATATGATAGGAGATAAAATGCAAAATTTATTTGTGAATGAAAATGACGAATTTATTATTAGGTTTACTGTTGCTACAGATGATAAGGGAACTATCTTTTGTGATACAAATAGAGAATCATTAATAGAATCGTTTAAAGACAAAGTAAAAGAATTAGAGATAAAAGATTATGAGGCAGTTTTTAGAAAACCATCGTTTGGAGATTCGATTGAATTGTATGATTCTATTTTTAGTGTAAATAATGGGGCTGATGTTAGTTTTAATCCTGTTTTAATAAGAAGTAATAAGATTATTGCTTTGATTAAAAGTTGGAATTTACAGGGAGAAAAAAATAAACCGACAGCGGAAGATATTAAAAAATTACATCCGACAATAGCAACAGTAATAGGAGTTCTTTTAGATCAAGAAACAGGAGCTATTTTTGGGTAAAAAATTAAATGTTTTTAGAAAAATAAAAAGAGGCAGTAGTTATCTATTGTCTCTTTTTTAATAAAGGGGTTTTTAATAAAAAATAGAAATATTAATTATTCAAGATTATTATTTTAAGAGAACGAGTCATGTCTGATAACATTAATTTACCAGCAAATATAATTTTAGAGCTTCAAACAAGAGGTTTTGAAAACGCTGAACAAATAATGAAGGCTATCCTTAGAGAGCAGAAAGCTTTAGGGAATAGTAACGGAGATCTGATAAAAAAATATGGAGACCTTAAGAAGGCTACAGATGCTCTTATTAAATCCTATAAAGAAAGAGGGAAAACAGCCACAGATGAATTAGGTAAAGAAGAAAAGGCAGTTCTAAAATTAAAAAAAATATATTATAGTTTAGGTAAAGGTGTTCATGAAGTTGCTGATGGTTTGAAGAAGATGATTTTACCATCTAGTTTTGGGAACGCAATTACTCTTACAGATAAATATAATAAATCATTAATACAATCATCTGCTAGTGTTAATCGTTTAGGTATAGGGCTTAAAGGATTAGAAACTTCTCTTACTAGAATTGGAGCCATTACTTCTTTAACTAGAGAAGAAACTTTAAAACTATTTGATCAATTTCAATCTGGAATGAGAGAAATTTCTATTTCAGATTTTGAAAGTACTATGAAAAGGATGCGTAATATAGTTGGGTCAAATGCTGATGCAATGGGTCAAATGCAAGATGCTCTTTCTGCAATATCTCAGGAATATCCATCATTATCTAGAGGTTTATTAGACATTGCTAAGGCAGATTCTATTAATAATGCTGCTCAACAAGAGTCTTTACAAAATAGAGTAAGAAATTTATATTTTATTGGGAAAATATCAGATGCACAATACAGGCAAGTTTCTGCATATCTTAGAGGAAATAAGCAAATTAGTAGTGCTGATTCTGACAGACAAAAAGAGATAAAAGAACAGATTAAAGCTACTCAAGAACTGAAAAGACAGATGGAAATAATTGGATTGGCTGTTGGCCAAGCTATTCTTCCAGGATTGGTTATGGTAAGTGGTATTTTAAAGAATATCACAAAAGGTGCAGAAACAGCTGCTGGTTCAATGAAAAATGTAGGAAGAGTTCTTGTTGGTATGATGTTTGCTAAGGCGGCTTTTTCTATTGGGAAAATGGCTGTAGGGGGTATTGGTGGGTTACTTTCAAAGGGAGGAAGAGGAGGAGGAGGAGGAGGAGTCGGAGGAGCTTTAGCAGGAATAGTTGGAGGAGCTACTCCAGTTCGTGTTGTTAATTTCAATGAAATGGGAGGAATAGGGTCTATATTAGGTCCAAAGACTCTTACTCCTGCTCAGAAGCATGTTGCAGATTGGGAGACTAATTATGCAAAAAAATCTTCAAAATTAGGTCTTGGAGGTAGAATTAAAAGAGCTGGACCGGCACTGGGTGTGGGTGCTATGTTAGCAGGAGGATCTTATCTTGCTAATCAAGCATCGACAGTAGCAGAAGCCGCAGGTTATAAAAAAACAGGAATTGGACTTGGATTAGGTGGAGCTGCTATGGGTGTTGCTTCTGGGGCTGTTACTGGGGCTGCTATTGGAAGTATTCTTCCTGTTGTTGGAACTGCAATAGGAGGTCTTATTGGAGGAGCACTGGGAGTTTTTTCACAATGGGGAAATATTACTGAAAATATTGGTAAGTTATTAGGAAAGGAAGGAAAATCTAAAGAGTCTGGTAAATTCCGAAAAGATTTTGAAAAAGAGCAAGAGGAAGAAAAAAATAAGAGAAACGAAGAAAGGGCTTTACAAGCTCAAATAGATGAAGGTAATAAAACTAATATGGGAGAAATTTCAAAACTTGGAATAGCAGGTGTATTTACAAAAGCAAAGGAGAGAGCTAAAACCGCAAATGAAGCTTTAGCACTTAAACGTGAAACAGTAGATGAAACTATAAGAGCAAAACTAGGAATGACTTTTAAAGAAGGAGAAGGAGCACCTGATAAACAACAGCAAATTAGAGATAAAATAGAAGGTCAAGAAGAAGAATTAAGAAAAGCAAAAGAAACATATGCATCAAAGCAGTTAGATATGAGTCAACCTGAGAGAATTGGAGCTCAAGATTTTATAAGAGAAAAAGAAGAAGAATTGAAAAAGACCAAAGAAATAGTAGAAGAAGTGGAAAAAGAGGCTCCAGGATATCAAGCTGCGTTAAAGGAAGCTGAAAACCTAAATGCACAAATGGAAACGATGTCAACTCTTGCTGCAAAACAGAGAGATGCTGTAGCTGCGATGAACGGTTTGTATGAGGCTCAATCTAGTTTATTGGATACTATTGTTGGGAATATGTCTTTGACTGGGCAGGTAGATTATAGTGAAGCTTCTGCACAACTTGAAAAAACCTTGTCGTATTTAGAGGCTTCTGTTACTGAACAAGAAGCATTAATAAATATATTAAAGTCAAATCAAGGGCTTTCGATAGATGAAGTGTTAAAAAAGAAAGACTTAAATAAACAACAGGTTATTCTTTTAAAGGGTATGGAAAAGGCAGGAGTAACATCAATAGATCAAGCAGTTACTGATGCAGAGTTACTTAAGTTAGATGAAAAAAGGGCTAAAGCAGTACAAGAAGAGAGTAAAGCAAGATTAAATATGATACATCTTATGGATGGTCAATTAAAATATGCAAAAGCGTCGGCAACACAAGCTAGTTTAATGGTTCAATTAGCAGATAATTTTGCTATAGGTGTTGGAGCAAGTGCAGATATGAGAATTAAAGCATTTCAAGCAGAAGAAGATATTATAGCTGGATTGAAAGAACAGCTTAAACTTAATAGAATTGAGCAAAGTACAGCTCCAGAAAAACAAAGATTAGCATTAATAACTCAAGAGAAAGATTTACAAAATGAAATTCTGCAATCTCAAATAAAACAAGCTGGACAGGTTAAATCATTAAGAGACGGTTGGGTATCAGCTATTTCTGCAATGAATACTGGTTTTGGTAGTTTTTCAGAAATTGTTATGGATTCTAGTCAGAATCTTGCTCAATTAGCAAAAACACCTGGAGCTGTTACAGCCCCTATTCTTGGAACAATGTCCAAAAAAGGGTCATGGGGGCATAGTAATTCAGAAAGTATTGTTACTCATGGTGGCATCGGGCAAATATATTCGAAACGTTATGGGCAGAGTCCAAAAGGAAGATGGGAACAATCTATTAGATCTGATTTGGATAGAAGATTTGGAGGAGATATAAGAAATCTTGAACGAGGGATGGGGGAAAATGTAGGGGAGAATATTGCAAGACAAGCTTCAAGAAATGTTCAAGGAGGAGCTAGTGCTTTAGGGGCAGGTAATGCGATGGCACTTGCTGCTCATCAAGCAAGTCAAGCTAATAATACTCAATATGGCACAGGAGGAGTAGCAAGGAAAGATTTACGATTTAATAATCCTGTCCAAAATAGTCAAGAAGGAGAAAATCAGCCTCCTCCTTCTGATAAGGAATCGACTGCAAATATACTTTTGCCTTCAGTAAATATTTCAGTTAATATCCAAGATGTTAGTGAATTAACAAATAAAGTAATAGAGGCATTACAATCTAATATTCATAACGGTATAAATGATGCTTTTAGAGGTTACGGAAAGTAACAATTGGATTATTTTTTATGGCATTTGATAATAGAAGAACATATCTTTGTTACAATAATAGAGACTTAATAAGAGATGGGTTTATACGCACTTTTGTTGAAAAGGAATTTATTCCAGTTTCTACTTTTAATTTAAATCGATTAAAAAATCCACCTAAAGGAGTCACATATATTCTTGATAGAGACAAGATTACTGGGGAGATTATAAGTGTAAGAGAAAGAAAAAAATTATTACCTGCTAGTAAGATAAAAGTAGAAATAGATTTTAGTAAGGTAATGAAAAATGCAGTATCTCATCCATATACTCCTGGCTCTTTATCTTTTAGCCCTTTGGTTTCGATTGTGACTCCTCTTTTGTCTCCGATAGGGTTTGGAGGAATTACTTCTGGTTTTACAGAGATAACTTTCCACATATTAGAAGCAAAAACTGAAATAAATCAAGCTATTATTGTCACTCAAGAAATTCTTGATAATAAATCTTTAGATTTTGATGGTTATCCTTTATCTGTTTTTGGTATAGTTACAGAACATAATGAAGTTTTAAAAGTTCCTATTACTTCTCCTCCGACTGAGTTAAAAACAGTTGTTGCTGAGTATAAGGAGAAGCATCCTCAAGCAAGATTTAGAATTAATTCTTCAGGAGAGACAGAAGCATATATTGGTTTAGACTTTACTAGTGAACAAGTAAGGGTGTTGGGAAAATTTAGTCAAGGAGCTTATTCTGGAGCTGCGAGGAAAAGAATTGATGGAGCAACGGATAGTAGAGGTTTGTTTGGAGGTAAAGCTGATGCAGAATTACATATAGTCGAAAAAAAAGGAGAAAGCAATCTTGAAGAGGATAGAGAGGTTGTTTTATTTGATGGACAGAAATCGATTTTTGATACTATAATTAGAGATGGAAGAAAAATAAAATTTAGAGGAGATAATTTTGATGCGAATCAGCCAGGAGAATATCCTTATGATATTAAAGGGGCATATAATATAGATGCAACAGATAAGAAAATTAGAATTAACACAACAGGTTTAAAATTAAAAGATACTCTTTATATCACTTATTCTATTGTTGATGGAGGTAGATATGTTAGGCAAAATTTAGAGCATAAAGGAACTATTGGTCAAAGTCCTACATATGGTATAATAGGTTTTATGGGGGCAATTGGTAGTGAAGTTAATGCATTTGATTATCAAATGCGTGAATGGAAAGTGCCTCCCTTGCCAAAGGGAATTAAGGAATCTAATATAGATAAGGTTGCAGAGGGTTATATAAAAGATGAAGATTATAAATTAACAATGGATGAATTTTTAATAATTGATAAAGAGCAAAGGGAATGGGAAGCAAATTCTAAAAATGAGGGAGATTTTGATTTAAAAAATAAGGCCAGTAAAATAGAAGGATGGAGATTATCAGAGGCTATTTTATATGGTAAAGTAAAGAAATTTTTTGCAGCAGATTATAGGGGCATTCTATATTTTAATAATATGACAGTAGTCGTTTTATACCCTCGTTCTAATATAAGGGACCAAGGATGGTTTACGACTTATTTAGAAAGTCTTGAATTTACTAATCCAACAGGGCCACCCGATCCTGTTGATCCAATAGATAAAGATGGCAATTCTAAACTTACATATCTTTCATCTGATTTAGAAAAAAAAATAGAAGATAATATTGATTTGGGCAGGTTGCCAGGTTTTTTATTTGACACATCAGAAATAACAAATAGCTTGTTATTTGATAGAGAAAAAATTCATTATTATAGACCTTTTGCAAATGCTTTAAAAAAAGTAAGTTTGTATAATAAGGACCAAAACGATACAGGAATTGGGATTGTTAGTTTAGATTTATTAACTTTGCTTTGTCCCAATATTATAAGTTCTATTACACAAGAATTAGTAAAAGGAGAAACTGTTACTTATAAAGAATATGATTTTTCTAAATTTTCACCTAGTTGTCTTGGTTCTTTAAATTTAGATTATTATGATTTGTCATATGGGATTTTTGAAAGTGTTAATGCGCAATCTGTAAAAAATTATAATTGCGAAGATCCTCTTGATATTCATAGTTATACTTATTTTTCTAATAATTATGATGCTATGAATGAAGGACCAGGGGCATGGTATGATCAGGGATATATAGAAAATGAGTTGTTTGAGTGGAGACCAGATGGAGGGACAATAGAAAGTTATTGGAAAGTAGAAACTCCTTATTTTTGCGGAGATTTTAGTAGAAGTTCTAGAGTTTACATAGAAAAGATGGCAGGTGATTCATTAGATAATTATAGTTGGATTTATGTTGATACCGAACCTTCTATTCCCCAAAATATTTCTTCAGATGTTAATTTTAATTCTTCCTCTTTGATGTTGGTTTTTAAAGATGAGAATGTTCATAATAGTTTATGTTATCATAAAATACGTGATAGCTATTTTGAAGAGTATTTTCCTTTAGTTAAGACTGATAAAACAAGAACTCATCAGAGAGATACTTATGATCACGATAAAGATTTTATTGTTGGTCAAAATAGAATTTTAGGAGATATCCCTAGCTATTCTTATGGGATTCCTATTACAGATGATTTATATAAAATATGTTCTTCTGGAGAGGAGAATTTTTGGTTTATAAAAAATTTACTTGTTGATACGTGGGGTGATGGAACTTCTTTTGGATTAGATTTTAGTGATGATATTCCAAAGGCTGCTATTCCATTCGATTGGAGCTTAAAGAGGTTAAGGGTGAATTTTTCTTATACAAATACTACGATATTAGATATTGATAAATATGTTTCTTTTTATTTTGAAGGAAGTGAAAGCTCTATAAGTAATTATAAAGTATCAGAACCTACGATAGCAGGAAACTCATATTCTTTTACTGTTATCATTAATTACTATCATAGTGGTCCTTTGCAGTTTTTGGGAAAATTTTGGAAAAAAGTTACAATTAATGAAGTTAATGCAATATTTGCTCGAGGTAATGATGAGGGAATTCTTCCTCAGCACTTAAATATCGATGAATATAAAATAGATTATGGTCAAAATGCTGTTGTTTATGATGGGCAAGGGAGAATGATGGTTTTTTATGCTAATGAAAAAACCTCTAATATTGATGTAGCTATATCAGAAAGTGATGGAGTTGAATGGTTTGTACATGCAAGCTTAATCAGGTTAACTTCATCAGAAACAGCTACTCTTCCATATGTTATAAAAGGGGCCACTTCTTCATGTCTTAATTTATTTTATATTCTTAATGGTTCTTTTTTAATGCATAAAAGAATTGATTCATCGTTATTTATTGATGAAGATATTACTGTTAAGCCAGTTATTCCAGAAACATATGCCGTGGGAGATTATGATATGTCTTTAGAAGATCCAGATAGGGCATATTGGGGTGGGTATACAACAGATGGGAGTTTGATTAGAAAAACTCCAAGTTATTTTATTGCAGGAGATGCTGAGGATCAATATTTTAAAGAACAAAAGGAAGCTGTGGAAAAAATAAAAGATTTTAATTCTTCTTTAACAGTGAATAATGCTAATAAAAAGATGTGTTTTCGTTTCTTGTTTAGCGGAGATGAGGCACAGATGAAAGATATATTTGTTGAATCTCCTTACGCTGTTTATTTGTCGGGGTCAGGAAATATGAGATTGTTTTTGATTAGTAACGGTAAATTATCTATTAAAAGAAGTAGAGATCTTTATTCTTGGTATTATGATATATATGAACAGGTAATACATAAAAATTATGTGGATGATAAATTAAATAAAGGTTTTCCAGAAGAAATGTCAAATATACAGATAGTAAGAAATGATAATAATAAAAATATTATTTCTATTTTATATGTTTATAATAAAATGCTATTTGTGAGGCATTTTCAAACTAATACTCTTTTTGCATGGTATGATTTAGATAATAATTTACACGATGAACAAATGAAGTCGGTTCTTGAAATAACTGATAAAGATTTGTCAGTTTCTCCTCCAAAAGAGAGAACAAAAAATATCCCAATATTTTTAGTTGGAACTATTCCAGATGAGATTAAAAAAACAATTATTTATGACATAGAGAATAATATTTCTCCTATTAATTCTGATTTATTTTTTTATTTTCCTTATAAGGACCCTGATGAACCATCAAATAAAGAAAAGAATAAAGAAATGGTGAATAGATTTAATGAAAATTTTGCGATAGATGTCGATACACAATCTTATGGGGTTACAACATCTGTTGGATTAATGAGAATTTTTTATAGAGATAATTTTGGAAATATTAATGGAATATTGGTTGATGCTCTGCATGAGCCGATTTTAGAAACTATGAATATATTTAGAGGGAATTCAAGTAAGTAATAATGGAAAATTATTATGATAATATTCTTGATATTATGGATGAGTGGGGTGGATACCCTACAGAAGATGTTTGTAATAAGCCCGCATCTAATTCAGGAATAGTTAAACTTAAGTGTTTTATTAATGGCTCTTGTCCATTTTATAAAACTGGGAAAAAAGAAGATGGTTTGATATTTAACTATCTTACTTTTGCAGAACTAGAGAATTATTTACAAACTGGAATTTTAAATGTTTTGACAACTACTGATGGTTTGGAAGGTCTTCATTTTAAACCAAGATATTTATTCAGACATAATTATATGTTTCAGTTAAAACCAGGTCTAAAAGTTGAGGATGTTGAGGGGATTAATACTAAAGATTTGTATGGAGATAAATTTAGTAATTATTATGAAGAAATAACAACTATTACCAGTGATTCTCCACCACTTAATGGAGCTGAAGCGACTAGATATAAAGCAGAACAATCATGGTTCGTTATTGAAAGTGTTTTTGATAATATTTGTTCCCCCTCAAATATTAATGAATGCGGTATCCAAAGTAGCTGGAATTACCAGCATCAGCAAACAAATGATGATGAAACCCTTGAAAGAGATTTAATGTTAGATTATAATACTTCGTATTTTAATGATTATCTTGATAGTTTTACTGCCGCTAACCTCGAAGCAGGTCCACCACCTCCGATGATAAGTAGAAAAATTACACAAATGCCAACACAACATAAAACACATAATTCTAAAAACTGTGGAGTACATTGGAGAGTAGAAAAAAGAACTCCACTTTTTAAGGGAGAAGATTTTTTTATTAGATTTTATAAGCAGTCTCAAGAGACTAATGTTTTTAATTCAACTGGTAAAAATCTTAAAATTCCATTTATAGATAAAGATTATTCTGCTTTAGATATAACTAGTACTGAAGAAGTTGTTATTGACCCTTGGATATTAATTAATAATAAACCGTTTAAAAAATTTGTTAATGATGCACTTCGTTTTCCATCAGATACGGATAAAAAAGATAATGATAAAGCTGAACTTTATAATTTTTTTACACAAGCATATTATATTATAGAAATAGGGAAAGGGAATCGTAAGGATCATTATTTTATAATTATTCCCTACAGAGGAAATCCTCTTTTTGTTCATTTCTTTCAAAATAAATGGGCTAAAACTCATGTTGCAAAGAAATTGGGAGAACCTTTTGGAGGTATCTCTGGTATGGCATTAATAAGGTCAGACTGGTTTGATGTTGTTGTTAGGAATCATCTTGGTAGATTGTCTATTCAGTTTAGAGGAGACTTTAAAGATCCCCCACCATGGATTATAGAAAGACAGGATTGGGTTCAGTCTGATGTTCCTAAAGGAGAAACTCCATGGATAGAAGAGGAGTTTGTTCCTCTTATTGTTCCTCATGGAAGAATGTCTATATGGGGAGGAAATATAAAAACTGGTTTTATTTTTGGGCCTCTTCAATATCAAACGGATTATATCTCTTTTACATATCCTCCTAGAGAATTAAGCCTAGAGGATGGAGAAAATGAAAAATCTGCTTGGTTAACAAGTAAAAAAGAGCAGGTGGAGTCGTCTTCTTATTTTCAGTCAAATCCTTTTTGGCTTCCTTTAAATAGACAGGCCGTCGCCGATGGAGATTTTCTTACACAAGGAAAGTTTTTTGCTGAACATGAGGTTTTATTTAGTACAGGTCCTCCAGGATTAAGAGATGGAATGGTGGGGAGTGAAGAACCTCCTTATATTAATAAGCCCCTTTTTACAGGAGATGCTCAATTTTATAAAGAATATGATGATCGAGGTAAGAATAAATATAAAAAAGGATATTTTTATTATAATGAGCCGATAAGAGCAGCTCCAGCTGTCGTTGCTCCTGGGGTTAAGGCTTCTAGAATAGTTGTAACTAAATATAGGTTTCTAAATAATTTTAAAACAAAACATCAGGGATTTGATGTTTTTATTGGAATGATGTGTGGAGATCATGTTTTTGATGGAACATCGTATTATTATGCTCTTAAGGATTCTGATTCTTATAGTCTTTTTGGAGAATATGTTCCAGAAGATTCTTCGTGGTATTTGCCTAATTGTAAAACACCGATAATACCATTATTAAGACTTTTATCTTCTGTGGGAGATAGGCCTAGGTGGAGCGATGGAACTTATCTTTTTGAAGGAGTCTCAAGAATACCGAATAGTAAAATTTCTAGTTATTTTGTTGACGCATCTGACCATGTAACATCTTTTAGTCACTCGTGGACGGCCACAGGGTTATCTCAAATGGAGCATAGTGGATCTATAAGTTTTTATTTAAATAGAGACTTTATAGGATCAGAAAATAAGATAATAAATAATGTTACTGATTATTTATTATCTTTACAAGATAAAACTTTTTATATCGAGATATGGGCAGGTTATGAATCATGTAATTATTCTAAAATTCCTGGTCTTTATAAAATGTTTACAGGGATTTGCGAGGGGGGATCCATAAGCTATGAATATGGAAAAATAATTATGAATTGTAAATTAGAGGATTACAGTTCAGTTTTAAAAGGAATGAAATTTTTTAATTCTCCATGGTATGATGGAATGAAAGATGTTTCAGCAATTAATGAAATATTACAACTTGCAGGTTTTAGAGATCAGGGATTATATGATCCAGGGAGTTTGATAAGGGTTTTAAATAATAGAGCTATTGCTGGAGGTTCTTCTTTATTTTTTGCCCATATAGATGGGAGAGTTTTTAAACATGAGCCTTTTGTTTTGCCTTCAGGTTATAATAGATTAGAACAACCTGGTTTTAAATTTAAGGACGGAGATCCTTATATCGATGCCATTACTAAAATATCTAAATTGTCAAGTAAAATATTCTATTTTGATGAGTTTGGAATAGCTCATTTTGAAGATTACCAAGATATGGTTGAAAAAGATTTTTTAGGAGAAGTTCCATTGGTTCCTTTATATCATTTTACCACTAATCCGTCAGAAGTTAGCGGTCAAATGATTTTTAATAAAATGGAAAGATCTTTTGATGTCGCGAGTGTTCATAATCATATTAAAGTTTTATCAAATACTCCAGATATGCACTTATTAATAGGAGATCATTTAAGTTGGGAATCAATAGTAAATCCAGATAGTGCAGGTTTTTTAGGATACCAGAGAACTTTTTATCAACAAGAAAGTATGATCGGTTCTTCTATGGCTCAAAAGTTTACTGTAAGAAAATATTCTGTTGCTTTTAGGCCTAAAATTATGATAAGTTTTGAAACATATGGGCTTCCATTAAGAGCAACAGATGTTGTTAGTATTGGGGGTATTTCGAGTGCTTCAGATGTAGAAGGTAATGCAATTTTAGATATTGTTAGGGTTGTTAAAGTTAATCATACCTTTGATCCATTAAAAAATAGGTGGTGGATGGAGGTTGGGTGCGAAAGATATCAACCAATTTCAACTAGCATAGAATAATTTAAGATAAGGAGTAAACATAATGCAAGATAATGAATTAAGAAATAATATTATAAAGATGTATAATTGTAATAGGGACCTTATTAATAATGAAGTGAATAGATTGGGTAGTTTTGAACAAAGAAGTACTGATTATAGAAGGAATGGAATGTTAAATTTCGGGGCTAGGCAAATGTTTGCCATAATTACTCAAGATTATTACAATATTGGAGGGGGAGGTCCTCCTATAGTAGGTTCATAAGGAAAATAGATATTTGGAAGGTAAGATAAATGGGACAAACTCGTTATTTTAATCTCGCTTTTTTTGACTTTGGAGATAATTTAAGTGAATCTATTAATGTTCAAAAAGAAATAGATCGTTTTGTTGTTATTGATAAGCAAATTTATGGCATGTATAGAATATTTGGCAATGGTGTTATTGATGGGTTTACTGTTATTGACGCTGGATTTCAAGGAGAAAATGGAATAACTGTTTCTATTTCTGAAGGAACAGGTGTGGTTAATTATTTAGCATCTCAAACGGAAGAACCAGGATTTATATATAATTTACCTCCTAATTCTATAGTTGATATTTACGCTACTATATCTGGCTCTACCTACCTAGATAGGGCAGTTAATTTTGTTTATTCTACCTCTCCTTTAGAAGAGTCTATTAGATTAGCAACAGTTTCAACAGGTGGTAATAATATTTTATTTATAGATAATACTACAAGAGATTTAATTGGTTT
>Ga0307377_10005490_pt1 | contig 13574 bp, 18 predicted proteins | sample TR3MG_FD_202535 | JGI IMG/M metagenome (GOLD analysis project Ga0307377, IMG submission 202535) | Soil microbial communities from Risofladan, Vaasa, Finland - TR-3 | ecosystem: Environmental > Terrestrial > Soil > Coastal area > Acid sulfate soil | place: Finland: Risofladan, Vaasa | collected... | reverse complement strand
CGCTTTTTCTTTGGTAATGCGGTAATCGCGTAATCTCTCCTTCATAGGTATATTCCAGGCCGCATCTTCTGGCGTTTCGCTCATATGATTTAATGTATCAAGTTGCGCTCCATTTTCGATCAACAATTTCGCAACATCAGTTCTTCCACCATCTTTCGCAACAAGATGTAGAGGCGTATCACCGTTTCGATCTTGGATATTCACGTTCGCTCCGGCTTTCAAGAGGGTTAAACACGTTACTTCGCTAAGTATCACAGCCTTGTGTAATGGTGTTCTTTCAGAATTGTCCTGAGCATTAATGTCTGCGCCCGCATTTATCAGAACCTCAATGATCTTTAAATATTCCGCGGTCTTGTCGATCGGTCCTTCGTGGCCCTCCCAATCTCTTTTCATTGTTGCACTATGCAATGCCGACTCGTTTTTAGAGTCTAAAACATTAACGTTAGCCCCCGCTTCAATTAACTTTTGCACCGTTTTTTCATTTCCAAAATATGCTTGATAGTGCAATGGAGTTTTCCCCAAATAATCTTGCATATTGATATTCACACCCAACTCCATGAGTTTCTGCACCTCGGATTCAAAACCTTTTGATGCAGCAATCGTAATTGGACTTCCAATGTCCGAACTATGATTAATATCTGCGCCCGCTTTAATCAGCAAATCAATTGAGTCGGAGTTACAGAAATACCCTTCAAATATTGCATGAAGGGGTTGACTATTCTTTTCATTGACCGCATTTACATCCGCCCCCGCTTCTAAAAGAGTTTTTAATACTTGTGGTCGATTATAAAAGGCGGCTACATGAAGGGGTGTGCATTCCTCCCCACCCACAGTTACATCACAATTCCGAGCATTTACATCCGCCCCCTCCCTTAACAAATATTTTACTTCTTCAAGTTTGTTTTCCAGGCAAGCCTCATACAGATTTTTATTTTTTTGTGCCTGGTCCATTATTTTCTCCTTATAAACGGCTTCTACCGCGACTTTGAGTTTTGACTTCTGGCTTTTTGTCATCCACTTTGGCTCCTACCTCAGAAGACGATCTCATTTGAGGAGGCAATTTTGTCATTAAAGGAGCAACGGATTTTTCAAGTTCATTAGCTTCAAATGCATTGAAGACTACTTTGATTTCATCGGGGGCTTTGCTAAAAGGGGTTTCACCTTTTAGAACATTATTAAGATAGTCCTTGTCTGCTTCAAGATACGGATTTGCACCCCCTTCCAAAAGCTTATTGCAAATATTTTCTACTCGACGAAAATCATTTTTAATCAAATAAGAATCCCGCATAATGTGGCACAAAGGAGTTTTCCCCATGTCATCCCTAATGTTACAGTCTGCTCCAGCCTTGATGAGCAAATCTACAATAGCTGGGTTTTTACTAACTGCACAATGAAGGGGTGTCATTCCATCATTATTTGTAGAATTTGGATCAGCAGCGTTATCCAATAGCAGCTTTACCCCATCAACAAAATTATGTCGTGTAGCTGCATACAAAGGGTATTCACCATTGATAGAGCCGTTGGCTGAAACGCCACTGTTCAGTAGTTCTTGAACGATGTCCAATCGGTGGCCTTCAATCGCTCCAAACATATCAATTCCTGAATTGTCCATTTCCCGCCCCTTTTAATTAATGAGTAAGTGCTAAAGCCAGAAAGATAACTAAGCCTATAGCAGAAGCAATCATTGACATAACTGACACAGACACCTTTAAATGTTCAATATCGCCAAAGTTTTTTTGAATCCAAGTAGACATATTTTTCCTTCCATCAATACATCTACCCTACCAAAAAAAGGAGAGAAAGCAATAGCTCCCTCCCCTTTTGTGGACGAACGGTCTCTTAAATCCTGGGGTTTTCAATCCCGTTCTTTTGGGCCATTTCACGAAGTTGATCTTTCGTCAGTTGGCCGATCGAACGAATCACGTCCCGGCGAGGCACCCCGCCGCGTTGAACTTCAGCAATGGCAACGTAAGGAATGTTCATATTGTTTGCCCAGATCCCGTCTTTCAACAAATATTGATCGTCCTTCTCTTTTGGCTCATCATCATCTGCAAAGAGAGATTTGAAGGGTTGATTAATGATCTCTTTTTTAATCAGTTTACTTTTCAACGTCCGACGATTGTTCATTGATTGTTCATCATCAAATATCGGAGTGCTGAGCAAATTTCTCGCTTGCGAAATCATCGTGATTAACGGACTTGAAGATACGGATGAAGTGACCGGCTTTCCAATCCGTTTTTGAAAATATTCGGCTGTGAGTTCGGTTGAATCGAACGTCAGGATGGAACAAAAGTTCACCAACATGGCATTAGTTTCATGTTCCGAAAATTTGGCGTAATACGCATCCACCGATTGAGTGGCATAAACCATACAAATCCCGAGAGAACGACCCACGGCCACCATACTCTTTTCCACAACTCCAATAACTTCCTGAGCCTCATCCACCATCATCAACATAGGCTGATGACCCTTCGCCCGCCATTTTTCTTCGGTGCCACGATTGCGGATATCAGCAAAGATTCTTGATTTAACCAAAGCCGTGACGGTTGTTCCCGCTTGTTGGTATTTCGAACTTGGAGCATTAACCCCTAAAATACCCCCTTTTAAGCACTTCGTAATATCCACACCACGTTCTACCATGGCCCATTTGCGGATTTCAGCATTGGTCATAATCGGCGTTAACCAGGCCTTCACGGTCGATTCGACGTTACCCAAGGTGCGGTCATCCATATTCGGGATCTCAACAGCAACGAATTCCAGGGCATCACGAAGTAATGAGGACTGTTGGGCGTCTGGATGTTGATTTCGTATCCAATCGACTAACCCCATTACGCTCGAAGTTCCTCTCATAAAATCTTTATCTGTCATTTTTTGCGATGACATTTCTACGATTTTTTCATAAGACCATTGGTATTGACGCTGAATCGGCAGGGATTTACCTTTGGCCTTATAGTCGTCTTCCAAAGCATTCCAGTTGGCATAACCCGCTTTTACGGCTTGTTCATCACAGCTCTTCATTTCAATGTCATAGGCCCCTTTGAGAATGCAAGCAGCACTTAATAACCATTTCCGACCGGAGCTGGTAAAAAACTTGTCTTTATCATTATCGGGATCTCCAACCCCAAGATCGGCCATCGTGTCGGCCAGAACTTCAGGAGACATCCCTTCGATTAAGCCTAAATCGCACAGGCCCGGTTCAACCAGGACAAATTCTTTCTCCAGGGACGTGCCCTTGAACATTTCGAACAATTCACTTGCCAGGGTTCCTTTGCCGTCCAAGAAAAGCGCCCCACCGCATTTATCGGCCAGCCATTGTTGAGCAATAGGCTTCAACTCACCATACGTTTTCCCACCACCCGTCTTCCCAAAAATAGCCAGGTGCTTGGATAAATCCTGAGCGGACAAGCCAAAAGGCAATCCCCCGTCTGGTGAAAAGCCGTCCATTTGACGTGTAAACACGCCTCCAGTCGTTCCCAGTTGAATAAAGGGGCTCTTGTCCTTCTTGGCATTCAAATACTGGGTATTCCGGGCTTCTGTATAAGGCGGGCGGCTCACTCCAAAAGTGTGCTTTTCACCGTGCTTTTTCAACAGATCATTACGATGAAACTCAAAATGCAGGGCTGTTACGATTGGCAACAGGACGATTGGAAATAAGGCATACAGAGGATACCAGCCGTCCCCGCCGAGATAGCTATCTAAGCCATAAGCCCCACCAACGATAAAAACCATCAGTGTTGCTAATGCTGATGTGCTCAACGACAGATGTTCTCCGAGTCTAATCTCCTTGAATTTCATCTGAGCGCTGGTTTTTGAATATAACCAACCGAAGAGCACGACTTCAGCCCCCCCGATGTAATAGGGTAGATCCGGATCAGGTTGCAAATAAAGAGCTATCCCGACGATGGCGACTGAGATAAAGACAAAGTCTAAGATCATGGAAGCTAGGATCCCGATTGAGTTCTCCGTTCCATGCAAAATATCCTCTTTCAAAATGCGCGTTAAAATCCGGAAACCATTTTTCGATTGAACAAACCAACCCTGGGTGTCTTTCAGATCGGCCGGGACATCATCGCCCTGGGGCACGTCAAAACGCTGGGTAAGATTGCTGGTCTCTTCGTCCGTCTCTTCGCGTAGTCTTTTGAGCAAGGCCGGCGAAGTCAGTTGGAACATTGATAATAGTGCCATGTGAAATCCTCCCTTATTGATGAGTTGTATTTGTTATTGGGCTGTGCGGAAAATGCAATGCGGCTTTCTGTTCCAAAATCAACCCGGTATTCAACAGCAGAAAAATCAAAGCCAATAAAATTGTGATTCGAAACGCTACGGCACGGTAGAGCTTGCGACGGAAAATATTGACCCGGATGTTCCGTCGGATCACATAAAAGTTAAAATCCTGAACATGAGCCATCTCCCGGTCTTCTACAATGTGGTAAAAATCAGGAGGCATATCAAAAGTGCTTGGCCGTCCCAAGAACAGACAGCCCAGGAAATGATAAACGCGGCTTCGCATGGAGATTTGATTATGCGAATGACGGTCATGGAGTTCTTTAAATGATTTCATGTGTGCCCTTTCATTCAATATTTTTAATGACTTTTTCCATTGGAATGGTTTTATGATCCGGCGATGGCAATGTAAAACTGCGACGCATCATAGGGGGAGCCTTTTCCATTGGATCGGTATGTTTAATATCCTGTGTTTCTTCACTGGGAAGTGAGCCGGCATGGATTTCTTCTTTAGGCGTTAAGAGGATTTTGACGATCTCCAGTTGACCGTATTGCGAGGCAATATGCAGAAGCGTATTTCCCAAGGCATCTTTCTGTGCCAGGTCGATTCCGAGTTCAGCAGCCAGGTTAATCAGCATCTTCAGCAGTTGAATCTTTCCGGTTTGAACCGCATGTTTCAAAAGGTTTTGGCCGGGCAAAGCAAATTTGGCAAAACATACGGCCAAGGCCTGTTTCAGCTCCGGGTCGTTCGATCTCATATAAAGCTCAACGATGTCAAACCGCTGATTGCGAAACGCCAAAGATAGAGGCGACTCTTGTTGGTTATTCGGTTCGAGGATGGATTTCGTGTTCATGGTTTTGTAGAGTCATTTTTTAAATATTCACTATTGAACGTAGTTGAATATTTGCTGTTGTCAATGCCTGGGAGGCGATATTTGGACGAGTGGTGCAGACGTAAAAAAGCCCCGTTATTTCGAACAGGGCTCTTCAGGGATGAAGACTCTACAAATGGGACAAATCTATTTTTGCCACCTGACAAGTGAGTTGGCCTTGGGCGTTATTGCAACTAAAGGTCGGAGGTGAAACGCGGAATTCTGTTTCGTAAATCCTTCGTAATTCTGATTTTTGACTATCAAGTTTGGCAACCAGATGATTAATTTGCCGATGTGACTCATTGATTTCTTGCTTACAGGTTTCATTAGGAGCCAATGCAGGATTCGTTTGATATCTTATATTATCTACATAAATAGTATCCTTTAGCATCCGATTACCAGTTGGATCACTTGGATCAAGGTTAGTTTCATACCTTTCATGATACATACAAGATTGTAATGAGGGATAGAGAACTCGGGGGGGAGTGTGAGTATTGTGGGATATTGAAAAAAAACAATAAAATAAACTTATTCCCCACAAAATATATCCAACACTAATTATTAATTGGATTATTAAGAAATGTAAAGTATCCACTATATTTTTCATTGATTTACTCCTTGAAAAGCTGCTTGATAAACGTAATGTAGGTTCCAATGGTTGAACGATTTTCGATCTTATGAACCAGGGTCATCTTTTGTTCATCTGTCATCGGAGACGGAGCCGATTGCTCTGCTTGATGGATCAGCGCTAATCCGGTGGAGGTTCGATAGGCTTTGTAGTGAGAAATGGACCAAGACCCGTCAAAATTGAATAATCCGAAGAGAAAGACTATCAAAATCAACTTTGGCATTGAACGTAGCATCTTAATGCTAAACGCTTTTTTAACTAAAAAACCTTTATACTCTTCTCTTTTAGCCCAGCTTTGGCTAGACTTTTCCTCTCTTATCACTTCCTCTTTGATGTAATCCTTATCATCCATTCTGATTTCGATTTCTTCTCTTTCTTCCTCGGTCATTTGTTTCATGCTGTTTTCCTATGATGTTGATTAAGTTCTATTCAACCTAGCTGGAAAAAGCCGTCTGTCAATAGCTTGAAGCAATTTTATGGACGAGTGGTGTTGACGTAAAAGCCCCATTATTTCGAACGGGGCTCTTCAGGGATGGAAACTTTACAACTGCGATAAGTCTATTTTTGCCACCTGGCAAGTGAGTTGGCCTTGGGCGTTATTCTTGCAACTGTAGGTCGGTGGAGGAATGCGGAAAATATCTTCATACAGCACTTTCGGGAGGGATTTTTCATCATCGCTTTTAGCCACCAGTTTATCGATTTGCTTATGGGATTGATTGAGTTCATTGTAGCAAGTTATAGACAAGGTGAATGCTGGAGAGTTAGAACAAGCTTGAAATGAAGGATAAGTCACCTTTGGATGATCTCCCGGAATATGCATAAATGCATAAAACATATAATAAAATGCGGCCATCCACAATATGACAATTATTTTGGTGATTAGTGAGTATATAGCGCTCATTTGTTTACTCCTTTAGAAATTTAATGTAAGTCAGAATCGTGGAACGGCTCTTTATGGTTTGAACCAGATTGATCATTTGCTCTTCTGACATTGGAACCTTTGCCGATTGCTCTGCTTTTTGAATCAGTGCTAATCCGGTTGAGTTTCGATAGTCCTTGTAATGAGAAATGGACCAGGGGGAGTTTGTAAATAAGCCTGTTACGAAGATCATCCCAGCCAAAAAGGGCAAGGAACGAATCATCATCTTGCTTATCATTTTATTTTTTATGGAATCTTTTTTATGGATTAATCTTTGAACATTCCTGTCTATTTTATTTTCCCTAATGATTCTTTCTTTAATGTAATCATCGTCAAATATTTCATTATCCTCATCAAGAAAAATATCATCCTTATTTTGTTCACTCATTTTGTTTCCCCTTTATTTAGTGCTACGTGATTCTTTTGCAACCAGAACATTGGATGCGATGTTGTTTGGATTGATACTCAGCTTCAAAGCCGAGAAGCTCTTTTCTCCGGGCAGGATCTCAGACAGCTTCATCAGAAAGCTGAAAAGCCCACCCGCGAAACCAAAGTCAAAAGCTTCTGCAAGTCCTTCCAACCCCAATACGGTTGTTTCTTTAGTGAAGGCTTCATCCGGCTCATTTTGGATTGAGTATTCATATCCCTGAGTTGGCATCAAAATATAGTTTGCGGTTTTCATCATCTTTCCTTTATTAAATAATCTAAATCTTTACATCCGTCGAGTCGCTAAGTTCGGGAACATCCGGCTTAGTGAAAATGAAGGAACAAGTTTGGGGGTGGGAATACTTGATACAACCTGAACATTCTTCCCCGCTTCCAAAACCCTTTCTTGTGACGGAACATCCTTTACTTTAAATACGCTTTCCAACTCTTCTCGTTCAAAGTCTCGAAGTAAATCTTGAATCGCAGTAATCTGATTTGAAGACAACATCTCCATTTCAACCAGTTCCCCAATCCACAGTTTTTCCTTTTGAACTAATCGTGCCAGGACACGAATTCGCTTATTCAAGATCAAACTCATCAAAGGCGTATATCGCTGTTTATCTTCCCCATGACTTAGCAGTGCTTTATGGTCGATTAAAGCCACGGCCATTTGGGCGGAGGCATCGGTATCTTCCATTTCAGAGACGGTGTGTAAGGGGGTTTCCCCGTGCACATTGACCACATTTGGACTAATCCCTGTCTTGAGGATCTGATTTAACGTATCGCTATGGCCGAAGTTCACGGCATAGTGCAACGACGTATTACGTTCAACGTCAATAACAAGATGTGGATCTGCATTCGTCCGAAGAGCCTTATTGATTTTGCGCCGGCGAACAGTTGCGTCCGGTTCTGCAATCCCTTCTAAGAGTAGGTCCTGGGGGTTGAATGACATGATGTTTCTCCTTTAAGTCTTATATTTAACTTAGTGGAAAAAAGCCGACTGTCAATAGCTTGAAGGCATTATTTGGACGAGCGGTGTCATCCATTTTTCAAATAAAAACCCATTCGGAAAATCAATCCCTTTCTCCCCCCACCTCTTCGAGGTGGCCCCCCAGGGGGCCGGGATCCAGGAAAGCCTTCGGCCGTTTTTTACCCCTGCACAGTTAAAGCACAATGAAATATTTTCCATTGTGCGGATGAAACCCGCATGGAACCTCATCCTCAATTCAAAAAAAGGGGGTAGAACGATTGAACGATGAAATCGACAGTTCTTATACAAATAAATAACGTCGTATTTATATTTTCTCTTGCGCGTAATAGATTAATTCATTGAGTAGTCTGTGCAGAAAGTTATAGAACCTTATAAATAAAGGCCTAGAGCTGCACGATGGAGTAAAAATCCATTGTGATTTGATTGTGCAACTGTGCAGCTTGAGACCGTTCATCCTTTATTTTGGATTTGCTATTGACGAGTGCTATTTTTTTGCTAGCTTCAAGACAGCAAAAATATTTCTTCAATAACTAGAGGTAATCATGACTACTCAAAAGCAAAACATTACAAAGGAAACTCAGGATTCAGTCTTTCTCCGTTTTCCCGCTCATTATTTAGAAACCTTTGACCAGGAAATCGAAAAGCGTGGGATTGAAAAGCGCACGGATGCAATCCGCCAATTGGTCGCTGCTTGGATGAGAAATCCGGATGCGCTGCCGATTGGCTTCACCAAAACAGAGAATTAAAAAGCCCCCAGGGTAAGCTGGGGGCAAAGGTAAAACCACAGGTGTCAATGCTATTGACCAAATCATACTAACGAATATTTATCGTTCGTCAATAGCCCGCGAAAAATAAAGGGGTTCGTTATGTATAAAGCCGAAGAATTAAAATCTAAAGAAGGAGAAAACCATATCCCGGGACCAGGACGTTATGTTCGTCCTGTAAAAAATGGTCATTTTCCTGGTGTGGCTGCGAAGAAGATTAATAAAACTGCGACCGTCAAATCAAAAGATACCGGGCCGGAAATATCGCTTGATTATCTTTACGCTCAATATTGCTTGCAAAGAGGTTTCAAGATGGCTTCCCCCACTGAGACCTGTATCCATCGTTGGAATGAGAGCTGCTGGGAGCCACTGGATCAAATCCAATTCGAAACGGATGCTTATGAGTATCTGTCTTCCACCAATCTTAAAAGCACGACCCAGGCCAAAGCCCAAACATTGGTTAAAGTTGTTCCTTTGGCTTTAAACTCGCAAAAGCTGTATGTCCCAAAGCGGCCAATCAACACGGACGTTATCCCGTTGAAAAATGCTTATCTCGTCTTGAAGGGAGATACCCCCGAGTTCACTATATCAAAACCAGATCCAGCACTCGGGATGAAGTTCACAATCAATGCTCATCTTCCTGAAGAATATCTCTCTCAAAGCGTTTACACCCCCAAGCCGGTTCCAACCGATTCCCTGTTCTTTAACTTTTTAGAAACATCCTTGCCCGATCTGGAAGTTCGAGCGCTTTGCCAGGAAATGATGGCATCAACCATTCTTCAACGAAACTTTCAGAAAGCCACCATTTTGATGGGCGAAGGAAGCAACGGCAAAGGGGTTCTTCATAAAATCATGGCCGCTGTGCATGAACGCACAATAGCCAAGGAATTAGATAGATTAAATGATAGTCACGACCTGGAGAACATTGTGGGCGCCAGCCTTATTTTGGTAGATGAAATTCCTGAAGGACGAATCCACGTTCAACGTTTTAAGAGCTTAGTCTCTCGGGATATCGTCACCATCAATCCAAAGGGATTAAAAGCCTTCAGTTATACCCCTGAAGCAGCTTGGATCCTCAATGGTAATCATCAAATGACAAGCCGGGACCAGAGCTATGGGTTTTGGAGAAGGACCGTCACAATCCCGTTTAACAGTAAACTCACGTCCAAGATTTTGAATTTGAGCGATAAGATAGTAGCCACGGAGCTCCTTGTGGTCATCGATTGGCTTTTGGAAGGGGCAATCCGGATTATTCGTCGCGGTGATCTGATGGCTGAAGAGGACTATCCTAAAGCCGTTAAAGACGAGATCCTGTCCGCCCAACTTGCCGCCAATTCCATCTTATCGTTTGTTGATGATACGGAGTTCAAAATCGATGTGGAGGGTGAAACTTGGATGGAAAAATCCGTGGTTTTTGCCGATTATGAACATTATTGTTCATCGAATGGCTTGAAGCCATTTAACAGTAAAAACTTCTTCAAAGGCTTACTCAAGATCGCTGAAAAGTTTAAAACGCCCTATAAAGAGCGTCAGACGACCGTGGCCGGTGGCAAACGTGTTCGCCAGATCTCTGTGAGCTATCAAAACTCCAGCCAGGCTCCCATCAAAGTCAAACTTGTGGATCAAGAGCTCGATGAAATCCCTTATACCAACTTAGCGGGGAAATAATATGGATCCTATCGATAAAAAATCCATAGAATCCTTTTTTGATGTATTTCGGTCTGAAGAGGATTGGGTTTCAATTAACGGAATGTATTCAGACTATGAAATGCATTGCTTTGCTCATGGTAATAAGTTGAAGCTTTTAAGCCAGGATGATTTTTATAAAGGATTAGAAATCTGTGTGAATGAAGAGGGTCTTGATTATCTTTTGGCACAGAATATGTTTAAGAGAGAACATCTCACTATTATGGCGATTCAGTTCTTCTACCGGGATTATCAAATTGTTTGTGAACGTAAACATCTGCAACAATCCATCCCGGACATCAATCCCAACCGAAGCATCAGATCTAGACTCTAGCCGCCAACGACGTGCCTACGACACCACGTTGAAACGCGTCTAACCCAACTGTCACGTCCTCGTTCCGCTGCCCTCCTCTGCACCCTAGAGCCTACTGCTACGTTCGCAACGCATCCATTCCGCAAGCTCCACTTCTGCGACCGCTCACAGCATCCGGCCATGGGCTTGCTTCGATTGCTCCTCTTCAGACGACACAGTAAAACCAGATCTCAAGAAATACCAATCGCCGCAACCTGGGAGGCCCGGCTTAAATTGGCTGGAAAAGCGCGAAAAACGAAAGGACTTGGTTAAGCGACGGCCGGCCACTCCAGCCAATCGATTAAATCGTTATGCAAAAAAATGATGGCTTCGTCCAGGGGAGAAAGGCTGCGATTGTTTAAGACGTTCAACAAGGCTCCGTGTTCAACCAATTCCACTACATAGTCCTTCAGACCCATTCGAGCCGCAATATGAAGAGCTGTATCCCCATTCGCATTCGACAGATTCAGGGGCGCTTGATATTTGAGGAGCTTTTTGAAGACTTTCCAGTTTTCGCCGGCTACCGCGGCGACCAATGGAGGAGTTGATCCTAACGCCAGATTTAACCTGGGCACCAAATAAAGTGAAACTTCTGTGCTTTCACTTTGGATCCCAACCGTTAACGGACTGTTATCGTCCAACACGTGGTTTTTCAGATTCATCCGATTTAAATTGCCGTCCTTCAGACGTTCCAGGAGGACTTTTACTTCTTTTAGATCGTTCTGACGTATGGCCTGGTAATACATAAAAATGAGGCGAGAAGCCAGGCGTGATAAACGTTTTTTCTGATGTGTAAGTCGGGTGACTGGATCCATGTCCATCTTTCTAAAGAGTTGAAGGTCTCTTTAGACTAATGAAAAAATGCTATCCGGCAAGAGCCGGCAGACATTTTCTGGACGAGCGGTGTCGAAGGATTATTTTTTAACGAGTCTGCCCACGTTTGCGTGAACGTTCTGGAGCCCGTTGTCCGGTCGCCACTTCATATTCCATTGAAATAATAGGACCCTCTTCTCGTTCCAGTGTTTTGAAATACTCTTTTAGCATATCCCAGCTTTGAAACGTTTCAAGCGTCCCGGAATGAGCATGAAGTCCATGGTCCTTCATTTCATCAATCATTGGGAGATATTCGCCCCAGTGCGGCTTTTCATAAACGATTGGTTGAGCCATCAAATTCTCCTAAAGAGTTAACTCAACCAACCTAGCGGAAATATTTAGAAGCGCAAGCCCGTTTAGATACCACTCGTCCAAATATTGCCTCCCAGGCATTGACAGATGCGGCTTTTTTAATAGGTTGAATAGACAACAAATGGAATTATCATGTTCAAATTATTTCTCTTACTACTGGCTTTTGTTCCAACGGTTCACGCCGCTGAATGGACTTCTGACGACACAAACCGTGAAGTTGCATATCAAGTGATCCAGGACATCGATTGGCTGCAAACTCGAAATATTGCAAAGAGTCCCTGTTTTGTTCTTGTTAAACATCATTTTGGTCCTTATGGACAATATTATTATGATAAAGTCCCCGGCCCTATTTATGAACAAAACAATTATCTTGGACCACATCCCTCAATGGGTGCGGTTAATAGATATTTTCTCGTTATGTCGGTCGTTCATCTGGGGATCTCGTATTTACTTCCCAGGGAGTATCGAGCCCCATTTCAATACATCACAATCGGTATGGAGTCCGGATATGTTGCCCACAATTTATCCGTGGGCATCCACATCACGTTTTGATTCGATATTTTTCCAGATCCCCACCGGCTGCAAGGACTTCTTTAACCCAGGCCGGTTTTGCACCAACTCCGCGATATCCCTTGCCGTCCTTCATAAAAATAAAGGGGTTCTTGGGTTTGTAGTTGACTCCGGTATTTTTCAGGACTTTCTTCTTGCCGGCTTTTTTCTTTCGGGCGGGCGCTTTAGCGACCGCCGCGGGTTTGGATGTTGAAGCCTTTTTTCTTCCCTGGGTTTCCTCTTTAGGAGTTGGATACGTTTCTAAAATAAAGAGTAAATCATCAATCGAGATTCCGCTTTCATCCAGATAGTTTTTAATCTTATGAACGATGCCAATTTTGGTGAGCATCGCTTCGTTCAGTTCAGAAAAAGACAGTGACGTGGCGCTAGGGTTCATATTAATCTCCATTTAAGAATAGCCCGCTGGGAAAGTCCACAACGGGCATCATAACAAAACGGCGATGAATATTAAAATAGAATGGCCTTCGGCCGCTATTGCTCTGCGAGGCTGACAATTAGGCTACGTCTCACATGGCTTGTCATTGGATCTCGAAGTGTCTTCTTTTTCCTGCTGGGCTTTTGTGGTTTTGTAATTAAAAAGGACGGGGGGTTAGCCCGTCCTTCTTTCACTCCTTTCTTTCTTACCGACTGTATCCGCCTCTTTCCCGAACGGGTCTTGCAACTTCGACCGGGGGTTGTTGATGAACGTTCATTGAAGGTGGAGCCTTCTCTGTTGTCTCCTGGGCTTTAACCTGTTCTGCCGGTTTAGCCGAATTCATTTGAGGAGCACTCTTCATCACATCCTGAGATTGACCTTCCGGTTTTTTCTCTTCCGCTTTAGCCGCATTCATCTGCGGTGGAAGCCGAGTATCCGCTTCACGACTGGAGGCCGTTCTCGACCCGACTTCCTCAAGCGATTTCATTTGAGGAGCCGTTTTCATCGGTTCACTTGGATCTTGGGCCTGAGCTTGAAGCTTT
>Ga0307377_10005489_pt1 | contig 13574 bp, 18 predicted proteins | sample TR3MG_FD_202535 | JGI IMG/M metagenome (GOLD analysis project Ga0307377, IMG submission 202535) | Soil microbial communities from Risofladan, Vaasa, Finland - TR-3 | ecosystem: Environmental > Terrestrial > Soil > Coastal area > Acid sulfate soil | place: Finland: Risofladan, Vaasa | collected... | reverse complement strand
TATTACATTACATATCAATTAGTCATCGAATAATTTATAGTTAGTTTCTAATTGTCTTAATTTTTTATAGTAATCTTTTACATCTGTATCATATGTTTCTTCCATATTATCCATTTCATTTAATAACTTTTCTAATCTCATTTTAGGTTCTGTACCTTCATCATAATTCTGTGCCATTTCTTTCATAAGAGCCACGTTAACTGGTCGCATATGAACATTTGTTATTAAATACATTAAATTAGTGGATACAATATAACATTCTGTTATTTTTTGTATATCAAATGCTGTTATTGCAAAATTAAACCCTCCATTAGTTTCTAATGATTTATACATTATTTCAAAATTAACAGGTATTCTATTTTCTTTCGTCACATCTGCAACATCAGCATTTTTTTCAAATATACCTTGTGCTAAGTAATATAATTTATTAAAATACACCATCTTATAATCAAATGGTAAATAATCAAGGTTAATAGCATATAAATTATGTTTGTTATGTTCTGATACCCTATAATCAATAGCAAAAATAGGACAGAAAACTTTATTACCATTATAATAGTAATTTATTAAATAGAATCTACCCGTTTGAATATTATTTAATGAAATTGATTGAAACCAAGGTGTCTGTTTTTTTCTTGCAGCAAAAACTTCTTTATTACAATCAAAAACTAGTTTTCCTAAATCACCACCATATTGTCCACGCAATGCTTCAACATAATATTCGTAACTCATTCCGTTTTCTTCTATCAATGCTCCCATTATAATTTCCTATATTTTTTCTTTTCTGGAATAAGACCAGCTTTTATTAAATGATCTTCTGTAATTATAACAAATTTCATCCCTCTTTTAATTGCATATTCATCTGCTGCTGACCATTTTAATTTATTCTTTATATGGGTTCTAACTGCATATTCGTAATTTTCTAATGCTTTAGCTGTTTCATTCTTAGGTCTTGTTGGTGGATATAATTCTGTTCTTGGTTTAATTTCAACAATAACTTTAACCATTCCATCAACATCATTAGTTAATTTTTCATAATAAAAATCAGGATAATATCTATGAACCTTATTTCTTAAATCTTGATAAGTAATAACTGGTTGCTCACATGACCATTTAATAATTGTACTATCATTATCTAAATAATTACAAAAAGCAAATTCCCATGATGAACGATAAATTACTTCACTTGGGTTTCCTTTATACTTTTCGGGATTTCTCAATTGATATTTTCCCTGATTGTATTTGCTATTTAGTTTTGATTTATTCGCCATTAAAAAATCATACCATTTTTAATTTTAAGATATATAAGAATTGATCCAAAAATCCATACACTTAAAATAAGTATTACATATAATAATTTAATTCTTCGGGTTTTCCATACATTTAATTCTTTAGAATTAATTATTTTAGATATCTTACTTAATGTATTTCCTATATTAAAGAATGACATCTTATTCTTAACTACATAATCAGTAGCACCTTGTCTTATAATATCTGTAGCAACATCTACATCTTCTTGACCAGATAATATAATAACTTCAATGTCTTTGTAATTTAATTTTATTCTTTTTAAAATTTCATCACCATTCATACCCTCTTTTATTAAATAATCTAATATGATAACATCAGGTTTATTAATAACCATTTCAATTAAACATTCCTCTCCTTTAGAAAAAGTTTTAATATCATGATATCCTAATTTTTCTAAATTAGCTTTAACTAAGTTCATATAGTATTCTTCATCATCAACAGTATAAATCTTTAACGACCTTTCAGAAGGCTTCTTTAATAATCTTCTCATTTGTGGATACTTTATTTTCTTTTATATATTAAATATTGTGTAATCCCTTGCCATCATTTGCACGATCAATACTAATCATTCGTATTCTGTCATCGTTATAACTTTTCTTATTGTTAATGACGTTCATACCATCTGCTAATCCTCTTTTGAAAATTTCTGTAAAATAAGGGAACGCCGAATCGTATTTTTTGGGATTAAAATTTTTCCAATTCTGAAACAAGTGTAATAACCCTTGTTGTATGCAATCATTTCTGTCATCGGATGTTCTATAATTTCTTTCTTTTTTTCTAATTGTGTTCTGGGCAATCAAGATTAATAATTCTTCTGATCTTGATGTTAGTTTTCCCTTTCCTTTTGATACTACCATTTCGTAGTATAACTCTCTATCTTCTAAGTAATTAGGCATAAAATTAAAAATTTTTTTATTTTTCCTTTGTAATTAGGATATTATTTCATATATTTGTAACTTGGGGTAGTCTTGCTTTTATTTATTATAAATAAATAAAAGCATTATACCTACATCAAAATATATACCATTTTTTGAAAAAAGTTTATTTTTTGCAAAAAATCAGGGGTTGTAATTTGTATATATTTGATAATGAATGTGAAAAGTTGTTTTTGATTAAAAACATTTGTATTTTTATGTAATATAATATTATTATGGCAGGTAGAGAATCATATGGAATTAGAAATTATTGGAAATTTCCAAGGAATAAAAAAAACAGACGTTATAGGTATACTGTGGTAGTTGATATAATAGATAGATTTATATCTGTTTTATATTTATTTAAAAGAGTAATAAAAGGTAGTAAATATAACAGAAAAATGTTCTGGTTAGATAATGTTACCATTCCTTTTAATAAATTAGTTGGTTGTAGACTAACAAAACATAAATGGTATTATTCATTGGATGAAGGATATCCTTATTGTACAAAGTGTCACAAGAGGAAAGACCCCATATCATATGATACTTGGAAAAGAACATTAAAATTAAATCAAATAAAAAAGAGAACCAAAAAATGATTCTCTTTTTATTTAATTAAAATTGATTTATTATTTCTTCGCTTTTGCTTTCTTAATGATAGCTTTCTTCAAACCTTCGGGAAGTTTTTTCTGCTTAGCAGATAGATACTTATCTTCATCAGATTTACCTGATTCGTCTTTTTTATCTTCTTTATCTTCCTTTTTGTCATCTTTCTTGTCATCCTTATCATCTTTATCTTCCTTCTTATCACCAGCTTTTTTACCAGCTTTCTTATTTTTGGCTATTATACCTTTTTTAAGAGCTTCAGGTAATTTTTTCTGTTTTGCAGAAAGATATTCATCTTCGTCAGAAGCTTCATTTATTTCTTCATCAGTTTCTTCTTCAATAACTTCTTCTTCTTCCTCTTCTTCAACTGATTCTTCAATAACTTCTTCTTCCTCTTCTTCCTCAACTTCAACTGATTCTTTAATACCAGCTGCGTCAATGATAATAGATACTGCTTCATCACTAATACCAAAATCGTTAGCTACTTGATTGATAGCTTCTTCTCTTGATAATGCTCCGCTTTCCGCTATTTCTAAATAATAATCAATTACATCTTGATCTAATTCAACGTCAACAGATTCCTGTATTTTAACGTTTTCATTGACAAAAGATGTGTAATCTTTTATTGTTTTCATTATTTAATGATTATTTTTTCAATTATCAGAATTAGCCGTTAAGCTTTTTTCTTTCTGAAATTTTTTGATTTTTAACTTTATTTAAGTTTTCTGTAAGTTGTTCTTTATAAAGAACTAGATTATCAAATGCTTCTTTTAATTCAGCAGATTCGGTAAGTAATTGACCTTCTCCTTCAAGAGACTCTAAAGACTCTTGTACTTCCTTAATTTTAGTAATGATTTCCATTTCTTTATCTTCTAACTTCTTGTATTGCCTTAATTCCTTAGATAATTTATTTTCAACAAAGTCAGAAACATCATAACCCATTTCTCTTTGTACATCTTCGATTAACTGAGTTACTGAATCATATTCAAAGAATGATGAACCAGTTCTCTTGTCAACATTGTAAAGATATAATTTATCTTTATAGTTAAATACAAACAATTCAGTTAATGCCTTAGATAAGTTATTAACTTCTTGAACAACATCTAATTCAACGATTTTGTCCAAATTTTCAGAAACAGTCTTAACAACTTGATAATAATTCTTCTTCATCATAGGAATGATTGGTGAATTAAATAAATCTTCTAATGTAGTTTCTTTATCTGCTTCCTCACCATTGATATAAACTTTACCGTTTAACCCAACTGATACAGTAAGATTTTCATCTACTCTGAAATCAATTTTATCACCGTCAAAGTCCGCTACTGACATAGCTTTCTCAATTGTTTGAAGAATTGCTAAATCATCACCTTCTACGTGGTCAGTTAAAACAGCTTCTTTAACTGAATCATCAGTTAATAAAAACCACCTGTTACCAACGTATGCAATATGACCGTCTTTAGTTTCTTTAATTACTGTGTAAACGTCTTGACTTTTGCTACCGTTTGATGTCATGTTCTTAACATCTCTTGGGTCTGATGTCAAACTAACAACAAACGCTTTTACTTCTGGAACCCAGTCGTAAAGAGATAGTTCATTAACTATTGACTCCATTCTAGCTTCGTCAGAATCTTTGTTGATTACATCTAAAATCTTGTTAAGAGGTTCTCTGTATAACATACCATAGTTCTTTCTCTCCACCTTCTTGTAAAGGTCTTTAAGATCGTATAACAATGGTTTTGCTTCCAATTCTTCTTCCAATCCTTCTACAAGTGATTTAACGTCAGCGTCATACGCATAGTTAGTCAAAGTTTCTTTAAGTGAATGTGTTAATTCTCTTTCAGAAAATTTATCAAATTGTTGTAGGTGTCCTTCGACAACAGAAGAGATTTCTAATTGGTCTAATGTTAAACCTTGTTTGAAATTAAATAAATCAAATTTCCAATTTTTCATTTTTCTATCTTATTATTTTTTAGTTAGTTACAAGAACTCTATATCTTGCAGCTTTTTAATTTTTTATCTGTAAAAAATCTATATTTATATATTAATAAAAATAACCAGTTTTTTTCTAAAAATTTTACTAATCTTTTTCTGATTTTAAGTATATATGTAAAGTATGAAGGTTAAGGATAATACGACTAATAATACATTAGGTTTCTTTTCTAGCGTATTTATCGTTATAGTATCTGTTTTTGTTTATATGTTTTCATTTCTTTATAAGATTTTAATAAAGAAACCAACAGAATCTATAATAAATTGGTTAATAGAACCAATGGTAGAAGCATTAGATCACGAATACACTGGGTTATTAATAATCGGTATTTTTTTATTTGAAGTATTATTAACACTTATTGTTCCTTGGTTTTTTAGTATTTGGTTCGGATTGGGGTTTTTAGTATATTTTTTATTATACTTTGTTTTTATTTTATTTGTATTAAATGATGATTCAAATAGTAAAGTACATATATCTATTTTCTTATCAATATCATTACCTTATTTGATATTATTATTTTTCCCCACATTATTAATAACTATTTTTGTAAAACGACCAGAAAAAGAAAAAACATTATTAGAAACAAGAATAATTAAGTTGAAAAGAATAAAACGAAAGGTTAAACGAAATAGATGGAAATTTTGGAAATGAAATTCTTTAAAAAAATAGAAAAAAAGATAAAAGACTTTTTTAATGAAAGTATGGATTATAATAAAAAGGAAGGAATCTTATTTATTGTAATATTTTTCATTATGATTATTTTAACTATTGGTATATCTGGTATTTTTTCTAAATTATTATTACAAATGGGTATAATATATGTTTTATTTTCATTTGCAATAATATTATATTTAATTGATGTTGACGACTTTATTGTTGAATATATTATATTGGTATTGTTATTACCATATATTTGTTTAATAATGCTCATTGATAATATATTTAAAAAATTTGTTCCTTATAGGGGTGATAATCCTATGTTAATTAGATCTTATAAAATAAGATATTTAAAAAGGAAATCAAGAATCAATAAAATTAAATTTTGGAAATGAATATATTCAGTAAAATAGTAGGTCAAAACCCAGAAACATTATTAGGGAAAGCAATGGAAAATTTTAAAAAAGAAATTGGTCCATTATCATTTATTATTTATATGACCCCTTTAATTGTATTGTGTATAATATTTGAAGTAAATAATCCAGCTACACCAATACCCCATCTTTATAGTTTTTTTATAATATGGTATTTTATTGGGTTGTATTTACTCAATAAAATAAAAAAACCTGGTAATCGTAAATCAGAAATAATTGAATTGATTGTATGTCTCCCTGTTAGTTTATCTGTTGCAATAACATTTTTTTTATTAAGATTATTTATCAATAAGAAAAAATATCCAAATGTAACAGAAGATAAATTACCTTTAGTTCAAAGGAATATTAAATTAAAAAAATTGAAAAGGAAAATTAAAAAGAAGAAAACATGGATGGTGTAGATTTAAGGTTTTCTAGGCGGTTCTTTAATTTCTAATTTACTAACATAATAATATTGAATATTATCATTATTATCTTTATTTATACCACATAATAAACGACTTTCTACATCTTCTATACCTAATATACTTTTAATATACAAGGGTTTTAAAGTTGCTGTTTGATATACTTCAAGTCCAATTAAATCTGAATGTTTTGGAAACATTTTAATATATTTACTTAATTCTATATTTTCTGTTATATCTATAAAATTTTCTTTTGGAGTATCACTTCTATCATTATCACCTTTTAGTCTATCGTCATCTTTAAGATAATCATAATCCCATAAGTAATTTTTCCAATAAACTCGTCTTACTGATGATATATCATTTGAATCCATTTCAGACGGTCTTTTCTTATAAAGTCTATCCCAATCTAATTCATCATCGTTATCACATATAATAAAGTCATCTATGTCTATATAACGGTCTTTCTCAACAAGGAATATAGGATAGTAACTTTCAACAGTTAGTGGAAATTTGATATGTTTCTTAACGTCTGAGTCCATGTTTATCTCCCTTTGTATTTCAATATCCTTATCATCAGGTAAAGTAAACACCGCATCTATTTTCATACCAAAATAATCAAGATTAAAAAACATATAATTAAACAATGTGCTTAATAATTTTTCTGAACATTTTAATACATCTATTTCTGTATTAAGAACAATATCAACATCATATTGTATTTTAACAGGCACAGCTTTCGTTTTTTGGAGAAATGCTTTCATCTGACCATTTACTTCCCTTTTATTAAGTAAATATTCATTGGGATTAGCAAATTGTGTTACATCTGATGAAAACGAATTAAAAGTCACAATACCTCTTGGTACTTGGTCAGTATTTAATTCAATTCTTGCATTAGGTATATCATCTACAAAAGCATCTAATAGATATTTTTCTTGTCCTGGTAAAGATAAATAAAAAGGAACAACGACTCTTATTTTTTGGTCATGGAAATAATTAATCCAAGTTAAACTTGTATGTAGTGTTTTAACTAATGATGCACCAATCATTCTGAAATAATTATCATCGTAGTTATATTGTTCATTAATCATAAAACATTCTTGATTTTTATGTATATATTAATTATTACTAACTTAAACTTGTGATATGAATCCTTTGATACAAGAATACATCAATTTATTATATGATAAATATGAATCGTTAAATATGACTGTTCCTACGGGAATGGAAATTATCTATTATATTAATATCAAGTTGATAGAAGAATTATCAAGTAAACAACAAAATATTTTGTTTTTATGTCCGAATGTTGTTACAGCAACACAAACTTATATAGCTTTTTGTGGAGGAATAAAACAAAACCCTGAACATAAAATTACATCATATTGTGATTTTCCTAATGGTTCATATATTCATTTTTTACCACATAACCAAGTTCAAAAACAATTATATGATCATTGTGATGTTATAATTTTACACGGTCTTTATGCGGTACTTGATAGATTAAGTAAACATTTTATAGATAATTTATCCAACATTAAAAAAATTATTACTATTAATTGCACATTAAAGAATTTAGAAGAATCACTTTTTAATGATAATACAAAGCATGTAAAAATTAATCGAATTGATGACTTAAATAACATTGCATTAAATTTAAGAAAATATAAATTAGAAAAAATAAAAGAAAAATATCATGAGTGATGGAATAACAGAAGCGTATCAATGGCTCGGTAGTAGTATGATGCGTGCTAAGAATTGTAGATTTTACGAACCAACTGAAATGAAAATTGAGGGATGGTCATCTAAACCGTTTATTTGTAAACATTCTAAGAATTGTCCTGCTGATCGGACTCGTTGTGATTGTATGTAGATTTTTCGTGTAATTTACTAAGTTTACTTGTTCTATCATATCGTTCTACAAACCCCACATTTGATATATTAGTAGCAAATTTTACAAATTTTTCTCCTTGGGTTTCACACAAGAAATAATCACCATCTTTACGTATAATAAAAATGGTTTCTTTGATGTGGTGTTCATCCACAGGGGATTCAAAATCTTTTAATTCCTCAATGTCATAAATTTTAGCATCTGTAAAAAGATTATATAATTCATCATCTTCATCTTCTGCATCTATCTCGTCCATGTAAGGTATTTCTTCCCAAGATTTCGGCATCCTTAATGTATAAACTCCATCAATTATATTGTGGTGTTTCTTATACATATCACATTCTAAATTACCCAACTTCTAACTAATTCTTTTTTAAGATAGTTCTATCCATTTATTTATAGTATTACTATTATGTAAAGTTTAAATAATAAAAGTTATAAACAATTAAATATCTATATTATTAGATATAAGACCATAGTAAGCCAATATTAATGAATCATTTACATCATCAAATGGTTTTGGAATACTTTTTGGGTTTAATAAATCATCTCGTTTATTATTTAAATAATCCATATATGGAGATTCTATATCTAAATTTAAAAGTGCTACCATCATATCTTTTTTATCGAAACTACCCGCAGCTTTACCTTCATCATTACGGTAAATACCCTTTTTATCCTTATCATACACCATTTCCCCAACATATTTCTTTAAGGATGACGGGGGAACGATGAATAAGTCGGTTTTGGGTAATTTAGATAGTTTGTAACGAATTAAAGTAGAAAAGGCGACCAAATCTATTATCTTACCTTTTGACGAGTAAGAATACCCTTCCATGTATATTTTAGCTCCTTCTTGACCAACGATATATTTGATATTATCAACGACATTATCAGTAACTTCATCATATATCCTAAGTTTTTCAACTTCTGATTCAGAAAAATTATTACCGATAACATATTCGTGGTGAGTATAATCAATCAAGTCATTAGTTTGCTTAAACCAAGTATTATTAGCTTTTTTATTATTATAATTAAATAATTTATACTCACCATCTTTATAGATTGCGATTGCGGTGCTACTTAAAGATGGATCTATTCCTATTATATACATAAACCTTTATTCCTTTTTAATATATATAATAAAAAGAAACAGTTCGGATATGAAAAAGATATTAATGTCTTTACTTTTAGTGTTTATGGCATTTTCGTTATATGGACAAGATAGAGAGCATAAGACAGAAAAGGAAATAGAAAAATATTATTATAATGCAACTGATGATTATTTCGAACACCAATATGATTCAGCGATTATTAAATTAGATGTGTTAGATTTTTTATATGAAGAAAATTCTAATATAAAATTTTTCTTAGGAATGTGTTATTTCTTTAAATCAGATTTCAATAAAGCAATTAATTATTATGAACTATCATTAGAAAACGTAGCATATACTAATAATTACCAAAATGGGAAATATACACCACACGTAGTTTATTTTTATTTAGGATTTGCTAATGAAAAAATAGGAGATAATAAAGATGCTATTTGGTATTATAAGAAATATATTGAATTAGAAAAAGATAAAGATATAATATTTAATACAGAAGATAGAATAGAAATAATAAAATTAGTATATAATATAACAGATTAATTATGATAGTAGATAGCTTATTAGAAATAGTAAATAGTAAATTAGATTTAGGTGATAAAAGAAAACAATCCGTTAAATTGTATTTGGAAAAATATGATGAAGATGAACTTTCTTATATTCTAAAAACACCGATGGGATTAATAGCAGAAGATATATCAATTTCTTTTTATCCTGGTGTTGGATTTAGATGTATGAATGATATAAGTAGAACAGGGAAATTACCAATGTGTAATACTTTTCAGAATATTTTAAATAGAAAGTATCAAGAGTTGATTAATGATTTATAAAAATCGTTATTAACAACAGGTTCTAAATCATCTATAACCATACTTCCATCTTGTACCACAACTCTACCGAATTTAACTTGGGTATTTTGAGCTAATACCTTAGTTGCATTTCCTAAAATCATATTATTCCACATATATTGTTCATTAGCAAATTTATAAGCAGCTGGGAAAGAACCAAATGCGTTTCCTCTACCTTGTTGAAATACGAAGAAAGCAATATGTTCATAAGCTGGTTTACCTTCGTGTTCAATTACAAACGCAGTATCCATAGGACCACGAGTATAATCATTCAACTTTAACATTTCGTTAAACCTTCTCATATATTTTTTAGTAAAATCTCTTGAAATACCTTTAAAGACCTTCACACCTTTTTCAGCTAAATAGTCTTTTAATTCACCGAATAATAAAGATTGGATATATATTTCAACAGCCTGTTCTTGACCACCATAATGAAGGTGAGAAAGATCTCCTAAAATATTATTTAATTTTGTATCAGAATTATCCATCATTTTTATTTATGTTTCAATTACAAATATAAGTTAAAAAAATAACAAAAACAAATAAATTAAGCTGTTTGTTGCTCTTTTTCGATAACATAGATATTACCATTTTCGTCTACAATGTAAACATTAATATTATCTTGCATATTTGTAGGATATTTATAATGGAAATTATTATTAACTAATATGTAGTTTTTCCATTCATCAAAATAATAAGTTACACCATCTTCAAGTCTATACATTCTATCTATCTTCAAACCCATTCCTCTTTCATTGTAATATTCTGTTTCTATACTAAAAAACTTATCATATGAATTATCAACCCAATTTAATGAGAAGTTAAAAGGTAACATATCTGTTTTATATAAATCGTATCTTTGTTGAGGGATTAATTTACCAGTAGAATCTTTAGTATATGTAACAACTTTTAAATCAAACTGATCAGGAACTAAACCATTTACTGTATAAAATCTAACCGATACTAACCAATTATCGTTGAAATTTCTTGTAGCGGTATAATTAAAATTAACAGCAGTCGTTTCTTCAATAGTTTCTTGACTTGTTATATTAGTAGACGGATCAAATCTTCTCCATATAGTTCCAACGTTTTCTGAAAGACCTGTTATATCTCTTATATTAGAATTAACAGGTATTATCCATCTTCTTAACCATCTTTTAAGTCCATTTAATTTAATTTGAACATCTTGCAGAGAATATACATTAATATTATTACCTTCTTCATCAGTTATTCTATATGTAAGATTCATTAAATTGGTTTTTTTATAACCAACTCTTTTTGCTAAATCTTCTCCATATGAATATCCGTCAACATCCCTATCCATTAAATCAGGAATTACAACCCTTTTTAATTTCTTATAAAGAGGTGAAGTTTCATCTATATTTTTATAATATTCAATTAATTGCAAATCAGTATATCCAAAGAAATTTATAGCATTTAAAATAGCTTTATACGAACCAACATAATTATAAATTTCGGGATAAACATTCATCATTTCTTTTCTTTTTCTGTTCAATAATCTATAATCAATTCCTTCTTCTTTTACATTAGATGATTTAAAAATATATTCATCTTCTTCTGTTAATGATATACCTAACATTTTCATATTAGATTCTAATCTTTCATCTTCGGCTTCGGTTTCACCATAAATAGAAAAAAGAGCCATTTGTTCTGGTAGTTGTTCTATTTCAAAATCATATTCTTCATCAAATGTGTTTAAATATGTTAAGGTTGAATCTAATGTCATTTTCGTTTTTGTAACATCAGTAATTAAATAATCTTGCCAATCTTCAAATATTTCTTGTGTATATGGTTTATTATCATCAAATTTCATTCTAATATATCGTCCTGACTGAAATCCCATATCTAAAAAGTTAACAGTATCGGTTGATTTTACATATAAAGAACTACCACTTATTATAAAGTATAAGTCAGAACCATCAGCGTATCCACTATATGATACATTATCAACCCTTTCCATTATTAATTCTCTTGTATGGACACCTTCGTATTTAGCGTTATATCCTAAAAACAATGTTATTGGTTTAGGTAATATAGATGCATTATCATCATCAAATCTTTCTAATGTAAAATCTAATTCATCAAATATTGTCTGTTGTTTATAAGGTGTATTTACAAATTTTATTTCCCTATTAGCTTGTCTATTTAATATAACAACATCACCATTAGCTGTTAACGGTTTAACTCCTGTATATTTTAATTTGGGATCCCCGCCCCAAGGTTCTACTAAATTTTCACCACTTAAATCATACATAAATATTTCATCTCCGACATCATCAGTCCAACGAAAACGATATAATATATCTTTTTGATTTGATTCTCTTGGTCGTCTTAAATATTCTCTTGATACTACATTTAATGTAACTCCTGATTCAGATTGCATTGGACCTTGATAAGACAATTCTAATCTATCAGTAAACAACCCAATAATATTATATTGATTATTATTCATTGGATAATCTGATCCACTTATCGAAATGACCATACCTGTTGTGAATCCAACCGAAATCCAATCAACTGTTGATGAATAAAGATAATTAGATGAAACCATTATTTTATTATTGTAAGTTATATCAGTTTCATAAGATGAATTTTTATTTACTCTTACCGAAAATTCTATTACATCTACATTTGGTTCTTGTCCTTGAATATAAAGGTGATTTGTATCAGTAGTTCCACTTGTTATACCTGACCACATTATAAGTCCATTTTTTTCAAACGATGCTCCCCATTTATCAATAAATGAAGCTATTGTAGTATTTGTATATGATGTAGTACCTGAATTATCATTAAATTCTATATAATAATCTACGCCGTTTACACTTATATTAAAACCATAGTCTTGTGCATCATCATAAACATCTAAAGTAACATCTGCGTAAAATGGAATGGATAAGTCATCCGACATGTTATATCTTTCATATGTTAAATCTTTTTCCTTAACAAAGAAATTATAAACAGAAGTATTTCCAGATAAATCAGAATATGTATTATTTGATGTGTAACCTGTTAAATCATTAACATAAATTTCTGTATCAAAATATGGGCTTTGACCAGCATACATTCCTTCTAAAACCAAACTTGTATTTACTCTATATACTGATACACCATTTGAAATTAACCCTGTATTATATTTAAGGATAAATGAATCTATGGAGTCCTCTATACCATCTTCGGTTACTTCTTGTGTATATGGAATAATATTAGATGTTGACATACATCTGACTACATTTGTTACACCTGTTAATACAGGTATTGGGATAGATTGGGTAACTCTTACCACATTTCGTTCAAATTTATTTAATACTTTGTATATTTTATAATCATCTATATCATCATAAACTTCTTTATTAAATTGAGCAACATACATAGAATTCCCAGACAAATTA
>Ga0307377_10005488_pt1 | contig 13577 bp, 10 predicted proteins | sample TR3MG_FD_202535 | JGI IMG/M metagenome (GOLD analysis project Ga0307377, IMG submission 202535) | Soil microbial communities from Risofladan, Vaasa, Finland - TR-3 | ecosystem: Environmental > Terrestrial > Soil > Coastal area > Acid sulfate soil | place: Finland: Risofladan, Vaasa | collected... | reverse complement strand
GCAGCAAAACTAATCCCAGCGATCGTCCCTGACCTGGACCATGCCATTTTCGATCCTGACCGGAAAGGTCGCCGTCGGCTCATAGGCCGGTGCGGACAAGGCTTCCCCGGTCCTGATTGAAAATCGCGCGCCATGGCGCGGGCAGATGATCACGTCGTTTTCGATGCAGCCGCCGGTCAGCTTGCCGCCGTCATGGGTGCAGACATCCTCGATCGCGTAGAACGCCTGGTCAAGCTTGAACACCGCGATACCGGCGCCGTCTATTTCAACGTGTACGGGTTTGCCGACTGATATCGCTTCCGCGCGGGCAACATCCACCCATTCGCTCATACCACTTCCACTTCGATATCCGGCTCGATGGTGCGCGCCAGATTGCCGATCGCGGAAAGCGTGCCGGCAAGCGAGCTCGGACAGCTTCCGCATGCGCCGAAATAGCGTATCGACAACACGTTCCCTTCCAGACCGACGATCTGCAGATCCCCACCGTCGGACACCAAAGCGGGCCTGACCTGTTCGTCCAGCAATTTGCGAATCGCGGCGAGTCGCGGATCATCATCATCGAAGCTTGATACGGCCTCATGTTCGGGTTTCTCGGCGGCTTCCGCCTCCCTGATCGGCATCGCGATCTCCCGCACCAGCTTCGGCCAGTCCGCCCCGCCGTCCTGGGTGACGGTAATCCATTTGTCCATGTAATACACATTGGTCACATGCGGAATGGCAAACAGGTTGGCGGCAAGCGGGTCGGCTGCGGCAGCCTCTGCACTTGCGTAGGAACACGCGGTACCCCAGGTCAATCTGTCCTTCAGGATAAACTTGACCGCGTTCGGGTTCGGGGTGTCTTCAATATCTGCAATTTTTGGCATGACTGTTATTCGCCTATCATGGAGCCGGGTACTGGATCGGCTTCGCCTTCGGTTGAAATTGTCGGTTCTGCATTCAGTGCGGCATGCAGCGTGTGCCACGGCAGGATTGCACACTTGACCCGCGACGGCAGGTCCTTGACCCCGGCAAACACCTTCAGCTTGCCCAGGTGGTTGGGTTGATTTTCCGGATCGAGCGTGCCGGTCGTCATACCGCGGAATTCATCGACCATCATTTCCGCTTCCTGCACGGTTTTGCCTTTGACCGTGCTGGTCATCATTGAAGAAGACGCCTTGCAGATTGCGCAGCCGTGCCCTTCGAATCCGATGCTCTCGATCTTGTCGCCCTGTATGTTCAGCGACAATTTGATATGGTCTCCGCACAGCGGGTTGTGGCCGTCGGCATGGCGGTTTGCGTTCGCGATCGCGCCCCAATTCCTCGGCTTGCGATTGTGGTCGAGGATGACTTCCTGGTAGAGCTGCTTCATATCGCTCATGCGAACATCTCCTGTACTTTCCGGATACCCGCGACCAGTTTGTCGATCTCTTCCATGGTGTTGTAGAACGCGAATGAAGCGCGCGCGGTGGCGGGCACATGGAAGCGATCCATCACCGGTTGGGCGCAATGGTGGCCGGTACGGATCGCGATGCCTTCCGAGTTGAGTATCGTGCCGACGTCGTGAGGATGTACGCCCTCGATCTCGAACGACAGCACGGCTGCTTTTTTCGCGGCCGTGCCGATGATCCTGACACCGGGAATGGCCGAAACTTTTTCAGTCGCATACTCGAGCAGTTCATGCTCGTATGCTTCGATATTGCCCAGACCGATTCCGTTCAGATAATCGATCGCCGCGCCCAGAACGATGGCCGCCATGATCGGCGGCGTACCCGCCTCGAATTTTGCCGGGATCACGTTGTAGACGGTCTTCGCGAAGGTCACCGACAGGATCATGTCGCCGCCGCCCTGGTAGGGCTGCATCTTCTCCAGCAAATGCGCCTTGCCGTACAGCGCGCCGATACCGGTCGGTCCGCACATCTTGTGCCCGGAGAACGCATAAAAATCACAATCCAGGTCCTGCACGTCGATGGCATGGTGCGGCGCGGCCTGTGCCCCGTCGAGCAGCACCGGCACACCCTTGCCATGTGCAAAGGCAACCATTTCCTTGACCGGATTCACCGTGCCGAGCGCGTTCGACACATGGGTCAGCCCGAGGAACTTTGTCTTTTCGTTGAACAGCGCCTTGAATTCATCGATCAGCAATTCGCCTCTATCGTTCATCGGGATCACGCGTATCACCGCGCCCTTCTCCTCTGCCAGCATCTGCCAGGGAACGATGTTCGCATGGTGTTCCAGGCCGGACAGGATGATCTCGTCGCCCTTGCCGATGAAGGCGCGGCCGTAGCCGTGCATTACCAGGTTGATCGCTTCCGTGGTGCCGCGCGTGAAAATGATCTCGCGCGATTCCTTTGCATTCAGGAAGTGCTGTACCTTGACGCGCGCTTCCTCGTATTCCCTGGTGGCCAGTTCGCTCAGGTAATGCACCGCGCGGTGGATGTTGGAGTGTTCTTCCTTCTGGTAGCGCACCATGCGGTCGATGACCGGCTGCGGCATCTGGCTGCTCGCCGCGTTGTCCAGGTAGACCAGCGGCTTGCCCGAAACCTGCAACTTGAGTATCGGAAAATCGGCCCTGATCTTGTCCAGCCTGGCTTGATCGATCGCGCCATGCGTTTGTGCAACAGAAATGGTTTCCATCTTCATTTGCTTACCCCGCCCGCGCGATCCCCGTTCATGCGCTCAAGGATCGTCCGGCCCAATGATTCGACCAGGGACGGTACCGGAATCTTGTCGATGATCTCGGCTGCGAAGGCATGGGTGAGCAGGTTTCTGGCCCGCTCTTCGGAAAGCCCGCGGCTCTTGAGGAAGAACAGCGCGTCCATATCGATCTGCCCGATCGTCGCGCCGTGCTTGCAACTCACATCGTCGTTGAAGATTTCAAGCTGCGGCTGGGTGTCGATGTGCGCCTTGCCGGAGAGCAGCAGGTTGCGGCTGCTTTGCGCGGAGTCGGTTCCTGTCGCGCCGACATGCACCATGATCTTGCCGCTGAAAATCGCATGCGATGATCCGTCCGCGATGCATTTGTGCAACTGGACACTCTTGCCTCTCGGCACGGCGTGATCGACCAGCGTGTGCGTGTCGGCGATCTGGCGGCCGCCGATCAATGCCAGACCGTCGAGATGTATCTCGGCGCCCTCGCCCTGCTGTTTGACATGCAGCGTATGGCGCGAAATGCGCGCGCCCAACGCAATGGAAAACGACGCATATTTGCTGTCTTTCCCGGCAACCACCGAACTGTGCCCGACATGAAATGCATTCTTATCCTCGCGCTGCACCCGCACATGCTGCAATTGCGCGCGGTCCTGCAGCACCACCTCGGTCACCGTATTGGAAAAATAAACCCCGTCATCAAGACCCGCATAGTCCTCGATCAGGGTTGCGCGGCTGGCAGCTTCCATCACCACCATGCAGCGCGGGTAAATGGCAAACGGGTTGTCGCGTTTGGTCGCCACGTTCAACAGATGAATCGGCGCGGCCGTTTCCCTGGCAACATGCACCCATGCGCCGTCCTCGAAAAAGTTGGTATTCAACGCAACGAATGCATCCAGTTTATAGGGCGCATGACGGCCGAAATTTTCCTCGACCTTGCCATCTTCGAAGCGATCGGTAAGCGGGGCTACCGTCACGCCGGTGCCGGCATGGGTCAAATCGGACAATTCAGCCGCATAACTCCCATCCACAAAAACCAGCCGAATCGCGCCGGGGATGATGAATTTTTCGATGTCTTGCAGTGTCAGCCTGGCATAGGAATCGACAGCCTGAAAACCGTGCGTGAACAGCGCGGACAAATCGGTGAAACGCCAGTCGTCATTCCGGGAAGACGGGAAATTAAGCGCCTTGGCATGTGCCAGCGCTTCGAGCCTGATCTGCTCCAGCCAGACTTCCGATTTGACGGTCTTGCCGAGCAGCAATTGCTCGAAACATTGCTCTTTGGTCTCCGGTTTTGAAGTCATGGTCACGCTGCCGCCCTCAACCAGTCGTAGCCCCGCGCCTCCAGTTCCAGCGCGAGGTCCTTGCCGCCGGTTCTGACGATGCGTCCGCCGTCCATCACATGCACGTAATCCGGCACGATGTAATTCAACAGGCGCTGATAATGCGTCACCATCACCACGGCGTTGTCGGGCGTGAGCAGTGTGTTCACGCCTTTTGCAACGATGCGCAGCGCGTCGATATCCAGACCCGAATCGGTCTCGTCGAGTATCGCCAGTCTGGGCTCAAGCACGGCCATCTGCAGAATCTCGTTGCGCTTCTTTTCACCGCCGGAAAAACCCTCGTTCACGCTGCGCCCGAGAAAGCTCGGATCCATTTCCACGACCTTGATCTTTTCCTGGATCAGGTCGTCGAATTCGAGCGGGTCGAGCTCTTCCAGCCCGCGCTCGGTCTGCAGCGTATTGTAGGCAAGGCGCAACAGCGCGCTGTTCGACACGCCGGGGATTTCGACCGGATACTGGAACGCCAGGAAGACGCCCGCCCTGGCCCGTTCTTCAGGTGCCAGCGCAAACAGGTCCTTGCCTTCAAATATCGCGCTGCCGCCCGTTACCGCATAGTCGGGATGACCGGCCAGCACCTTGGAAAAGGTGCTCTTGCCCGAACCGTTGATGCCCATGATGGCGTGCACTTCCCCGGCACGCACGGTGAGATCGACACCCTTGAGTATCTCGACCCCGTCAACCTCCGCCTTGAGGTTTTTTACTTCCAACAATATCTTGCTGTCCTGGTTAATCACCCTACGCTCCCTTCAAGTTTAAGGCCGAGCAACTTGGTTGCCTCGACCGCAAATTCCATCGGCAAATGCACGAACACATCCTTGCAAAAACCGTTGATGATCATCGAAATCGCTTCCTCCGAACCAATGCCGCGCTGCGCAAAAAAGAACATCTGGTCTTCGCCGATCTTCGACGTCGACGCTTCGTGCTCTATCGTGGCCGTGGTGTTCTGCACATCGATGGTCGGGAACGTGCTCGCCGCGCAGCGGTCGCCGAGCAGCATCGAATCGCACTGCGAATAATTCCTGGCTCCGCTCGCGCGGCTTCCGACCTTGACCTGCCCGCGGTAGCAGTTGCTCGAACGTCCGGCCGAGATGCCCTTCGAGATGATCTTGCTGCGGGTATTCTTGCCCACGTGGATCATCTTGGTGCCGGTGTCGGCTTGTTGCAGGTGATTGGTCAGCGCGACGGAATAGAATTCGCCGGTCGAGTTGTCGCCCAGCAGCACGCAGCTCGGGTACTTCCAGGTGATCGCGGAACCGGTCTCGACCTGGGTCCAGGAAATCTTGGAATTGACGCCCTTGCACAGGCCGCGCTTGGTCACGAAATTGTAGATGCCGCCCTTGCCGTTTTCGTCACCGGCATACCAGTTCTGCACCGTTGAATACTTGATATCGGCATTGTCCAGCGCGACCAGCTCGACCACCGCTGCATGCAGCTGGTTGGTGTCGAACTGCGGCGCGGTACAGCCTTCCAGATAACATACCGAGGCGCCTTCTTCGGCGACGATCAGCGTACGCTCGAACTGCCCCGAACCCTCGGTGTTGATCCTGAAATAAGTGGACAGGTCCATCGGGCATTTCGTGCCTTTCGGGATAAAGCAGAATGACCCGTCGGTGAACACCGCCGAGTTGAGCGCGGCATAGAAGTTGTCGCCGCTCGGCACCACGCTGCCCAGATACTGTTTCACCAGTTCCGGATACTCGTGCACCGCTTCGGAAAAGGAGCAGAAAATAATCCCGACTTCGGCCAGCTTGGCCTTGTAGGTGGTGGTCACCGACACGCTGTCGAAGATCACATCGACCGCCACGCCGGACATCAGCTTCTGTTCGTGCAACGGCACGCCGAGCTTTTCGAAGGTGCGCCTTAATTCCGGGTCGACTTCGTCCATGCTCGCGAGCTTTTTCTTCGGCTTGGGCTGGGCAAAATAGATGATCTCCTGGAAATCGATCTTGGGATAACTGACATTCGCCCACTCGGGTTCTTCCATGGTCAGCCAGTGCCGATAGGCGTTCAGGCGAAATTCGAGCAGCCATTCCGGCTCCTCTTTCTTTTTCGAGATCATCCGTATCACGTCTTCACTCAAACCCTTGGCAACTGCCTCGGTTTCGATGTCGGTGACAAAGCCATGCTTGTATGGCTGATTGACCAGATTTTGTAGTGCAGTACTCATGATCGATCCTTAGACAGCAAAGCTTTCGCCGCAGCCGCATTGATTCTTGACATTGGGATTATTGAACTTGAATACATGTCCCAATCCCTCCTTTACATACGCGAGCTCGGTACCCTCGAGGAACGGCAAACTCTCCGCATCGACCACCACCTTCGCGCCAAAGGCCTCGAAAACCGTGTCGTTGCCCTGCACTTCATTTGCGATATCCATCGTATAGGCAAAGCCGCTGCAACCGGATTTCTTCACGCCCAGTCGCAACCCGATGCCGCTGCCGCTTTGCGCGATCTGGGCCTGTATGTGATTTGCTGCCGATTCAGTCAAAGTAATAGCCATGTACTTCTCCAATAAAAAATCTAAATAAATGCGCCGCGTGCACGTATTCTGCTGACGTCCACGACCTGCGGTATGGGCGCGATCATCTGGGCAAGATTCACCTTGTTAAGGGCGTCGTGAATGATGTGATTGATCCCCTGCCAGTTGCTGCGGGTCGAACAGGTCGACTCGCGCTCGCAGGAAGTCGTGGTGCTGCTGCACTCGGTGATCGATATCGGGCCGTCCATCGCGTTGATGATCTCAGCGATTGAAATCTCGCCGGGATCGCGTGACAGCATATAACCACCTTTTGCACCCAGCGAAGAAGCCACAAGATTCTCGCGCACCAGCATCTTGAGTATCTTGCTCACCGTCGGAATCGCGATGCCCAGCCCGGCCGAAACCTCGCTTGCACTATGCACAGCGCCATCCCTGGCCATATACACCATGACTTGAGTACCATAATCCGCGAACTTGCTTAAACGTAACATCTGCCACCTCACGTAACTAGGACTAGTTTAGTACTAGTTGGTTCACGATGCAACATTAAAATAGTCTTATTTACTAATCACACAAGAAAATGGCGGGGGGACTTAATGTTCGGACGCAGCGAATTGGCGCTGGGGCTCAAAAAAGTAAACTTCCTGCGCAACGGGATTGCAATGCCTGCCCCTGACTCAACGCAAACATCATACGTAGGCTTGGACTTTGGCAAGGTATTGGGGATAATGTAGCCGATCTTATCGGCAATAAAATAAATTGATAGGGCTGTTTTTGGGCTAAAGGGTAATCTGGCAAAACAAGCCAGCTATGTCGCATTTATGTGTGGTGCTGCACAAACCGCAAAACTTCCGCACTGAAGAGGATGCAGCAGATTTACTTTGATGTATCAAATGCAGGCAGCAAAATAATACCGGCACTGCCTGCAGGATATGAAAGGAAATTATGCGCAATTACTTTCAACAGCAGGCCGAAAAAAACCTGAGTCTGCGAAATGCAAGCACGCACAAAAGCGCCTCGTTCATACGGTGCTCTGTCGTCTGGATTAGCCTCATGGCTTATTTGGAGCAGCCGATCGATGTCTTAGCCGAAGTGGTCGCTGATCAGTCTGCCGCTGCAAACAACCGCCCCACTATCGACACCACCGCCAACGGACTGCCTTTGGTTCAGATCACCACACCGAGTCCTGCCGGTGTTTCGCACAATCAATACACCCGCTTCAATGTTGATCCTGCTGGCATTATCCTCAACAACAGCCAGACTACCGTACTGACGCAGCAGGCAGGCTACGTTCCTCCCAATCCCAATTTGGCCAAAGCCACATCGCGCGTGATTCTTAACGAAATCACCAGCACCGACACCAGCCTGCTCAGCGGTTATACCGAAGTAGCAGGAACAAAAGCCGAAGTCATCATCGCCAATCCAAACGGAATCAGTTGCAACGGCTGCGGCTTTATCAATACCAGTCGCGGCGTATTGACTACCGGGAAACCGGTTATCGGTTATGGCGGTAGCCTCGAAGCCTTCCGTGTCACTGGCGGCAGCATCCAGATTGGCACTGCAGGAATGAATGGCGGCAATCTCGACCAACTCGATCTGATCACCCGTAGCGTCAAGGTAAACGGCGAACTTTGGGCGACCAACCTCAACGTTATTACCGGGGCAAATCTTGTTGATTACAACACCCTCGGTGTTCAGTTCATCCAGGGTAATGCCAGCAAACCCATCGTCGGTATCGACGTGGCTTTGCTGGGCGGCATGTATGCCGGCAAGATACGCATGATAGGCACAGAAGCCGGTGTGGGAGTCAACAGTCTGGGGACGCTTTCGGCGCAAGCAGGCGACTTCACCCTGGATAACCGAGGCCAGATCACATTGCTCGGCAGTGCCACGTCCAGCGGCAACCTAAGCATCAACAGCAACACCGGCATTTCCAATAGCGGTACGCTCTATAGCCGGCAAGCCGCCCGGATCATCACTACAGGAGACATCACCAACAGCGGCATGTTATCCGCACAAGGCAACCTCACCCTCAATGCTGCCAACCTTGATTCCACCGGCACACTGGGCGCAGGGATCGATATCAGCGGTGCAGCTACACATGACGGCAACATTTCCATTACCACACAAAACCAAACCATCGCCACCGGACAGAATGTCGCTGGCGGAAGCTTGTCAATTGCGGCCGGCAATATCAGCCTTGCCAACAGCAATACCTACGCATGGGACGGGATCAACCTCAATACGACAGCGGGCAACGCTTCGACAGGCTCGGGAGGAACCATTGACCTCACCGGCGCATGGACACAATCGGCAGGAGACATAGCGCTTAACGCAACCGGTGTGGTGAACAATACTTCGGGACGGCTCTTCGGCGCGCAAATCGCCAGCAACTCGGCCAGCTTCAACAACAGCAATGGTAGCCTGGGTGCTTCAGGGAATATCAGTCTCGCAACTACCGGCAACCTCACCAACACCAGCGGGCAGATAGGCAGCGGCCAGGACCTGCTGATTGACGCCAACACCATCACCGGTAACGGACTGGCCATCGCCGGGCGTGATGCTGCCATCAACCTGCAAGGCAATTACACCAACGCAACAGGGAACGTGCTCAAGGCTAATCGCAACCTGTCGTTCAGTTCCACAGGCAACCTCATCAACCTGACCACAATGGAAGCTGTGGGCAAACTCACCTTGAGTGCCGCAAATATTAGCAACCAGACGGACGCGAGCATCAATTCCGGCTGGACAATTCTGAACAGCACGGGTGACATCACCAATGCCGGGCGCATTGAAGGCAACATAGTCGAGACGCATAGCAACAATTTCACCAACACCGCCACCGTGATGGGAGATGTGCTCGATCTCTACGCCAACAATCTGAATAATCTGAATGCTGCCGCATTCATCGGCGCAACGCACAGCGTTAACCTCACCATTGCCAATGCACTGAACAACCGGGATGGCGCCAGCATCTATAGCCTGGCTGACATCAACATCGGCTCCGATCTGGCGCTGAATACCAATGGTTATTTGATCGGCAATACGGCCAGCATCACCAACCAGTCGGCCACCATCGAAGCTGCGGGAAATATGCGTATCAGTGCCAACACCATTACCAACATGCGCAGCGTGATGGGTATGGAATGGGGACCGTCATGGACCGGCGCTTATGTGCCGGGTAATCCGCGCTATACCCCCACCTTTGCAGATCAGCGATTTACCGCCACCACTACCCCGGCCGCCCAAATGCTTGCCGGCGCAAACATGTGGATCAGCGGGGATGTGCTCACCAACAGCTACAGCAACATCATCGCGGGAGGCGGGCTGACTGCACAGTTGAATAATCTCATCAACACCGGTGCCCCCTTCCAGAGACGTGAATCCAGGGTCGGGCAGCAAGATATTCAGGTGTGGCAACAGGTGGGGACGTGGTGCCCCAGTGGGGTAAGTTTTTTTGGTAGCTGTGCAGGAGGGACAGCCGCTGTCATGGGTTGGGTCACCGTCACTGTTGCCTATGCCCCCGCCCCGATCTACTCAAACATCCCCGGCTCGGTTAACGTTTCTTATCTGCAGAATTCCCAACCTGCCATAGCACCGCGTACGGTAAATACACAATCCATTGCGGCAGAAGATGTGCCGACTGCAGCGAATTCCGCTGCACTTCCCCCATTGACCGTCCCGACCGGCGGACTGTATAGCACCCATCCCGGCCAACCGTACCTCGTGGTCACCGATCCGCGCTTCACCAGCTACCAGAACTTTGTCTCCAGCGATTACATGCTGAACCGTTTGGTGCTCGACCCGCAGCAAATCCAAAAGCGTCTAGGCGATGGATTTTATGAGCAAAAGCTGGTTAGCGAGCAGATCTCCGCACAAACCGGCCGCCGCTACCTTGACGGGTATGCCGATGCCCAAACACAATTCATCGCCCTGCTCGATGCGGGCGTGACCACAGCAACAGACCTACAGCTTGTGCCCGGCATTGCCCTTACCGCAAAACAAATTAATGCCCTCACTCGGGACATCGTCTGGATGGAAGAGCGTGATGTGGTCTTACCGGACGGCTCAATTGAGCGCGTCCTCGCCCCGCAGGTGTACTTGACCCGCTTGCACCAGGACGACCTCAAATCCGGCGGCGCATTGCTCGCCGCAAACGACATCCACATCAACGCCAGCGACAGCATTATCAACAGCGGTTTGATTCAGGGACGCGGCAACAATATCCTCCGGGCCAACAACATCGCCAACAATGGCGGCGTGATTGGCAGCACGGGCTTGACCAAACTTAACGCCAGCAACGATATCCTCAACCGCTCCGGCAACATCAACGGCCAGAATGTCGGCCTTGTTGCAGGACGCGACATCGTCAATCAGCGCACCGGTCTTGATGTCACTCGCACCGTCCGCCTCGGCGAACAACCCAACACAGGGTTGGATATTGGACTATTCAGACGCCCCCCCGCTCCGTTGACAGGCGTGGTGAACAGTACCGAACTGGGACTTGAATCCGTGTTCAGCGCGACCAACAACTTGAGCCTCAACGCCGGCCGTGACCTCGCCCTCACCGCCGCAAGTATCAGCAGTGGTGGCGATACCACCTTCACCGCCGGGCGCAACCTGAACTCGGGCGTACTCACCGCAACCGAAACCTCCACCACTTCACGCTATAACGCATCAAGCAGCACCGTCACCCAATTGGGCAGCAGCATCCAAACCGGCGGCAACCTGGACCTGAGTGCAGGCAACAATATTCTCCTTTCCTCTGCTGCACTTGATGTGGGCAAAGATGCCAGACTTGTCGCGGGCGGAAGCCTCAGCCTGGGAGCAACTAAAAATGCTAATTCGCTGAGCTTTGATACCGGCGCCGTGCAGCAAAAAAGCCACGACGAAACCGTGATCGGCACAACCCTGAATGCAGGCGGTAATATCACCCTGACCGCTGCCAATGACACAGGTGAAGCAAACAGCGCGCAGGGAGGCAACGTTATCCTGCACAGTGCCATCCTCAGCAGCCAAAGCGGCCAGCTCAACATTCTTGCCGATAACGACATCAACATCGACAGCTCGGTTGAGCGACACCAATTCTTCCAGCAGACACGAGTAGAATACAACGGGTTCTTTTCCGGCACAACCACCACCACGCGTGACCAGCGCAACGAAACGCAGGCCATCGGCAGTCACTTGGACGGGGACAGCATAACCCTGCAATCGGGCAAAAACGTCGACATTACAGGCAGTGACATCGTTGCTGGACACGATGTTGTGTTGCATGCAAATAACAACATCAACATCAACGCTGCCCGGAACACATTTCAAGCCAGCCACTTCCAGGACGAACAAACCAATGGTTTATTCTCCGATGGCGGCCTCTCCGTCACCCTCGGCAGCAAACAACAAACCGACACGCTGACCGAGCAGCGCACTACCAACACCGCCAGCACATTGGGCAGCATCAATGGCAATATCAGCATCGTTGCCGGGCAATATTTCATTCAAACAGGCAGCGACATTCTTGGCCCACAAGGCAGCATCGACATCACCGCACAAAATGCGCGCATCAACGCCGCTCAGAACAGCGGCAACAGTGTCGCCACCAGTGAATTCAAACAAAGCGGCATCACCGCTTCGCTGGGCAGCCCCGTATTGAACGCCGCGCAGACCACACGACAAATGCACACGGCGGCCAAGCAAACGTCCTCTGAGCGTATGAAGACGCTTGCGGCTGCCAATGCCGCCCTGTCTATTAACAGTGCAATCAATACGGTCGCATCCGGCTTGGGCAATGACGGTGCCAACCTTACCGACAACCTGGGCGGCATTGATCTGAATGTGAACATGGGTAACAGTCGAAGCGAAAGTACCAGCACGCAGACATGGAGCCAAGCCCAGGGCAGTCAACTCAGGGCGGGCAGCAACATCAACATCAGCGCGACGGGAGCGGGTAATCAATCCGACCTCACCATCCGTGGCAGCGATGTCACCGCAGGACACGACACGAGATTGATGGCAGACAACAACATCAATCTCCTGGCAGCGCAAAATACCGTGACGCAGACCAGCAGCAACATGAACAGCAGCAACAGCATCGGTGCGGGTATCAGCACGAACAATGGTTTCACCGTCAATCTTGCCGCCAGCCGGGGGCTCGGCAACAGCGACGGCAACGACGCCACCTATACCAACACTCATGTGTATGCTGGCAACATCCTCAGCATCGGGTCGGGTAGTGACACCACCCTGACAGGCGCGGTCGCAAGCGGCAACCAGGTCATCGCCAAAGTCGGCGGCAATCTGAATATCGAAAGCCGGCAAGACACCAGCACTTACCAAAGCGAGCAAAGAAATTCCGGCTTTGCCGTTGCCATCCCTGTTGCAGGGCCCGGGGGTGCCAGCGTCAGCTATGGTAAAAGCAACATCGGCAGCACTTACGCCAGCGTTACCGAGCAGAGCGGTATCAAGGCCGGCGATGGTGGTTTCGATGTGCAAGTGGGCGGCAACACCGATCTCAAGGGTGCAGTGATTGCCTCAACCGATTACGCCATCACTGACCACCGCAACACCTTCGCCACCGCAACGCTTACAACCAGCGATATCGAAAACAATGCCAGCTACAGCGCCAACTCCTTCGGTGTCAGTCTGGGCACCGGGGTCGGCCTGGATGACAAGCTGGCTCCCGGCGGAACCAGCGCGGGTGTGGGCAAGGATGACGGCAATCTTGCCAGCGTGACGCAATCCGGCATCAGCGGCATTGCCGGCAACACCGCCGCCCGCACCGGTGATGCCGGAACCGGCGTCCAGAAAATCTTCGATGCAGACAAAGTGCTGAAAGAAATTAATGCGCAGGTACAGATCACGCAGGCATTCGGGCAGCAGGCAAGCAAGGTGGTGGCAGACTATGTGCAAGATCAAAGAAAAGCCTTGCATGAGCAACTTGGCTCCGCCAAGAGCGAGCCTGATAAAATATCCGTTCAAATCCATTTAGACGAGCTGAGACTGCAAGAGCAAGTGATGAATGTGCTGATTGGCGCGGTGACGGGCCTGGGCGGCGCGGCACTGACCAAAGAAACATTGTCGGCTGCGGCAGATCAAATGCGCCAGATCATGATCGAAGATTCGAAGAAGTTTGC
>Ga0307377_10005487_pt1 | contig 13579 bp, 16 predicted proteins | sample TR3MG_FD_202535 | JGI IMG/M metagenome (GOLD analysis project Ga0307377, IMG submission 202535) | Soil microbial communities from Risofladan, Vaasa, Finland - TR-3 | ecosystem: Environmental > Terrestrial > Soil > Coastal area > Acid sulfate soil | place: Finland: Risofladan, Vaasa | collected... | reverse complement strand
AGAACCCGAACCAAAATTAACCTCCCCTACAACAGATCAATTGCCGGAGCAGTTATGAAAATATCCGTCTGTACACTGACAGCCAGGAGAGGCTTCGTCGATCTCCAGGCACGAATGATTGCGGCCCAGGACTATCCGAAAGACAAGCTTGAATGGGTCTTGGTTGATTTTGCTTACGAAGAACGGTCGAAACTGATGCTTGATTTGTCTAACGAATTGGGGTTGTCTATATGCCACTCCCCTAATTACCGAGACAACGCCTTATTTTTCCGGGACATTACAAGGAATCGTAACCGTGCGCTAAAGCTGGCTACGGGGGATGCAGTAATTTTCCTGGATGATTATGCAATGGTCACCCCTCAATTTGTTAAGGAGCATGTCGAAGTCCTAAAGAAGACGCAGATGAGTGCTGGCCGTATGTTTAGGTTAGAGATGGATATAGGTGACCGTATGCGTTGGGCCGCACCTATTGCGCTCTACGCTGATCCGGCACAAATTCTGGGAAAGTATACCAATAACATTGGTAAAGATTACCGGGATAGGGGGGAAGAGGATTTCTACAAGGGCACAGGGATAAGTTACACCGGGAACCTGGGTGTTCCCAGAGCTATCTTTGAGCACCTGAACGGCTTTGACCCCAGAATGGAATCGGGTTTGGAAGATTGCGATATAGGTCTCAGGGCGTCGATGGCGGGCTTCACAACACTGTATAACCCCAAGGCATATACGATTAACTTGAACACTGGAAATGCGCCTTACACGTACAGTTTCGATCACTCGCACGATGTTGAACCTTTCATATCTAATCCAAATAACAACTTTGCAGGCGATGCCGCACTAAAAGAGAATGAATTCATACGTGTTCATTTTAAAGGGGATTATCGGATAGCGGAATGCAAGATATGCGGAGCTATTGCGATGATAGATCCAAACGAGATTATGAATGCTAAGGCGGAGCGGAATGAATATCGGACCCCCGAAGGACTTCCAGGAGGATTTCGATAAGTTGTTGCAAATGTTTTTTTATTTTTTTGTTGTAGATTTTTAAATAATTTTTTATATTCCAATTATGAGTAAGAAAAACTTATGGGACGAGCCACCTAACGATTATGACGACGCTATTGATGATCTTGTAAAGCGAGGTGTCAGTTTTAGTGTTAAGTACGTAAATGATGGGGAACACATACTTTGTGCCGAGAAGAAGGAACGCAAGTTCGATAAAAACGGCATACTTATGAACAAGGAGTAAAGATGATTTGTGGTTTACGAGCCAAACATATAGAATACCTCGACAACAAGGCTGTAGTAGAGCTTTCCGGGGGGGTTTTATATGAAGTCCATGTTCCAGATACGTGTCGACCCATAACACCTCCTACCGACTATCTATATATTTACCATCATATTAATGAACGTGGGCAGGCTCTCTATGGTTTTGGGGATGCTGCCGACCGTGTACTTTTTAAAAATCTTATTTCCGTAGACAAGGTGGGTCCAACCGCAGCTATTAAATTGATGGGTAGTTACGAACCTGAAAAAATCCGTATCGATATTGCTGATAAAGATGTCGACAATTTTTCCAAGGCTAAAGGTATCGGTAAAATGACAGCGGAGAAAATTATCGATAAGCTGTATAAAAAATATGAAGAATACAAAACTAAGGATGTGCAACTTAAACAGGTTAAGTTGGGTTATGCCGGGAGTGACTACCAGCCTGTTAAGGAGCTTTCTGAAAAAGCCCTTATCAAACTCGGCTTTAAAGTAAAAGATTCAAAGGATGTCGTAAGGGATGTTATTAAAAAAATGATAGCAAATACCCAGATAGGTGATGAGTCATTTTGTGGTGAGCGCCCAGGAAACGACGTGGCTGAGCATATCGTTAGAGAAGCCCTTAAAGAACTGAAAGGATAATCATGACTGAAACAAAAGACATCGCCGTACTCACCAGAGAGGAGGCGGTACAGAAAGCCGTCAACTACTGTAAAAATTCTAAAGCACCCAATGTGGCCCCAGATACTTCGAATATGTGTTTTGGTCTCGCTGGGTTAGTTTTTATAGATTCGGGGGCTGCTTCTTTAACAGAGGTGGTCTACTTCCCAATACAATCCAATATGCCTGGTATGACTTCGTTGCCGATGTCTGATCGATTGGATATATCGGGATTCTTTGATACATATGGGAAAGAATCTTTTATAGATATAAACAAAGCACAAAGTGTTTGCTATATGGTTAATATAGCTAAAGGTGTCTGCGCAGCCATTCCTTTTGGCATGCTGGACGTGTTTAAAAGCACCCAGGTGTTGGTTGAATCACTTAAAAAGAATAACGATGTCTTTTTTGGGGGTGTGATAAAGGAGATCTCGGACAAGGTATTTGGGGTTGAGCAGCCTGCTCCGTCGAAGACTGAAGTCCCAAAAAAAGAACGTACTAAATTTTCTGCAAAAGTAACTGAGGTGCTACTGTACGACCGGGTTGACTTCTTAGCAGAGTATGATAAATTGTTTGATACCAAATTAATATGTGTCGATGCGCCAGACAACGTGGGAGATTCATTGGTCATTTGTTTAGGGCAGGCGACATATATCAGAGTATCCGCGTTTATGACACGAGCATCTTTAAGTGTGGCGGTTCTTTTAGACAGCTTGGATAATAATTGGTTTGTCGATAAGGATTTTCTTACGTGAGCTGTGTACTGATAACTACAGTTAAAAGAGGTGCTCCGGTTGAGGAGTCGGGGGCTGCATACATATACGACCTGGAGAAAAATAAGGTTGTCTGTAGGTGCGGTATGTTACCTGTTCAGGCACGTATCCCACGTAATCCAAGAGGCGGTATTCGGGGTCTACGTGGAGCATGTATTGACGAAGTCATGCGGAAAATTTATATCACTACTAATGACAGTATAGTTGCCTTGGACTACGATCTTAATCCGTTGTACGTGTTACACCATCCCTTATTCAGTAATCTTCATGATGTTGTACAATATAAGAGTTCTTTCATTGTTGCGTCTTGCGGAAACGACGCAATATTTATGTATTGTCCGGATAAACCCATTGAACAGTTGTGGGGAGACTTAATAGACCCTAATGTAAATTACGCTCTGGTTGACCGCCATGGCGACCGTAGACCAAATACTCTTTCTTTAAAAGGTGATGATTTATATTTTACATGTGCTAACGACAGGTATATCTTTAAGCTCAATTTGGTAAATAAAAACCTTGAAAAGTACCCTGTAAACAATCTCGTTTCAGGTCATACCGCAGCTCTTCATAACGCCGTGCTATGGGATTGGGGGTGGGGGTGTAATACAATTCTGTTTAATTTATCTCGCGAATCAAATTTGTGTGCGCGATTTGACGATGGCGTGGAGACTAATGTTTTCCACGACAAGAAACCGTGGTATTTTCGTAACACAGAAATAAAGCGTTGGGGCTGGCTGCGAGGTATGGATGTGATGGGAAGTGAGCTTCTGGTAGTAGGTAGTTCCCCTTATGGTCGAATTCTCGTGTTCTACACTGGAAAAGAACCCGGCAAGGACAAGCAAATACGATTATCGAGGAATCCCAATGAGGCGGTATATTCTGTAAACATTTTCAGGAACGGTATATGAAAATATTAACTCTGTGTAATTTATATGGTGCCGAGGTAACCTTTATTAAAGAGATGCAGGTAAACCCAAATTATACTATTGTTCCTGTAGTTGACCCCAATGACCCTACAGTTAATGCTAACGTAATTTATAAACACATTGTACAAAGTACCGGTGTAAATATGATTGCTGCTGAACAAGGTAAAGTTGATAATTTAATAAAACAGGAAGCTCCGGATATTACCATTGTACGGTGTTGGACAGGCTTTGCGAAGCTTCAGGTTCCCGGTTCTTTATTTTGGAAGATAGAATCTACCCGAAGAAAAGTTAGAGGTGCAGAGTTGACAGTCACAGTCCCTAACAAGAGTGCGTCTTACTTTTGCACCCAGAATAAATTAGAAGTTCCATTGTATGCTTCTAAGTTAAATATACCTGTTGCATATTTCCCAAGAGGGGTATGTCCTACATGGGAGTTCCCCTGTAAAAAAACCGTGGATGTTGTTTCTACAGGTACCGCAGTTTCTGAACCAAAAGTGGCTTCTTTTAATATGTTGGTTAAACCGTTATCCACGTGTTTATCACCGGAGCAGTTGCATGTGTATATTTCTTGGGGAGCTACAAATCTAGAGTGGCTTGGTAGCTATGCTAAGACTCTTCACATGATTGAGGATGCACCGGCTATTGTGGGTTCGGCAAAGATATTTGTGTCTCCCGTAACAACCAGGTTTGACCCCGGCATATTTTCTCAGAAAAGTCTCCAAGCAATGGCCTGTAGAACACTGGTTCTGACGCAGCATTATACAGGAGTCGAGGATATTGTTGGTCCGGATGGTGAGAATTTAATATATGCGGATTCCCCAGAAGAAGCTGTCGATAAAGTAAAATATTACCTGTCCCATGATAACGAACGTGAAGCAATTGCTGAACGTGGTTATAAATTTGTGCATGCAGAATATAATTACACAAAGGTTTTCGAACGGGCCTTAAAGGAGTTGGGGATTGTGTAAGGTAAAGATAGACAATTTAGACGTTCCTTCAGTAGAAGTGTCTCCTGATTTGTATAGGCGGTACTTGGCAAGCTATAATAAGCTGGCATGTAGGAACCTTGGGTGGGTAGAGGGTAAAGTCGTTGGGCAGCAGTACGGCTATCAGGGTAATTTTGACGTTTGGCATATTGCTACCCAGTTAGAGACCTATCCTATACTACATAATATGTTAAAAAAACATTATCCGGAGCGTCTGTTTAACAGGGGTTTAGACATAGGCTGTGGAACAGTGTCTTTTTTTGACTGGGAAAAAGTCGATACACCTGTTCTTATGGATATATGTATGCCTTATTGTGTATTTATGAAAAATAAATTTAAGCATATTTTACAGGGGGATGTGGAGCGCCTACCTTTTCCAACTAAGTCTGTCGACCTCGTAGTATGTTCAGATGTGTTGGAGCATGTACTGTCATTTGATACCGCTCTTTCTGAAATAGAAAGAGTTTTGTGTGACAAGGGGGTTTTTCTTATAAATGTTCCTTGGGGTCAAAATATACAGAATAGAACGGTCACTGATTTTTCTCATATACGAAGATTTGATGACACTAATATGGGCGTACGGTTTTCAGGTTGGGTGGAAGTGTGCAGGCAGCTTATAGATAAAGAAAAGAGGTTTATCCCAACTATGAATTTTATTTTTACTAAAAAGGATAACTAGATGAAGCCCTTACGTATTGTATTTTTTGGTGATTCTATTTGCTGCGGGGAAGGGGTAGCCATCCATAATGGGTGGGTTACTAAGTTGTCCGTATTTTTTTCTGATAATGAGTATGGTGTCCCGGTTGTTGTCTCTAATGCGAGTGTTAACGGAGATACGACAAGGACAGCCCTTCTACGTATGGGGTACCACGTAATGAACAAAGGTTTTGATATTATGGTTGTGCAATTTGGTATGAATGATTGTAATCGTTGGGCATCTGAGCGAGATTGTAACAGAGTAAGTGTTCGTTCTTTTCATAGTAACTTACATGAAATCATTCATCGAGGGTTTGCTTCTGGAATAAAGAAAATATTTTTGTTAACAAATCATACTAGTACCCTGGCGTTGTATTCTGATGAATTACGAGATTATAACGCTACTGTTCGACAGGTTGTTTCAGAAACCCCAGATGAGGTAGAGCTTATCGACATTGAGCAGTTTTTAGAGGAACCCTTATCTTATCTAAGTAAAGATGGGATTCATCTTACTGAGGCGGGAAATACGCAATACTCTGAAATTGTTATACCCATAATGCGAAGAGCAGTGGAGGATTTAATTAAATGCAGGTAATCGATACCGAACTTTTTGGATGGTACTGTGAAAAAGTTGATAAAGAAATTTTAGGTGCTTTTAAACAGAATGAAACTGTTTTTAATCAAGTTTACGAGAGCCATCAGTGGCATTTAGAGGCCCCTCATAAACGACTTCTTTATTTTATAATGTATGGTTTGTTACTGACGGAGGGTACTCCCCGACAACGCATTTTAGATATTGGGGGAGGTATAACATCATTAACAACACTTATAAGTCGGAAACATGATTACTCTGTTATGGGCATTGGTATTGACCCAAATGTAAAAGATATCGGTGACTTTAAAATAATTCCTAAAGATTGGTATGATTTCGATATCGACCATAATTCTTGGGATATTATTATTGCTAATGATATTTTTCCCAATGTTGACCAGAGATTAGAAATGTTTTTGGAGAAGTATCTCCCGTGTTGTGGCCTTATGACTTTATCTCTCACATACAATAATGGGGTCCCAAAATGGTACAAAACTAAACGAATGGATGACTCTGAAATACTACATATGCTATCTTGGACGGGTGCACAGGTACGGATGCTCTTGAAAAAATACCAGAACAGATTAGATTTTTCTAAATCTGAAATAACTGATTTTTTTAACAATTTAGTTAAAGGAACTGAAACTATATTTCCTAATAAAAGACAGGTTTGTACTGTTAGTCTTACGGGAGACTTGCACCCAGACCATAAATAACGGAGGATATCTATGAATGATGTACAAAAAAACATGGACAAGTGGGCAGAGAAGTTTAACAATATAGTGGGCACATCCTATGATTCCGCAGGGTCGGGAGAGTTGGCCGATCAGCCGTTACGGGAAGTTTTTTCCGAAGGGTTGGGGTTTTGTGATTATCGCTTATCATATGGGATTAAAGCGTATTTGCCCGTGCCTATATATTTTTTGGCTGTGTACCCTGCGTTTTGCACAAGCCCTAAGTTTGTGTGTCATTATAAACATCTTTCCGAATTAGCGTTAGATGTTCTTGAGATTGAGGATTTTATGAATGATCCCCCTCCAGATGAGTTGAAGAAGGGGCTTCCCCGGAACATTCAGACACAGGACATAATTGCTACCGCATTTGCTGTTCTTAGAGGTAAGGAATCCATAGAGCTGTTTCAGGAACAGAAAGATCTTATGGAATTAGGTCTCAGGCATGTCCACCTGGATAATTATTATCAAGACATGATTTGTGTTTTATGTAAAGAATATGGAGAACGTAAAACACTTTTGGGTAAACCTTTTGATTTAAATATTTTTAAGAAAACGGTGCAAAATCAAAATGGATAAGCCAAAAGAGGCCAAAGAGGTAACTCCCGTTGACCAGGATTACTACGATAGAGCCTATTTTGAAACAGGGTCTAAAAAAATCATAGATGAAAACACTGGTAAAGAAAAGGTATGGGGGTACAATGGTACCGACTGGACCGGTAACTATTTTGTCCTGCAAGGTATCTTGAAAACGCTACGGGGTGAGATCGGATCGGTTTTAGACATGGGTTGTGGTCAGGGGAGTTTCACGGACTACGCTATTCGCCTTGGTTTAATGGCGAAGGGGTACGACTTTGCTAAGTGGGCTATCGACCACCCTCATCACTATGCTGAAGGCCGTACTTTTCAGAATGACGTTACTGAGGGTATTCCGGAAGAGGGGGGTGCTTTCGATATCATATTTTGTAGCGATATGTTAGAGCACATTAAAAAGTCTCTTGTACCTAAAGTTATTACGGAATTTTATCGGGTAACTCGTAAATGGGTATTTCTTCAGTTCCCTGTTGTGGAAGCGAACCAGCAGCTTTTCGACGCTGAGGTTCATGATAAGAAACATCCTTTATATTCTCATTTTATGATAGCAGGGCACTTGAATATGGAGCGTAGAGAGTGGTGGGATGCACTGTTTGAGAAATCTGGTTTTAAAATCAGAAATGACTTGGTAGTCGAATTTAGATCGGCTACTCCACGAGAAGTTTTAGCGAACTGGCTTAATATTGTCATTCTTGAAAAATAGGTTTATTTGACAAACCTTTACTTTTGTAATAGACTATTAATAGGGTGCATATAGAAAGATATTTAAAATGAAAAAATGTAATGTTATAACTATAGTCATACTGTTTGTGTTCCTGCTGGCGAGTATGAGTGTGATTCTTAACTCCGCAGTAGGCAAGGCTACCGTGTTGACTCAGCAGATAACGGAACTTAAACCATACAAAGATATATATGAACGAATAAAGACTATTTCTAAGATACTTTCCGCTTATCCTTTGTACGGTATCGAACCATATGTTTACGCTGTTGCTTTAGATAGTGTTGCCCGGAAGTACGGTATAGAATGGGAGGCGGTGGCTTCAACTATTGATATCGAAACCGGTAGGACATGGTTACCCAACCAAACTTCTTCCGCAGATTGTAAGGGTATCCTCCAATTGAAGGAATCTACTGCGGAGATGATGGCTAAAGAAGCGGATATTCCATATCATGACAACATTACAGTGTGGATGGAAGTAAGGGCTATTGAATTAGGTTCTCGATATCTGGCTAAAGGGCTGAAAGAATATGGTTATTACAATGGGTTTAAATATTATGTAGGAGGATCTAATTTTGGTAATACTGAAGGCGCTGCCGAGAAACTTACTGTTGCCCAACGTAAGATGAAGAAGCACGAAAAGGTAATAAAAAATGCTTGGTATATCAAATATTATGCGGATATAACTTCACGAGAATACCGGAAACTGCGTATGATGTCGGGGGCAAAACAGTGAGTGATAGCGATAAAGGACGGCGTAGAGCAGCGTATGAAGCGACTCGCCCACAATATATTCAAGATTGTGCTCATAACGCGGCTATACAGACAACATTAAGGGCCATCCTGCTTAAACTTAACTCTTTAGAAGCCAACAATCTTATGTGTACGCAAGTAAAAGAGCAGATAAAGGAGATGTACCCAGTGTGGGCCAGGGGCGAGGCTAAACACCTTGATAAGTGTGTGTCTTTTTTTGGGGAAGAATTACGGGATGAGTTGAGGGGACGACTTAGTCGGGAATTCAGTGACATACAATTTCAGGCAGGGAAGATACTTGATGGTATTTTTAGCCCACCAGAAGATGTTGCAGGAATACTATGAATTTAGCTGAAATATATTTACTTAGTTCTGACCTCGCTATTTTGAACGGGATGTTCCTGGAGGATTTTTATATCCGAAAAGAATACCCGAATCATAATGCGTTTACCCGGTCTATGATTTTTCCCGTATCTCTTAGAGCAGACGGTGCTTTTTCCCCAGTGTTAGTTAAGGTTGGTCGATGGGGTAGACTTATTTTATTTAAATTTACAACTTGCACCATCGTTTTTAGAATGGCACATAACACCCATATAAAAGTAACTACAGACTCAGCTAAATTAAAAATAGAAAAAGATAAAGTAGTGGGTGTCATGGCGTTGAGCAAAGTACCCAAAGCAGACGATAAAACATATTTGTTTTTTATGGACCCTTTAAAGTGCGGTGCCGCATCAGCGTACCCTATTGGGGAAATACCTACTGAGTTTTCGTATCTGGGTATGGATATTTTAGACCTGTCTTTTACTACTAAATACATTATGTCTGAGATCACTAAAAGTTTATTATTAGGCAGGAATTTGTGCGTAAAGTCGTTTATCATGGATAAGGGTACGGTAGCATGGTTGGATAATTCGATTGCGACTGAAGCTCTGTTTATTGCGGGGATAAGCCCCTACTGTATGGTTGCACAGCTTGATGAGGGGCACGTAGGTGCTTTGGTTAAGTCTATGAAGGTTGTTTATCGGAGAGCTATCGAACTTGTTCGAAATGATTTCCAAAGAATCGAGAAGACAAACTTATCGGAAATATACTCCACCTACGGGCGGGAAGGGGAACAATGCGCTGTTTGTGACCATATAATTATAAAAGTTATTTTAGATGGATTGGACACATATATGTGTCCTAATTGTCAGACAGATAAAGTAAGGTCGGAGGGTACTTTTAATGGATGAACAATGGGCACCCCTTGTTTTCACGGTACCCGCGATGTCTTTCGATGTCTATACTAAGAAAAATGGGAAACGGGTAAAGAAGCTCGATGAGCGTGGCCAGGTAATTACAACTGAAAAAATCATTCCGAAGGAGCGTCCTCGATTTTCGGTAAGAACGAAAAGAGTTCAGACAGCTTCCGGTTTTGAGAACAAATCATTCGGCCATGCACATTCTGCGGAAAACACTGTAGGCTTTGAAAGCTGGGTACGGAAAAAGTTTTTCGAAGCTTATCCTGGAAACTGCGGTGTGTATTATAAAAATAAACCGCTGCCGGTACACAGCTTGTACCTGGGTTGTCGGTGGTACGGTGAGGAGACTCCTTGCACACGGTTTAGAAAAGGGAAAGATTTCATGGACTGCCAGGTATGTCGATATCGACGTAAAAACCTGGTGTTGGGTCTTAAAGTCTTTTTGAAAGATGAGCGTCATCTTGATCTCGATAATGTACTTAAAATAGTACTTGACGCAATGGAGAAAGTTTGTTTTTATAATGACTCCCAGTTTGTTCGTAAGAACGTAGAGCTTATCCCGTATGCTAAATCAGAGCGGCTGGAGGTTACTTTTTCTGTACTTCCAACTACTTGTAATATAAAAGAGGGAAGTGTAATTGGGGGTTATTCAATAAACAAGTTGTCTGTAAAAGAGGCTTCTGAGTATATTGGGGAGTTAACATTTAATTTGGGGCCTAGTGGGTGGTGGGTAGATTACCTTGCCCGATGTGACAAACGTAAATACATTAAAGGATTAACACATGGAAAAGAAGATAATACTGCTGGACAGTGACCAGGTTTTGGCTGAGTTTACTCGACATTGGTTAGAAGTATACAACGAACGCTACGACGATAATCTCACTGAGGAGGAGTTTGCCAGTGAGTTTGGCGGTGTTCAGAATGTTGTGAAACCTGAAGTCGGTGATAAAGTATACGACCTTACAAAAGAGCCTGGGTTCTTTCAGGCTATCGAAGTTGTTGAGGGGGCTGTTGAGGGTGTTAAACAGCTTCAGGACAAAGCGGACGTGTATGTTGTTAGTGCGTATGCTGTCGACCCAGAAACAGCTAAAGGCAAGGTTGAGTGGTATGCGGATAAATTTCCGTCTATACTGGAGAATGAGAGTCTGATTCTGTGTAAACCTAAATACCTCATTTATGGGGATGTTCTGGTTGATGACTCTGTCGAGAACCTGGAGAAATGGTCAGAATTTATGTTGGGAAAGGGCTATGAAGACTTCCATTCTATTTGTTTTGCGGCCCCCCACAACGTCGATGCTGAGAAAGAAGATTTTGTCGATGTTCGGGTAGAGAATTGGGAAGAATTAATGGAATACCTAGACGCGGTTTTATAATATTTACAGGAAGACAGTATGAACCGAGGATTTGCAGATCTTGATTCTGCCTTTGAACGGGTGCATGGGGACGTGCAGGAACCAGTACCTGCGACAGGTATCTCTGACGTTTCCTCCTCTGCATTCGATATCGAACTCCCTGATGACTCTTTTAACCTACGTACCGAAGGTTCTTTTGATTTAGAGCGGACACGAGCTACAGTTCAGGATCCTACTACATTAGACTGGGATGAAACACCGGTAGGGTTTAGAACATTTTGTGAGTCTGACGAGCATATGAAACTAATGCCTGAAGATTGGGTTGATGACGATACGGGTGATGGAGCGCTGTCGAAACGACAGTACGAGGACTGCATGGCTATCCTTGGTGATGATCCTAAAAAGATGTTCGATCCGGCTACCCGTAAGTATGTTTTCGGTGTTCTGCTTTGGGCCAAGGGGTCAGGTAAAGATTTTGTGTGCTCTGTTCTTCAGGCATATATAGTTTATATCCTCCTCTGTCTACGGAATCCCCAGGTGTTTTTTGGTTTCGCTTCGGGTGAGCCTTGTGATATTCTTAACGTGGGTAAAAAAGGACAGCAGGCAGAGCGGGTGTACTTTACAAAGTTTAGGGCCAGAATCCTTAAATGGAAGTGGATGCTAAATAAATACAATGTTATCGATGAGGGTAAACGACATCATTTTAATAGCCGAGAGCACCCTTACTGCAAAGTAGGTACACGAATGGCTGAATGGAGTGGGAAAAATGTCCGTGCTTACGCTGAAAATTCTGGCAGCCCCGAAGCTTTCGAAGGATATAATATTGTTTTCTATATCTGTGATGAAATATCTGCATGGATGTCTGAGAAAGAGCGGGATAAGGCTACACAGATTTTAAGTATTCTGCGCACTTCGCAGAGTTCAAGAAACACGCGGAGCTTGACAGGTCTTGGTATGGCTATTTCCTACCCCCGCCAAGATGACGATATTATGTTTAAATTGGAAAAGGAAGCTGAGGAGCCTGGTTCTACCATATTTTTTTCTAAAGGTTATCAGTGGGAGATAAAACCAAAACGATTTTATAGCGGTAAAACATTCAAATTTAATGCAGGCACGAACGATGTCGAGGATTTGTTCGATATCCCTGTAGAGCTTGATCAGGAGTTTTTCGAAAAAAACCCTGAAAAAGCGAAAATGATGTATCTTTTGCAGCCCCCTGCGGTTGAAGGTGCTTTTTTCGAATATACTGAAAAAATAGATGCCATTGCCTATCCTGACCGGCAGCCATTATTCAGGGTAGAGACACAATATACACCCAGCATTGATGGACAAGGTAATAAGATTTTCTATGTTAGAAAAAAGATACTGGGGCTTAATAGAACCCCTGACCCAAACGTGGATTATGTGGGCTGGATCGATGCGGGTGAAACCACTTGTGATGCGGCGCTGTGTATCGGCCACTGTGATATGGTCTCTGTCGATGAGGGGGGTGTGCGGAAAGAAATCCCTGCTATTATTTTGGATGATACTATTGTGTGGGAGCCACTCAAGAAACTTCGTCGCATAGTTGATATCGGCAGCATGACTACGGCTTGTATTGATATGCTGAACTACATTAATTTGAAAGCTGTTTTCTGGGATATGTGGAACTCAGGTACGGGGGTGTTCGACTTACGTAATAAGGGTATTCTTTGTGACAGGCACAATCTTGCTGGAAGTGATTATGAGTTTTTTAAATCGATAATTTATACTAATCGTCTCATTGCCCCGGCCTGTCCGCAGGTTAAAAAGGGTATTGCCCAAGTAAAGCATTTGGCACGAACAAGTACCGGAAATGTGAAGCCGGGCAGTTCTAACCATAAAAAGGACATTGCAGATACCTGGTGCGGCGTTACAACCCTATTAATGGGTTCTTTGGTTAAAATCCATCTTCGGGTAGGGCGGGCACCAACATCGATTACAATAGCCTCTGGGGGGGTTTCCAAAGCCTCTGCGACGACCATGGGTGCGTCTACATCTCAAAACATGGGACGGGTTACAAACCCTTTTAGTGGCACAATGAATACTGCGGGACGGCAATTATTATCTGCGACTAAACCCGTCACCAGTCATGCCGATATGTTCCCCGGATTAGGGAATTTAGGCGGCAGGAGCAGAAGCAGGGGTCCAGGATCAGCGTCCCCCGCATCTAATCGAGGCAAATTTCCACGAGGTTTGACGATGTAATTGTGTCAGATTTGATACAGGTTTCAGTCAATTTACCGCTTAACTACCCCAAAAGTTTTTAAAAA
>Ga0307377_10005485_pt1 | contig 13582 bp, 13 predicted proteins | sample TR3MG_FD_202535 | JGI IMG/M metagenome (GOLD analysis project Ga0307377, IMG submission 202535) | Soil microbial communities from Risofladan, Vaasa, Finland - TR-3 | ecosystem: Environmental > Terrestrial > Soil > Coastal area > Acid sulfate soil | place: Finland: Risofladan, Vaasa | collected... | reverse complement strand
CTGCGCCAGGTCTACCGTATCGGTAGTTGGCATCGGGCCACCGGTCACGCCTGCCCCCCTCGCTTGTCGGCGTTCTGGGATGAGCTCCTGTCCTGGCTGCCACGGCGGCCAGTGTCACCATCGCCGTTCAGAGCGGCGAGCCTCCAGATCGCCTCGTCCCAGCTCATCTCCGGCGTCTCGCGGAGCAGGCGTTCGACCTTCCTCGCCAGGGCTCTGGGCAGGGCGATTGAGTCGCCCTTGATCTGCTCTGCCACCTCCGCCTGCGCTGCGTCGAGCTGCTGCAGGAATGACGCCCTCCGGTAGGCCGAACCCAGCGCCTCGCGACCGGGGATGACCTTGCTCACACCATGTTTGTCGAGCTTGCTCTCGAGCCACGCTACGAACTGATCCGAGGTCATGGCGTTTAGCTCGACGCGCTCGCCGTCCCAGCCCCGATAGGGCCTGCCCTCATGGACTAGGACTTGGATCTCTTCCTCCGTCGCGCCGTTCTCCTGGAGGTTGAATCCGGGCCACTCTTTCTGGCGATAGTAGACGACCTCACGCTCCAGCCCCCCGATGTCCTCCAAGCGTAGACCCAGGTCGATGACGTCGGCTGGAGCATTGCGCGAACCGCGGGTGCCGCGCTCAAGCGCCGCGACGATGGAGAAGCCGGCCTTATCAAAGTCCCGCACGGCGTAGACCGGCATGCCCATGTCTCCGAGCAGATCGCAGACAGCGCTCACGGGCATGCCTTTGGTGGAGGCGATAGCGAGATCGTAGCGATCGGCGATGTGGGCCGCCTCCAGGATCGGATCGAAGCCCTCCTTCTCGATGAAGAGCACGCCGCCAAAGCGTAGCCGCGGTCCCACCGTCGTAAGCAGTCTCGGGCTCCGCAGGATCGGCGTCTCCGGCACAGTCTCCCCGGTGAACCGGCCTGCATACGCGCGGACCTCCGCGCCCCCCAGGCCAATCGGGGGCTGCCGGTCCCGTCCTTTCCGGTGGGGTTCGGCGATGTGTCCGCGGGCGTCGTAGACGACATCCCAGTCCGGTCGATACTGCTCCAAATACGACTTCAGCAGCTCCTGTGTGAAGTACTGGGAGTCCAGACTGTCAGCATCGGCCTCCGCCAATATCGCCGGGCGGGCAGCATAGTAGATTTGGCGGGCGTTGGCGGGATAGCGGCCGTCGCCGGAGGCCTTCAGGTAAGCGGCCTCCATGACCCGGAAGGCCACCTCGCGAATCGTGGTTCGAGAGTATCCGCCCCGCATACGGTGAAGATCACGCTGGGAGACCCGGTCCTCCCGGTCGGCCCGCTGCTTCGCCGCTTTCCACTGCTTGCCAACCGAGCGCACGACGGAGGCAAGCGCGTCGGACATGCTCTCCGTCATAGCTGCAACCTCGTCTTGCCGTGGTCAACGAAGTCGAACCGCGGCTTCGCCATGTGCAAAACCACGGTGATGGGATCATGGGGGTCCATCCGCATCTGCTGCATGAGGGTCGAGAGCTCTGGCACAGGCGTGCCCAGCGCCGGCGCCCAGTTGAGCCCGTAGACCACGCGCCTGCCGTCGTCGTCTCCCTGCCGGACCCCGACCGCCATCTCGATCACGAAGGGCAGGCCCTCGTCAAAGCCCTGCCGCTTCGCGTACTTGACGCTGTCTTCCGAGACGCCGGCGTAGCGCACCATCCAGCCCGTGAGATGCTCCTCGCCGATGGCGCCCAGCGCCTGTGGCTTGACCGGATGGGAGAGGGCCTGCATCCGTGCCAGCAGTTCTTCCACCACACGGCTGTCGAGCGCCCCGTTCTCCACCAGGTCGCACAGGTGCACCCGCGACCACCCCTCGGTCACTTGCTTCTGTTTAATGGTGCTTGATAGCCCCCGGAACTCGGCGGCGAACTCCCGCACCGTTCGGGTGCGGCCGCTTTCCCGCTCTCGCAGGAGGTAGCCCGCGATCAGGCTCCGCAGCGTCTCCGGGGTGTACCAGTGAGCCGAAGTGGGGTCACTCGCCCGCCACTTTCTGAAGTCAGGCTGCGTCGCCTGATAGGTGAGGGCCCCGAACCGAAACGTGGCGTGCGGATTGAGGGCGGCGTAGCCCTCGACAAGCTCCTGCGCTGTTGGGGGCGTGTTGTAAGAATCGAAGGAGTTCGAGTTCTCGTCTGAGCAAGCTGAGTTCGGCCACGCGACCTGCACGCGGGTCCCATTTCTTACAAGAGCGGACTCCTCGAGGGTATGGCTCACCTGTGGCCGCTGGGCGATCTCATCCAACGACACCTCGATGACGTGACGCTGACCGCCTGTCTCGACCTCCACCCGCCCTTCGCCATGGGCCACGTAGGGCGCCGCCCAGACGGTTTTCAGCGCATTTCCGAGCTGGCCGCGAGTTGGCGAGACATACAGACTCTTGTCGCTCACCCGCTGCATGAAGTCCAGCGACCGCGCGATCACGTCCTCCGGGATGCCGGGACCGTTGTCCGCCACCGCAAACCGGTCCTCGGTCACCTCGATCTCGATCTCGGGCGACACCTCCGCCGATTCGCAGGCGTCCAGGGCGTTATCCACGAGCTCCTTGAGCAGCGCCACGGGCCACCACTCGCGGCCGTGGCCGACCTGGCGAGTGAGCTCCTTCTTCGTGAAGTACTCGGTTGCGCGGCTGATGGAGAAGGTCTGACGCGCAAGCTTGACGCGCTCTTTGCCCGCTGCCTTAGTCGGCACGAGCTTCCCCCTCCGAGCGGGTCCGCGCCGACTGCTTTGCCGCCAGCTTGCGCCTCAGCCGTCTGATCTCCCGGCGGTCGAACAGCCAGAGGCGTCCCAGCCGCTGGTAGCGCAAGTCGCCTCGACGAGCCATGCGGTGCACGGAGTATGGGGCTACGCCAAGTTCCCTCGCCGCTTGCGGCGCTGTCAGAAATCGGTTTGCCATCGCACATTCTCCAAGGTAGAATTGGGTGAGGAATCGCACCCCACTCGCCAGCATCATCACATTCTCATAAGGTCGGTGGCAAAGCCGATGAGAAAGAAAACTCCACTGACAGAGGAACTCCTGAGCGTCAAAACTCCCAAGGACTTCGAGAAGTTCTTGATGGGTCATCATGATGCTTATGTGGCGGTTAGGTTTGGCTCATCCGACCGACCGCGGTGCAGCCACAGCGACGCAGTGAAGCAATTGGACCGGCTCGTGGAGGTATGGCAGGCGACCACGGCCCTGACTTTCCCTCATGCTGAGATGGGTCTACACCATCGGAGAGTCTTTCGGTCTGCGCAGGCATACGTGGAGGGGCTCGCCTCCCTGCTCGAGGAACGCAAGTATGAGCGGCTTGGTCGGGAGATCGACTCAGCGCTGCGCACGCGAGAGGTGGAGTTCAAGAAGCAATCTGTCAGAGGCAGCTGGGTCAACACGGTCGGCTATCCGATCGGCCTCCTCCATGGTGACGCCATAGTGACTCAGTGCCTGCTCGAACTCAGCTCGGGACTCAAGAAATGCACTCCTCGCATCTCGCTCGCAATGACCCGTGATGAACGCGCTCGGTTGATACGGACCATGCGAGAGGAGGCTGGCGTATCTCCTTGGCGGTTGCCGCCAGCACCGAGGTCGGGAGCCAAGGACCCCGAGCAGCTCAAGACGGCATTGGCACTGTTGGAACAAGGGAAGACTCCGAAGCACGTCAGTCGCCGTGTGGGGGTAAGCCTTGCGACTGTCTACCGATGGCGGAAGCGCTACGGGCTCGCCCGACAGGTCTGAAGGCGCCGGTGCTCTTGGGCTGGCATCTGCGAGTGCGTGCATCAGCTGGGCGCACTGCGACGGCAGCGCGCTGCTCAGACCTCGCACCTAGGGCCTTCACCCACTAGCCAACGCCCGTTCGAATGTGGTAGAATACCCCTGACAGAATTAGGCCCCTGGCCCTGTGGGTTTGGGGGAAGAGCTGGCGCGTACGAGCCGGCGTCTGAGTCGAGATAGAGGGTCGCTCCCTCGAGTCTGGACCCAGGGGTCGGCTCTGTCTGTTTGGGGGCGGGACACCAGTGATCGGCCGCGACTGCGGCTGAGGGAAGAGGTGGGATGATGGACCAAGCGCCAGACCATGCCGCGACTGCATCAGCCGGTGCCCTGGCCGAAGTAGCCTATGCCTCCGGCATCGCCGTGCACTGCGCGCACGACGAGATCGTGGATGGCGACGCACTCGTCCCCAATCCGCGCAATCCCAACCGTCACTCGGACGAGCAGATACGCCTGCTCGCCAAGATCATCCGTCACCAGGGCTGGAGAGCGCCCATCACGGTTTCGAACCGCTCGGGCTTCATCGTGCGCGGGCACGGCCGGCTGGCCGCGGCGAAGCTACTCGGCGTTGACTTTGTGCCCGTGGATCGCCAGGACTACGCCACCGAAGCCGAGGAATGGGCGGACTTGGTCGCCGATAACCGGCTCTCCGAACTCAACGAGATGGACGGTGCCGCGCTGAAGGACATCCTCCAGCAACTCGACTCAGGAATGCTCGAGGTCCTGGGCGCCGACCTGGAGATCACCGGCTTTACCGACCAAGCTCTGGCCGACCTGATGAGCCAGTTCGAATCCGAGGAGGAGCCGCAGGAAGTCGAGACACCGGACCCTCCGGCCCAGCCGGTGACGCGGCCGGGCGATCTCTGGCTGCTGGGCCGCGTCGTGCAGTGTCCCCGGTGCAGGAGGCTGACCGATGTCTGAGTGCGCCTGCCAGCACTGCGGGCATCGATTCGAAGCGGAGCCACAGGTGAAGCATCGCGTGCTGTGCGGCGATGCCACCAGCGAGGCCGATCTGACAACGCTGACTTCCGGCGAATCCCCGGAGCTGCTGGCGACCGATCCCCCGTACAACGTCGGCCTGGGATATGACGAAGGAACAGATGACAGCAAGAGCGCCGATGCCTATCGAGAGTTCACCCGGCGATGGTTCGAACTCGCGCAGGCGCGCAGTGAACGCCAGATCGTCACACCCGGCTGCAACAACCTCTCCCTGTGGCTGCGGCTCTTCGATCCCTACCACGTGGCGCCGTGGATCAAGACCAACGCCATGACGAACGGCAAGGTGTCACGGTTCTGGTGCTGGGAGCCGATTCTCTTCTTCGGAGAGCGCTGGCCCCGCATCCGGCCCAACGACGTCTTCGACTTCCCGGCCGGCACTCACAGGGACACCGGCGGCCATCCCTGTCCCAAGCCGGTGCGGATGTGGGCCGACCTACTGAAGACCTACGCCGACGAGGGCGCCTCCATCCTCGAGCCCTTCCTGGGAAGCGGCACGACCTTGGTAGCGGCCGAGCAGGTGGGCCGGAGGTGCGTGGGCCTGGACATCTCGCCCGCCTATGTGGATGTCGCGCTGCTGCGCTGGACGAGCCTCACCGGAAAGCAGCCGACCCTAGCGGCCACCAGCCAGACCTTTGAGGAGGTGCGTGATGAACGGAGTCGTTGAATGCACCTGCGAACACTGTGGCAAGCGGTTCGATGCCGTTCCGATGCCACAGCATCGCATCATGTGTGGCGATTCCACCGATCCGGCCGCGGTCGAAGGACTGATGGCAGGAGAGAAGGCAGATCTCCTCGCCAGCGATCCGCCCTATGGCGTGGCCTATGATGGCAACGCCCACCGGCGAGAGCACAGCGGGGGCAGAGTCTACGATCCCATCGCCAACGATGATCTGGAGGGGCCGGCGCTGGAGGCATTTCTGACGGCCGCCTTCCGCGCGGCCGCCGTTCATACCACCGATGATGCCGCCTGGTATGTCTGGCATGCCTCGATCACGCGTCCGGCGTTCCTGGCCGCGTTGGCCTTGGTCGGGGTGCGGGTCCATCAGGAGATCGTCTGGGCCAAGGAGAGCTTCCAGTTCAGCCGCTCCGATTACCACTGGCAGCACGAGCCATGTCTCTACGGCTGGCGAGAGCGCCACACCTTCCTGGGTGAGCGCAACCAGTCGACGGTCTGGCAGATCGCCCGGCAGAGCGAGCATCGGCATCCAACGACGAAACCGACGGAGCTGTGGCGCATCCCCATCCGCAATCACCTCGCCCCCGGCGGGATCGTGCTGGATCTGTTTCTGGGCAGCGGCCCGGCCGTCATCGCCGCCCAGCAGCTGGGATGTCGCGCCTTCGGGATGGAGCTGAGCCCAGCCTATGTGGACGTCTCCGTACTCCGCTGGCAGGCGTTGACAGGCAAGGAAGCCGTCCTGGAGGCGACGGGGCGAAGCTTCTCGGAGGCGGCCGCGGATCGCAATGCAGGCAACGGCCCGCTGGAAGACTCCGGGACTTCTGGCATGGGAGCATGACATGGAAGGCACACAGGAACAGCACGAAAACAGTGAGTTGGTCGCTCAGGAACCGCGCGTGCGCGGCCGGCCGTTCCAGCCCGGCCAATCCGGCAATCCCGGGGGCCGGCCCCAGGGCAGCAAGAGCCTGCGGAACCTGCTGATCGAGGCGCTGCGCAAGAAGGCCAAGGACGGCAAGGGCGGTGAGAAGGAGTTCTATGAACTGCTCACCGAGTCCATCGTGGTGAACGCGGCTAAGGGCAATGCCGCGCTGGTGAAGCTCATCTTCGACTACCACGAAGGCCCCCCGCCGCAGAAGCATGAGCTGACCGAGACCATCTACGACGCAACGACTCTGCAGCAGGCGCTGCGCCAGATCGCGGTGCTGGTGCGGGACTTCGTTCCACCGGAACGGTGGGAGGAGGTGGGGGCTAAGATCGACTCGATGCTGAGCGGGGCCGGTGGTGGCGAGGCGGACTGAGGCAACTCGGCCGTTCACCGATCTTTACCTGAGGCCGCTCATCACCTCCGCGATCGGCAACGATCTCTTGCGGCCTGCCCTGCACGCCGGCCAGCAATACGTGCGGGAGAAGGTGCTGCGGGTCGGGGCGCGCTTCATCGTCATCATCGCCCACCGCCGCTGGGGTAAGAACTGGCTCTGCGTCAAGGACATGCTGGAGCAGAAGGCGGACCTCACCGCCCAGGACCGCAGCCAGCTGAACCCGCCGGTGGTGATCTGGTTCGTGGTGCCGACCTACGTGCTGGCGGACGAGCTGTGGATGGACCTGAAGCGCATGATCCCGCAGTCGGAGGTGGCGCGGATCGTCAACAGCAAGCCCCAGGAGATGGACCTGGTCGACGGCACCCACATCGCCATCCGGTCGGCCGAGCACCCTGATGCGCTGGTGTCGGCGGGGGTGGACCTGCTCTACATGATCGAGGCGGCGCGCATGAGGGAGAGCGCCTGGCTGACGGTGCGGCCGACACTGGTGTCGCATGGGCGCCTGGGGAGGGTGGTCTTTAACTCCACGCCGAAGGGCAATGACTGGCTGGCGCGGCTATACGACCGGGCGAACGCAGGCAGCGACCCGTCCTGGGCTGGGGTACGCATCCCCGCCTTTGCCGAGGATGGGGTGCGGCACGAGTTGAGCGTCATGCCCAGCGATGAGAAGCTGGCGGAGGAGCGGGCCTCCTATCCCGACCGCTGGTTCCGCCAAGAGTACATGGCTGAGTTCCTGAGCGGTGAAGGGGCGGTCTTCCGCAACGTGCTGGAGCGGGTGAGGCCAGCGCCGAGCCCACCCAAGCAGCCTCTGGTCTGTGGCGTCGATCTCGCCAAGCACACCGACTTCAGCGTCTTCGCGGTCTTCGATGCGGGCGGCCAGATGGTTGCCATCGAACGCATGAACCAGGTGAGCTATCCCGCGCAGGCGGAGCGGCTCATCAGCTTCCTGCGCGACCACGGCGTGAGGGAGTGCGTGATCGAAAGCAACGGCCCCGGCGAGCCGTTCTACGACAACGTCCTGCGCGACCTCCACGAGCGGCGCACCGAGTTCCAGGGGCAGCCGAAGCTCATCGCTTTCCAGACGACCGCTCAGAGCAAACGCCAGATGATCGATGCGCTGGCGGTGGCCTTTGAGCGGGGTGACATTACCATCCTGGACGACCCGGAACTGGTGAACGAGTTCGTCGCCTACGAGATGACGCAGACGGGGGCCGGCAATATCCGCTTCGCCGCGCCCGAGGGCGGCTGGGATGACCAGGTGATGGCCTGCGCGTTGGCCTGGACGGAGATCCGGGCGAAGCAGGTCGTTCGTGCGGGTATGTATCCGAGCCCCCAGGACTTGAAGACTCGACCGTCAAACTTCCGCGGTATGATTTCACGGGGCGAATCCAGACTCAGGGACCTATGAGATGCCGGCACATGCACCGTTGACAATGACGGAGGCCGCAAAGCTCCAGGTACAGCTTGGCACGAGTGGCGTCAAGCGCATGGGCGCGCAGGTGCCGGAGGAGTTCCTGCTCGAGTTGCGTGGTCCCCAGGGGCGGGCGAAGTACCGCGAGATGACGCTCAATGACGCGACGATCAAGCGAGGCCTACGGGCGATCAAGTGGCAGTTACTCAAGACGGAGTGGCGGGTCGAGGGTGGTGAGCGCACGGAGGCGAGGGACCGGAGTGGCGAGCTTGGGTTCGCAAACAAGCGGAGCGCGGCTTGGTGGGCGATGCGCGAACTGCTCGACCCCGCGGCGGACTCGGTCATTGCCCTCCCTCCTGATGATCTGCTGACGGGTGACTTGACGGCTCCGCACTGGCGGGTGATGAGCGGGGGACATATCCAGGTCGAAGGCAAGGACGAGATCAGGAAGCGGCTCGGGCGCTCCACCGATGACGGCGACGCGGTGGTCATGGCGTTTTGGCGCAAGCCGGCCGAGGCCGAAGTGTGGGGCTTCCTGGCATGACCATCCGTGAGGGAAACCGGCGCCTTCTCCGCGAAGACCCACCCGCCGAGGATCGGGCTGGGGCCAACCGCGCGCTCGCCGTGGGACGACGCGCGGCGCGGGCACGGGAGCCGGTGGGCTCGCGTGCCCCTGGACCGCGAACTCGGCGGGTCCGCACGATTCCAGGCATTCTCGCCCAGACAACGCCGGAACGGCGCGCCACGTTGGCTTCAGGGGCGCGTTCGGGAGCGAGGTGGTGGTAGGGAGCGCGGCGCGGGGCCGTATCACCGCCGTCCTCAGCAACCAGAGCGCCAGGACTCCTGTGGGTTGCGACCGACGCGACGTGGCCCTCCCTTTGCAGGAGGGCCGCGTCAGGCGAGCATGTAGTGGGCGCTGGCCTACCTCATTCCAGCAAGTCGAACGCTCTCGCCACATACACGGCCATCTGGTCGCGGGTGACGACGGCCTCCGGATGATAGGAGCCATCGAGGTATCCCTGCACCACGCCGTTCTCGACGCAGTACTCGATGTGCTTGTAGGCCCAGAAGTTAGTGGCGACATCCGGGAAGTTCCGCGGGTCGGCCGGCACATAGTCCGCTAACGCCGCCTCGCCCGTCGGCGCCACCATCGCCCGCGCCACGTAGACCGCCATCTGGTCGCGTGTGACCTCATACTCGGGGTGGTAAAGGCCGTCATCGTAGCCGGCGACGACGCTCTGCGACGCTGCATATTCGACGTAATCGTATGCCCAATGGTCCGAGTCGACATCGGGGAAAGCGGCCTCGGCCGGGCCCGTCGGGACGTAAGCATCCCCTCCCGCCAGCCCACGGCTGATGTACACCGCCATCTGATCGCGGGTGACAGGGTCCCAGGGGTGATAGGTGCCGTCCTCATAGCCGGAGACAATGCCCGCGTCGACGCAGGCGGTAATCTGGTTGAATGCCCAGTGACTGAACAGGACATCGGCGAACCCTTCCCGGTCACGAACGAAGATGTCCGCCAGGTCGTTCGTGTCGCCGGACACAAGGTTATCCGCAGACGCGGCGAACGCTATGAATCTCCCGTCCGCACTGATGGACGGCTCATAGAGGCATCCGAGGAAACCGGCTGGCTCGCCCCAGCTGCTCACGCTGACGAGTTCCGTCGTGCTATCGGCGCGGTCTCGCACGAAGACGTGGCGCACGCTAACATCGTCGTCCTGTTCGGGTACGACATCCATGTCCCGCGATGCGAAGGCAACAAACCGGCCATCCGCACTGAGCGAAGAATCGCCGGACGACTGGGCAGCAGCGCCAAGGCTGGTTAGGCTCACACGCTCTGTAGTCCCGAGCAAGCGATCGCGCATGAAGACACCGTACGTATAGATGCCGCTGATATCGCCCGTCACGAGGTTGTTGGCCGGAGAGGAGAAACTGACAAACCTCCCATCCGCGCTTATGGCAGGTCCGCTGCAGTCGCGGTTGGGTTCTTCGCCAGAGCCGCTCAGACTCACGCGTTCCGTGGTACCGAGTTCCCGGTCGCGGACGAAGATATCCGCATAGCCATTCGTATCACCAGGAGTGATGTTCGCAGACTCCGATCCGCAGAATGCGACGAACCGGCCGTCCGCACTCAGGCGGGGGCAGTAGAAGTCCGCGTTCCCCTGCTGGCCCGTGCTGCTGACGCTGGTACGCTCGGTGTTTCCGAGCAACCTGTCGCGGACGAAGACGTCGGGCCTGCCATTGGTGTCGCCAGCGACAAGATTGTCGGCACTTGACGTAAAAGCTATGAATCTCCCATCCGCGCTGATCGCCAGCAACGGGGCGGCAAAGCGTGGAGCGTCGCTGTAGCCCGAGTCACCGTCCCCTTGCTCGCCTGCACTGCCGACACTGACCCGCTCCGTCGTTCCGGTCTGTCGGTCCCTCAGAAACACGTCGTAGCTGCTGTTCGTGTCTCCGGGAACCAGATTCGCCGCCAGTGTGCTGAAAACCACGAAGCGGCCATCGGCGCTGATAGCGATCCCGTGTAGCCAGCCGTCCGCCTGCTCGCCAGTGCTGCTTACGCTGACGCGTTCCGTTACGCCGTTCAGCCGATCCCGGACAAAGGCATCATAGCCTCCGGTTGTGTCGCCAAGCACGAGATTTGTGGCGAGTGAACAGAAAGCCACGAAGCGGCCATCGGGGCTAATGGCAGGAGCTTCCACGGCGGGGCCGCCCCCACCCCCTCCGCCATGTCCTTCTACCTTTCCCTGCTCTCCTGAACTCGCGACGCTGACTCGCTCGGTGCTTCCGGCAGAACACGGCAAGGAGGAGAACACGCCTACGATCGGTACGCACAGAAGCATGGTGACTACGGCCATGTTTGCCATCGGACATCCCTCCCTCTGGCCACCGCCGCGGGGAGGATTGGCCGTGCACGAGCAGTCCTCCTGCCGGACGGGGGTTCCGACGTCGCCAGTCGCTCGACGAACGGCGTGAACACGTGGATGCAGTTTGGGTGGAACGACGGGCCACCGCCGATGGCGCTGATCGGCGGGTAGACCGGGTGCGGCTCCGGGACGATGCTCACGAGGACGTTCTCGTAGTAGATGCAGAAGTCAGTGGCGTGGTAGGCTGACACCTGGGCGAGCTGAATGCCATGCTCGCGAAGCCGGTTGATGGTGCCCCGCATCATCGCCTCGCGCGTCGCCAATGCGTGCCCGGTTTCCGAGTAACGATCCAGCGGACAGTCCCGCTTGAGCCTGTCTATGAAGTCGAGTTTGCCGGCAGATCGGCCACCTGAGCCTGCAGGTCCTCCGCCTCGAGATGGGTGTATCGCTGAGTCGTCGTGACCCAGGCATGGCCCAGGAGCTCCTGAACCGCTCGGATGTTGGGCCGGGCCCGCAGGGCATGGGTCGCGAAGGTGTGGCGCAGCACGTGCGGGCCGGAGCGATCGGTGATGCCGGCGGCCCGGAAGTATCGATTGACCAGCAGCGCGATGCCGCGGACCGAGAAGCGACCTCCGCTCCGATTCAGAAAGAGCGCCGGCTCTGCATCATCGCGGTCCGCGAGACAGGCCAGCAGCGCGTCGGCCGCGGGGCGGTTGATGGGCAGCCGGTGGAGCCGTCTCCCCTTGCCCACCACCTGGAGCGCGCCCCAGCCCTCGGCCGGCAGCCGCACATCGTCACGACTCAGCGCGCACAGCTCCCCCACCCGCAGACCAGTGTTGTAGAGCAGCATCAGGATGGCATGGTCGCGACGGCCGGTGGGTGTATCGATGTCAGGTAGGGCGAGCAGTCGCTGGACCTCGGCCACCGTGAGGTGCTTGGGGGCCAGTGGCGGACCCAGGCGGATGGAGCGCAGGGCCTGCGCGACGTTCGTCTCCAGTCGGCCCTCCTCAAAGAGGAAGCGGAAGAAGGAGCGGGTAGCCCCAATGGCGCGGTTGATGCTGGAGGGAGAGCGGCCGGCCTGCTGCTGGCGGCGGTAGCACTCCCGCAGGTCCGCGGGCCGCACCTCGTCCAGAGGCCCAGGTAGCGCCGCCAACACTGCTTCCAGATCCCTACGGTAGGCCCCTATCGAATGGGCCGATCGGCCCTCCAGCGTCATCGCCCCCAGGAACTCCTCCAGCATCTGCGCGTGCGACTGCCGATCATCACGCCGCTGTCTCGCCATCTTCCGCCTCCTTCTGGCTTCGTGCCGTGAGGTAGGCGTGCGGCGCACCATCGCGGTGAGCGACGTGTTTCCGCACGCCCCCTCCCGAACCGTACGTGACAGTTTCCCGTCATACGGCTCTCCCTTCAGGATTAACCAGGTTGACTGTCAGCAACCAGGTAGGGGTGAGGTATCCGGCGGTATTTCGGGTAGCGCTGCGCCTTGATGTCGCTCAGAAGCGCGACCGGGAGCAGTCCGCCCTCTTTACGAGGGACCGCAATAACCTTCCGGCCTCCTACTCTTTTCACGTACTGCACCCATGTCTTCCGCGGCCCGCACCGATGCTTCTTGCAGAGCCAGTAAAGAACTCGGCCCCACACGAAGCGATCCAGCGATGCGGCTACGCGGGTGAAGTTGCAGTAGTGGAAGTAGTAGCCCCAACCTCTGAGGTACAGGTTCAGGTGAGTGACCAGACTCTCGGCGTCCCAGGACAGCGTTGCGCGGTCGGTCAGAGCACGCACCTGTTCCCGGAAACGCTGCACGCTCCTCCGGCTGGGCCGGATGATCAGCACCGGCTTACCGCAGCCGTTTACGCGACGAGCGTGGAATCCGAGGAAGTCGAAGCCCTCATCGGCGTGGGTCACCAGGGTCTTCTCCGCCGACAGTTCCAGATGCAATTCGTCTTGCAGGAAGACGGTGAAGCGTTCCTTCAGCGCTTGCGCGCCTTGCTTCGTTCCGTTCCACAGCAGCACGAAGTCATCGGCATACCGGAGGAGGCGGACATTACCTCCCCCGGCCAGGCGGCGGAGTTTGTTCTTCTGGTGGCGCGGGAGCGCACCATACTGCTCCCACCAGAACCGGTCCATCTCGTGGAGGTAGACGTTGGCCAGCAGCGGGGAGAAGATGCCCCCTTGCGGGGTGCCTATCTCCGTTGGCCTCAGCGCGTCCTCCTCCATGACCCCGGCCTTGAGAAACATCCAGATCAGGGTCAAGATGTCTCGGTCTCCCACGCGACGCTTCAACAGCCCCATCAGTCTATGATGGCTGATGGAGTCGAAGCATCCCCTGATATCTCCCTCCATGATCCAGTAGAACTTCAGGCGCGGTTGGATGTAGTTCCAGAGTTGACCGACGGCATCCATTGTCCGCCGGCCAGGCCGGAACCCATACGAGTAGCCCAGAAAGTCGCTCTCGTAGATCGGCTCCAACAGCATCTTCAGTTCCATCTGGACCACTCTGTCCCGAAGCGTCGGTATCCCCAGCGGTCGGCGCTTGCCGCTCGCCTTTGGGATGTAGACTC
>Ga0307377_10005484_pt1 | contig 13582 bp, 26 predicted proteins | sample TR3MG_FD_202535 | JGI IMG/M metagenome (GOLD analysis project Ga0307377, IMG submission 202535) | Soil microbial communities from Risofladan, Vaasa, Finland - TR-3 | ecosystem: Environmental > Terrestrial > Soil > Coastal area > Acid sulfate soil | place: Finland: Risofladan, Vaasa | collected... | reverse complement strand
CGGGAATGACGATGCGATTGGCTGAGTCGGTCCGCAAGTTGATGCTCGCCTGCGGCGTGCTGGCGAAAGCGATGGGAGAGGCGGCTGCCCGGGCGGGCGAAATGGAGCGTCTCCTCAAGGCGGCCCACCGCGAATCGCTCCGATGGCGCCTGGCGGCCGAGGCCACTCGGATGCAAATCCTGCGGGCGGGTCGGCGCCGGCAGCGGGGGACGCGCCGGATACGCCGTATGAGCATTGCGCAGGCGGCGGAGGCGGCTCATGATCTGGCTCTTAGGGATGATCGGGCTGTGCAAAGTGGTGATATGGTCCTGATGGCCCATCTGTATCTGCGAGGCTATGATGGCGAGCGAAAGAACGCCCCATGAGAATGGGCGGTCTGGTCGTGCCCTGTTCCATGATGAGGCCCGGCCGGGGGGCGCGCCTGGTCGACCTGCCCCGGTCGGGCTGCGGAGGGACGCAGACCAGACTGTCCTGACGAGCGGGGGGATCGCCCCTGGGTTAGCGGTACACGGGGCGATCCCCCACAGCGAGGCGCTGAGGTGTTAGACATCAAGGATGTGAACCAGAAGTTGCGAGAGGGCGGGAAGTGGGGGCCGGTCGAGTTCGTACATGGCCCGCAAGGAGATGCGGGTTTGCCGCGGTGGGTCAAGGCGCGGGTTCGAAATCGGCGCCGCCCGGTGAGTGCTGTCACAGCGGGGTCCTCTCTCACGAATTGGGGTTCCCTTGTCGGCGCCAAGCGTGCGGCGGCCAACATTCTGTGGGATGCGCTGAGATGATGATCTGCGCTTCGAACGCACCTGACGCCATGTCACCGATCAACAGAAGGGGAAACCATGATTAGCCTTGCACGGATTTGCTTCAAGATCGGATGGCTGAACGAGGACGGAGGGCCGGCGATCCAGTGGCACTCCCAAAACCTCAGTGAGGACAAGTTCGGGAGGAAGAAGCCCCTGTGGCGGCACGGCCGGGGATGGTTCAGGATGCCATGGGCCACGCTCGGCTTTGAGTGGAGTGTGCCGACGCACTTCTGGCACATCGGGTTCGAACTCGGGGGAGGCGACGGGGACCTCTTCAGCACCACGCTCGCCTGCGGGCTATTCGCCCTCTGGTTCCACTGGGAGCCGACGAAGTGGCGGGCTGTGCGGGACCGGAGTTACCAGATCGCCTTCCACAACGGCGGCATGTGGGTGAGGTGCGGCACGAACCGATGGGGCGACTGGCACAAGGGTCAGCCCTGGTGGATGGACTGGCACTTCGACCCACTCGACTTCCTTTTCGGCCGGGAGCAGCACGCCGAGCGCGACCTGGAAGCCGTCGAAACGCTCGTGCCGACTCCCGAGGGCGGCGTAGTGGCGACGGTGCGGCTCTTCGAGTCAACGTGGAAGCGTCGGCGCTGGCCGTGGTGGCCGCTGACTCGGTGCCTGGATCGGGCCGAGATCGAACTGCGAGAACCCATTCCAGTGCCGGGGAAGGGGGAGAACTCTTGGGACTGCGGCGAGGACGCCATCTATTCGCTGACCTGCCCGGCGCGCACGGTGAGCGAGGCGGTGGCGGCCATCGTGGAGAGTTATACGAGGACCCGGGAGCGGCACGGCGGCGTTGGCTGGAAACCGGCCGCGAAGGCGATCGAGTGATGGAACCGGTCCCGGTGGCGGCGGCCAACATTCTGTGGGAGACGGTGAGATGACAATGCCACTTGCCCGGGCCGAAGGAGAAGCTCAATGTTGTTGGCTCTGCTGATTATGCTTGGGGTCCTACATGTGGCGCTCTTCCTGGTCTTCTGCCGATGGGAGCGGATACTGCGGGGCATGCTGCAGGAGCTGGGTCGGCTCGAAAAGTGGGCCCACCAGGTCGCAAATCCGCCGGCGTCTCGGCACCAGGGCGAGGGTCGCCCCAGATCGAGGCGTGGGGCGTGCCCTGTCGGGCCCTGTCGGGCGGTCAGGACCCGGGACGCAGCGCTGTAGCAGGGAGGAGCATCGGCGTGACAGAGGGCAACGTGGGGCGAAAATCGACTCTAGGCGAGCGATTCCGGCTGTGGCGCCTGCGCCGGCGGGTCGAGGCGGCGCGGAAACGGCTGCGTTGCGGCCAGGGCGACATGATCGATGCCCTCCTGGTGATGGCGTGGGACGATCCGGACGCGCTCGCGGCGGCGGCGAAGGCGGTGGCCGAGGCCGGGATCACGGCGCAGGAGGCGGCGGAGGCGATCTATCTCGTGGTGCGGCTGCAATCCTCTCCGGAAGGGACGGTGTGATGAGCGGACAGATTCCCCTGCGCTGTTTCTGCGGCGGCGAGGTCAAAGTCGATCCGGACGGCAAACCGAGGCGCTGCGGGAAGTGCCGGACGGTCGCCATGGCGCTCGAGACACAGGCCGTCTTCTTCGTACGGTCCGAGGGCGAATGGGTGCGGGCCGAGACCTGCTGTGATGGGTGCGGGCGTCCTCTGCTGCAGGAGCAAGTCGTGCAGCAGTTCGAGGACGTGCGGTTCTGCCACAAGTGCAAATGGTCCGACGAGCAGTTGGCAAAGGTGCGGGCCGAACAGACGGCGGCAGAAGCTGAAGGAAGCGGGGAGACGTGCTGACATGTGCTCCGAGTGTTCGTGGCAGGAGGTGCTGGCCAATATCGAGCAGGCGCTGGAGCAGATCCCGGACTTGCCGGAGCGGGCCGAGGAGTTCGCCAACAGCGTGGATGAGAAGCTCCGTAGCATTCATGAATGGATCACCGAGAATGAGCACGTGACCGAGCCACAAGAAACTGCAGTTGCCAACATGATCTCGGCGATAGACAGATGGTTGGAATGAGAAAGGAGGTGATAGCGTGTCCGCAACACCGAATGCTGAAGCTGTGAGTGTAGTGAAGCTGGAAGAGGCGCTGACGGCCCTACAGTGTGAGGCCGTAATTGCGCCGTCGCGTGAGTTGTCGCTCAGCATCACGAAGGCCGAAGAGGCCCTGATGTGGCGGCAGAGGATCAGTCCGCCGCCGCGGAGCGAACCTGCACAGGCGCCCGAGACGGCGCCGCCGCCGTAACTGAATGGGGGCGGCCCGGTGGCCGCACTGCCGGGATGGCAGAGGTATGGCGCGGCTGAAACGTGGGTGGAGAGAGACGGGCCGGGCCGCCCCCAACAGAGAGGCAGAACGGCCGGAGAACCGGCCCATCAGATATCAGGAGGGCGAGACTATGACGTGTCGTGAACGAGCAGCAGAGGCAGAGGCCACAACTGGTGCCGAGCCGAAGCAATCTGCCGAGCAGGACTTCATTAAGGCCATCCTTCCTATCCTGGATGAGATGGTCATGTACCTCGGTGGCCACTGGGAGACCGAGGAGCAGAGGGACGAGGTGCGCGCGTTGCAGGATCGCGTCCAGGAGGCCAGAGATCGGTTCGGCAGGACGCAGTCCAGCCCGGCTACTGGCGGACTGTGCTCGCTGAGGATGAGGGCCGTATTGCTTCAGATGCAGGATGAGGCGAAGGCCGCGCCATCCCGCGAGAGGTCGCTTGCGATTACCAACCTCGAACAGGCGATCATGTGGCAGGACAAGGCCGAGCCGCAGGACGTCCTGATCTCTGGGGGCTCCGAGGCGGCCGAGCGAGAGATGCAGCCGGAGAAGGTCAGTCCGCCGCCGCAGAGCGAACCTGCGCCGGCGCCTGGATCGGTGCCGCCGCCGTAAGTGGATGGGGGCGGCCCGGCGCGGGAAACCGCTGTCGGAAGCCCGACCTGGTGGAACATGCGGAGCCAGCCAGCTAAGCGCCAGGGCATATGACCTGGAAGTCGGGGCCGGGCCGTCCCCACCGAACCAACGGGACAGGATGATGACAGAGGAACAGCGGAAGCACATCGATGAGATGAGCCGCTACGACATGGCCAAGCTATGGCGCTTCGCTCCGGCGGGCCACCCCCTCTTCCAGGGCGACACCGGCAAGTATTTCGCGGAGGTCTTTACCGCGAAGGGCGGCATGTCTCCGCAGATCTCGAAGTCCCTGGGATGGTCGGGGTGATGGCAAAGGTGAGAACGCAGACCGCCGAAGCGAAGGCGCGCGTGGTCCCTGCACGTTGCTGCGGAACCTGCCGCAGCTGGGTGTGCACGAGAGGGCGCGCAGGCTACTGTGTGCGCCGCCCAATTGTGTTCGAAGACGAGAAGCCGGTTGGGTTCTTCGCGACCCTTTGCACGGATGGATGCGATTGGTGGGGGGCGCTGTGATGCATCACAGCGGTCTGCTGCCCGAGGGATGGCGCTTCGCCGGCGTGGCCGAATCAGAGGCGCTGCACCACGCGGCGGCTCGGGATACCGGGCGAACCGGATTCCTCGAGGTGCTAACCGTGATTCCCGATGATGTGTTTCGATTCGAGTGCCAGCGGTGCGGCGCGTGCTGTCGGGACCGCGGGCCGAAGTGTGAAGCCCTGTCCCTGGCCGATTTCCGGCGCCTCACGGAGTATGCCAGGAATCATCGGCTGCCCCTGCCGCAGGAAGGGGATGGGCGATATCGCCTGCCCTATCGTCGGGACGGCAAGTTGTGGGCCTGTGCCTATCTCAAGCGGCAAGGCGGGCGCTATCGCTGCGCTGTGCATGGAGTCAAACCGCTCCTCTGCCGGACCGCGCCAGTCGGCGCTCTGTACGAGCATATGGGGCGCATCATCGCCCTGGCTTTCCTCGCGGCGCGGACCGCTATATGCCCTGGCCTTCGGGGCCGTTATCCCGAGCATCGCATTGCGGACTGGCTGCGGGCCGCCGGATTCCCCCGGGCGATTGCTGAGTCACAAGCCGACGCCGAGCGGTGGATTCGAGACGGCACATTTCCGATCGGCGTGAGGGAGTAGAGCGGCGCGGTGAGAGTTCCTCTGGTGGGAGTCGACGGCTTGCGCGAACGGGATTGGCAGCTCGGCGAGGACTGGGCAGCGAACGCGGCTGGGATCTACACTCCTCGGAAGATGCGCGCAGAGCGGCCGATCGGGATCGATCTCTTCTCTGGCGCCGGAGGGATGAGCCTCGGGTTCATCCAGGCGGGCTTCGACGTGATCGCAGGGGTGGATAACGACCCCATTGCTGCCATTACCTACTTGACGAATCTTGGTCGCTACCCAATGGATGGAGTCTGGTATGCGCATCCCGAGGACGAGTTGCGGATGAATGATGCCATGGAGCGGCACTGGAGCTATCAGGAGAAGCAAGCCGAGGTGCAAGGGAAACCTGTCGCCTATCACCTGGCGGGAGGGGCGGGCGGGATTGAGGGGACCGTGCGGCACTTCTTCTTCGGCGACATTCGAGCTTTTGACGGCCAGCATATGCTCGAGGTTATGGGGCTCGAGCCTGGGGAGGTCGATTGCGTATTCGGCGGGCCGCCTTGCCAGGGCTACTCGATCAGCGGCAGGCGCAACGTGATGGACCCACGCAATTCTCTGGTCTTCGAATTCGGCCGGGTCGTGCTACAGATGATGCCAAAGACGATCTGCATGGAGAATGTCCCCGGGATCATGACTATGGTCACACCGGAGGGAATCCCGGTGATCGATGCCTTCTGCCTGATGCTGGAGGACGGCGGGTTCGGAGTCTTTGAGGCGCTCAAAAAGGTGCTGACGTCGACCGGCGCCGGCGCCGCGATTCGGAAGAAGGATCTGAAACGGCCGAGGCCACCGAAGCGGCGGAAGATTCCAGCCACAAGGCAGGTGTCATTGCTGAGGAATGCAAAGGGAAACCGATGTTGATGCGCGGCTATCAGATCGGACCCGTCGCACTCGAACAGAAGACGCTGACGTGCCGGCGATGGAAGGCACGGCGCATGGTGCCCAGGCGCGTCTATGGACTCAAGGCCAATCTGTACAAGCCCGCCTGGGCCATGATTCGGGCCGAAGCAGTCGACCAGCAACGATGGATCGGGGATGTTGTCGCCGGCGATTGGTGGGGGCACGATGAAGTGCCGGCGGGGATGGCACCTTCGACACGGCTCTACGCAGCCTGGAATCGGATGGCCAGGAGCGTGCAGAACTATCGGGGCGTCTACGAGGAGCCTGATCCGCCGGACCAACCAGTCTTCGGAATTCACGACGCGCTACAGGGCGAGGGGCGGCAAGAGGGTTTCGATTCCTGGCAGACCTTCCTCTGGACCTGGCGGGATATGCATGGCCAGGCCGCACTCGCCGAGCCATGCTGGCGGATTTCCTTCGCGCTGGAAGAGATGCTCGTCGAGCCGACTTACTACGGCTTCGCCCTTCCCCATGCCGAGCACCCGTGGCCGCAGGGCCATCCCCTGACTTTCGGCGATCAGATCATCTGCTGCACGGACCTGTCCGCGCTCAAGCGGTGGCGGGCGGACCTGCCGTATGACATCGTGCGCTTCGACGACGCGATCCCTGTGGAGCAAATCCTCTGGTGGCACCATTGGACTCATGGTGCCGGCGCCGGCGCCGCGCTGAGGGCCGAGAAGAAGCCCCTGGACCATCCGCCGGCGGTGACAGTCATCGATCCGGCGCCCCGCCGGAACGCGCGCCATCTCGGTCTCGAGCGGGATGAACTCTATGAACCAGGAGCAGGCACCTGATGGGACGCGTCTTCGTGGTCGCTTATGACTTCGACGGATCGGTTGGTCATCACCAGTTTCCAGGTATCGGGCCACCTCGGCCCATCGTGATCGGGGCGCTGCAGATGCTGGTCGACGAGGGATGGCGGGCGACGCTTCATACCTGCCGAGTCAATTCCTTCTGGCCCGAGCCGAGCCGGACCGAGAAGTGCCAGGCGATGCTGGATTGGCTGTACGAGAATCGGGTGCCATTCCATGACGCGTGGGGCCTGCTCATCCCAGGCAGGCTGTCTGCTTCTGATGTGAGGAATCGCTGCGGAAAGGCAAGGTCTGATCCGTACGAAAAACTCTACTCCTGGGCATTTGCTGCTGATGTCGGCAAGCCCCTGGCGGATGTCTACTGGGACGACCGAGGAGTCGAGTTAGGCCCGGGCGGCCTCGACAGATACAAGTCGCCGGAAGATCTGGCCTGGTATGCGAAAACCCTGGCGACGGCGCTCGGCGATCCGCGGCGGACGGGGGACTCGGATGTCTGACGAGCCGCGGGAGTGCGAGCTGCGTGGCCAAAAGATCGGTGGGGAGGGCTATCACATATGTCGCTGGCTGCAGCGGCTGGCAAATGCGCGCGGGAATCGGTTTCTATGCTTCCTTGTTCGCCCAGAAGATTGTCTCCTGTGCTACGCGCCTGGGATGGTGGCTGCGCTGGAGGCGGTAAAGGCAGCGCCACTACCAGCACACGTCGGAACTCGATTGGACAGAGCATTGCGCTTAGTCGACGCTGCCCTCGCAGCGATACAGGGAGACTCGGAGAATGGAAAGGAGTCGGGATGAACCTTGATCAGTTCGGACGGAAGATGCGGGAGCGGCTGCTTGAGAATCGGCACAAGGACCGGGTCGATGTGGCGCGGGGCGTCGGCGATGAGCCGGCGCTGCAGGACCAGGGACCGGGATGGCGCCGGGAGAGCCCGGAGTATATGGCCAACCTGGTGGAGCAGGCTGTCCGCGATCTGCTCGCTGCATTGCTGCCGCGGGCAAAGGCGGAGGACTTGAAGCCCCCCGCAGATCCGGCGGTTGTGCTGGAGAAGGCCGGCGACGTCGCCAACCTGGTGTATATGTGCGCCGACCTCGCCGCGGGCGATCGGGACAATGCCTATCTGCGCGAGCATCTGAGTCTGGCGGAGCAGATCGGCGCGGCCCTGATCGCTCTGGCGCCGGACATATGGGTCTGCGAGGGCTGCAATCGGGCGGAAGCTTTCGATGAGTCCGGGCCATGGCATGCGTGTCGGGAGTGCGGCTGCCTGAACTTCCGCCTGACCGATGGGACGAGTGAACGGCGCCTCGTGCCACAGAGCGGCGCGACGCAGTCGGGAGGTTCGATAGACAATGGCCGAGTTATTTGATCAAGCCTTGGACGAGTTGGCTCGCCTGGAACGGGCTCTCGAGAAGATTTGGGGACTCTCCGGCCACATAGTCACGCTCCACAGTTCGGGCGATGATACGGTCGTGGTGCGGCGAGAGCGGGTCAAGGAGATCTTCAACTTATCTCGCACCGAATACGCCGTGAGAGGGCAGGATCTCCGAGCAGCCATGGTCCAGAGAATCCAGAAACTCCGCCGAGAAAGCGAAGGGGGCGCGTAGGTGCCCTGGCCCGCGTCGGAAATCGAACTCGCCCGGCCGATCATCCCCTGGCTGCAGGAAATGCAGTGGGATGTCTACGAGGAAGTGCAGTGCATGATGTACGGGCAGGTCGCCGACATCGTCGCCATCCAGGGGCGGATCGTGTGGATCATCGAGTGCAAGCGGAGCTTCGGGTTTACCCTGCTCGAGCAGGCGGCGGGATGGACGCAGTTCGCCCACTACGTCTCCGTGGCGGTGCCGCGCCCGCGCCGGCGCTATCATCAATCCTCCCGAGCCGCCTACGATGGGCGTGTCGCCCGGGCGGCGATGCGGACCTTCGGCATCGGGCTGCTCATCGTCGCCGAGGATGGCCACATCGACGAGTATCAGGACCCGGTGCTGCATCGGAAAGCCATGGTCGACCATTTGCGAGGCATCTGCCATCCCGGCATGAAGGGATGGGCTGCCGCCGGCGCCGCGACCGGCAGTCACTGGACTCCCTTCGGACAGACGTGTCGGGACATCGCGCTCCATGTTCGAGAACATCCCGGCGCGACTCTCACCGAGATTCTGGCCGAGGTGGTCACTCACTACCGCACCACGAGCACGGCCCGCAGCTGCGTGGCGAAATGGGCATCGCAGGGGAAGGTGAAAGGCGTGCGCGTCGCGCGGGACGGTAGGAATTTGCGATTCTATCCAGAGGAGGCGAGCCTTGAAAGCGCCGGAGGCCTATCGGAACACGCGAGTGCCGATCACCAAGAGCCAGGAGGCGATTGAGACCCTGTTGCTGCGTTACGAGGCGGACGGCGTCGCCTTCCAGTCCGTGCGTGGTCCGGATCGGGTCGCAGTCGGGCTTCGATTCCGCATGCGGAAGAAGGTCTATCGACTGCAGGTGGAACTCGGCGCCGATCCCCAGGAGCAACGTCAACGGATGCGGGCGCTCTACTGGGGCCTCAAGGGCATCATCGAGCAGGGCGTCTTCGGAATCATTCGGCTCGAGGAGGCCCTGCTGGCGTTCGCCGAGTTCGCTCTGCCGGATGGCTCGACGGTGACGGTCGGCGAGACGATCCTGCCGCAACTGGAGAAGGCGGAGCCGCCATCGCTCGAGGCCGTGCTCGTGCGGGCGCTGCCGGCGCCGAGAGATGGCATGCCATGAGCGAATTCCCCAATTGCTTCCATGCCTGCGAAGTGCCGATGCCGCGAGTGCTGCCCGTTAGAATGTGCGACTTGCTACACGGGGAGATGCATTCGCATCACTTCGGCCTGGGCATGGTGCTCGATCCGGCGGTGTGCGAGGGGTGCCCGGATAGAGCACCGGGATCTCCGGCGGCGCCCCGAGAAGAAGCGATGGAGTTCCCCGCCTGATGCCCTACAGCGTCATCGGTGAGATTAACATGTTGCTTGAGTACGGCCCGGAGTTCCAGGCGCTCTGCGCGCGCCCCTATCTCGGTCACCCTCGCGGCTGTCCCAACAGGGGCAAGCGCGACACCTGTCCGCCACGGGCACCGCTCATAGATGGAGTGCTGGACCTGAGTCAGCAGGTCTATGTCGTGGCTACCCGCTTCGATCTGGGTGCCCACGTTGGGCGAATGCGAAACAGACACCCGGACTGGTCGGAGCGCCAGCTCTACTGCTGCCTCTACTGGCAGGGCACGGCGCGGAAAATCCACCGGGAAGATGTGAAGTGGGCACGGGGCCAATGGGGTATTCGCCGCGTGGTCCCGACGCCGGAGGGCCATGGCGTGAACGTGACTGCTCTCATGGCCGCCTTGGGAGTGACGTTGGAGTGGCCGCCGAGGCGGATGACGTGGGTTGTGAGTCTAGGAGGGAGTCCAATCTAATGGAGGCAATTGATGCCTGAGATGATCGCCCGCGGAGGGTCGACGGGAAGCTCGACTGAGGAAGCAGAGAGCGGACGGCTGGACTTCCGAGTGCAGTGCAAACGCTGCAAGGAATGGGGGCCGGCACGTGACGCCCGGCCCGTCATCAAGCACCTGGACGGCGGCACGAAACCTGGGGACCGCGTCATGCTGACTTACATCTGCCGAACCTGCGATGAGGAGTGAGACATGCCCGAGATGATCGCCCGGGCGCTAATCCGCCCGAATGACTACAACGTCAACGCCTTCGATCCCGAGAACTATCCCAAGCTCGTCGACAGCATCCGGCAGCGCGGCATCCTCGAACCGCTCAAGCTGATGCCTGATCCGGATCAGGAGGGCCACTTTCTGCTCGTCGATGGTTATCACCGATGGCGGGCGGCCGGGGATCTGGACATCGATCCGCTGCCCTGCGAGGTCTGGCATATCTCACTCGAGGAAGCTAAGCTGCGGAGCCTGCAGCTGAACTATCTCCGGGGGCACCCGGTACCGCGGCGATTGGCGAGCCTGGTCCACGACCTCGAGGCCACACAGGGACTCGACGCGCTGGCTCGACAGCTGCCGTGGTCAACGGCGCAGTTGAAGGACTCCCTGGAACTGCTGCGGATGCCCGCCGACATGGCGGACCGGCTGTCAGCGGCGGCGGCGGCGGAAGCGGCCGAGGCAGCAGTGCCGATTACCGTGGTCTGCGTCGGGCCGGAGCGGATCGTCTTCGAGGACGCTATGCGGACGGCCAAAGAACAACTGTCCGGCAATCCTCGCCGGGGCACGTGCCTGGCGGAGATCTGCCGGGTCTATCTCGACAGCCTGGGCCAATCGGCCGAGTAGTCTATGGGCATATCTAGGCGCTCGTTGTGAGCGCAGATAGGAGATCGCAGTCATGGCAGGACAGTTGGCGCCTCTCGAAGTGCGGACCATCACGGTGGGGAAAAGACTGGTGGCTCTGAGACAGACGATCACGGCGGAATGCATCGTCCGCAGGAACAAGGGCCACGAGACAGTGATGTTCCGATTCCGGGATCTCAAGCTCCGGGGCAAAGGGGCGACCCGGCCAGAAGCGGCGGCGGATTTCGATAGACAATTGCACGGCCTGCTCGAGCTGCTGCGGGACGAGCCGGTCGAAGCCCAGGGGATCGAACTGCGGGACCGATTGCTGGAGTATGTCAATCCAGAGGAAGTGCCGGCATGAGTTTCGAGGCGAAGTGGCGCGAAGAACTCGAGCGATGGCAGCGGCTGCTCGTGCTGGACCCGGGATGGGAGATTCACTTCGTGGCGGACCCCGGGCTTGGGGATCGCCGGGCAGAGACCTACACGGAGCCAGCGAATCGTCTGGCCATCGTGCGCTTCAATCCGATGCTGGCGCCACTCGAGCGGACCCCGCCTCATGAGATGCTGCACATCGTGATGAGCAGTTTCGACGTGGCGGCGCGGCAGGCCTTACCCTTGCTCTCCGATGAGGCGGCCCGGTTGTACGAGAATCGCCTCGACGCCGCGGCCGAGGAGACAACCGAGAGGCTTCTCAACGCGATCCATGCCGTGCAACAGGAGGCCCGGGGTGGAGATCCCTGATGCGGAGGCGCCGAAAGAGATACCTGAACGGAATCCGCTGCGTTGGGCGATCACCTGCCGAAACTGCCTGCATTGGCGGTCCAGATGCTTCTATCATGTGGGGATCGGCCTGGGTGTCCGATCCGATCCGGGCCGACCTGATATGCCTGGCAAAGTGGCCGACAAGATCATGTCGGTGGGCGAAGGACTCTGCCTCAAATGGCGGCGATTGACTACTACTGAGGTCGTTTGCGATGAGCACAAGCCGCCCACGAGCGAGCGGAGGCGGCGGCGCCAGCGGCGGCGACCCCCTGGGCGGCAGGTGACATGAGCCCCCACGTGGCGATTTCCCGGGCGGTTCGGCCCTAGGCTATCACCCCTGGTCCAGCCCCCCAAGGGGCGCTTATGGCCGCACGTACGCCCCAGCTGCCCCCTTCCCTGGGCAGGTTCGAGATCTGGCCTTGCGGCGGGGATGGCAGGCAATGGACAAAATGAGATTGTCTTGACTTTCAGGGACTGGCGAGCTATGATGCGGCCTGCGGGTCGGTAGTAGCAGGGCCGGTAGATCATCCGGTTATCAAGCTGAGTCACCAACGGAGCAAAGAAACCGCGAACTGCCGGCCCGCGAATATAGCGGGCCGGTGGTCTAAGTGAGAGAATCGCGGGATAGAAATTCGCCCTCAGATTTCCCCCGCCCCTCGCTGCTACTATCGGCCCGCAAACTGGTGGTGGCTCGGCGTTGGGGCGGGGGGCTTTTTTGGACGGGGGCGGGCTGATGCACATGCTGTATACCCTCGGCAACCTGCTGCTGGCGGTCTGCGCGTGTCTCGTCTCCAAACTCCTCACCTACTGGCGATCCCCCGCGCTGGACGGCGGCGGAGGTGGCACTGATCCCCTGGGCCACCACGACGAGCATCTGGTAATGGGTCTTAGCAGACGTGGAAGTTGTGCGATAGGCCTGGACTTTGCGGGACACAGAGGTATCATGCCGACGAACAGGCCGGCATCAATCCGGCTCGAGAAGGGAGGTGAATCCAGGATTGCGCGGGAGGCCGCGCGGTAGCTGAGGTACAGTCGGATATCAAAGGAGAACGAAGATGCGGAGACGAAGCGGATTCACCCTCATCGAGCTGCTAGTCGTGATAGCGATCATCGGAATCCTAGCAGCCATGGTCTTCCCGGTGTTTGCGCGCGCTCGTGAATCGGCGCGCAAGGCGGTGTGTCTGAGCAATGTCAAGAACATCGCCCTGGCCTTCCAGATGTATCTGGCCGACAACAACGACACCTTGCCGCCGACTGAGCATCGGTCGGAGGTCCTCGACCACATGACGTGCGTAGAGGGCGCCACGTACATGAACCCGTATCTGCGGTGGCCGCTGGTCCTGGACGAGTATGTGAAGAACCGCGACGTGTGGCGATGTCCGAGCGCAAAACTGGAGGCCGGCGCGGGCAATATCAGCCCCGGTGGCGACTGGTTCCGCGCCTTCATCGCCAACGAGCCGGCCGTCCGTACGGCAGTTTGGGACGGCAGCGATGTCTTCGATGGGGCTCTCTGCGTGTTTAACTCCTGGTGGCCGCCGGGCTGGGGCGGGTCAATCACGGACTCGTTCGTGCAGGGGCCTGCCTGGAACGCCGAACTGCAGGTGGAGAAGGAGAAGGTCTTCCGTCTGAGTATCGCATGCAACGGTGCAAACATGGATCTTGCCGTCGGCCCCTGCAACTATGATCGGAAGCTTGTGACGGTGGAAGACCCCGTCAGCTTCGTCATCTGCGGCGATGGGAGCTGGAAGGCGAACCACGACTACATGACCATCGCGCTAGCGGCCTATCCGGGGATCTGCCAGCTCAGCTGCTCCGGGATATACAATGAGTGCGATTGGATGGATTGGGAGCTGTGCGCGGAAGACGCGGGGGAGTGCAAGGACCTGTATGCCCCCAACAACGGCGCGTTCTTGCGCGACCCAGGCCTGCTGAACCCCTACACGCGGCACCTGGGCGGCGTGAACCTGGGCTTCCTGGACGGACATGC
>Ga0307377_10005483_pt1 | contig 13584 bp, 18 predicted proteins | sample TR3MG_FD_202535 | JGI IMG/M metagenome (GOLD analysis project Ga0307377, IMG submission 202535) | Soil microbial communities from Risofladan, Vaasa, Finland - TR-3 | ecosystem: Environmental > Terrestrial > Soil > Coastal area > Acid sulfate soil | place: Finland: Risofladan, Vaasa | collected... | reverse complement strand
TAAGGTTTCTTCACCTAACATACACCAATAGCATAACTTCCTAAACTATTCTTGAAAATCTTTCCTGCCTCTCTCTTCACCAGATGCTTCAACCTTAATTCCTAGATAATCGTTCTTAACAATGTATTCAACATCTATACCTAAATTTGAATGTTTTGTCACAGGCTTGAAAGATAACGGTACTATTTCTAACGGAATCCTAAATTTAATCTCTTCATTATTAATTCTTACAAGTATAGTTTCTACAGTCGCAATCATTTTATTCATCCTCTCTTTACCACTTTCAATTATAAAAGCTTCTATAGACAGTTCACCAACAAAAAGGTTGTTTATAAACTCCTCTTTACTAAAATCATCATCATGATTACCAACAAGAATATGAGCAGCTTCGTGAACCATAGTATCTCTTAATTCATCAAAACTGAGCTGATTGAGCTGTCCCTTAGAAATACAGATTCTATTATTATCTGGATGGTAATGAGCTAATTCTTCTTCTGCCTCTTCAGGACAACCATCAAAATTAAAAGAGGGAATAGGTAAATTCCTCGACTTGCATAGTACCTCAACTACATAACGAGCGTACTGCTTTTTGGTTTCTAAATGTTGATCATCTAAATATTCCATTTCTCTTTTTCTTTTGGATAATTCGCTTTAATTTATCTTTAATATCCAAAAAGAACCTTCTGATCTTGTAAATTCTGTATGAAGGCATCTTCCGATCTGTGTGAAAGTTCGTGGACCGCTTTTGATCTCTTCGGTCAACTTGATACTCTTTCCTCATGTAGTCACGATCGGCAAGTCCCATCGTTACCCATTATCAAGGCTGGGAGGTTATATAAACTTTCGCTTTTGGCTGATTTGTGCCTTGACGCTAATACTTCCACGTGAAAACTGAGGATGCTTCAAGTAGAACAAAAATATCGCAAAGCTTATACAGAAGGACGAATTTACCTGCTTTAGCTCAAGGCGTGTTTTTAGCACTTAAAAAGGGTTATGCTTTTATGCCGTGCTTATAATAAATTTCCACAAACCTTCTCAAATATCTCTTTCACCGCAACCACCGCTTTCGAATCCATAGGTAAATCTACTATTGGCTTCCCCACCAAATCATACGCGCGTATGTTCTCATCTTCCGGGACGGTTCCGATGAGCTTGAGCCCACTATTCTTTACCAGTTCAGGCAAAGCCCTTCTCACATCTTCATCCTCTGTTACCTTGTTCACCACAAGATATATTTGACGAACGTTAATCTGCAACTTCTCCGCAAGATTCTTTATAGCCGATGCAGTGTCAATGCCCCGTTTCGTAGGGTCGCTAACCACAAGCAGAGTATCAACGTCCCGTGTCGTTCTGCGGCTGAGATGCTCCAACCCCGCTTCACAGTCAATTAGAATCGTGGAAAATCGTGAGGCTAGCTTATCAATAAAATGCCGCAGCATATCGTTGATCAGGCAATAGCAACCCGGACCTTCTGAATGCCCCATCGCTAATATAGAGAACAGAGGTGTGTTTACCATTATATCCTCTATCTTATATTCGATCAGCATATCAGTGGGCATGTCTTCAGAGAAAAAGACCTGTGACGGCGATGCGATCTCCTCCCTCACGTCTCCTATCGTCTTCTGCACTGTCACGCCCAACGTGCTTGGCAGGCACGTTGCAGGGTCCGCATCTATCGCAAGCACTCTTCCTTTTCCGTTTTCTGTCAGGAATTTCAATAAGAGCGAAGCTATTACCGTTTTGCCCGTGCCTCCTTTGCCCGCTACTGCAATGATCGTTCCCCGCTTCGTCATTATTCTCACTGCACCCTTCTCCAGCCTTCTCCAAAAATCTTATTAGAGTATTTATTGTTACTCTTTGTACATGAAAAGACACATATCTGCACCGGTTTATCTCGAAACGTACGAAAGCGGTGAGCTTGAAGAACGGATAGATAAGCTCATGGCTATACTGAATGAGTGCAACCTGTGTCCAAGAGCATGTGGTGTTAACAGAAACAGAGGCGAGAAGGGCTATTGCAAATCAGATAAATATCTGATAGTGTCCAGTATGCAGCCGCATTATGGAGAAGAAGACGTGTTAGTTGGCACTTACGGCTCTGGAACAATATTTCTTACAAATTGCAACTTAGGCTGCTTATATTGTCAAAACTATGACCTCAGCCACCTTGGATACGGGCAAAGGATGACGGAGGAGGAACTCGCACTGAGCATGCTCAGTCTGCAAAAAAGGAACTGCCATAATATCAATTTCGTTACGCCTACGCATTATACACCGCAAATCGTGAAAGCGCTGAAAATAGCAATTGAAAACGGGCTTCACATTCCCATCGTTTACAATTGTGGGGGCTACGAATCGAAAAGCACTATAGAGTTACTGGACGGCATCGTGGACATCTACATGCCGGATATAAAATACAGCGATGCGGAACCTGCGGAGAAATACTCCAATGCGTCTGACTACTTCGAGGTGTGCAAGGAGGCAGTGAAGGAGATGCATCGTCAGGTTGGTGATTTAAAAGTGGATGATCGGGGGATAGCCGTGAAGGGTTTGCTGATACGGCATTTGGTGCTGCCGAATGGCTTGGCAGGCTCTGCGGAAGTTTTCAAGTTTATTGCTACTGAAATATCGGAAGAATCATACGTAAATATAATGCTGCAATATAGACCTATGTACAAGGCATACGAGTATAAGGAGCTGAACAGGGGGATAAAAATGAGCGAATATCGGGAAGCGCTCGATAGTGCAAAGGCGTGGGGGTTGCACAGAGGGTTTGAATACCGAAAATGGCAGGAAAAGAAAAAGCAGAGATAAACTTTTTGGGAACCGCAGGTGCGAGATTTGTCATGATAACGCAGTTTCGCTCGTCTGCTGGTACCGTTCTGAGCTTAAAAGACACAAATATCCTTATAGACCCTGGTCCCGGCACGCTGGTGAAATTTGCGTCAAGCAAGCCGAAGCTCAATCCAGCCAAGCTGCATGCTATTATTCTCACGCATAAGCATTTAGACCATTCTAATGACGTTAACGTAATGATAGAAGCAATGACCGAGGGCGGTTTCAAGCCCAGGGGAGTACTGCTCTGTCCAAACGATGCATTGACAAATGAGGGCGATGCTGTTGTTTTGAACTATTATAAAGGGCTTTTAGATCGAATAGAAGTGTTTGAAGAAGGTGGTAGCTATTCGGTTGGTAACCTCGTGATACAGACACCGAAACGGCATGTGCATGGTATCGTTGAAACGTATGGTCTGAACATAAAGGTACAAGGTGAAAATACAACGACCGTCTCTTTTATTGCTGATACGCTCTATTTCGATGGACTGGAGCAGTATTATGGTGGAGACGTGCTCGTGATGAACGTAGCGATGTATAACAAGCGAGAAGGAGTGGATCATCTGTGCGCGAAGGATGCAAAAAGGATTATAGAATTGAAGAGACCGACGGTTGCGATACTCACGCATTTCGGGATGACCATGCTCAGAAACAAGCCTTGGGAGATAGCAAAACAACTCAGCGAAGAGACCGGTGTAGAAGTGATAGCAGCACGAGACGGCATGAGATTTGACCTTAGTCCGTTTATTTAACGTTTCGTCTTCAAAAGAATCCACTTGCACCTTTAATAAAGAAGAAAACACCTAAAACGATCACGAAGAAGGTTATGACGAGCATTATTAATTCATATCGCTTACCAACAAAGAAATTCTTGCCCTTAGAGAACGAGTAGGAGATGAAAGAATACCAGGCCAAATCAGAAAGAAAATGCCCTATGGTAACTAAAACTATTCCGGTCAGGGCGAGCCACTCAAATCCTTGTAACACGAGCGGGTAGCCTATGGTCACCCACCAGGGAATAAAAGAGGGATTAAAAGCAGTGAATAGAACGCCGCCAAAAATTGAACTGTTATACGTATACTTCGCTCCTCGCAATCGCAATCCGTTATCCATCTCTTCCCGTTTTGACCATGATTTCCCCCCCTTTGCCCCCTTAATAATCAATAAAGACATTACAATGAGTGCAATGCCGCCTATTACATATATCAGAGATTTGAACTGGAGGAAATAGCTTGTCAATCCGAGTCCTAAAACGAAAGCTGCGATTAGTAGTATCTCCACTGAGATGTGACCAAGCACGGTAAGGGGGCCAGATAAAGCTCCTTTCTTTAAAGTATCTGATACGACGTAAGCAAGCATTGGTCCTGGTATCAAAGCTCCGCTCAGTCCTGTCAGAAACCCAATTCCTACCAAAGACGCCCCAATAATAAATGGTGAAGATATAACTTCCATTGATACTCAAGCTCCTTAAACCTGCGAAAACAATTGGTTATTTATTGTTCTCTTGTTGTACTTATATTAAATATCGTGGGAAAGCGGCGGGGCTCGTAGCTCAGTGGAAGAGTGCCTCCTTCGCGAGGAGGAAGCCACGGGTTCAAATCCCGTCGAGTCCATGGGTATGATAAGGAACAAAAAGGTGATATAAATGCAAATGATGCCACAAAATATGGGTTATGATAGGGCAATAACAGTCTTCAGTCCTGATGGAAGGCTATTTCAGGTAGAATATGCACGAGAGGCAGTGAAAAGAGGAACTACCGCTATAGGAATAAAAGCGCAAAATGGCATTGCGCTGTTGGTGGACAAGAGGTTAACTTCTCGGTTATTGGAAGGTGGCTCTGTGGAAAAGATTTTCCAAATAGATGATCATATTGGTGCTGCAACTTCAGGCTTGGTCGCAGATGCACGGATGCTGATAGATAGAGGCAGGGTAGAGGCACAAATAAACAAAGTTGTATATGACGAACCGATAGATGTGGAAACCTTAGCGAAGAAGATATGCGATTTTAAACAGGCATATACACAACTTGGCGGGCTTCGACCATTTGGCACTGCGTTGTTAATCGGAGGCGTGTATAATGGTGATAGTTATCTCTTTGAGACCGATCCAAGCGGTGCACTACTTGAATATAAAGCAACAGCAATAGGTTCTGGTAGGAGTGTGGTAACCGAGCTACTTGAGCAGGAGTATAAAGAGGATATCCTGCTTGAGGAGGCCATAGTGCTCGGCTTGGAAGCACTGTACAAAGTGACGGAAGGGAAGCTTGACATAACAACGGTTGATGCGGGTCTTGCCGAGTTGGAAAAGAAGAGTTTCAGGATTTTGAAGGCAGAAGAGCTGGAGCCATATATAACAAAGGTGCAGGAGAAGGCAGAGGGAGAGGGCGAGAGCGAAGGTGAGAGCGAGGCCAAGACCGAGGGTGAAGGATAAGCGAAATGGTAAGTCTAGACAAGGCAGTAGTAGCGCGATATAAGCACGGGAAGAAGATTTTTGAAATCCTTGTAGATCCTGAAGGGGCAGACCGGATCAGAAGCGGTGCTGAAGTGGAAATTGAAGATGTCTTAGCAGCAGATGAGATATTTGTAGATGCTGCGAAAGGCAAAAAAGCAACAGAAGAGGATTTGATGGAGGTCTTCGCTACCGCGGATGTAAGAGAAATAGCGAGGAGGATAATAAAAGAGGGCGAGTTGCAACTTACCACAGACCAGAGGCGAAAAAAGATCGAGGAGAAGAAGAAGATGGTCATAGAGCGGATTGCTCAGATATCTATTAATCCTCAGACAAATACTCCCCATCCACCCACAAGAATAGAGATCGCGATGAACGAGGCCAAGGTGCACATTGACCCATTTAAGAGCGTAGACGAGCTGGTAAGTGAGACCGTGAAGGCACTACGGCCGATCATTCCGATAAAGATCGAAGAGACGGAGATAGCGATAAAAATTCCCGCGATGTATACCGGGCAAGTATATGAGATGAAGCGGAATTTCGAGGTAATGAAAGAAGAGTGGCAAAAAGATGGTTCATTTATAGCAGTGGTGAAAGTACCAGCAGGGATGAGAGATGAACTCTTCTCCTTTTTGAACCACATAACAAAGGGAGAGGCAGAAACGAAGATAGTGAGGTGAGATACCATGTATAAAGTTGTTGTTCCGGGAGATTTTATTTCTGACGAGGTGAATCGTGCAGGCGAGGGGACGTACGTTGACGAGGGTAAGGTCTATGCGATGCACTATGGCATATTGAACGATAAAGGAGAGATAAAAGTGGTCGCGCTTTCGGGCAAGTATGTGCCAACGAATGGAGACATCTTGATCGGTAAAATAGTTGAGATTTCGTTTCCTTATTGGATTGTTGATATCGCTTCTCCTTACGAAGCTCGATTACACAACTCAGAATTTGCAGGGACGAGGAGGGAGAAGATAGAGTTTGGCGATATGAATAAATACCTGGATTTGGACGATTTGATTGTAGCGAAGGTGCTGAATGTGGACGCACTGATGCGAGTAGATTTGGCCATGAAAGACGAGTTTAAGATAGGGGATAGAGGGAGATTGATAGAAATATCGCATACTAAGGTGCCGCGTGTTATAGGTCGGAGTGGCTCGATGATAAAAATGCTGAAGGAGAAGTGCAATTGCTTTATATTTATCGCAAAGAACGGTCGTATATGGATAAAAGGCCGCGAAGCTGATATGGACCTCGCATTGCAAGTAGTGCTGATGATTTCAAATGAGGCTCATACGTCTGGGTTAACAGATAGAGTGGCGCATTTTTTGGATTCTTTTAAAAAGGGAAGATAAGGGGATAGAGAATAAGAATGAAAGAAGAAAAAATGGAACTTATAAAAGATGGGAAGAGATTAGATGGACGGGGTTTTGAAGACCTCAGACCCATAAAAATAGAGGTTGGTGTGTTAAAGAGGGCTGATGGGTCATGTTACTTCGAGTTAGGGAATAATAAAGCACTCGCTGCGGTATATGGGCCACGCGAGAAGCATCCGCGGCACTTGCAAGATGCAAAAACGGCGGTGGTTACCTACCGGTATAATATGGCGCCTTTTTCAGTGGATGACAGAAAACGACCAGGACCAGATAGAAGGAGCGTGGAGGTATCAAAGGTGAGTAGAGACGCCCTTGATCCAGTTATTTTTAAAGAGTATTACCCAAAGACGGCGATAGACGTCTATGTGGAATTACTCCAGTCGGATGCGGGGACGAGAACAGCGGGTATAAATGCCGCTTCTGTCGCTCTCGCAGCCGCTGGGATACCAATGCGAGATCTCGTTTCTTCAGTCGCTGTAGGTAAGATAGATGGGGAAGTGGTATTGGATTTGAATGCAGTGGAAGACAATCACGGCGAGGCTGATATGCCCGTGGCAATGGTTGCTAGAACGGATACAATCACCATGTTGCAGATGGACGGTCGTTTTACAAAAGACGAGTTTGAACGAGGGCTGAAGCTTGCAAAAAAAGCATGCCATGAGATATACGAGTTGCAAAGAGCGGCGTTAATAGAGAAATATAGTAAAAGTGTGGGTGAAGGTGAGGAATAGATATGGGTTTTGAAGTTATGGAGGATATACGGAAGGATTATGTGTACGATTTGATAGAAAGTGGAAAGAGGGTAGATGGTAGAGGATTTCGTGATTACCGTGAGGTAAGTGTGGAGCGTGATATAATAAATAAAGCAGAAGGTTCAGCACTTGTGAAGATAGGAGACACGGCGGTCTTAGTGGGTGTAAAGCTCGAACCAGGTACGCCCTTTTCTGATGCCCCTAACAAGGGGATACTAATGACAAATGCTGAACTCCGTCCGGGAGCATCACCTGATTTTGAGCTTGGACCACCGAATGAGAACAGTGTAGAACTGGCAAGAGTGGTTGATAGAGGAATTAGAGGCTCAGAAGCAATTGATTTAGAGAAGTTGTGCATAGAAGAAGGGGAGAAAGTCTGGATGACTTTTATCGATATACACGCATTGGACAACGATGGTAACCTGGTGGATGCAGCTGCATTAGGTGCTATTGCTTCTCTTTTGAATACCCGCATACCAAACGATAGATATGGATTAACTGGGGAAGATACCTTGTCAATACGGGATACGCCGGTGGCAGTAACAATTATAAAAATCGGGGAGAATATCTTAGTGGACCCGAACTTGTATGAGGAGAACGCAGCCACAAGCAAGTTAACGGTGATCTCGAATGCAGATGGCACTATATCCGGAATACAGAAGAGCGGGACTGACGGCCTAAAGGAAGAAGAGATAGCTGAGATGGTGGAGATAGGAATAGAAAAAGCTGGTGAAATACGGAAAAAGTATTTAGGCGATATAGAGACATAGAATACGAAAAGCACATTCCCGACACGGTACGGTACGGGCGGGTACTATGAAAACTTAACACTCTTGTAGGCAAAATAGTTTGTGTATGAGTAGTTAGTGGTCTCCACTTCAAATGAGAACGGTATTTTGCGAAAGTTTATTTTGTCTGAAGTTATAGACTATAATGGTGGAAAGCGATCATCATGTTGGAGACAGATAATCCCTTAGTAAGGGAATATTTTTGGCAGCTGCTAGGGGAAGATGGGCTGAAGATTATGGAGAACATACCAGATGGCGTGGGAGAGATAACCGATGAGACGATTGCAAAGCTCAGCGATACCAAACTCACTGCGGTAAGAAAGGTTCTGTACGTGTTTTATGAGAGCAGGATAGCGGAATACAGGACTGAACGTGATGACAATACCGGCTGGATTACCTATTGGTGGAAATTCAATCATGACAACATCAAGAAGATGATGGGTGCGGAAGCGGATGCAGCGTTAGGTGGATTACGAGAGAAACGCGAATACGAAATAAACGGGGAGTTTTACCGATGCCAATGTCAGCGGGTTTTATTTGAAGAAGCAGCAGAGAAAGATTTCTGGTGCGAGGAATGCGAATCACATTTTGAATATTTTGAAAACGGGAATTTAATAAAAGAGTTAGAGAAGCAGATAAAAGAGTTAGAGCAGTGGAAGAAGAAAATAAGGAGAAACTAAGCAGCGAGTGCATACGGCTACTGCGAGCGGTTGGCTGTGACGGAGACGTTATTAAACATTGTACTGTAGTTGCAGAACTTGCGTTGGAGATTGCTCATCGTCATTACAATACGGTAAACGAAGAACTGATCTTTAGGGGTGCATTGCTACATGACATAGGCAGAGCGCGATCGCATGGTATAGATCACGGGTTTGTGGGTGGAGAGATGGCACGGGAGTTAGGGCTGGAAGAGAACCTGGTGAGAATAATTCAGAGGCATGTAGGTGCGGGAATAGCCGCAGCGGAAGCAAAGGAAGTGGGATTACCTTCTGTGGATTTAATGCCAGAGACAATGGAAGAGAAGATAGTAGCGCATGCGGATAATTTGATTGATGGCTGGAGGAGAACGAACATAGAAGATGAAATAGCGAATTTCAAGGCTAAATTAGGCGAATCACATCCTTCCGTAAAGCGGATGATAGCGCTCCATAAGGCGGTGATGGACGAAGCGTAGGGTGGTACCCAAAATGCAATAATCTTCACAATTCACTACCGCAGTGTCTCGTAGAGTAGCACAATAGGCGATAACGTGGCCTTCTACTTGCTCTGCTGCGAAATCTCTTCTTCACACAACTAACTCTTTCTTTACCTATCGCTTCAATGCGATTTCCCTTAGCTTATCCTTTAATTCTAACTTTGTTATCACGACATTTGAGGGATGTATAGGGCGTGGCACTTCAGATAAATCTGACCTTGCAACGACAACCCCTTCCATCGTTATCTTCTCTTTCTTCAGGTCTATAGACCTCACTTTACCCTCTTTACCTTTATCATCTCCCCGCATTACCCTTACCGTATCCCCTTTTCGTATCGGAAAACCGCGCTTCCCGTATTTACCCTGTAGTTCTTCGGAAAGCGGTGCAGTCATGAACTTGTGCCGTATATGCAATGGTGCATTATATCTCGCTTTCCTCTGCTTTCTCGGTTGCTTGGACTTATCAGATGTCTTTTTCATCTTTATTTCATCACTCCCATATTTTTCATCTTTTAAAAGATAGTTTCTCCCTCGCTTTGTCACTATAATCTATCTCTTTCTTTCGCTTTCATTTTTATAATTTTTTAAACGTTATAGAACCTTGGCATTAACAGACCTATCCTTTTCGAGTATTACTCTTTTCAAGTATATAAGGATTAAGGGGATTCGTTATGGGTGCGCTCAATTATGATGTAGTCGTGGTCGGTGGCGGTCCCGCAGGCTGCATGGCTGCGAAATATGCGGCAAAGGCAGGAGCTTCTACGCTGATCATAGAGGAGGATGCGGCAATAGGTGAGCCCGTCCAATGTGCAGGGCTTATAAGCACAAGGGCACTTGAAGAGAGCGAATTAAGGAACCGTAACTCCTTCATAAACTGCGAAATAAAAAGGGCTGTTGTTCATTCACCCTCCTACGAATTAACGCTTGAATCGCCCGCTCAAAGGGCTTTTGCCATAAGCCGAAATATCTTTGACCTGGAATTGGCGAAAGCGGCGCAGAAGGAAGGTGCCAACATCATTCTGGATAGCAAGGTTAAAACAGTAAGGAAAAGAGACGGGGAAAAAAAGCTGACGATAACTACTGCTACGACAAACGGGGCAAAGGAAATAAGAGCGGGGGTGGTCATTGGCGCTGATGGCGTGAAGAGCACAGTGGCGCAATTGGCTGGGCTCAATGTTGTACGTAGCAGCCTGAGCTGCGCGCAGATAGAAGGGGATTATGAAATAGAAGATACTTTTGCGGAGATTTTCGTGGGTAAAACCATTGCACCGGGATTCTTCGCTTGGACTATCCCGCTTGGTGCAGAAAACCGTGCTCGAATTGGTCTCTGCATAGATAGAAGGTTCTCAACGCACTCCAATCCACTGCTCTTTTTAAAACGAAATTTGGCGGAGCACCCTGTTATGGTGAAGAAATACAAAGGTACCATATTTAGCCGTACTGCTGGTAAAATCCCTATCCCGGTAAATGCTGGCCTGCAAGGGCGAAGACACAAGACCGTAAAAATGGATAAGGAGACAGGGATACTGTTGGTCGGAGATGCAGCAGCTCAAATCAAACCAATTACCGGCGGAGGTGTGTATTATGGGATGAGATGCGGAAAGATAGCGGGTGAGATCGCGGCACAAGCGTGCTTGAGGGGGGATATGAAGGTGCTGAAGGATTATGAAAGACGGTGGAGGAATGAAATAGGGAATGAAATAGCGTTTGGACTGAAGGTTCACCGGTTACGGTGTGTGATGAGCGACAGGGACTTCGATACGATTGTTCATACGCTGTCACAAAGCGAGATATTGCAACGTATAAAGAAGGAGGGGGATATGGACTACCCATCCATCATATTTAGTGAGCTTTTAACGAACCCCCGCCTCATTAAGGTAATGGCGAGAAACATCCCAAGATATTTATATACGAAGTGAACATAAGATAACTAAGCAAAGGCACATAACAGGCTTTTGGAGAGATAACATGGCAAGGATGTATGCGAGGAGAAGAGGAAAATCAGGTTCAAAGAGACCTTTTAGCTTAAGGCTCAAGGAAAAACCGCCTGAATGGGTGGAGATGACCGCAGAAGAAGTGGAGAACAAAGTGGTTGCGCTGAATAATCAAGGGCTATCAACAAGTCAAATAGGCATACTTATGCGGGACAGCTACTGTGTGCCCAGCATTGCGCTGGTCACGGGAAAGAGGATAACGAGAATATTAAAGGAGTGGGATAGCGCGAGTAAGCTGCCCGAAGACCTCCAGAATTTGATGCGAAAAGCGCTGAAACTGAGGAAGCATCTTGGAGTGAATAAGACGGATATTCATAATAAAAGGGCGTTACAATTAACGGAATCCAAGATACGAAGGCTTGTGAAGTATTATAAACGGGAGAAGGTCTTACCAGGGGATTGGAAATACAAGCCTGAAACTGCCGAAGTGATTATGAGGGGGTAGGAGAAGAAGTGAGGATACGATTGTCAATGAAAGGTTTTCGAGAGATTTCGTTTGGGTTTATATTAGCGGCCTTAGGTATGGTGGGGATATGGTATCTCCTCGATGAAGTACTCGCGGTTCTGTTAGGGGTTATCCCCCTTGTTGTGTTGTTCTTCGGTGCATTGTTTGTGATGATTGGCGTGAGTAGCATGAGAATGAAGAGTGAAGAAAAAGAGGGATGGAGAGCAGAAAATGGAAATGAAGGGAGTGAGTGAGTGATTAACGGTGGGCGCGATTAAACCGACGTATATAAAGAGTTTGGCAAAGCAATTGCTGAAGGAGGTGCCGGACTTTACGGATGACTTTGACGTCAATAAGAAGATCGTGGAAGAGTATACAAATGTAGAGAGCAAGGGCATAAGGAACAGAATAGCTGGATATATAACACACAAAAAGGTAAAGGAAGGAAAGAAGGAGAGGGAGTAAGTAAGATGTTCACGATAGAGGGTGTATATCCTGCACTGATAACACCTTTTACGAAGAGTGATGAAGTGGATGCGGAAAGTTTGAGACGACTTGTGGAGTTTACGGTCGAGGGCGGTGTAACGGGCATCCTCCCGTGTGGCACGACCGGCGAATCGGCAACGCTTTCGCATGATGAGCATAAGAAGGTGATAGATACGGTGATAGACTGCTCGAAGGTGCCGGTGATCGCAGGTACGGGTTCGAACAACACGCAGGAGGCGGTCGAGTTCACGAAGCATGCGGCAGATGCCGGTGCGGCAGCGTGCCTCTTGATAACGCCGTATTACAATAAACCGAATGTAACGGGTTTGAAGGCGCATTTCAAGAAGATTGGAGATGCGGTAGACATACCGTTGATTTTGTACAACATACCGTCGAGGACGGGCCAGAACATAAGTGCCGAGACACAGATAGAGCTCGCGGTTGAGGTAGCGAATCTGAAGGGAGTGAAGGAGGCTTCGGGCGATTTGAAGCAGGTAGGCACGATCATTCAGATGGCTTCGGAGCAGGGTTTGGACTTCTCGGTTATGGCAGGTGATGATTTCCTCACGCTGCCGATAATGAGCCTTGGCGGTAAAGGCGTGATTTCCGTCGCGGCAAACATCGCACCGAAGGAGATGTGCGATATGGTGGCTGCGATGTCGAAGAACGAGGTAGAGAAAGCGCAGGAGATTAATATCAAGCTCTATCCATTGTTTGACTCGATGTTCCTGGAGACCAACCCCATACCGGTAAAGAAAGCCGCGGAGCTTATGGGCTTGGCATCAGGGCACGTCAGGCTGCCACTGGGTGCGTTGAGCGAAGCGAACGTGGAGAAACTGAGGAAGGTGCTGGAAGGGTTGGGGATGGTGTAGGTAAGGTATAATTAGAGGCAGGCATCAATAAGGAGGATATACGCAATATGCGGATATAATGCCAAATTGGAGTAATATCTGCAATACTGCAGATACACCGAAGTTAGATGAAATTGTACATCGTGATTTATTAAAAAAGTAATAGGGGGGATAAAATTGAAAAAAGGATCATCAGAAGGATTAATTGATTTCAATGTTGATCAAACTGTTGGTGATGACTTATTAATAGCTGAAGGTTTTGTAAGATTATTCAGTGAAGCAGTAATGAAATCTTCACCTAAATCCATTGATATTTTGGTATTGTCCTAACACACGATAGTTTATTATAGTAGGGGGTATATATAATCCTCTCGGTGATATTATGGCTCGCCCAAGAGGAAAAATCGATATTG
>Ga0307377_10005480_pt1 | contig 13588 bp, 24 predicted proteins | sample TR3MG_FD_202535 | JGI IMG/M metagenome (GOLD analysis project Ga0307377, IMG submission 202535) | Soil microbial communities from Risofladan, Vaasa, Finland - TR-3 | ecosystem: Environmental > Terrestrial > Soil > Coastal area > Acid sulfate soil | place: Finland: Risofladan, Vaasa | collected... | reverse complement strand
CTGTGCAGTACTCTAATAGTACTACTTGTCCGCCATTCTTATAAGTATTCCAATCAACTCCCATTATAAATATATTCTTAGGATTCTGTTCAAATCCTGGGTTAAAAAAGTCATTATCTCTATCATCATAGTCGTTGCAGTAATTAACTAAAGACCTATTTATATGTTCATGCTTGTACACTCCAGCTAATTCTTCACCGAATTCAGCCCCATACTCTCTTGCATAGGCTGCTGAAGGCGTAGTACGTTTCATCTGAAATTCAGTACTCTCCTGAACAGGAGTGCCTAGTTCTTTGGCTTTATCTATAGATATCCAGTTAGTATTATCAGGGTGCCATGAGGGTACATGTTTATGCCACCACCCTAATTCTTCTGCACACGTACACCACGTAAAATAAGTACTGCGTTTTCCTGTAGGAGTTGAGCATGCTCTAATTTTAACATTAGGATTATCTGTGGTGATAGGTTTAATAGCCTGATCCATTACATCCTCAGGTATGTAATCACACTCATCTAAGAACAGATAATCACACCCTTGTCCACGAGCAGAGAGTCCCTTATTAGCTGTACTAATTCCAATTGTCATACCTTTTATAATTGATCCGTTATTAAATTGTATCTCATGGACATCGCTTCGCTTTATCTTAACTATCTGATCTTGGATAAACTGCGAACCTTCTATGAGTTCTATATATGTATCCCATATCATCTTAATGTGTGCATCCATAGGAGTTAAAATTAATACTCTGAATGGGATCTGCCTATTACCTTTATTAGTGTACATAGTGTATAAAGGTTGTGCTAATGTCCACCAGAGAGAGTCAACACATATAATAACAGACTTACCACTATTATGTGATATAATATTACCGGATATAAAGTTATGATTATTTTTAACGGTTAGGTCTATTGTAGGATGCTGTCCTATATGTTCAATGGTAGTTATGCTGGAATTTTTGCGATGATTGCCATATTTATATGCTACTTTGTTACCAATGGATAGTCCATCATCTATTGATAACCAATTATCATGATACATATCATAGTTAGGGTATGATTTAGAGAGGGTTAATAGTGGATGATTAGAACTACACTCCATGGAGCTCCCGCACTCCAACATGATTTTATACACATCTTGAATTCCATTATCGTATACATCAGTAATTTCGTCCTCTTCATATCCCACTATATGATTATAAGAGGTTATATAATCTCCTACTTGAATATTATCTGCTCTTAATTCCTGACCATTACTTAATAGTACAGATGAAGTAGAAGGTATACATCTACGGCCAAATCTTAGTACTATATATTTATTAGTCATACTAGCATCTAGAACGTCTCTTTGGTATGACTTTAAAGAAAGCGGTAGTTGAGGGTCTCGGGGATTACTAAGAAATGCCTCTGCCCATGTAGCGGGGGTAGATATCAACTTTATAAACTCTTCTTGATTACCTTCTGATAGTCTGGGCATTGTTTCTCCTACTTATGCATTAGTCCTGCTTCTGAACCAAAAGCTGACCTACCATTTATATGAGCTTTACTAATAGCATTTATTGATTTTTGTCTTTCCGTTGCGGCTCCGTGCGTTAAATAAGCCATAGATATTGATCCACCCATCTCTATCTGAGGTACAGATTCATAAGCTCTGAACGCAGAATCAACGGCTTGCACTGAAGCACGGCCAACAGGTTCCATAATAAAGTTAATAGCATCCCACATTAATTTCCCTACTTGGTAATAAGCAAATCCCTTCATACCAAGTATACCTGCTTTAACACCTAATCTACCAAGACCCACTGCTGCTTTTTTACCGCCTCCAAATCCACCATAAGCAAGATTATACCATTTAGGTTTCTTTGAAAATTTATATAATCCACCTCTGAATAATTCTCCTTTTGTTACCCCTGATGTTACACCTACAGGTGTTCTTAGTGCTTCTCTAGCATTTCTTACCTGCCTTGCTGCACCTCTAGGGTCTGCTCCTATAGGTGTAGTATTACGCATGGTGAATTTTTTAATATCCATATCACTTAAAATATAAGGTATATTATTATTATATCCTGAAGGTTTATACTCTAATAGTGCTTGCTTAAGAGGTTTTGGGAATCCACCTGCAGGTGGAGATGGTCTATATATTAATTGTTTCTGGTAAGAAACTTTAAATTTAGGGTTATATCCTAATAATTTCTGAGGGGACTTATATGCTTTTCTTCCCATTACTTCCCAATCATCAGGAAATATAGACGAAAAAGAAGGTTTATCTACTACAGCATTTAATCCAAATTGGAATCTACTTTTATCTCCTGTTAATCCCCACCATACTTCTTTACTACGCATGACGTTGGAAGATGTATCTATATCAAATGTGCGGCGGACCCAATCGACAGCTTTACTTCCTCCAGGAAGATGCCGCATGGTGCGGCCAAGTTTCTTTAGTCCCTGACCACTAAATGGTGCACGGACCTGTCCTCTAGTCACTGAATACATGCCTGGATTATATAAATATTGCTGTAGTGGCCATGTTGCTGCAATTTTGGCCGCTTCTCCAGCCATGCTAAAAAAGTTAGCAGGGTTCTCAGGATTAGCTATATATGCCATTAATTATGCCTTGATTTATGTAATGCTAATGAAAGTCCCATAGTTGAGGCGGGATTCATAGGACTATTACCTGACGCACTTCCAAGTCTTGTAGTGCTTAGCAGTCGGTTAGAATATCTGCTGTCATTCATATATCTACTATATACAATATCTTGTGCTTGCGACATGGCCCCTTGCATCACCGCCACCGCTGTCATAGCAGCTGCTCCTACCACTGCCTGTCCAGCGTAATTTCTTGTAGTAAGACTCATTACCTTCTTACTAATTGTATGTCCAAGCCTTGCTGATGTATGTCCTGCTCCCTGTCCTACTGCTCTAAAGTTTGGATCTACCACGCCAACATTAACACCCAGAAGTCTCTCTTTTAATTGTCCTTTAGTACTTATTCCTCCAGCTATAAGATCTTTCTTAGACCCTTTGGCGAGGTTAACATAGTTAACATGCTTTAACTTATTCATGTTAAAGTTCTTAGCGACTTTATTCTTAAAGAACTTACCGAATGGTGAAAAATTCTTGAACATCTTACTGAAAGCTGGCATGATTAGTACCTCGTATGTTTAATTGCGTTATTATGTGCATTTAACGCTATATTAGAATTAGTTACACTATATATATTTGTTCTAAAGTGGGACCTTGTAGAGTTAGTCGGAGTTATGTTAACTTTACTTGATACCTTATCTAATCTTACCCTACTACCAAAGTCTGTCATTGATTCTTTTATAGTGTCGTATCCTCGAGAGTACTTCTCTGGTATATACGAACTCGACCGATAGTCTAATCCATCCCGGGATATATAAGTAGGAGTGAACCTTGGTCGGACTCTATTAAATGAGTTAGCCATCCAGGACATACCGAGAGCGGCTCCGAATCCTATAGTTAGTTTAGTCCATCCGCTGGCTTTATTAAACTTATTCATGATACCCTTCACATTAAGAGCTCTGGGTGAAAGTACGGACTTAATTTTAACAGAGTCCTTACCAACAGTAGTATGAACTTTGGTACTTTTAGGCTTTATAATTGGGTCCGGATTACTGGCTTTTTGATGTGAAGGATCCTTAGTGATATTAGTAACTTCAGCATGTCTAATCTTAGCAGTAGAATGTGGATCGGCTACCTTATTAACCTGCTTATTTATATGCTTCTGTTTATTGAATGGATCCAGTACCTTGCCTTTCTGCTTGATAATCTTAGCTTTATTATGCTTTAATAGTCTATCAAGCATCTCTTCAGACGACATATCCATGACCTGATCAGATCTATACTTGAGGGTATGGATCATATTAAGTTGTAACTCATTACGATATGTAGATAAGTCTACTCCTTGGATTACTTTAATCATCCTTTTTCCTCTTTATAGCTTCATTAATTATCTCTTCCAGCCCACCCTGGCCGGTACCTATACCATATCTTTTCTTAGCTCTACGAGTAGCCAGGAAGTCTGTCATGATAGAGTGCTTAAGTTTCTTAAGGTCCAACTTAATCTTTATCTCAGGAGCTATATCTTTTGTAGTTATCTTGCTCTTACCAGATTCTATAACTACACTTTGGATAAGTCCATACTTAGATATTAATCCTGATGTTCGCATATCTAGTAACTTAGTATCTATTAGATCATACAATAATTCCATCTCTATGGTGCTCTGACTATCTATCTCTAATTCATTTATAATTGCACTTTCTAATTCCATACAGACTTTCATTTCTATAGGACAACTATGCCCTTCCGGAGCTATCTCATGTTTTAATAGAATACAAGAACCTGAGTGTGGACACTTTGTGCCTTGACACGACATAAACATTACAGCCTTTGAGACATCACGTAAAGTATTATTAAATGCTTTAGATATAGCTTCGAGTTTCAGTTTATTCTTTAATAACTTATCAGATAACTCCGGAGGATATACATCAGTTAAATTACTAAGATGAGGCATCTCAGTTTTCATTAATGTCATCCTTTGTGTAGCAGTTGGTTCTTGCCGTATATTCATATTGCCTACTTATTGTTAGAGGTTAATCCTAGAAACATATTAGTCTCATGTTCGTAATTCTCTTCTATACTATTTATATCTTCTATAGTCTTTAGTTCTATCTCCTTGGATTTTCTTATTATAGATTCAAAGTGTTTATTCATTGAATCTTTTATGCCCACTGTTATACTCATAAGATCATCATACCTTACAGTCATACCATTCGGGTAAGCAGTAAACATATATTCTGAGTATGTGTCAAATAATATCCGAGACTCGTTCTTTATATAGTTATCAAACTGTGTATCGTTGAGCGTATGAAATCCATTCTCTTTGAATGCTCGTCTTAGTTCATCCTTTAATAAGTGCATGGCCATAATAAGCTTAGTATGATAAGAGGACATTTCTTTCTCTTCATCAGAGTGATCAGGCTTCTTATCTTTCATTACCTTAGTGTACTCTATAAATAGAGTACGCTGCAGTATAAGAAGTTGCTGCTCTGCGAAATTCATTTTATTCTTGAGATTAATCCTATCAAGTTTCTCAATATTTCGACTAGCCTTAACTCCTCGAGCTCTAACTATAATAGCACAATCCTTACAACTACGTTGCTTCTTATTATATCCTAAATCTACTTGTAGTTTACCCCATGATATTCGTATTTTTCCAAATATAGCTACTGCTACCATTAGTATAATAAATGTGGCATATACACATACCTTGATAGCTAAGGGCAAAGCCGCCATCCAAGTTAGCATAATTAAGTCCTAGTCCATAGATTGCGTGATGGAGTTCTATGTATCCTGCTAGGATCCATTGTCATATACGCTATCTGATCTCCTCTATAAATATAATTAATAGCTATATTGTTAACTACAGTAGCTCCATTATCAGTGTAAGTTACAAACACATCTTCATCATACGCGAAGTTTATATCAGATACTACTGGTTCTATAGCACTGAATGTATAATCTCCGCCGCCTAATGACCCACTTATACTTACCCACGCCCCACTCGGAGTAGAGTTATTATAATCAATTTGCACACCTTTAACTGTTATAGCTGTGCCTGGATGTACTCCTATCACCCCAGATAGTCCTATGTAACTTTTCATTATGTACCCTTTCAATAATTACTTTGATTTATGTATTCTACCTATGACGTACTGTTTAATAATAGGTTCGTTGTAGGCAAATTCTATATATGTATACTTGTTTTTACTACTAAGTTCTCTTTTAACTTTATCATTAGACTGCAGCTTCTTGAACATTTTTTTACTTTTATGGAAAAACTTAGTATACTCATAATGCTGTTGTCCATGGTAAGCTATTAATATATTCTTATTCTTAACTAGTATGTCATACTCATAGAGGACACCTTTTGGGGTAATGGCCCATAAAGGATAGTAACTAACTACAACGTTAGATTTACCGTATAGATTCTCAACGATCCTCGCAAGCTTTGTCTCAGTTAGGTGAAACTTATTAATATTATACCGGCTACCCCGACCTCGTTGTCTTAGTCGGAATCCCTGTATAGAGCTATCCCATATATAATCTTTACTATGCTTAGGGCATAATTTATCATCGGCGGATCTAGCACATATTAAACAGCTCATGTATTTAGTATAGTGAATTTGTAGTTGGAATATAATATAAAAGGCACACCATCTGGATAGAAGGTGTGCCAACAGAGAAAAGGAGAGAGAAACGAAGCCTCAGTGAGAAAGGAGGTACTCACTAGACTTCAACCCCTGACGGGGTGAGCGATTTATTCTTGAGTTGTGTCTTCTAAAGTGACACCCATATCAGTTGCCTTATCAGTTAGACTATCAATGGTTCTATTAAGTAATGATTCTTTATCCGGGCATGGAATTTTACTATCTTTAGCGTGCTGTATCATCTTATCTACTATCTCTTCTTTAACCTTATCAGCAGGTCGCCCAATAAATCTTACAACTTCATCAAGACCTTTAGAGTCTATAAAATCCTTCATAGGTTGACCCATAGCTTGTTTATTAGCCATATACTCAGATTTTCTGTAGGTCTTAGTCTCCACGTTCCCGTTGTCGTCTACAGTAGTCACAGATAGGTCTACCCATCCACTGTCATACTCACTGTCCTTAGTAGGAGAAGAGGCGTACATACTTATACTTACCACTTTCTCTTTCTTAGTGATATCTTTTCCATCTATACTTAGTTTAGTTCCAGTTATAGACAGGTCACTTTCTATTGAAAAATTATCCATAATTAATCCTTTTTGGTTAATCTGGCGTACTATTAGTACGCAATGTTTAAATTCATTAACTATAGTATAGGATACATAGTTATTATTTATTTTTTAAATGAGCGTTAAACGGATCGATTGGGTCAATAGCAGCGTTAACAAGGCTATTGTCTGGTCGCTGACTTCCTTGAACCGGTCCTTCCTTAAGTTCAAATTCATCTACTTTAACAGGTACAACTCTGACTATAGGTTCTCCAAGAGTTATATTCTGGGTCTGTCGAGATGTATTAACTATCACTACATTAATTTCTTTTCTATAGTCTGTGAATACAGTACCTGGGACTACTATAATTCCGTTTAACCACGCCATTTCTACTAGCGATCTAATAGATAAGTCGTGGTCTTTGCAGTGCATGAGAAGACCTGTATTAATAAGAGCTCTTTCATTGTACTGAAGATTGAATGTATTAGGGGTGTCGAATTTAGACTTAAGCTTATCACCCTTTAACAATCGTTCACCATTACTCCCACCATGTGTATAGATGCCTTCTACCTTATAAGAATTAATGATCCACCCTGTGTCTGTACTATATAATTTATAAGGTACCGCTACATCGCCTATTCTTTCATAGGTTAATTCCATTACTTTTCTCCTCTAATAAGTTTGTCTGTCATATCAGCGTCTGCTGATCCAACAGGAGTTTCTTCTTCGTATATCCTTTTAAGGACACTCTTAGTGGCCTCATTACAGTAATTAAATATTATCTTACCCTGAGATAGCACTTCTGCTTCTACTTCCATGTTCCTAAGGCCTGTCTCTGCTCTTAGAAGACTATTAATCTCTCTTTGTAGTCCTGTAAGATTAGTTGTAGTAAACTTCTTACCTTTGTAGGTACTTATAAGTTCTTTGATCTTTTCCTTAGTCCTATCTACCCACTTAGGATTAGTCACGTCGGACAACTTACCGGTCCTCGTGTGCTCGATCCGTCTTAGATTCATTATATCTCCTTTTATTTAATTTCGCAGCTACCTGCACTACACGCCAGTTCTTTAGCTGCCTCTGTCTTATCTCCTGTCGCTTTCTCGTACTCGCCAAGCTTCTCAAATTCTATAGTTGGAAAAGTCTCCATTAATTTACTATATTCCTCTTCATTTATCTCTTCGTATGGAGCTAACTCGTATGCATGGTCGTCAAACGGTAGAAAGCTTATACCTACTATGTCATCAAAATTTTCGTATACCCAATTACCCACTTTTAACCACTCTGAATTTTTAACGTATACTGTATTGCTAACATTATGCGTGCTCCAGTTATTCTGTAATCTTAGATACCACTCTAGTTGTTTCATACAGTCCCATTCATTCTTAACTATACAATCTTCTGGAGATTTAACAGGGAAGTCTAGGACCATTGTAGTTGCGTTATCTTTCTTCTGCCCTACTTCAACGTGGTAGGGCACGCCCTGATCTCTAAGTAAATGGAATAAGGGATCAGAAGTAGATATACGGTACCTACGGATATAGTACTTACTAAACCTAGGGTGACACCCCGATGCACTATTAACTACCTGCGACACTGTGCCGCTTGGCTTCACACAAGTAAAGGCTACTGGCTCATTGATGCCTAGTATCTTTGCGGCGTGTTTAGCGGTCTTAATGACGACCTTCTTTAGTTGATTAAGAACTTCATTAGTAAGTATATCCGCATTATCTAATTGTCCTGTTAGACTAACACCTATAATCTTTTCTGACTCAGCATTCTTCCGCCACTTATTCCGGAGGTTAGGGAAGTGAGTGTACGAACTCTGTATGACCCCTATCCAAGCCGCTGTCTTAACTTTATCTACAAGATCACTTATATCATCATTGGCTCGAACTACGACCTCAGATAGATTACAACATTGCATAGGATTTAGAATTATTTCTGAACAAGGATTTAATCGCATGCTACTATTAAATTTGCGACTATCAGTTATCTTATCTAAGTTACTTACATTAACAATACCACGTTCTCCGGTTCCACTTTCAGCTAGATTACTCCACTCTCTTAAAAAAGTCACAGTATCTGGCCTTTCTTTGAATACAACACTATTATTAGCCATACGTCTATGTAGAGGATAGCTACCTCTCTTTGCTTCGGCCATGTCTTTATCATCTATATCACTAAAGGATATACATGAGCTCCTGCGAGTTCCACCTGCTACTACTACATCAGCGGCCTTACATGCTACATCGTGACATTCAATCGATTTAAGCTTACGACCGGCTGCAGAGACTATAGTTTCCTTAGTGAACTTTAATAACTCTTCTAAAGGATCAGGGCCTGACGCACGACCGCCCATGGTTTTAAGTGGAGCACCGTATGGTCTTATATTCTCATACTTAAATATTACATCTTCACCGTTATACCAAGTTTCAAGTCCAAATAAGAATGATTTGGCCCAACCTTCTCTACTATCTTCAATTGTATAGTCGTCTCTTCGGTTACCAGTCTGATGGTTAATAACAGGAAGTTTCCTGATGTTCTCGGATTCAACTGAGAATCCAGCACCAGTGCCGCACATAAGGATGTACATTAATTCACTAAAGGACTTTAAAGAGTCTATTGGTAGGTAACTACAATTAAATAAACTCATATTCTGACGCTTAGCAGCAGGGCCTGCTGTGGCTGCTAATCTCATAGAAGGCATAACATTAAAGTTAAGCATGCCTTTACTAAGACTAGACCAAACTTTTGATGGAACTTTATCCGCGTTATAAGTCTCTGTTCTAAGGAAGTTTACAACTCTGTCTGTTACTTCTTCCCATGTCTCTCTACGTTCTTCCTCTGGTACCCATCGGCAATACGATCTAAGGGCAACAAATTCAGATGCTTGATTCGGGTAATTAGCTTTCATCTATCTCTCTTCCTTCAATAAAGTTATTGCGACCTGCTCAGGATCGCTTACATATAATATAATGTATATACAATGAATTGTCAATACTTATTTACGTTTTTTCTTTGGGGTCTTCCTTTTCACAGGTACAGTCTTTACAGGAGCTTTCCTTATCGGTTGGCCTTTGAACCTTGTCAGGTCCGGAGTTGTTAATAAGTCTTTCATTGAGTATCCTTTCTATGTTAGTAATTTTGTTATGTATATCTATAATGATACTAGTTATATCTTGTTGTTCTTGGTGCTCCTTATTAGGAGTAAATGATACACCATTATCCATTATTTACTCCTCAGTAATGCGTTATAATTCTTAATACCTACTTTTTTAATAATCGCGTTTAGAACTTTGTCATTATCATCTATTCTCTTATTTAATTCATCTATCTGTGTTCTTAGTTTAAGTATAAGTTCATAATAGACAGGGTGAGATGCTATATCTGTAAGTCCGCTTAAACTTCCATGAGGTACTGCCACTGCTCCCTGCTCCCCTCTGCCTGTATCTACAGGTATGTATGTATTATTCATATGCTTCTGTCTTGAATATAAATTTATCAGACTTATAGTTAACTCCCATAGCTATGAACGCGAGCACTCCAGGTTTAAGATCCTGCTTAGAATTAATCTCTCCGTAGTACAAGTCCATGTTATTAACAACTATATACCTTATCTCGTCTGGTAGTTTATACTCCTCAGTGTGAGTAGTATCCATGTACTCTCTTACAGTGTACTTCTTTGCGTACTTAACTATATAATTAACTATCTCGTCGGCCATCTCGCTGTAAGGTGATAGTAAGGTTACACCTATGGCTTGTTCTACCTTATCGGAAGTAAGAGCCCCATTAACACCTATTATATAGCTGCTGCTGTACATGTGATCTCCTTATATGTTTATACTATTATCCATAATACTAATAGTATCTATAATGGCTTCTATGTCCCTATCCTTAGAACACAGTTCTTCTATTAAGATATTTAATTCATCGGTTATGATTGTTGAGTAATTACCTTCTCTGAATGCTGCTAGATAATTAATTGCATCATTTATGTGTGCTTCATTCTCATCTATGCAGTAGTCATTAAGTGAACTAATTGCGTTGCTTAGCATTATTCCTCTTATCTGGTGATATGTAGTTAAAGTTATCTGGTGAATTATTCATTATTTCTTTTATACGATCGTAACTAACCGGCATGAATTCATTATTGTCTACTCCAACGTCGTATGATTTACCTATTGGTGGTAGTTTGGCATGACTGTGAGCATAGCAGTGCCATGAGTTGTAATGTGACCGATTCCACACTCTTAACGAGTAGTGATCTATGACTAGATGATTCTTTTCTATGGATATCTCTGATCGCTTAGTAACGCTCCGAAATTTACACTTATCCTTATAGAACGTGTCAGACTTGTAGTCGTGGTTACCTTTTATAAGGTATATATTACCATTAAGCTTAGCTGCGTGCTTCTCATGGTCTCTCCAAGCGAAATCCCCTAGGAGGTACACACTGTCTCCATGTTTAACTGTATTATTCCAGTTAGCTATAAGAGTTTCATCCATTTCTTCAACACTTGAGAAAGGCCTATTGCAATATCCTATGATAGATGTGTGCGATAGATGTAGATCTGCGGTGAAGTATATCATAATTATTCCTTTCTATACCATCCGGCGTTGTTCATTAGAGTTTCATTAAGGGCACTAACAGATGTATCCTTAGGTAGTAATAGTACAGTACACCCAGTAAGCACTGGGATATCTTCGAGATGGGCAGCTATATCCCTTCCATTGTCTGACTCTATAACTAGTATATCACCTTTAGTAGGAGAAATCTTAGTAATATTATCAATAGTTATACTAAGTGGTGTTGGTTTAATTTTACTTCTATGTTCTAAGGCTCTAAGATTCATTATGTTTTCTATTTATTAAGACTAAGTATATAACCATCCATCATTATAATTAAACATTTGAGATTCTAATAGAGAAGTATCTCCACTGGTAGTAATTGTTATATGATCATCAGTAGTATCATGTAAGGGAGCCGACCGATCTAGTATATCTCGACGTATATGCTCTGTAATAAGATTCCAGTACTGATTAAAGTCTACCACTAAACCTTCTTCAACTAATTGAGTTATGAATGTATCTGTAAATTTCATTATTTACCTCGATTCATTAACTTTTGAAAAAACGTCCGTGTCTTTAAAGGCGGACTCTCTTTAATAGGGTCTTCGTGAATTTCTCGAGAAGTTAAAGGATAGTTACCTCTATAAGGTAACTGAACTCCTTCTCCTGTATTAGGTATACCTGCTATATTAGTCTTGAGATTGATGTATATGATATTATTACTATCATCTACATAGACATTAACAGGATCACTATTAACTAAGAATCCACTATCATCTAATGAGTCCTTGGCTATTTTTCCCTCTTGTTTAAGTATATACAACATCTTAATTATGGCCTCGGGGGTGATGCTTATAGCGTACATATTATTTCTCATGGTATCCTCCGTATATCTTATAGTAGTTAATTTCTTTCTTAACCTTATCCACGAATTTTCTAAGATTCATTATTACTTTCTATAGTAATTATTAACGTAGTCCAATAGACTAACTGATTGAGTGTCCCCTACCACCATCCATTTACCATCGACAAGGTATATAACTCCAATAAATGATTTTATATAGGTACTGCCTTCGTAGTGCCCTTGTACAATAACGTCATCGTTCTCATATAATTCTTTTCCTCCGATAGGGTAATTAAACCCAGAGTACAGGTCTATTCTATACCTACTCTGTGTCATCTTATGGCCGCCGGTTATATACCAGCATCCATCTGCATATGTTACATCTATATCATCATACGGACCTTCACAGGGTATTATAAATTTACTATGCTTTATATCGTATACTCTTAGCTTAGGAAACATTAGTCTAAACTTCCTTCCGGTAGAGTGAATGTGCCTTGTATCCTGTCAGATCTCATAGCTGCTAATGAGCGATTGATACCTCTTTGATTGGCCTCTAATAGAGCTAAGTCCAGGTATAAAAGAGGCTCCCCCCAAAGCTTAGACCTAGGTATCCTAAAATTAACTACTACACCTTTATCAGTGTATGTCATTATAAAGTTATCTTTAATCACGAATCATTCCATAGCTATAGCTAATTGTTACTGCTCCTGACATTGAGTCTATGTCAACTCTGGTTCCGGCTGGTTGCGTGTATATATTCATGCTTGAGTCTCTCTCATAGAATACTACTTCTATTCCCTTATTATTATAATTTATATCAAAACAATTAGTAATCATGTCTATACCTTTTTATGCTCTTATGTAGATTAGATCCAATATTCTGTGGGAGGAATGCGATTATCATCTCTCTCTGAAAGCTGGTTTGTGATACCTGTAGATTCTTCAAAGGCTGTTAGTGCTCTATTATCATAAAACTTCACTACAATTCCTGTCTCTGTATAATTAATGTCAAAATTTCCTTTAATCATTGTCTTTCCTTACAGTACCAATTACACAGTTCATCATATTCACATGTGACACTGTGGTAGGTATAATAACTACATCAGTAGTCACGTTGATTATATTACAAGTATCTCTAACAGGTTCTTCGTATATAATCACTAGACCTTTCTCTGTTAGCTCTATGACTGGACTATTCATTAATAGCTCCTTGGATAGTATTCCTACTATTAGGGACCTCAGGTAGAGGCATCCAGTGAGTAACTTCAGGTTCACCGGTTTCTATATTAGTGCAGTAGTCCCAAGTTCTATCATCTATCATACAGTCTACGATTAATGTATCCTCTTCATCTTCTGGTAAGTAACATAAGACATTTACTCCGGGACTTGGTATAA